>Ga0207421_10002695_pt1 | contig 21853 bp, 30 predicted proteins | sample SodLakKL_010_SED_4_FD_187542 | JGI IMG/M metagenome (GOLD analysis project Ga0207421, IMG submission 187542) | Alkaline sediment microbial communities from Lake Tanatar, Kulunda Steppe, Russia - 8KL_010_SED (SPAdes) (version 2) | ecosystem: Environmental > Aquatic > Non-marine Saline and...
TCTCACGAAAGTCACATCCCTCCGAGACCCCATGAAAATCACACCCGATGCTGAAGTCGAGTTCGACGAGTTTTCACGAGCCTGTGACCTCGTCGAATCCTACTTCGGCGAGACGATAGACGCGGTCGCACTCCACGCCCCCGTCTCGAGGCGACAACTCGTGGCGATCCTCGCCAGAGCCCAGCTTTCGGGTCGGCAACTCGCAATCGACGGGTTGACAGAAAAAGGAGAAGTCGTACACGAGTCGACCGAGGAGACGCTCCTGTGGCTCGACGGCGGTTTCTGGGACGACATGCGGGGCCTCCACTCGCTCAATCCGGACGAAGGACGGGCCGCTCGTGAGGTCCATCGCCGGCTGATCGACGCCATCGATGGGGACGTGCCCTATTACAACCGCGAACGGGACCCGTTCGTCCTCATCGAACGCCCTTCGGTATAACTGTCGACGTGCGTATCTGGTGTACGAGGCACTCGAGAGCCAATTTGCTCGAGAGTACGAGACACTCGAGAGTCGATTTGCTCGAGAAACACGCTGCGCTGTCGGTTACTCCTGGTAGGCCAGGTTCATAATCCACTGTGAGAACGCGTCGCTGTTGGGGTCGACTTCTTCCTCACCGATGAACGGTGAGAGCATGTCTCCGGCCATCAAGAGGGTGAAATCGAGGTCTCGGGCGGTTGGCGTGATGTAGTAGGTGTTGTGACCAGCATAGACCGCTTCCTCACGTTCGACCAGCTCCAGTTCGACGAGCGACTCGACGATACGACTCCCTTTTCGGGAGGAGACGTCGAGTTCCTTCCAGAAATCACTCTGGTGGATGCCACCGGTGTCACGAACCAGGGTCAATCCGGCCAGTTCGTCTTCGGACAACTCGACGTCAGTACCGGGAGCACTCATGGATATCGGCCTCCGGTGAAACTACCCGCTCGGGGTCCCTGCACGTGCATATCTTGACCAGGGGTGGCAAGGCGCTTAAATGTGCCCTTCGAGCCTGGTTACGATTCGGTTCGACAGCGTCCACGCGCCCGCGCCGGACACTGGTTCGTACGGCGTCTCACAGGGTGGCCCATCCGCGAAGGCATAGTCACACTCTCGGCCGAGCGCGATCAACGACGAGGATCTGGTCCCGAAGCCATCGCCGTGAATACAGACGCCGTATTCGTGATCGCCCAGGACTCGTGCAGCCGACTCGAGCCAGGAGGTGACTCGCCCCGTGCGGGCGTCTTCCACCCTCGGGCCTGCAGTTTCCGCCCCGTCCGCATGGTCGAGGGCAGCGCCGACGGCTCGGGCGTTCGTGGCCTGTGTCCTGCCGGCGTCCCGTCTCGAGTCTGGTATCGAGAACCGATCGTCGACACCGACGTTGACGACGACGTGCACACCGGGGTCGAACCGTGTCGTCCGAAGGGTCCCGTCCCACTCGAGGCAGAACGCATCGGCTGCGTCCGCGACGACGAGAAAGAACCCGTCGTAGCTGTCGGCACTGACGGCGGCCTCGACACGGTCTCGAACGGCCGCTGCCGAGTGACAGGCGAGTGCGTCTCCGACGAGATGCCCTCGGGAGCGTGTGCCCTCGAGGGCGGTATCGGTCCACCGGTTGGTGATGCCTGCGAAACAGCCGTCGTCGTTGATTCCAATCCAGGTACCTCCCGCACGCTCATCCCGTGGAGCGACAACGGCGGGATCGGCACCGGACTGGCGTGGTGGTTCACTCGGTCGGTCCAGTCGTTCGTCGCGGTTGGCGGCGACAACGACCGGTGTTTCGTCGAACACCTGCCAGGCGAGAATGAGTGTGCACATGGTTACGATTGAGACGTCCCGCCACGCGAGCGCCTGCGTTCAGACGCGGTCTTCGCGTCAGTCAGGTGTTCGATGACCGCTGTCCGGTCGACCGTTCCCGAGTGCGTTCGTGGGATCGTGTCCGTCATTGCGATCGTTTTCGGACACTTGAACCCCGCCAATGACGTTCGACAGTGTTCCCGCAGCATTTCGGGCTCGAGTGCTGGGCGCTCTCCAGTCCTCTGGGGATCATCGATGGCTGACTCGGATGGCACGACGAGTGCCGACACCCGTTCCCCCCACTCTGGGTCTGGGATGCCCACGACGACTGCTGTCTCGACCAGTGGATGTGTCTCGAGTACCTCCTGCACTTCGACGGGGTCGACGTTTTCACCTCCACTGATGATTCGGTCACTGCGTCGACCGAGGACCCACAGATAGCCGTCCTCGTCGCACCGGCCGAGATCACCCGTGTGGAGGCCGTAGGGGCCAAATGCGTCAGTGTCCGCCTCGAGGTAGCCGGGGGTCACTGTCGGTCCGTCGACGACGAGTTCACCGGCCGTTCCCCGCTCGACGGGCTCGCCAGAGGGATCGACGACGGTGACGCGAGTTCCCACAAGTGGCTGACCGACGGTTTTCGGCCGGTCTCGGAGCACGGGAGGAGTGGCGGTGGCGATCTGTGATGCTGTTTCGGTCATCCCGTACGTGGGGCACACGGGTATTTTTCGCGCGAGCGCCTGCTCGAGCACCGATTCGCTCGCGGGAGCCCCGCCGAGGAGGACGAACCGGAGCGTCGAGGCAGGTTCCCACCCGGTCTCGAGCAGGCGTGAGAGCATCGTCGGCACCAGCGACACGCCGGTAATCCCGGCGTCCTCGAGCAGGGCAGCCGTGTCGGTTGGGTCGAACTCCCGTTGGATGACCGCGGTCGTTCCGTACAGCAGCGAGCGGACGGCGGGTGCCAGGCCACCCATGTGATACATCGGCAGACAACAGAGCCAGCGATCGTCGCTCGAGAGACCGAGCCGGAAGGCTGACGCGGTCGCACTCGCGAGCAGATTCGACATAGTGAGTCGCACGCCTTTGGGGTCGCCCGTCGTGCCTGAGGTGAACAGGACGAGCGCCGTCTCTGGGGCGAGTTCGACGGACGCTGGGGATGCATCGCGCTCCGCTCGTGTGTCTCTCTTGGGTTCGTCGCTTAGTGCGGCCGGTTCGGACTGTTCGAGCGCCTCGAGTGGCTCTGCACCCTGTCCGTCGACAGTATAGACATCACACACTGGCGTTCCCTCCGCCCGCACTGCTCGAGTCAGCGCCGCTGTTTCCCCGCCGCAGATGATCGTTCTCACCCCTGCTCGCGTCGCTTTCCTCGCGATGGTCTCCGGCGTTTCACGCACGTTGAGCGGAACGAGTGGACGGCCAGTCCGCACGGCCGCCCAGAACACTCGCACGAAGGCGGGCCGACTCGACATGAGTATCCCGAGCGGATCGTTGGCTCCAGGGAGCGCCGTCGACAACTCCTCGACCCACTGGTCGAGTGCTCGGGCCGTCCATCGTCTGTTCCTGTCGGCGTCCACGAGTACAACCCGATCCGGCGTTGCCGCGGCCCGGTGCTCCAGTGGGTCCCCCTCGAGGGATTCGATGCCGGTATCTATCACGCGTGCTCACCCCAGAGATCGCCTATCCCGAGTCCCTTCGCCTGTGGCACGACGCCCGAACCTTTGTCGATGATGACTGGATCGGGGCCGAGATCGGTTGCCAGTAAGTCGCCTGTTGCGAGCCCACAGGCCGGCACGTCCGGAATCGCTGCGGCGAGGTGGACGGCTGCGGTGCGGGCGACGACGCCGTCGATCGTCGTCGTCACGAGTGTCTCGACCCCCATCTCGCCCGCCCAGGCAATGACCTCGCGGGCGACGTCGAGTCCGCCCAGTGCCATCGGTTTGAGGACGAGCACGTCCGCCGCCTGTGCCGTACAGATCGCATCGACGCCGTGCTCGAGAATCCCTTCATCGAGGGCAATTTTGGGGCCGTACCCTCGAAGGGCTGCATGCCCCTCGAGTGCGCCCGCCGGGAGGGGTTGCTCGACGATGGCGAGGTCCACGTCAGCGAACGCGTCGATAGCGTGGCGGGCTTCCTCGAACGTCCAGGCTCCGTTTGCGTCGACACGGAGCTCGATGTCGCCACCGACGGCCGATCGCACCCGACGGACACGTTCGAGGTCGGCCTCGAGGGGGCGCTTACCGACCTTGAGCTTACAACACCGAAAGCCACGGGAGACGGCCCTCGAAGCGGCGTCGACTGTCGTCTCCACGTCGCCGTCGCCAAGGGTGGCGTTCAGCGGAACGCGGGCTGTCCGAGTCCCGTCCCCGAGGTACTGATACAGTGGCCGAGCGCTTCGGGTTGCGAACAGATCGGCAACGGCCAACGCAACGCCGTGTCGAGCGGCTGCCGTGCCGTCGACGGCCTCGAGGGCGGCGTCACTGCCCGCAGGTGCTGCGTCGACCGCTCGGTCAAGGGCGTCCCGGCAATCCGCTTCGGATTCGGTCCAGCCAGCCAGCGGCGTGGCCTCGCCGATGCCGATTACGCCGTCACGCTCGGCTCGGATCAGGAAGCCTCGACGAGTGCTGATGGTTCCCTGTGCCGTTTCGAATGGCTGCTCGAGTGCCAGTTCGAACGGGCGATACTCCAGAGAAAGCGTCATCAGACCGCCACCCCAATCGCGAACAGGAGTGCGTAGCCCACGAGTAACTTCCCGGTTTGCTCGAGGGCAGGGTTCAGGGCGTTCCCGTCGGTCCGCGTCCAGACGGTGTGGGTGATCAGGGCGGCGTAGGGGAGTGTGAGAAGTGGAAGGAGTACCGTCACCTCGAAGCCCCAGCCGAGCCAGAACCATATGGGCGTGAGATACGCCAAGACGAGCAAGGCGGCGTACTCCACGCGGGACCAGAAGTAGCCCAGGCGGACGGCCAACGTTCGTTTCCCCGTTTCAGCGTCGGTTTCACGGTCCCGAACGTTGTTGACGACCAGAATCGCTGTCGAAATCCCCGCGATTGGCAGGCTGGCGACGAACGCCTCGGGTGGCATCGTCCCGGGCGGGACCGTGGTGAGAAATCCCTCGAGGTGGGCGACTGCCTGGACGTAGTAGGTGCCGACAACGGCGACGACCCCGAAGAAGACGAAAACGAACAGGTCGCCGAGGCCGTGATAGCCCAGTGGGTAGGGGCCGCCAGTGTACGCCCACCCACAGAAAACGCTTACGAGCCCGATGACGAGGATCGGGAGGCCCCCAACGGCGACGAGGTAGACCCCGGAGAGAATCGCCAGGGCGAACGTAACGATAGTCGCTCGTTTGACCTGGCTGGGGGGGATCAGTCCCGATTGTGTCACGCGGGTAAACCCTTCACGTTCGTCCGTATCGGCGCCTTTTTTCGCGTCGTAATAATCGTTCGCGAAGTTCGTGCCGATCTGAATCAGCGCTGCCCCCACGAACGCGAACAGTGCAGCGATCGGTGCAAACACGTCGTTGTGTAGTGCAAGGCCCGTTCCCACGAGCACCGGTGCCGCCGCTGCCGGCAACGTCTGTGGGCGTGCGGCCATCACCCAGGCGTGTGCTCGTGAAACCTCTGCCGTACTCATTGTCTCACAGTGGGACTCGAGGGAGTGTCAACATTGGCATTGCCGAAGCCTGTTCTGGGGTACTGTTACTGGTTGCTTCGTTCGACGTGTTCGACGCGCTCGGCCAACCGTTCGGTCGCCAACTGGGGATCCTCGGCGGCGGTAATCTCGCTGATGACGGCCACGCCCGTGGCTCCTGCCTCGAGGACGGGTGGGGCGTTTGCCGCCGTGATGCCGCCGATTCCGATGACTGGAATCGAAACGGCCGTGGCGATCGCGTCGATCCGGTCGGTTCCAATGCCGTCCTTTCGAGCCTCGACGGACTTCGAACTGGTTCCATACACTGCGCCCACACCGAGATAATCGGCCCCGTCAGCTTCCGCCTGGCTCGCTTCTTCAACCGTCGACGTCGAACAGCCGACGATGGCACTCGGCCCGAGGATCCCTCGAGCGACGGCAACCGGCAGGTCCGACTGGCCGACGTGGATACCATCAGCGTCGATGGCCTGTGCCAGGTCGACTCTGTCGTTAACGATCAGGGGAACGCCCGCACGTCTGGTCAGTTTCCGAAGCTCGAGACCGCGTTCGTACCGCGTGGCCACGTCCGTGGCCTTGTCACGGAACTGGACGACGTCAATGCCGCCCTCGAGTGCGGCTCGGACGATCTCGAGCGTCTCCCGTCCGGCGGAGGCTGCTTGTTGGGTGACGAGATAGGTCTGCCAGTTCCCTGGATCCGGCCGGGTATCAGGCGATGGAGGGGTGGAGGTATCAGTCATACCTGCCCGTTTTGAGTGTTGATAAAAGTCGATTGTGAATTCGTTCACGACGTCGTTGGTTGCGTGCTCGAGGCTGTGACATCCTCGTCAAGTACTATACAGCACTCGCTGGTGCCATGCCCCAAGAAGCGTGGGTGCGACTGTCCCTGTGGAGCCTAGACAACACAACACTCACAACTCAGGGCAACCCACATCGAGCCAATGCGTTTCGACCACGCCGGTATCGCGACTGACGATGCGACCACCCTCGGTGACCGCTATGCGGCGCTGTTCAACGCCGAAATCGTCCACGAAGAGGAGTTCAACGGGATGCTCGTCCGGTTTCTCGCGTTCGAGAACGGTACCTTCGAACTCCTCGAGCCACTCGAGGAGGGGACTATCGCCACCTACCTCGAAAAACACGGTCCGGGCATCCACCACCTCGCCGTCGAGACGGACGACATCCACGCCGCCCTCGACGGGGCCCGTGACCTCGGCATCGAGTGCATCGATGTGGAGCCCCGCCCCGGGGCGTGGGGCCACGACGTCGCTTTCCTGCATCCTCGGGATACGGGTGGGGTGTTGCTCGAGTTCGTCGAGCATTGAACCAACAGTCAGCGAGACAAGGCTTTACAGCGATCACCAGCCACCCACACGTGGGCTCGGTGCGTGGCTCCTGTTGATTAACCACCGAATACGGTTTCCGAGACACCGGTGTTTTTACGCGTTCACTGATATATTTAGGTATGGCTGGCGATCCAACGGACGTCACTCCGGACACCGACGAGACGGCAGACGTCGTTTCTGCCGACGCCACCAAACGGGAGAGCGGCACTGAACTCGAGCGGTCGATCACTCTTCTCGGTGGCCTCTCGATTGGAATCGGGACGATGATCGGGGCAGGCATTTTCGTCTTCCCCGGGCTCGCTGCGGGGCAGGCCGGACCTGCGTCGATGGTCTCCTTTGCGATCGGTGGCGTCATTGCCCTGCTCGTGGCGCTGCCGACGGCCGAACTGGCGACGGCGATGCCCAAGAGCGGCGGTGGCTACTACTTCATCTCTCGAGGGATGGGGACGGCCTTCGGAGCCGTCGTCGGCATCAGTCTCTGGTTGGGGCTCATCTTCGCCTCGGCGTTCTATCTCGTTGGCCTCGGGGAGTACGCCGTCGCCACACTCGCCGAAGCGGGCGTTGCCATCGGCGGTGGTCCACTGTACATCGTAATCGGGGCTGCCGTCGGCGTCGGGCTGACCCTGATGAGTATTACTGGGACCGAAAACACCGCCGCCTTGCAAAATATCGTCGTCGGGCTGCTCATGGTTCTGTTGGGTGGCTTTCTCTCCTATGGACTGCTCGACTCCATCGGCATCTTCGGCGCGGAATCGACACCGGAAACCTTCGCCCCCGAAGGCTGGCTGCCCGTCTTGACGACGGCGGCACTCGTGTTCACCTCCTACCTCGGTTTCGCCCAGGTCGCGACCGTCGCCGGTGAGATCACCGACCCGGGACGGAACCTCCCGTTGGCGATGGTCGGCTCGGTCATCATCGTCTCCCTCTTTTACATCCTCACGATGTTCGTCGCAACGAGCGCACTCGGACGGGAGGCACTCGAGGCCGCCGGTGAGGTCGCCATCGTCGAAGTGGCTCGTGAGTTCTTCGGAGTGCCAGGTGCGGTAATAATCCTCTTTGCTGGCTTGCTGGCGACGCTCTCGAGTGCGAACGCCTCGATCCTCTCGTCATCGCGAGCCCTGTTCGCGATCAGCCGGGACCTGATCGTGCCCCCGGGCGCGAGCCGGATCAACCTCAAGTACGGGACTCCCCACGTCGCCCTGTTGCTGGTGGGAGGCCCCGTCGTCGCCCTCGTCTTCACCGGACAGACGGCAATCCTCGCGGAGGTCGCCTCGTTTCTCCACCTCATCATGTACGGCCTCATCTGTGTGACCTTGCTCGTGATCCGTCGCCGTGATCCGAACTGGTACGAACCCGAGTTCACCATTCCCGGCTATCCACTCGTCCCGATCGTGGGCGCGCTCTCGAGTTTCGGCCTGATTCTGTTCATGGACCGGGCCTCACAGGTGATCGGCATCTTCGTCTTGCTCGGGGCCTTCGGGTGGTACTACTATTACGCTCGAGCGATACGGCTCAAACAGGAGGACAGCGATGACTGACCCACGTCACCGGGTACTCATCCCGGTCGCGGTACTCGAGGGAGAGACGATCAGCGAGGCGCTTATCGAAAGCCTCGCCGGGATTCCAGTGGTGATTCTAGGGTATCACGTCGTGCCCGAGCAGACCGCGCCCGAGCAGGCGCGCCACCAGTTCGAATCGAAAGCGCAAGCCAAACTGGACGGCCTCGAGGCCGCGTTCGCCGACCACGGGGGCTCGGTCACGACCCAACTCGTGTTCACACAGAGCGACCGCAAGACCTTCGAGCGGATCGCCGTCGAACATAGCTGTGACGCGCTGTTGTTGCTCAACCCCTTGCAGTCCCTCGATAAGGTACTTATTACCGTCCGAGGGGACGTCAACGTCGACAACATTGCCGACCTGGTCAGCGACGTGTTCGGCCCCATCGACGCGACGCTCACGCTCTTCCACGTCGTTCCTGGGGCTGAGGTCCCTGACCACGACGACCCCGACCAATTGCTCACCTCGGTCGAAGACGCGCTTACCGACGCTGGAATCGACCCGGCACGCATCGAACGGGAGATCGTCGACGCCCCCTCGCGTGGGCAGTCGCCACTCGAGATCATCATCGGCGCTGCCGATGACCACGACCTGGTGGTCCTCGGTGAGAGCGCACCGTCCATCCGCGATCGAATCCTGGGCGAACCAGCCTGGAACGTCGCTACCCAGACGATCGATCCCGTCCTCGTCGTCCGACGGTCCGTCCTCGAGGATGACGAAGACGGGGCTGCGGGCACAGGCGAAGGCGAAGACGACAACGCCGCGGACGAACACAGCGAGGATCCCACCCTCGAGTAACCCAGTTATCCGCGGTGACTGCTCGGTTGCAGCGGGTGGTGATAACCAAGCCTTATCAGTGGCCAACCCTGGGATTGAGTTATGCGTGAGACCCCGACGAGGCGACGACTTCTCCAGACGACTGGCGCCGTTGGCGTCGCCGGACTGGCCGGTTGTACCCAGTTTACCAACGACGACGATGCCACTGAAGACGACGACGTTGAGCCCGAGCCCGAACCCGAGCCCGAGACAGAACCCGAAGAGGAGCCGGATATCGACCCCGCTGATGGTATCGTGGCCGCCCTCGATCTCGACGAAGACGCCGAAGCCGAGTTGATGGAGCTCAACGAGGAACTCAGCGAGCAAGTTCAGGCCGAAGAGATCGCTCCTGAGGAAGCTCAGGCCGAACTGCAGGCAGCCCAGAGCGACCTCATCGCCGATGCTGTCTCCGCGTTCGAAACTGACGCCGAAGCAATGGATGGCATCGTCGTCGAAGGGACGATCCCCGAGATGGGTGCGGTGTTGCTCGATGCCGAGGACTCACCGGCAATCTCGCTGCTTTCAGACGGGAACGTTGCCGCGCTCCTCCCCGGCATCGAGTTCGAGGAGATGCAGGCAGCCCAGGAACAGCCGATGCAGCCGGAACCGTAACGCCGTCGTCCTTTTTTGCGGTGTGTCACGGGTATTCACTCTGTATGGCCTGGGTGTGTGGCACGTGGTATGCCGAGTACTGCTCGAGGTGGACAGTGACGGAAACGCTCGAGCAGGCTCCTTTTCGAAAAACGAGGGCTTGAGAAATTGACGCTGGCTGGGATGTGAACCACGGTCGGACGGACTGGCTCGCCTTGCTCCCTGCGTGCGGCCTCCTTGATTCAAATCCAGGGCGATTGCTCCGAGCACGGATACTCACACTGCTATGCAGTGCTCGTGGGGTCGTGTTCGGAGAAATGCGCTGGCTGGGATTTGAACCCAGGTTGTGACCATGGCAAGGTCACGTGATACCACTACACTACCAGCGCCCGGTTGCAATTATACGTACACCCCGAGGTATGTATAAGGGTTGCGAATCGGGCCGCCTCCGACACGACGAAGCATACGCCCGCCCACGGTTTCTTCCAATTCCGCTCGAGCCACCATCCACCGCTTCAATTCCAGCCTTGCAGTGGCTGGTCTTTCATCACCCACACTCAATCTCCGACACGAGCAGTGGATGCTATCTTTCGTTTCAAGTGTGTTGACAGCATGTGAGTCCCGCTCGAGTGACTGTGTGCCGGATTACCACGTTTCGAGCCCTGTGAACGCCTCACAGCCGGGAATCCAATCCGGCATCCTTTTACCACCTTGTTGGTAACAAAGCGCTACAGTCTAGTGACGAGGCGCCGAAGTCGCGGTATGACCACAAGCGTACTCGTGCCGTCGTCACTCAGCCGGGAAGCCGAGGACAAACGCGAGGCAACTCGCAAACTCGGGTACATCGCCCGCGCGGCGATGATTTTCCGGGTCGACCGCCTGATCGTCTACCCCGACGGGGAAGGCGAGACCGGTCGATTTGGCGATGGGTTCGTCGAAACCGTACTGCGGTACGCCGCAACGCCACCGTACCTTCGAAAGGAGGCATGGGGCAAACGGAACGAACTGGAGGCCGTGGGCGTCTTACCGCCGCTCCGTGCCCCGTCACAGACCGGCTCCGAATCGGACGGTTCGGGGTCGTCAAGACAAGGAATCGTGACCGAGGTCGGACCTGAAGGGCGCGTCCGGGTCAATTGCGGCTTGCAACACCCAATCGCTCTCAACACACCTCCCGGAATGGAGGTCGCTGAGGGCGAGCGCGTGACCGTCAGGATCTCTTCGCGACGACCGGTCCGGGCGAAACTCGTCGACGAATCCCCACCGGGATTTACCGTCGAGCGGACGGACCTCTCGGCAGCACTCGGCCGTGAGGATGCTGGCGTTCGTATCGCCGCTTCTCGCTACGGTGATCCGCTCACCGTGGGACGGCTCGAGACGCTAGCCGGGGACATCGAACGGGACGGGATGACCGTCGCCTTCGGTGCCCCCGAACGAGGGCTGCCGGAAATCCTCGAGATCGACCGGGAGGCTATCGAGGCCGCCTACGGTGTCGAGGCCGACGCAAACGTCGAACCCAGCGATCTGCGAACGGAAACGGGGTTCGACCTCTGGCTCAATACGGTTCCGCATCAGGGAAGCGACGTCGTGCGAACGGAAGAAGCACTGTTCGCCACGCTCGCTCCCCTCTCACTGAGAGCGTGATAGAATGCCACAACCTAATGCACCACGCAAAGGCTCACTCGGGTTCGGCCCACGGAAACGGGCGACCAGCGAGGTCCCTCGATTCTCCTCGTGGCCGGACGACGACGGACAGCCATCGCTCCAGGGCTTCGCGGGCTACAAAGCCGGCATGACCCACGTGGTAATGGTCGACGATACCGCAAACTCGCCGACCGAGGGAATGGAACAGACCGTTCCCGTTACCATCGTGGAGACGCCGCCAATGCGCGCCGTCGCCCTGCGTGCGTACGAACACACACCGTATGGACAGCAACCGATCACCGAGGTCTGGACCACCGAGTTCGTCGACGAACTCGACCGTGTCCTCGACGTCCCCGGCGACGAGTACGACGCTGACGCCGCCGAGGAGGAGCTTCATGCCCTCCTCGAGGACGGCCGCGTCGACGACGTGCGGGTCATTACCCACACCGTTCCCGGCAGCGTCCCCTCGGTCCCCAAAAAGAAACCCGACGTGATGGAAACGCGTGTCGGCGGCGGCTCCGTCGCCGAACGCGTCGAGTTTGCACTCGAGTTACTCGAGGACGGCGGCGAGCACGTCATGAACGACGTGTTCCGTGCCGGCGAGTACGTCGACGCAAGCGGCGTCACGAAAGGGAAAGGAACCCAGGGTCCCGTCAAACGATGGGGCGTCCAGAAGCGCAAGGGCAAACACGCCCGGCAGGGATGGCGCCGCCGTATCGGGAACCTCGGTCCGTGGAACCCCTCGCGGGTTCGGTCGACGGTCCCACAACAGGGCCAGACCGGCTACCACCAGCGGACGGAACTGAACAAGCGCCTCGTCGATATCGGCGACGGCGACGACGCGTCGGTCGACGGCGGCTTCGTCAACTACGGCGAAGTCGACGGCCCGCACGCGTTGATCAAAGGCTCGTTGCCCGGGCCGAACAAACGCCTCGTGCGTTTCCGCCCGGCGATCCGACCCGGAGACCAGCCGCGTCTCGATCCCGAGGTGCGCTACGTCTCCACCGCATCCAACCAGGGCTGATACAGTATGCACGCAACAGTACGAAACCTGGACGGCGACGACGCGGGCGAGGTCGAGCTCCCGGCGGTCTTCGAGACCAGCTACCGCCCGGATCTCATCGCTCGAGCCGTACGCGCGTCCCAGGCAAACCGGAAACAGGCCTACGGCGCCGACGAATTCGCCGGGATGCGAACGCCCGCCGAATCGTTCGGGAGCGGTCGCGGGATGGCACACGTCCCCCGTCAGAACGGACGCGGCCGACGCGTTCCACAGACGGTCAAAGGGCGCAAGGCCCACCCGCCAAAGGCCGAGAAAGAACAGGGCGAATCGATCAACAAGAAAGAGCGTAAACTGGCCACGCGAAGTGCGATCGCCGCGACGACGGACGCAGAACTCGTCGCCGAACGCGGTCACGCCTTCGACGAGGACACCGAACTCCCACTGGTCGTCAGTGACGAGTTCGAAGACCTCGTGAAGACGAAGGAGGTCGTCTCCTTCCTCGAGGCCGTCGGTGTCGACGCCGATATCGAACGTGCCGACGAGGGTCGAAGCATCCGCGCCGGGCAGGGCAAACTGCGCGGCCGAAAACGCAAGACGCCCAAATCGATCCTCTTCGTGACCTCGAGCGAGAGCGGCCCATCGCGTGCCGCCCGCAACCTCGCTGGTGCCGACGTGGCAACTGCGAGCGACGTCAACGCCGAGGACCTCGCGCCGGGCACCCAGCCCGGCCGACTGACGATCTGGACTGAGAGCGCCCTCGAGGAGGTGGCCGACCGATGAGTTCCATCATCGAGCACCCACTCGTGACCGAGAAAGCCATGAACGACATGGACTTCGAAAACAAGCTCCAGTTCCTCGTGAACGTCGACGCCAGTAAACCGGAGATTCGCGACGAAGTCGAAGACCGCTTCGACGTCGAGGTCGCGAGCGTCAACACACAGATCACGATGACGGGCAAAAAGAAAGCAACGGTGACCCTGGGCGAGGACGACGATGCCCAGGAAGTCGCCTCGAGAATCGGGGTGTTCTAAATGGGACGCCGAATCTTTGGACAGCGACGTGGTCGCGGTTCCCCGACGTTCCGTGCCCCATCGCACCGATACAAGGCAAAGCTCGACCACCGCAAAGCCGAAGACAGCGACGTCATCTCGGGTGAAGTGGTCAGCATCGAACACGACCCGGCTCGCTCGGCACCCATTGCGGCTGTCGAGTTCGAAGACGGCGACCAGCGACTGATCCTCGTTCCCGAGGGCGTCGCTGTCGGCGAGGAGATCCAGGTCGGTGTCAGTGCCGAAATCAAAGCCGGGAACACCCTCCCACTCGCGGAGATTCCCGAAGGGATCCCCGTCTGTAACGTCGAGGCAAAGCCAGGCGACGGCGGCAAGTTCGCCCGTGCCTCGGGTGTCAACGCAGACCTGATCACCCACGACCGCAACGCCGCGGTCGTCCAGTTGCCAAGTGGCGAAGTCAAACGGCTCGACCCACAGTGTCGTGCTACCATCGGCGTCGTCGCCGGTGGCGGCCGCACGGAGAAGCCGTTCGTCAAGGCAGGAAAGAAATACCACAAGATGCGCGCCCGCGGGATCAAGTGGCCGCGCGTTCGTGGGGTCGCGATGAACGCCGTCGACCACCCGTTCGGTGGCGGTGGCCGTCAACACCCCGGTCGCCCAAAATCCGTCTCCAAGGACGCCCCGCCGGGACGGAAAGTCGGTGACATCGCCTCTCGACGCACCGGTCGAGGTGGAAATAAATGAGTTCGGAATACCGCACCGGCCGCGAGGGTGAGGAGTTCACCTACCGCGGTCACACGCTCGAGGAGCTTCAGGATCTGGAGCTCGAGGAGGTTGCTGACTTGCTGCCGGCACGTCAGCGCCGAAGTATCGTACGCGGGCTGTCTGTCGAGCAGGAGAAACTGCTCGAGAAAGCCCGTGAGAAAGACGAACAGGAGACGGCTAACTCGCCGATCCGGACGCACCTCCGGAACATGCCGATCATCCCAGAGTTCGTTGGCCTGACGTTCGCCGTCTACAACGGACAGGAGTTCGAGCGCGTACGCGTCGAACCCGAAATGATCGGTCATTACCTCGGTGAGTTCCAGCTCACCCGGAACTCCGTGACCCACGGACAGGCCGGTATCGGGGCGACCCGTTCGTCGAAATTCGTCCCACTCAAGTGATCATCGCATGGGAATCAACTACTCAGTCGACGCCGACCCCGAAACGACCGCGAAAGCGATGCTTCGGGAGCGTCACATGAGCCACAAGCACAGCAAAGAGATCGCCCGCGAGATCAAGGGTCGAACCGTCGACGATGCCGTCGAGTACCTCGAGGCAGTCATCGACGGCGAGCGCTCGGTCCCGTTCCGCTCGCACAACTCCGGTGTTGGCCACCGTTCCGATATCGACGGCTGGGACGCCGGTCGCTACCCAGAGAAGGCGAGCAAGGCGTTCCTCGAGTTGCTCGAGAACGTTGCGGCGAACGCCGAGCACCAGGGATTCGACGGCGGATCGATGGAGATCGCCCATTGTGCCGCGCACAAAGTTGGCGAGGCAATCGGCCGCAAGCCCCGAGCGATGGGCCGTGCGTCCGCGTGGAATACCCCACAGGTCGACGTCGAAATCGTGGTCGCACAGACCGAAGACGGCGCCGACGAGGAGGGTGACAACTAATGGCAGACGAACACGAATTCATCAAAAACGGCCTGCAGCGGTCACAGATTGACGAGTTCTTCGCGGAAGAACTCGGTCGCGCAGGCTACGGTGGTATGGACGTCGCCAAGACGCCGATGGGCACCCAGATCGTTCTCAAGGCCGAAAAGCCAGGGATGGTCATCGGCAAAGGCGGTGAGAACATTCGGAAGGTCACGACGGCACTCGAGGAGAAGTTCAACCTCGATGATCCACAGATCGACGTCCAAGAGGTCGACGAACCCGACCTGAACGCACGGATCGTCGCGGACCGACTGGCCAACGCGCTCGAGCGTGGCTGGTACTTCCGGAAAGCGGGTCACACGACCATCGATCGGATCATGGACGCCGGCGCCCTCGGTGCCGAGATCGTCCTCGCCGGGAAGGTCACCGGTGCCCGGTCGCGTGTCGAGAAGTTCAACCGTGGCTACATCAAGCACAACGGAGAACCCGCAGAGGAAATCGTCGACACCGGACAGGGCGTTGCCGTGATGAAACTCGGCACCATCGGTGTGACGGTCAAGATCATCCCACCGGGAGCGGAACTCCCCGACGACTTCCGTATCCACGAGGACATGGATCCCGCAGAGGTCGTCCCGGATGCCGTCGAGGCAAACGAGGCCGCTGGCGTCGAGGAACTGCTCGAGGGTGAACCCGAGGAGGATCTCGAGGCCGAAGCCGAAGCGGATGTAGACGAAGCGGGCGAGGAACCGGCGTCTGTCACTGACGACGCCGAGCCCGAAATCGACGAAGAGGTCGTCGAAGAAGTCATCGAAGCGGAAGTCCCTGACGAGGAGGCAACCGATGCTGGTCCGTCCGAGGCAGCTGTCGATGACGATGATGAAGACGAGGAAGACCTCGACGAACTCGACGAGGAGATCGAAGCCGAAGCCGAAGACCTCGTCGCAGAGATGGAAGCCGAGGACGACTCCGAGGGAGGTGAGGACTGATGGCGATTTTGCACGTCGAAGAGATCCGTGACATGACGCCAGCAGAACGACAGGCCGAACTCGAGGACCTCGAGACGGAGTTGCTCAACAACAACGCCGTCCTGGCCGCCGGTGGTGCCCCGGAGAACCCGGGCGAAATCGGCGAGCTCAAGCGGACGATTGCACGAGTGAAAACCGTGCAGCGCGAGGAAGGCGATCTCGACAACGACGACGAATAAGGAACCAATGGCACTGACACCCGAAACACTCCCAAGACACGAACTCAATGGCCTCCCCGTCAGGGTCGTCGACAGCGACGACTCAGGACGGGTTGGAATCGAGGGCCGCGTCGTCCTCGAGACAGCCAAGACGCTGTCGATAGCCGTTCGTGGTGATGGTCGGGTGAAGACGGTGCCAAAATCGGGCTCGGTATTCGAATTCGCGATCACAGATGACGCCGCCGGCGACGAGAAGTCGCTGGGGACTACATCCAAACTGGCCAACACCCAACCCGGCGCCTCGAGTGAGGCGTCGGACCGAACCGGCGACACCGCCGGTTGCCGTGTCTCCACACACGCCGCTGGCGAGGATGTAGCCTACGTTACGGTCGATGGCTCGCGATTGCTCTCACGACCCGCCCGACGCACCGAAACGAAAGGTGACTCACCATGGCAATAGGACTAGATGTAGACACCCCTCCGGAACCAGAAAACCCGGAGGAATACGACTACGAGAAGTGTCCGTTCTACGGCGAGCTTCCGGTACGAGGACAGATCCTCGTCGGAACCGTCGTCTCGACGGACATGGACAAGACCGTAGTCGTCGAGCGAGAGTACGACGTGACGGTCCCCAAGTACGACCGTCAAATGAAACGTCGCTCGCGCATTCCGGCACACGTGCCGGGCGTGCTCGAGCCGCTCTCGGTTGGCGATACGGTCAAAATCGCAGAGACCCGGCCACTGTCGAAGACGAAATCGCACGTGGTCGTCGAAGTAACCCAGGAAGCAACTGACGTCGATGTCGCCGAGCTGACGCTCGAGGACGAACACGACCCACAGTTGTCGACCGAAGACATCGTCGGTGACACGGAGGGTGATGCCTGATGGAGGCGATGAAAGCCGACGTCACGCAGGGCCTCCTCAAGGGCTCGCTCGTCACGTGTGCGGACAACACGGGCGCACGAGAACTCAAAGTCATCAGCGTTGCCGGCTACCACGGCACCAAGAACCGCCAGCCAAAGGCGGGTCTCGGTGACAAAGTCACGGTTTCCGTGACGAAGGGGACGCCGGAGATGCGCCGACAGGTCCTCGAGGCCGTCATCGTTCGCCAGCGACAGTCGATTCGTCGCCCGGACGGGACGCGCCTCAAATTCGAGGACAATGCGGCCGTCATCATCGACGAGAACGAAGAGCCACGAGGCACTGAGATCAAGGGCCCAATCGCCCGCGAGGTCGCAGAACGCTTTGGGGCAATCGCCAGCACGGCGACGATGATCGTATAATATGAGTAAGCAACCACGCAAACAGCGAACCCAGACCGAACGTGCACCGCTTCACCAGCGGCACAAGCAGGTTCGAGCGACGCTGTCCGAAGACCTCCGTGAGGAGTACGGTGTTCGACGCACGCGCGTCAACACCGGCGACCGTGTCGAGGTCATGCGCGGAGACTTTGCCGGCGAAGAAGGCGAAGTCCTCCGTGTGCGCCTCGACGAGGCCGTGATTCACGTCGAAGACGTGACGGTCGAAACCGCAGATGGCGAAGAAGTCGCTCGGCCGCTCGACACCTCGAACGTCCGGATTATCGACCTCGACCTCTCGGACGACCGACGGCAGGCACGTCTCGAAGGGGACGACGAAGGTGATAGCGAATGAGCAACCATCAGAAACGACTCTCGGTACCGAAATCGTGGCCGATCGAGCGCAAAACTGACGTCTTTACCGTCAAAGCGCGCGCCGGCCCACACGGCGAAGACGGGGTCCCGCTCGTCATCATCCTGCGGGACGTGCTCGGCTACGTCGACTCGAAGAAAGAAGCCCGGTACGCGCTCTCCCAGGACGCAATCTTGGTGAACGGCGATCCGATCAACGACGAGAAACGTCCGATCGGTATCTTCGACATCGTCGCGTTCCCCGGGCGGGATGAGTACTACCGTGTCTTCCCCGACGAGGGTGGACGCCTGTCGCTGACCGAAATCGACGCCGATGCCGCAGACAGCCGTCTCGGCCGCGTCGTCGGCAAGCAACAGGTCGCCGGCGGCGAGACGCAGTTGACACTGCACGACGGGACGAACGTCACCGTTGACGGCGACGAGTACAGCACCAAAGACTCGATCGTCGTCGACAACGAGGACAAGTCCATCGTCGCCCACTTCCCGTACGAAGAGGGCGCACTCGTGACCGCCGTCAGCGGGAACCACGGTGGGAAAATCGGTGAGCTTACCGCCATCGACGTGACCTTCGGGAGTGGCTCGAACATCGTCACGATCGAAACGGACGACGGAACCTTCGAAACCGTCGAAGAGTACGTCGTCGTCATCGACGAGAACTTCGTCGACGAGGACGGTGATGACGAATGAGCGAAGCAAGCGACACCGAGTTCCACGAAATGCGTGAGCCCCGCGTCGAAAAAGTCGTCGTCCACATGGGCGTCGGCCGCGGTGGCCGTGACCTCGGCCGTGCCGAGGACATCATCGAGGAGATTACCGGGCAACAGAGCGTCCGGACCCTCGCCAAGGCGACCGAACCCGAGTTCGGTATCCGGCAGGGCGACCCGATCGGCACCAAAGTCACCCTCCGTAGTGACCAGGCCGAGTCGTTCCTCGAGACCGCACTGCCGCTCGCAGACCTCAGCGCGTCACAGTTCGACCAGACCGGGAACTTCAGTTTCGGCGTCGCCGAACACACCGAGTTCCCAAGCCAGGAGTACGACCCCACGATCGGGATCTATGGACTCGACGTCACCGTCAACCTGGTCCGACCTGGCTACCGCGTCACGAAACGAGCCAAAGCAACCCAGACGATTCCGTCGAATCACCGACTCACACCCGAGGACGCTATCGCGTACCTCGAATCGGCCTACGACGTGAGCGTCGAGGAGGCAGACGATGAGTGAAAGCCAACGCGATAACGAACAGACGGGCGAGCACGCCGCCAAGCGAACGGGCCAGGAAGTGGCCTGCCAGCGCTGTGGCCGCAAGCAGGGTCTCGTCGGGAAGTACGACATCAACCTCTGTCGACAGTGCTTCCGCGAGATCGCCCGCGACATGGGATTCAAGAAGTACAAATGACCGGAAACGATCCACTCAGCAACGCACTCTCGGGCATCGACAATGCCGAGAGTGTCGGCCATCTGAGCCACGAGGTAGCGCCCGCCTCGAACGTCATCGGAAGCGTACTCGAGGTCTTTTACGACCGCGGGTACATCGCTGGCTTCGAATTCGTCGAAGACGGCAAAGCCGGGACGTTCGATGTCGAATTGAAAGGAGCGATCAACAAGTGCGGCCCCGTCAAGCCACGCTATTCCGTCGGCGCCGACGAGTTCGAGAAATGGGAGAAACGATTCCTCCCGGCTCGAGACTTCGGCGCACTCGTCGTGACGACGAGTGAGGGAATCATGAGCCACTACGAGGCTCGAGAGCGAGGGATTGGGGGCCAGGTGATCGCATACGTCTACTAATCATGCGAATTGAACTGGACATCCCCGACGAAATAACGGTCGAGGTCGATCATCTCGACGTGACGGTCGAGGGCCCAGACGGCAGCGTTACCCGCCGCCTCTGGTACCCGGACGTCTCCGTCGACGTTGACGGCGATCAGGTGGTCATCGAAAGCGATACCGAGAACGCGAAAACGAACGCGACGATCGGGACCTTCGAGAGCCACATCACCAACGCATTCCACGGCGTGACCGAGGGCTGGGAGTACGAGATGGAAGTCTTCTACTCTCACTTCCCGATGCAGGTCCGTGTGGACGGCGATGAGGTCGTCATCGAGAACTTCCTCGGCGAGAAAGCACCGCGACGAACGACTATCCACGGTGACACGCAGGTGTCCGTCGACGGCGAGTCGCTGACGCTCTCCGGCCCGAACAAAGAGCACGTCGGCCAGACCGCCGCGGACATCGAACAGCTCACCAAGGTGAAAGGTAAGGACACGCGTGTCTTCCAGGACGGTGTCTACATCACCCAGAAGCCACAGAAAGGAGGTGCCTGATCGATGGCTGACGAGGAACACGAGACCGACGGAGACGCACGCGAAGACGAAGAGACGGAACTCGAGGCCGAGGAAGAACTCGAGGAAGAATCCGAAGCTGAAGACGAAACTGAGGCGGAGGAAGAAGCCGAAGACGACGGCCCACAGGACCTCGAGGACATCAGTGGTGTCGGTGCCAGCAAGGCGGACGCACTCCGTGACGCTGGCTTCGAAACCATCGATGACGTCAAAGAGGCCAGCCAGGACGACCTGGCCGAGGCCGACGGAATCGGGAACGCACTCGCGGCCCGTATCAAAGCCGACGTCGGCGACCTCGAAGTCTCCGAAGAGACTGACGCCGAAATCGAGGACGAGGACGTCGAGCCAGAACCCGAAGATGAAGACGTCGAAACGGAACTGCAACCCCGCGGCCTGACCGAGAAGACGCCGGACCTCAGCGACGAGGAAGCACGGTTGCTCGGTCGGCGAAGCGCCGAGGGCAAACCGCAGTTCAACCGACAGGACTACCACAAGAAAAAGCGGACGCCGGAATCCTGGCGACGCCCACGTGGTGGCCTCTCCAAACAGCGGATCGGTATCAAAGGCAAGGGCCCGAAGGTCCAGGCTGGCTACCGAACCCCCGAAGCCATCCGTGGCAAACACCCGAGTGGCTTCGACGAAGTGTACGTCGAGAACCCAGGTGACATCGAGGGTGTCGACGGCGACACCCAGGCTGTCCGCATCGCCAGCTCCGTCGGTGCCCGCAAACGCGAGCGCATCGAGGAGCTGGCTGAGGACGCCGAGATTCGCGTACTCAATCCCACCTACGTCGAAGTCGAGGTGGACGACCAATGACTGATCTGAGCGCACAGAAACGACTCGCAGCCGACATCCTCGACGTCGGTGAGAACCGTATCTGGCTCGACCCCGAAGCACAGGGTGACATCGCCTCGGCGATCACGCGCGAAGAGATTCGTGAACTCGTCGACGATGGCACGATTCGTGCCAAAAACGCCCGCGGCAACTCCCGCGGTCGTGCCCGCGAACGGAACAAAAAGCGTGCCTACGGCCACAAGAAGGGGCCAGGGAAACGCAAGGGCAAGAAGGGCGCCCGCCAGAACGAGAAAGCACAGTGGACCAAACAGATTCGCGCACAGCGCCGGACGCTCCGGGAACTCCGCGACAAAGGCGAGCTGACGCCGGCTCAATATCGTGAGCTCTACCGCAAAGCGGGCGGTGGCGAGTTCCGCAGCGTGCGGTATCTGTTGAACTACATTGACGACAACTACGGTGACCAATAATGGCGACAGGACCACGATACAAAGTGCCGATGCGGCGTCGCCGTGAGGTCCGGACGGATTACCATCAGAGGTTGCGCCTGCTGAAATCGGGGAAACCCCGCCTCGTTGCTCGCCTGAGCAACAAACACGCCACGGCGCAGCTGATTACGCCCGGCCCTCAGGGTGATGAAACCCTCGCAAGTGCCCACTCGAGCGATCTCGAGGAGTACGGATGGGACGCCCCGACGAGTAACCTCTCGGCGGCGTACCTGACCGGCCTGCTGGCCGGACAGCGAGCGATCGACGCCGGCGTCGACGAGGCCGTTCTCGATATCGGCCTCAACAAGGCGACGCCCGGAAGCAAAGTGTTCGCGATTCAAGAGGGCGCGATCGACGC
>Ga0207421_10002696_pt1 | contig 21842 bp, 13 predicted proteins | sample SodLakKL_010_SED_4_FD_187542 | JGI IMG/M metagenome (GOLD analysis project Ga0207421, IMG submission 187542) | Alkaline sediment microbial communities from Lake Tanatar, Kulunda Steppe, Russia - 8KL_010_SED (SPAdes) (version 2) | ecosystem: Environmental > Aquatic > Non-marine Saline and...
TCCGGGGCTGCACGGTCATCGGGGCCTGTAGCTCAATGGTTAGAGCAGAAGACTCATAATCTTTTGGTTGCAGGTTCGAGTCCTGCCGGGCCCACCATAATTAAAACAATCACTTAAACAAACGCCGCAACCGCGGAGTCGGCTCCAGAAAACCGCGTTAGGAACCGTTCAGGAACCGCGCCTCTCAAAAAAGAATACTGTGCGTCAGGCCGCACGCCGCAGCATCTGGCACTCCCGGGCGACCAAGGCCGGGAACAGCCGCTTCACGAAGTAGCGACTGCGGTCTCTGGGCCGGGGTCTCGCACGCCGTGGCGTTAAGCACCTGCCCCGAAACTGGCCGCATGGGCGAGGCTAACCACGCACACACGCGGGCCGCCGTGAAGGATGCAGGACTGCCACACATCACGCTGCACGGGCTGCCCCGATCACTCGGCACCCTAGCAGAGTGGGTCGAATGCACGGTTGGTGTCGTGGCGCAGATCCAGGCCACAAGCCGAGCGCGATCGCGGAGAAGCACTACCGGCGGCGCCCGATCGGCCTTCTGCGCCTCTGGCATGAGAAGATCGAGGTGTGGATTCTCGAACAGGCCGAACCCCCAGTTGAACAGGTTTGTGTCGATACCTAAATGCCCGTTGCGCACGCCGCCTTCAAACAGGAAGGCAGACCATCCGCTGTAGTTCCGGTTACCGGTAGCTCCTGGTCGAGTTCAGACTCTGCCCGCCCCCAAAACCCCTTGTTGGATCGTGCTCCACGCTGGCTACGCGCTCTTGCCTACCTTGAGCCCAAACCCGGAGCACCACCCTGAAAAGGTTTCGCGCTGAAGACCTTACCCTTCGGTGGCTTGGTACCCTTTGCCCTCGTCCTGCGAACATATGTCTTGGACCGCAAGGCATCATCGGGCACCCGGGTCCTTGGATGCTCGACAAGAAGATGCTCGCGAATTTTTAGCAGTGGAAACCGCACGCCATAGACGGGGCATACAACAGAAGAATCCTTCTCCTTGTACCGTTTACTGGCGAGTCTCCTCGCCTCGGCCCTTCTGCGCTTGATTACAGCTTTTGACAGCATCAACACCTCCAGTCACGAGTCTCGTTCGTGATCGGCATACGGTCAAGCCGAAGTCGATCACCTCGAAGCGGATCCTAGCCTCCTAGCCAACCTTCATTCGCTCTCAAAGCCCTGACTGACCAACTTCAGCGCGCGAACATTCTCGATGACGATGCTCATCACGCCGTCGGGCGCATATTCGCAAACCTCGGCATCGATCTCCAATCTGACCGCCGACTGGACCAGACCGGTCTGTTCCCCATCTGGCGATCGCAATCCAGAGCCAGGCCGCGACCCGTCTCCCACGAATCCCTCCGCACCGGAAGCCAACGAGCCACCTACTCCCGGCCAGCCGGTGTACATAGGGCTGACATCTCGGCTTTGCTCCGCGCAGCGTGCGTTGGGTCGACATAATGCCGACAGTGGCCTAGGCTGGGGCAATAGCTCGGCGTAATCGCGGCGAGCGTGCTCGATCTGGAGCGAGCAAGGGAAGTGATCATTGGCGGGTGATTTGCGAGTGGACACTTAGCTGACGTACTTGACCCTTCCCACCCCTGGCCCAAAAAACAACTCCTGGTGCCCACCAATATTCCAGCACAGGAGGCAGTAGCATCCACGCGACCGAACAGCGTTACGAGGCATAACGTGTATAAAGAACTCCAGCATTATAGCGACGCCCTAAGAACCTATATTACCTCGACCTATCATATTTCGAATCCAGCGCTGGTCGATATGCGGGACGAGTTCCTTCGGCGTGTGGGTTCGATCGCCCAAGAGCCGTATCTCGAGAGCACAGCACGTTACACAACATCAAGGCGTTACGAGGAACTAGATATACCGAAAGACGTCGCAGCCGTCCTTAACTGGCTGGGAGGCCGAAGGGTTATCTTCGACCCGCCGTACGACCACCAGGCCGCCGCGCTGGAACTTATTCTGAACCCACCGTTCAATGACCTGGTCGTTTCCACCGGCACAGGATCAGGAAAGACAGAGACCTTCCTTCTGCCGATCCTAGGCCGCTTGGCGACCGAGGCCGCCGCAGGCCACACCTTCGGGCGCCGAGCAGTCCGGTCCCTACTTCTTTATCCGATGAACGCCTTGGTCAACGACCAACTTGGACGCTTGCGGATCCTTTTTGGAGACAATTCCGTCGCACGGTGGTTTACGGATCACGGGGGGCGTCCAATGAAATTCGCCCGGTATACGGGTCGAACGCTTTATCCGGGCCGACGGAGAGAAGATACGAAGAAACACCAGCAACGGCTCCAGAGCATACGTTTTTACACCGACCTCGAAAACCGTGCCGTAAACGATAGGGGGGCCAAAACCCTAATCGAAGAATTACAACGCCGGGGTAAATGGCCCGCAAAGCCACCAACTTTGCCCGGCAGGGAGGACGGTGTCTCAACCTGGTACGGCAATGGAAAATGGAAAGACAGCGACGGCAACTGGATCCGGGCCATCGAAAGGCCAGAGGACCCCGAACTATTTCTGCGACAGGAGGCGCAGGAGGGCGTGCCCGACCTCCTTGTTACCAACTATTCCATGCTCGAATACATGCTGCTGCGCCCCATAGAGCGCGGCATCTTCGAGACTACTGCAGACTACTACGCGGCGAACCCAGACCAACGCCTCTTGCTAATCCTAGATGAGGCCCACCTCTACCGCGGAGCTCAGGGTACGGAGGTCGCCCTGTTAATCAGACGTCTTCGGAATCGCTTGCGCCTGCCGCTCGAGCAACTTCAGGTTGTCTGCACTAGCGCATCATTCTCTAACCCTGAAGCCGCCCGACAATTTGCGGCGGACTTGGCAGGAAAACCTGTGTCCGGATTCGAGGTGCTGACGGGAACAAAGACGGTCTCGAGCCCCTCTGGGCCAGGAGATCTCATCGTCGCGAGCCAGATGGCGAAGGTGGATCTCAATAGGCTACGAGGCGATTCACTTGTGACACGGCTTGAAGCCATTCAACCTGTACTCTCGTTACACAAGCCTACCGAGAGAAAACCGCTCAGGATTGTTGGTCGTACCGGGACTAACCTTGAAGTTCAATGCCTCACCTCAGATCTCGACATTTTTGACTTTAGTTTCTCACTAGCCGAAGAAGTACAAGAATTACCGCCGGAGGTGATCGCGATAGTTGGCGGCACATCCGACGCACTGGTCGAGGTGCATATCGAGGAAGGCGAGGAACTCACGATCGAAGGCAATGACCTGAACTCTGTTAGCGGCCGCGATCCGGTCGCCCGTCTATTACACAGTTCGCTCAAGGCGATGCCTGTAACAGGAAGGTTGCTTAATCTCACCAGCGGGGCTCGTTCGGCTGAGGACGCCGAACGTGACGCTGAAGGTGTCGGCCCCGCCCAGCAACTTAACGCCCTCGCTGGGCGGCTGTTCCCGGATGCAGCAGCCGAACTTTCCCGTGTAGCGACGGACGCGCTGATCGAATTGGCTTCTATGGCAAAGCGTGGCTCCGGCCCCCCTCTCCTTGCCGCCCGTGTCCATGCATTTTTCCGAGGCCTCCCCGGCCTGTGGGCATGTGCCGATCCTGGTTGTCATTGCATCTCGGAATCGATGCGAGCGCACTGGGAGGAACCGCCCCCAACCGGAAGTCTTTACGCGCAGCCTCGGCGCAACTGTGAGTGCGACGCTCGCGTATTCGAATTGTACACGTGCCGCTCTTGTGGCTCCGCCTTTTTTAAAGCGTACACGTTCAATCCACACGATCCCAGCTACCTCTGGAACGAAGATGTCGGGGAGATCGATGAGGTTGATGGAATTGTCCATCCGCTGTTCTTGGCCCTCGAAGAACCGCCCGCGAATTCTCGCGCTCGATACAAACTACTCGACCCAGTATCCGGTCGCATCGGCGCAGGAGGCAAAGCAGTTCGAGAGGTGTGGCTACCACCGGACGACCAGCAGCGCAGTAAACCTGGAGAGTTCGAAAATTGCCCGCACTGCGGCGCGCACGGCGCGGATATAATGGACCACGTGACCTCTGGCGATGAGCCGTTCCAGGAACTCGTATCGTCACAGTTGTTGGAACAGCCGCCGCGTACAAGCATCAAAACCGCGCTTAAAGGCCGCAAGGCGTTGATTTTCTCCGACGGGCGCCAAGCGGCCTCGCGGCTGGCAGGTAAACTCCAGCAGTACTCGTTGCGTGATGCGGTTCGCCCTCTATTCCTGGACGGATTTTCCGAGTTGGAGCGGAGGTACGGCTCCCCCTTCACCCTTGAACATGCTTATGCGGCGCTTCTCACCGGTTGCGTGCGGAATCGTGTGACACTGCGACCAGCACAGGCGCCAGACTTCGATGAAGACCTCGAGATATTCAAAGAGTTGTTGACGAGGCAACCGCCACCAACAGAATCGGAACTCCTCAGTCGATCCGGTGAATTGAACACCCGCCGTACGAACAAGGCACTAATGCAGGCACTCTATCCAGTGTTAAATGATCCACACACAGGTCTCAGCGCACTCGGACTGGGTACCATTGAAGCCAGCCTCGACGCCGGTGATCGTCGAGAATTCGAACAACTACCGGCCCCGCCCGAACCTTCTGATCTTACGGACGACGAGCGTCGATGGGCGCTGCTTGATCTATGGGTGCATGACGCAGTTCAACGTCGCACTCTGTTCCTACCGACTACACCGGGCGACTGGCTGGACTCGAGGGATGGTGCCAAAATAAGAAGGACGAGGGGACGGTTTCCTCCATTCGTCAGAGACTTGGTTGGCGCGCGCTGGTTCAACGCGAGTCTAAACGGCGCGGCTGGCGCGCCGATGCCATGGATCGACTTCATTACGCGAACTTTTCGAACCAACGAAAACGCGAATGGATTTATCCTTCGCGCAAGCAAGCTACGCACTGTCACCAAAGGCATAGAATGGCGACGGTGCGAGACTTGCACTACGGTTCAACCATTGAATCTCCTGACAGCTAACCGTTGCAGAGCGCGTCTAGGCCAAGGCTATTGCGGAGGCGTTACTCAGCCACTGGACCCAAACAAGGATGTAGTGTTCCGTTCACGCAAAGGCCATTATCGTCGGCACACAGAACGACTTGCGTCTGATCCAAACTACGCACCTCACCCCTACGTCGCGGCCGAACACTCCGCAGCCCTCAATGATAGCAGTAACAGCAAAGCGGTGGCACGTGCGGAGTGGCACGAGTTCCGATTTCAGGATCTCGATATCGAGGGTCCAGATGGTCGACGCGAAGGGCCAATTGATGTTCTCTCTTGTACTACCACCATGGAGGTCGGGATTGACATCGGCAGCCTGACCGCGGTCGCTCTACGAAACGTGCCACCCGGACGCGCGAACTATCAACAGCGTGCCGGCAGAGCTGGCCGCCGCGGCTCCGCCTTATCTACAGTCATAACCTACTGTGGCGCAGATAGCCACGACCAGGAGTTTTACTCGGATCCGGCCGGTATGGTCAGCGGCGCGGTGCCGGACCCAATCCTAAACCTGGACAACGTCGAAATCGTGCGACGGCATTGCTTCGCACTGCTCATGAGCATGTTTCAGATGGATAGGATTCCCGATACCGGAGAAGGCCATGGCCCCAGGAGTGCCAATGTGTTCGAGAGTCTAGGTATGCTGAAAGACTTTCGGACGGGCGGGGCTGATGAGTTCTCCTACGCTGGCCTCGAATCATGGCTTACAGCCGAAGACCAGCGGGTGAAACTCGCGTTACGCGAAGTTGTTCCTCAAGAAATTCTTGATGAATCAACGAGCTTTATCGAAGACGTGCCGAATGCTCTTCTGGAGACGCTTCGAGCAGTGGACGCCGGTCCTATTCGGCGTGAGGATCTGGAAAAGCGGATATCGCCAGCCGCAGACGAACTGACGGCTGAGGGCGGCGCGACGGCAGCGGGTTCGCGGGATGTGGTCTTGGATTGGGGTGAGCACATTGACTTCGACGCGCTAGATGATCCCGCAGAGTCTTTTGCTGCCAAGACCGACGATGATCGCATGGAAGCAGCGCCGGAGGGTGGTCTGGATCCTGAGAAGCTTCTCGACAGGCTCTTCGATCGCGGAGTGCTGCCTCGATACGCCTTTCCGACTGATGTGGTCACCTTCCACGTCTTCGATCCCACAGCGAGCACCGATAGGCAGGCGGTAATCAAGTACTCTCCACAGCTGGGATTGAATCAAGCGCTATCCAGCTACGCTCCTGGGAGAGAGATCTGGGTGAATGGCGAGCGGCATTATTCCTTCGCCATTTGGACTCCCTTCAAACGAAGCGACTGTTGGAAGGCGTGGTACGCGATGAAGATATACTTCGAGTGTGATCGCTGCGGCTACGCACGGACGGAGCCCCGGAGCAAAGAACATTACGTCGGCCAAGTTCTTGATTGCCCCGCTTGTGGCTCGGCAGGCTCTCTAGGCGTGGGAACCCGCTGGTTGCGGCCGGCGGGATTCGCGCACCCCGTGGACATCGCTCCGCAACTTCCATTGGAGGACAGCCCGACCCCGACCCGCCCGACCCGCGCCAAACTTAGCGCACCATTCACAGACGCGGGCCCACCGGAATCTTCTGCCCTTGCCGCCAACGGGGCCGGCTACGAAATCTGGACAGAAAAACAGCAACTCGTATTAACGAATATAGGTTCGCAGGATCCGATGCGGCCAGGTTTTTTGCACTGTGCCACTTGCGGCCGAACCGAGCCGAACGGTTGGATGGCTGGCCGCTTTCAGCGAAGTGGACATCCTCGGCCCAATCCCAACCACCATCCCGACGGAGCCAACTGCGGTGGCAAAGCAACCATTGTGGTTCTTGGTAACGAGTTCATCACTGATATCGCGCTGATAAGATTTAGTTTGAGTAGCCCTGTTACGCTCCCACCTGGATCGATCGTAGCGAAAATCGTCTTGACTACTGTGGCCGAGGCCTTAGCGTCTGCTGCTGCGAAGATGCAGGACATCGATGAGTCCGACATCGGGGCAGAGTACCGTGTCGCAATGACTAGTGGCGGCCGTACCGGACAACAAGTTGAGGTCTACCTCTATGACCTCACCCCCGGTGGAGCGGGATTTGTGCGATCGGCCGCGAGAGATGCTGCCCGCCTCTTCACCATTGCACTTGAACGGCTTGAGGGCTGCACCTGCACACATTCCTGCTACCGCTGTCTCCGAAGCTACAAGAACAAGTGGGATCACACATACCTTCATCGTAAACTCGCCGCGGCGTTCATCCGCCATGTGATCGATGGGGGTCAACCGACTATCGATGCCGACGATGAGCAGAGCCTCCTTAGGGCTTTGTCTAAGGATCTCGTCGAATCTGGACATGACGCTGAAGATCTTAACGGCGGAATTAGATTGCGCGATCTTGGTGGCCGCCTGGTTGTGCTCGGTCACCCTCTGATCCCAGGCGAGCCCGGCTCTCGAGCCGGTCGCGAACTCGCCGAAGACGGCGGCGTGGTGGTCGTCGATCAACTGTTAGTGGACCGGGCGCTTCCCGCAGCCGTCCGTGCAGCCACCGGTGCGCAGGAGTTCCTAAATACAGGCCTTTCCCTGCCACCGGGCCTCCTCAAAACCAACGATGGCTGCCCCATTTATGATGCATCAACGCTCGGCACCGATAAGGAACCAAAAATTATCGCGAGGGTTGACGCAGCTGACGCGCCTCAGGGGTCTTTTTTCCTGCAACTTACGCACCCAACGCTTGACCGCATGCCTGGTGGTGAATTCAAAAAAGGCGCCTGGGTTCTGTTCACACCCACCCATGATGACGATTTTGTGCGCGAACCGGCCGACCGCGTCCCACGATTATTGTTACACAATGTCAGCGCTTTTAACGCAACCGGGCAGCGTTGGAGCTTTGGGCTCCCAAAAGAACGGGGAGATAAAATTCACATCCTCTATCATTCCCATATCGCACCGCGCTCAGAGGGGCACCGCTTAACTGAGGTCAAAGTCCTTGGCCGCGCCTATGGCGTGTTTGTAGACGGCAGGCTTGCACGACTTGGGGCTTCCTGATGGCGCGCGTTATCCCAGTTGTCGATCCGGCGCAGATTGAGCATGCATCAGAGGAGCCGGTCTATGTGGCCCTCAGAGACACACTTACCGATGACTTCACTGTCCTCCACTCATACCCTTGGCTGCGGCCGTGGCGGGATGAAGGCGCACTCGCCGAAGGTGAAGCTGACTTCGTTATATTCCACCGAAGACTCGGTATGCTTATCCTTGAAGTCAAGGGTGGCAGATCGATCCAATTTGACGGAAAACATTGGACCCGTTACTCCAAGGATGGACCGCGTGAGTTCCAGGATCCATTCCGACAGGCCAGAAGAAACATGCACGCGCTTGTTAGCATTATCAAAGAACGCTCCGGCCGCCGCGTAGGAGAAAATGATTTCACTTATGGGTATGCTGTCGTTTTTCCGGAGGTTGACTACGAAGGGTCACCCCCACCCCACGCGGAGAAGGCGATCGTAATATCGCACCGCAATCTGCCATTCATGGATCAAGCAATCCATACAGCATTTAGTGCTTGGTCTGCCTCCCCTCGCATCCTATCAGAAAGCCAATACCTTACGATCCTGAACGATTGTCTCATGCCCCGGTTCCGAGTGTTTCGCCCGATTGGGCCCGATATCAACACCACGGTCGATCGTTTACTGGAGCTAACTGAAACTCAGGCCCAGGTGTTTGAGGGTCTGTACACGCAGAATCGGGTCTTGGTAGAGGGTGTCGCGGGTTCTGGTAAGACCTTTCTTGCTTTGATGCGCGCCCTCGCATTTGCCAGAGCTGGGCTGCGGACATTGTTCGTCTGCTTTAACAAAGAGCTTGCGGCATGGCTGCGGCGCCAGGTGAACGAAGATCCAACTACCGCTCCATATCGGTCGGCTTTAACGATTAACCACTTCCATGCCCTCGCCGCGGAGCTTGCCAACGCAGCCGGGATACCCTTTCGCCCGGCAAGTGGTGCTACACCTGACGCGGCGTTCTGGGATGACGAGGTACCGGATCTGCTCGAACAGTCGGTCCTTACGCTTGACCTCGAGGGCAATGAACCACACTTTGACGCGCTCGTCGTTGACGAAGCACAGGATTTTTCGGTTGGATGGTGGTACGCATTAACCCACTCCTTGCTCTCGTCAACAGAGGGGCCGGTATACGCGTTTCTTGACCCCAATCAATCTCTTCGTGGAAACGTTCAACCCCCGCCCGTGCGGTTTGATACCCGCTTTCGTCTTAGAGTGAATTGCCGCAATACACGCAAGATCGCCTCCGCCAGCGCAGCTATACTCGACCTTGAGCCGAATGAATTCCGTCGCGCACCGCTCGGAGTAGAGCCTCGCCTGATACGCGCCGGCACGCAGAGGCAGCAGCGGGGATTGGTCCTGCAGGAGCTGAGACGGCTCCTCGAGCGCGAGAGTGTTTCCCCACGGCAGATCGCCGTTATCGGACCGGCTGCGAAGGACAACGGTAGCTTAGCTGGTATCGAGCACGTAAGCGACGTCCAGTTGGTGACGACCACCGACGCCTGGCGCGATGGGGCGGGGATTCTCGTCACGACAGCCAGGTCTTTCAAGGGCCTCGAGGCCGATGTCGTGCTGTTATATGATTTAGGATCATTCGGGAGGCTCTTCCGGAAGGAAGACCTGTACGTCGCCTGCACTCGAGCGAAGGTGCTCCTTATCGCTATTGTCCATGGCGCCGAGTGCCGCGCCGTGATCGATTCCGCCTTCGCCTTGTCCGAGAACCAGTCGTGAAGTTGGAGGTCATCACTCCAGAGTTACTCGCCAAAAGGCTCCAGTTGTTGGACAAAGCTGGCGCTATAAATGATCCGGCGGTAGCCAATCTGCTGCGAAAAGCGCTATCGAGGTGGGGCCTCTCCCCAGAGCGGGATGTTTTGCGATTTGGCCGGGAGACACTAAAGGCAGCCGGGGTCGATGCCGGGAATACTGTACGCCGTGTTTTGGAACGGCTTGAGGCGTTCGGCGAGTGTGACGAAGTCTTCGTGGGGCATGAGCGCTACTTGGCGCCTGCCGAACCTCGTTGGCTTCGGGCGGGCGACGGCGTGGGTGTCTTTCTTGGTCCATCTGGCCCACCCGAAGGTATCGCCCCGGTCGAGATCGCGCATTCTAACGACATTCTTCAGCGCATCATTCTCGACTCTGACGATGATATCGCCCAACTACAGGCGTCGGGCGTTCGAGAAATCTCCATTCAGGAGTGGCTATTGCCGCTGCAATTTTTCGAACATGCTGCTCGCCGCATGAACCGCCTTCCCCGCAGTGACCGTTTTCACCTGGCGGATTTCTGGCTTCTATTGACCAACGCTGCCATTGATCACGGACTTCCTCTGAGCAACGATGCAGACGTGCGGGTACTGTCGAAGGGCCCCGGGGGGTTTTTTGGTCGCCACGATGCGCCCGCCGTTGAGGGTAGATGGACTGAGGAGGTCCCTGAAGGCGTTTGGTGCGGGGTCCGCCGCGGATATGGCGAAGCCCACTGGCATCCGGTCATCATCTCATCCGACGGGGTACGGCGTCGTTCCCTTGATCTATTCGATGTCGATGAGTGGCATTGGGCCATTATCGCACGCGGACGCAGTCTGGCGTCCGAAGAAGTCGTCGTACGAGAGCCAGGGACGCTACGCCTGACCTTCCCCGCGCCTAGACAAATACAGACTGCGTTCGACTTGTTCGGAAGCAGGGTCTCTCCGTGGACTTGGAACTGGCCTGATGGCGCCCCTGACGTCTGGGCACTCGTCCAATAGCACTACACCGGCCCTTCGTTACTTAGACATTGCTGTGCGCAGAAGCGACACGAGCCGTTCATCGGGCTTGAGTGTTCGGACTTCGTGCCCGCAATCTTTAAGCCAACGCACACGTTGCTCCCAGAGCGTTTTTGTCATGGCGACGATATCGGCGGCCGTATCAACAACCCTCTGGGCTCGCACGGTTTGCGGCCTATTGCCTCGCTCATCGGCAAGCGCGGCGGCCTCTTCTGCGGCTTGTAGTTCTGCTTTGGCCACGTTGATCGCGTCTTTGCTTTCTTCCTCAATCACACGCAATCTAATCGCGAGAGCCTCCTCGAACTCGGGGAATCGGTGACTCCAACTCTCTTTGGCCGCTGTAGCATCGTTGGTTCGACACGTTTCCAGTTGCGCGAACATGGCCTCTCTTTCCGCGTCTGAAGGGTTGAAAGGCCTGGCTGACGGCACTCCTCGGCGCTTGTGCCCAATCGGATTAAGAAGAGCCACACACTCCGCATTCGCAGCACGCACCCAACGGTCGGCCTCTAGCCTCCATGCATCCAAACGCAGTTCCGCCGCGAGTTCAGACCTTAGCCATCGCACGTCGGCTTCGACGGCACGACGAATCGCACGCTTGAAGGGCTCGACAATTTCCGGAAGCCGCTCAATCGCCGTTCTTCGCGCACACTCGACGACGAGCCTGAGCGTCCGTTGCTCAATTTTCTCAGTTGGTAAGGCTTGCGCGGAATCCAGAATGGCAATGCGGACTAGGTAGACCCCCTCCATCCCATGTTCCCAAAATATGTGGTCATCAAAAAAAGAAACCTCCATGATCATCCCCTCACTGAATCGATTCAACCAACCTCCGATCCATTCATCATGAAGAGCATCACCGAAGTTAAAAAAATGCAAAGGACGATCAACGTTGTCGTGATCCAGCTGTAATGTCACGCTTCTTCGCGGCGGACTCCAGATATCGTCCCGACGCGTTATAAACGCATGGGCATAACGTGGACTCCTCTCTTGGCTGGGGTCTGCCCCAAATGAAAACAAAACTCTTGAGAGAACCTCGCGCCCCCCGTACATTCCGCGCTCCCCAAACTGATACCATAATGTTCCGAATCCCCCGCCATTCGGGTCTTCATTCCAACGGACGTTGTATTCGCCCGCCTGTTTCAGCAACTTCACTAGACCATCCAGCCCATTCTCCATAGCGCGCGATCCCCGACTAGGGCGCGCCGACCGGCGCGAGAGTAACGGAGGCGCCGCAGGTAGGCTTTCCACATACCCTCTTACATCTCTCGCAAAACCGATGTGCCACGGCAGCAATGATCGAAGAGGCGAATCTAATTCTTGGGCCTCGTCTTCGTCTGCCATTGCCTCGGTTTCGTCTTCTAATTCATGCCAAGCAAGTGCCCCAACACCAAGGGCGGCATCTTCGATTTTCTTAGCAACTTCGTCGAGGTGGCCCCCATCAAGATTCACACTGTGCTCAAACACATGAAACCGCTGAAGTACAGTCACCACTCTTTCGTCCACCAGACCGCGCTGGACGATGGTATAGACATCGATAGTCCGCGCAGTACCGTCCGTCGTGAATGCCGCTGCATTCCCGATCCGGTCGAGCCGACCAATCCACTGTTCCACCTCCTCCGGACGCCAAGGAACGCTATAGAGGACTAGAATACGCGCGCACTGGAGGTTAAGACCGACCTGCGCGGCCTCTGGGGCAAACAGCACCTGCGCATCACCACGCTGAAAGGCCTCCAGATTCTCATTGGTTTCATTGCCGAAGGCCCCCAACTCCTCAACCGCCTCCGTCATCATTCCTTGCCGAATCCGTGCCGCAACCAACGGGATCCGATGACGTAATGGCCCAACCGTTGGCAATCTCGCCTGAACGAGATCGAACAGGTAATCGACAGTCAGATTGTCCTGAGCTGCGACCAAGACGCGTTCTGTCGGGTCGTAACTCCAAAGGTCGGCGAGGAGATCTACAAGAGCGTCTGCCCGAGAGTCACCCTGCGTACGATTCACCAGCGGCTTTACTTGCTCCAATAAACCATCCCGCTCATGCCCTTTGCGTCGCAAGAAATCTACCCGCTGTTCTAGTGAAGGAGGGCTCAAGATTACCCGTTTTGCCAAGAGTACCTTATCAATACCAAGACTCAGTTCTTTAAGGAATGAGAAATACCTCCACATCAGCGATTGGCGATCGACCTCTGCGCCAAGCGGATTGATCACCAAAGGATGGTGGGATCTCCTAGGCAGGAACTCTCCAAAGTCAATACGCCGGGTACGTATTACTCTCCTGTATGCACAATGCGATAAGGCGATTGCGGTCACTGCATTATCGTCTGCGAGTTCCGCCGCATCACGGTCCCGCCGCACGAACTCTTCGACAATTGCAGTCGCTGCCCATGCGGGCCAGTTGGAAAGATCGTCGGCCATCGATAACTGACCAGCTACGTTTCTTGTGCTATGAACCACTCCCCATCTGGATATCGCTGTGCGTTGGGGTTCAAGAAGTGCAAAGATCTGAGCATGCCGTTCTACCCGCTGAAATGCGGGCGTTGCGGTTAATATCAGCAGGTGATCGAAGTCGGGTGCAGCCCGAACGATCCGATCCTGCAGGTCCGTACGAAGGCGGTGCAGTTCATCCACGATCAGCACGTCGAACCGATCCGAGGAAATCTCCGACAGCGAAAAACGATTCCTGCCGTCCGAATCGGTCTGCCGCAATTGCGCCTCCCAGGCAAGCCGTATGTATTGGTGACCTTCAAATTGCTCGCCTTCACCGATGGGCGCCGTATGGGCTCGCGTCATTATCTCGTCACGCCACTGCGGCACAAGACGGTCGGGGACAATCACGAGTGCTTTCAGGTTCTCGCGCTGATGCTTAAGAGCATTCAGTACCATCAAAGCTTCGACGGTCTTGCCCAAACCAACCTCGTCTGCAAGAAGATGCCGGACTTGGAGGTCAGTCAAGACTCTCTGAACATTCGCGAGTTGATGCGTGTAGACGGACGCCGCGACACCCAAGGCCGGTGCCAGCGGGGTCCGTATTCCTTCGTAGTATCGCCTAATCGCCTGTATGGTCAGGCAAAGTTCGGCGTATCGGTTAGTCATTTTACGCCCCCCGCTTAACCCGCCTGGCCCTAAGCGCCACATACCGAACTGCACGAGCGACCAGTCGGTCGACCATAAGTGTGTCGATCGCTCCCCGCCAATCCAGGTCCACCGCGACCTCCGGCTCTATCCAGAGCGCCAGACTCCCTTTAACCAAATCCTCCGAAGGTGGGCTCCCCACCAACGCCTTCCGCGCCCCGCGAAGCCAGAGAGCCAGTTCTCGCGTCAAGTCATCTAGCGACATCATCGCAATGTCGATGCCCACCAATTCCGACGCTCGATTTGTCGGCAAAAGCATCTCGGCCAAACCGGAAAGTTCCATCTCCTGATTAACCTGTTTCAGAACAGCGGCCCAAGCCCCAGGGGACGAATCCGCGCTCGGATCACCCTCACCAATCCGGCTACCTAGTTGCTTCTCGCCCAATTGTTCGTAGCTTCTAGAAAGCTCTTCGTAGGCCGAAATGCATGCGTCATCTAGCATCTCGTAGTCTTCGGCGCTCAGCTTATATTCAGTATCCATGTACACCCACAGGTCCGGGAGGCCCTCTTGTATTTTTGCAACGGCAATCTCCAGAACCCTATGTTCATCGCCACTCGATAGCTCCACATACGAATCGAGTCCCAGTCGTGTTTCCTGACAGACCTCAACCAGACGGCCCCACGGATTGATAACCGTCCTATCCAATTCGCGCCGGGCCCATTCTCTTCCACAACAGAGCTCGGCGAGCCATTTGTCCAACTCGGTTGATATCTGTCTGCGTTTAAACTCTGCAATGAGATGCTCGCTCTCGGCCAGGGACCACCGCAAATACGCCTCAACCAGGTCCTGTAGCCCGATCCCGTTTCCCTTACCACGCCGTCGACGTTGAAGGTCGGGCTTTGACCCTTGATACACAGTTAATGTTGTCTGCGCTGGAGAAAGACATAGCGTTGTGCTTAGTTCCGCGGACCCATACTCGATCCCCTGAAGGCCCACTGGCACGAGCAACCGCGCCTCCGAACCCAATGTTCCCGACATAGCTCTTGGCGGTAAAAAAGGTGCATCTGCAAGTACTTCACCGAATCTTAGGTTACCAGTCTCATTTTTAAGACTAGCATTTCCATTCTCGTCGAACTCCCACCAACAAGGCCGTACCTTTCTCTCCAGTACCCATGAGCGCGTGGCCAAGTGCCCCACGCGGACCGTCAACCTCGCTTCGTTAACTGATTGCAATAAATCACGTGTTACATCCTCTAGAAGAGTCGCCCACGGCTCTGCGTCCAGTGTCACGACCTGAGGCAACGCACCTATGCTTCCCGCCACCACATGATGTGTTCCTGCCGCCTCGAGTTCCATGACGAGCCGCAATCCTGCGAGCGGCGCCCTTCCATCGACGACGAAGGTGAAGCTCCCATTAAGCAAGGCTTGGATCGTGGTTTCCGACGAATGCAAGTCTATGTGGCACAGAGGAACATATACCGGCAGCTCCGTCCTAACCCCCTTGAAGCTGATTTCCCTAGTTTCGTCACCACTCGATAGACGTAGCGAGAACCTGCCCTCTGGGACGCTAAGGTGTACTATTTGGCTATCGGTCGAAACTACGTCCTCACCCAGCCCAATACGGAGCCCGTCGGGATAGCTTTGTTTGGGCACAATCAGGATGGAGTCACCAACATAGAAACTTGGGCCTTCATCCGACGAATTGGCAAGCGGTGGATCTCCGGCAACTGTTATAGAGATGCCAAAGCGGACGCGATACCCGAGACCTTCCAGTAGCTGAACAGATTCGTGCGACCGGGGGACAACCCGATAACAATTATATGGGCCAACGGTTCCAAGGGCTGTGAAAGGCCCCTCAGACCGCCATAGTTCGTCCGTAAGAACCAAGTACTCACGAAATCCGGAAATTTCCGTGCCCCGGACCAATTGCGCAGTATCGCCTTCAGCGTTCACCCTGAAAACTGCCGGGACCGAAAGCGTCAACTCGAACGCAGCGAGCGTCCGCAAAACCTCATCGTCGACATTTAGTTCAGCGAGGTCCTGGAAAACAGGTGCATCCTCCGCCGGTATCGAGCCCAGCTTTAATGTAAAGGGAAGTCCCGAGAGAATCTGGTCACTAGGAATTGGATTCGTAACGCCCCAAAGCCTCGGTGTGTATCTTCGCTGCCTAAGCGCTCGCCTCATGGATTGCGCGAACTCAGAATCCAATGCGGGGAAAGACGCCTCCAACGCGAGTCCGCCGTCCCGGACGCGAATCTGAAGCGTTCCCCGCATGAGGCGAAGGGGTTTGGAAGGCGTTGGCTGTGGTGGCTCTCGTCTTCTGGCCACTCTTTGCATGCGGCGCGCTAGGTCCAAACTGCGCCGTGCAACATTATCTGCTCGTAGATCAATGGCGATCCGCTCCATCGCCGTCGGGCTCAGGTCCGACGTGCCTTCGCCAAGCAAACTCCTTGCTACCGAGACCACCAACTCAGAGTTATCCAGGAATGTCTCGAACCGAGAAGAACCCTCAGCGGCCGCCGCACGAACCGCCCGATAGAGCGATCGATCGTCAAAGCCTGCGACGCTCCCTCGCAGATTCGCCAACGCGGTCGCCAGTGGCCGATGGAACTCGTGTGGTAAAAGCGCGTGGGTAATTGGCCACGCGATCAAGTGAAACGCTTTTGCCCAAGGCGTTCCCGGCGGCTGGGCGCCCCGGTATCTTTCCGATGCTGACACGAAAAGATCCCTGACGCGTTCTCGGGACGCGCCAGTGAGGCCCACCCCAAGGTCTTCTTCCAACACCGGCCAGAAGTTGGTCCCTGAACCCCGATATCGATATCCAATCTCAGTCGCCGCCACAATGAGCGGCAGACTGTGCATGTCCCACCAGCCGCTTTCGAGAGAGTGCTCCCGGAGGGCATCCCTAACTCGCCCGGTCAAATCCTCAACTTCGTCGTCGTCGAGGCCGTGTTCTACGAAGAAGACCGCGCCGTCCCGGGAATCCCGAAGGCCCGCGTATCGAATCTCTAATTGTCTCTGTTGTTCATGCAATGGTTCGTCCCAACCTATCTGGAATTTCTTCTTGCCAGATATCCCCCCGCCGTACCCCACCACACATCTTCGGAGACCCTACTCCCCACTGGAGCGCCTTGCAACGGTAGCCGCTTCGAGGCTCTTAACCACCCTTCCTTCAAGAGCTGAACCGCAGGTCTTAAGTCACCCTTCAATCCCAACGACTCTTTTCCCAAGCCCCGCGCCTGAGGGCTTTCTCTTCGAGCCCTACCCCTGGGCTCTCTGCCCTTAGCCTCCTTTTTCGCCGCGACCGGTACCCCAAACGCTACCGCACCCCAAATATGCCCCCAAATTGGCCTTGTTCTCTGGAGCCGCCGTTACATCCCCTCGCTCCGACCCCCTGCCCCAGGCTCAACTCACCCTAGGTCATCAAATAACACACCTTGAATATCCTCTGACGGCGGCAACTTGACACGTGCACCATGACGAACCGGCCTCACCAGCGTATGCGCTTCCACCTGCGCAAGAACATCATTAGACTGAATCCGTCGCAAAAACCAGCGTTCCATCCACCAATCCACAACCGCCTCCGTCCCCCGCTTGGACAACCCTTCGTCAAACATATAGTCGGGTTTTTCCTCCATTCCGCATAGGAATTCCCGAAGGTTCCGCACAAGAGGAATACCGTAGACTATCCGCCGCCTACCATGCCTAAGCAACGCCCCCGCAGGCAATTTCAGCAAGTCTAGCCCGGCTCTGATCTTTCTGAATTTCGGACTTACTCCTTCACCAAAGATACTATTCACTCTTTGCCCGTTATGCGTTTGTTGCACCAACGACACCAAAAGCTCCACAGTCCCTTCACTGAAATGTGAACTACCAAACGCCTCCGATCTCCCGATTTCTACAAACCTCAACTCTTCTCTAGGATGCCCCCCTAAAGCTTCTGCAGGCATCCGGAGCCGGTTATACTGGCTCGAACCGGCCCCATATAATGAAGTCGTACTCAAGAGAACCAATTCCGATGAACGCACCACGGGACGCCCCGCCATTGCCGATGCTATTTCACTCTTCTGTCCAACGTACCTCTTTCGATATGCATCGACGATTTCCGGGCTCACTGCTAACATAGATACAAGCTTGCCGCCTAACAACGCATTGTACGGAGGGACCGCACCGCACACTGTTATATCCGCCATGGATACACCGACTCGATCGGCCTTCGCCTTCATTAAAACCCGTTTCACGGTCTGTCGCCCATCACGACTTGCCAGAAGTTCCCGGACCTCCGCGTCTTGAATCTCACGCGATAGATACTTCTTAAGTACCAGCCTGCATCTGAGCATGTCCGCTAGCGCCAAGGCCCTTTTGCTTCGGAACAAGTGGCTTTTAGCGCGCGCTACCCAGCGGTTCGAATCTTCTCGAATGCCTGCGTCATTCGCTTGCTTCCTGAACTCCTTAGCCCCGCCCAGTCGGTGATGCAATTTCCGCTGTCTCAGTCCAAATCCCACGAGCCTAGAGATAACATTCTGCGTAGGCCTCTGGAGTTCTCCGATCGTGACCAATCCTTCTTCCAAGAAATCGTCTAAAAAGAGGTCGCCGATTGCGTTCTGAACGATTTTCGTCAACCACTCCCCCGTTTCCCGCGAAGAGGCTTCTGCAACCAGCTCTAGGAAGGTTTCGGGATGCCAGCCAATCCACATGTCTCTCTCTCGAATCTGGACAATTGGGCTGCCGATTGATCCAATACCTATCACGGGATGGAACTCATCCGCTCGATCTCGAACCAGAAAATTCATCGAGCGGCCAGGAGTACTTGTATACTGGTTCGACCACGTGTGCCGGAAATAGCGCCAGATGTCTTGGAGTTTCAGCCCTGTCTGTTCACACAACGCACCATCTCCAACGAATTGCAGATAGGGATCAATTGCCATCCGCAACATTGCGTCGCGTTGCGGCCCCGTTACACCTCGTGCTGATCTAATAGCTTCTGCGAGTTCCCGACCATCTCGCATAACAGAGAAAATCGACGAAAATTTTCCCCGATACCGCCTTCTACGTTCCATAGACTCGATGAATCTTCGAGTAGCCTGATCGCGCAGTTGCTCATCTCGCTTTACCAACTCCTGCGCCCGTATTCGCTTCTTCTCTTCATTCCGGTCGACTCCCGTACTCTCAGGTCGCCTCACCTCGATCTCGCCAGGGGCATTTACCCTAATCATCCACCTTTGTCGTGCGAGATCTGTCAGAATCGAACAAAACGCCCTGGCGCCGGTGCCACCAAGTTCCCGGATCCTTTGGGCAAGGTGGGAACCTAACTCCGCCTCGATATCCGGGTCCGCGCCGCGCCCAATCTCCGCCAACTCCATGGCGTGCTGATGAATGGATTCTCTGACCGAATCTTCCTCGAAGACCGCGGTCGAGAGCTTGATCCACCCGTTGTCAGACAGATTTGCCATGCGTTAATCGTTTAAGAACGTAGCCAGCGTGTCGCTCCAACCGTTACGGTATTTCTCCGCCAATGAGGCATTGAAGCCTTCTTCGAAGAGACTCTCATTCCTTGCAGCTGCCAATAGCATTAGGTCTAGTTTCGACCGGATAAACTGATCTTTTTCATTTTCTGATTCAAGCAATGGCTGGTACACGGTTTTATAAAACGGATGCTCAGGGTTGATAATGAGAACCAATCGCCCTTTGTCTCGCGCGTAATTGAAAAACGCGGTTTCACTCAGGACGGCCGGCACAATCTTATATTCCCTCTCGCCATCGCGGCTATGGCCCGCATCGATTGGGGGACTGAGTTTCGAACTGATCGTGTTCAAAACTTGTCGGTCTCGTTGTCTTGGAACGTCCGGCAAAGGTTCTAACAATTCGTCCTTCTTCTTTGCGATGTCCTCCGAAGCAACGAATCGAGTGGATATCTTCACATCCGAATGAGCCTTACGGGCCCTCGCGTTTAGAATCCTCGCGGTCGATTCGATGTCCGCCGCTAACGCCTCTATGAGATGTGGCCTTGGTCGGATCTGTTGTTTGGTGTGGGTGATCCCGAACGCTTCGTCGAGAACAGGTTCAAATTGGATCTCACAGCGCCACCAATCATCGTAGTTTTCACGCCTCTTGTCTCCAAGGAAAAACCAGCCATAATCTACCTCCCGTCCGCCGCGGACGATCGATACGCCCGCACCTTTTGCAATTCCTCTTGCCCGTTTTTCTTGATTTGATAAGGTTGACCATTCGGCGACGGGTAATTCCGAGAATCGCACCTTAACGAAACCTGCGGCAGCAGGATCACCTGGGCTCGCCTCTATTTCGTAAATCACTTCTTCTGCGTACTGTTGCCCTCCCGTGAACATAGAGTTGGGATGAAGATAAAGCGGGTCGAAAGGCAATACCGGCGATCCATTTACTGAGATACCGACTCCTTGCCACAAGTAATGCCTAAAACGTCGGCCCAGCGCAAGGCTGAGTTTTTTCGTGATCGTAGACAACCTGCGATTATCGAGTCGGTCACATTTCGTCCATATCACGGCGGTTCCCGAGCGGGAGCCGTTGATGAACTCTGGGCGCGCGACTGACCGGGGTTCCGGCACATCTGTAATGCCTTTTTCGGCAATCTCGTCGAGATCAAGATGGGAACACAGCACGTTGCCGCTTGCCGAACGCCAAGTGTGGACCGTAACGCGCTGTGCTTGACTGAGAGAGCTGTTGGGCAGGCCCATTCCGTACCGACCAAGACCCCCACGATCGTTGAATCGGGTGGTGCCCCCGAACCGTAAAGACGTCCGGAGAGTGCGCGCATCCATACCGCTTCCGTTGTCGACTACCGCGAGGGTGATTGGATATTTTTCGTTGGAGTGTGCTTCAAGGATTATCGAGATCTCTGTCGCTCCGGCTTGAAGCGAGTTATCGATGAGTTCGGCAACTGCGCTGGTCGTATCACGATAGCCAGAGTCGCGCGTTGCCTGGATAAACTTGTCGAGAGCCACTATTGAGAAATTAGTGTCCATTGGTCTGTTCATATCGGTTTGCTCCAGTTGGTCCGGGCCAAACGAAGACTCTTAGCTGGAATCTTTTTCTGATTCACGGGAAATAGCATACGGACCGCGGTGGACAGAGTGTGCCGATCACCCTTTCGCAGCTGATGTTTGGTGAGTATTGGGCTAGATAGAGAGTTGCCGTTTTGGGTTAACGCGGACACACGGTCGAGGGGGCGATATTCCCGGTCGCTGATTTGGATCATAGGCAGCAGGCGAGAAGAACAAGCATGATACTGCCGCCTTGGACCACTAGAGCTTCGCGTTAAGGGTTTCGGCCATTCGACCCCCATAGTAGCCGCCTCGCTGGTTCAGATGCATCCTTGGGGACGACTAAGGGTAACCCAAAGGGATTCTGGCCAAGTGCCGTCGGTCGGAAGGCTGCGCCAAGGCAGCCGTCGTCTGGCTGTGACTCACGGTGGCTCGCGAATGCCCCTTGTTAGCGTCCGCAGCGTGGAAGACTGGAATCCCGTAGCCCGGCGCGAACGCACTGCCGCCGAGGGGAGAAGATTCCCCCAACTCTAAAGGCTGTTCACCCATGATTCTCGGCTTCGGGCGCGTAGTTCCCATGCACCGGAGATGATGGGCACTGCAGGTCAACCGGTGTCTTGGGTCGTGATCGAGTGGCTTTCCTGATTCTGTTTTCATCTAGGGACTCTCGCTCATTACGCTCGCCGTCATGATGCCGCACCGTCGCCGCCGAGCAACCTGTCCACCGCATCCCCCGGCCAGAGCAGCCGCCCGTTCGGTAGCTTCGCCGGCCGGATCCCGTAGTAGCTGCCCCGCCGGCATAGATGCACCCGGATCGACTCGGGCCGCAGCCCGATCGACGCCGCGAAGTCCTCGGTCGACAGCCCGCCGGGGGCGTGTCTGTTTCCTGTGGTCGTTCCTTCCATATCGCTGCCTCCTCCCTGTCAGTGGATTGCATGACTCCCGGTGTCCG
>Ga0207421_10002697_pt1 | contig 21842 bp, 17 predicted proteins | sample SodLakKL_010_SED_4_FD_187542 | JGI IMG/M metagenome (GOLD analysis project Ga0207421, IMG submission 187542) | Alkaline sediment microbial communities from Lake Tanatar, Kulunda Steppe, Russia - 8KL_010_SED (SPAdes) (version 2) | ecosystem: Environmental > Aquatic > Non-marine Saline and...
CGAGGTCGGCCATCTCGGTTGCGACGTTCTGTACCATACCCTGAATTGTCGATGGACTCGTATAAGGCCAGCGCGTTGGTCGAGCAAGCACGAGTCTCGGTATTCACGGGTAACAGCAGGTAACAAATTCCTTACCATGCTGATATTTATACGAGGGGGGCAATATTTCCAGTGTGAGCGGCGAGCAACGGTCAGCGGATGACGCTGACACAACTGACTGGCATACGATGGGTGCCGAGGCAATATTCGAGCGCCTCGGTACTGGCGAAGATGGACTGTCCTCCGAAACGGCCGAAAAGCGGTTGGAAACCCATGGGCGAAACGAAGTGCAGGCCGCGGAAGGCATTTCATGGGTCAGTATCTTCATCGACCAGTATCGGTCCGCACTCATCTGGATTCTTGTTGCCGCTGCTATCGTGATGGCTGCGGTTGGCCATACCCTCGATGCTGGCGTTATCCTCGGGATTGTGGTGTTCATCACGGTATTTGGCTTTGCACAGGACTATCGCGCAGAGCAAAGTATCCGTGCGCTTGAGGAACTTTCAACGACGATAGCACTCGTTACGCGGGATGGCGACAGACGTGAAATCGATGCACGAACTGTCGTTCCTGGTGATATTGTCCACGTTGAATCGGGTGATATCGTCCCTGCTGATGCTCGACTTATCAGTCAGGCAAATCTCCGAACCAACGAGTCTGCCCTGACTGGCGAGAGTGTGGGTGTCTCAAAATCAATTGATTCCGTTGGGGCCGATGCGCCGCTGGCCGAGCGGAAGAATATGCTGTTTAAAGATACGACGGTGGAGCGTGGCACTGGTACTGCCGTTGTGGTTGAAACGGGCCCGGAGAGCGAAATCGGACAGATTGCAACCGCCCTCGAAGAGGCCGAAGACCGGGATACCCCGTTCCAGACCGAGATGGACCGACTCGGGAAAATCATCGCTCTTGGTGTGGTCGGCATCGTTGCGATTATCGGTCTCACTGAGTTGACTGTTGGCGATACCGAACCACTTGAGGTGTTTCTAACGGCAGTCGGGATTGCAGTCTCTGCAGTTCCGGAAGGACTTCCGGCGGTCGTCACCCTTTCGTTGGCGCTCGGTGCCCGCCGGATGGCTGAGAAGAAAGCACTGGTTCGTCGGTTACCCATTGTTGAGGCGCTGGGCTCTGTTGATGTTATCTGTACGGACAAGACGGGAACGCTCACCGAGAGCGAGATGACCGTCACGCAGTTGTATACGAACGGGGAGTCCTACGACGTAACTGGCACCGGCTATGAAACGGATGGCCGGGTGGAACAGGACGGCGAAGCGGTCGAGTCGGAGGCTATCACAGAACTACTTCGCTGTGGAATCTGCTGTAACAACGTCGAAATTGGGCGAGATGACGAGGGAGAGAAAACGTATCTCGGTTCACCAACTGAAACAGCGCTCTTTGTCAGCGCACGCAAGGTTGGTCTTGAGAAAGACACACTCAAAACGGAGTATCCACGTGTCGACGAAATCGACTTTACCTCCGACCGCAAGCGAATGACGACCGTTCACGAGACACCAGCTGGTGACCGGATTGGATATACAAAAGGTGCTCCCGAGGTTGTTTTAGAGCGGTGTTCTCACGAATTCGTTGACGGCGAACACGTCGAACTGACGGACGAGCGCCGAGAAACCATCGCTAGCAAGGTCGACCAGATGGCAGAGGACGCCCTGCGGGTGATGGCGTTTGCGATGCAACCGGATGCAACCGATACATCTGGCGAGGAACTCGAAGAGGGAATGGTATTTCTCGGGTTGCAGGGGATGTTGGACCCACCACGACCCGAAGTCGAAGGCGCGATTACGGCCTGTTTGAACGCTGGTATCGAGGTTGTGATGATTACTGGTGATAACGCAACCACCGCTCGTGCCGTCGGGAAAGAGATTGGGTTGGAATCAGACCGAATCGTTACCGGTCCGGAACTGGAGGAGATGAGCGATGATGAACTTGCAGAGATTGCGGAGGATGTCCGTATCTTTGCACGAACCTCGCCCGAGCATAAAACACGCATCCTGAAGACCTATCAGGAAGCCGGGCACACTGTTGCGATGACTGGCGATGGCGTAAACGATGCACCGGCCGTGAAGAATGCCGATGTCGGGATTGCGATGGGTATCCGCGGGACTGATGTCACGGAACAGGCGTCTGATATCGTCTTGCTTGATGATAACTTTAGCACAATCCGTGATGCAGTCCGTGGTGGCCGACGAATCTTCGATAACGTCCGGAAGTTCGTCAACTACCTGTTGAGTGGAAACGGCGGCGAGGTGACGATGATTTTCTCGGGGTCGATGCTCGGTCTCGGGTTGGTTATCACGCCAATTCAGATTCTATGGATAAACGTCGTGACTGATGGTATTCCAGCGCTCTCGATGGGTGTCGACCCCGCTGCTGATGACATTATGGACCGCAAGCCCCGGCCACGGGATGAAGGAGTGATTACCAAACGAATTCTCACCTCCATCGTTGGGATTGCGATATTCATGACGCTCTGTTTGCTCCCGCTGTTTTATCTTCACCGTGACGATACCGTGCTCGCTCAGACGATGGTGTTCACTGGTTTCGTCGTGATGGAAATCGTCCGTATTCAGGCGATTCGGTTCCGATACGGGCTTGGCATCTTCTCAAATCGCTGGCTAGTCCTTGCAGTGGTCGTTGCAGTGATATTACAGATGCTCGTGTTATACACTCCGGTCGGACAGACGCTGTTTAGCGTCGAACCACTGTCGCTGGACCACTGGATGCAGATTGGTGCAGCAGCTACCGTCTTTGCCATCATGATGGCTGTCTTCGCCAAGGTTCAAGACCGAGTGTTTGACCGATACTGACCTCCGGTCATTCTCACTTGAACTGCAAGAACCGTCGGTCGTCCGCCCGCTTATCGCCAGCCGGATAGATAATCACGAAATTACTTTCAGTGAGTGTAGAGATGCTTCTCGGCAGATTCTGTAGCTTTGAATCCCAGCCCAGGTCGCCACGTCGTGCACTCATCAACGCCACGAGGTCTTCCGGTTCGGTGTCGTCACGGAGGGCATCAAGTAGTCCTGACCAGCCGTTGACGGACTCGAACTCTGCGGTGACTTCCGGTTCGACCAACTCGAACAGATTCTCGTAGGTTTCAGCATTTCCGCCAACTGTGAGACACCGAACTGGTGCGCCGGTATTCTCGGCAACGGTTTTCACCGTATGAACTGCCTCGTAGAACCCGGAGTTATGATGAATATCCGGTGGGAGAATCAACACAACCCGCTCTGTGACGTTCATCGGTTCGCGGATATGGCTCACGAGCGTTAGCTGTGTCGCTCGCTGCAGCAGTTGGTCAATGATGCGTCCAAACGTCCGCTGCCGTCTGGACTTCACTCCATCCCACCCGATGACAATTGTCGAGATGCGGTTTTCGACAGCCGTTTTAGCGATACCTGCTGCGACGTTGTGCTCTACCCGGCTGTGGTTTTTTACACCGACTTCGGCACCTGCCGCGTGCTCTTCGATTTCTTCAGCAACCATCTCAAACTCGGCAGCCTCGGCCTCGGTTTTCAGTTCGTCACCTGGTGGAAGGACGGAGATGGTGTGAATCGGCTCCGTGGAGCCGCCACCTCTGACCGTGAGTGTAAATTCGAGCAGGTTTTCCCAGTATGTCGATTCCTGTGAGAGTGGGAGTAGTATCCGTCGTGGCTTCTCGCTCGGGTCATACTCTTCTTGCTCGGCCGCCTTCCGGAGGGTCTTCCCGGCTCGCGTGACGAGCATCGGACTGAGCAGGCTGACGACCAATATCATCAACACGACGCCGTTAATCAGGGTCTGGTCGAAATGCGGGATTCCTTCTTCGAACCCAATAAGGACAATTGCAAGCGCGGCAGCAGCTTGTCCCACCGAAAGACCGTACATTCCCACGATATCGGTCCTGGTATAGTCATATATCTGTGCAGTAACGCCCGCTGCAACGAGTTTCGTTCCGAGAACGAGGACGGTCAGTAACCCAGCAATAAGCAACGTTTCCGGCCCGGCAAACAGGGCACTGAGGTCGACGAGCGTCCCAACCCATAGCAAGAAAAATGGGATGAGAAGCGCATTTCCGACAAATTCGATGCGATTCATCAGCGGCCCTGATTTCGGAATTAACCGGTTGAGCGCAAGCCCGGCAAGGAACGCGCCGATGATATGTTTGACACCAACCAGTTCAGCCAAAATTGCACAGAGAAACAGGATTGCCATCACAAACAGGAATTCGTAATAGCTCTCCTCGTCGACGTTTTTGAAAAACCATCGACCGATTTTTGGGACGAGTACCCAGACCCCAACGAAAAATACCACGAGTGCACCGGCGAACTGACCCCAGAACAGGACGCCCGTTCCACCATCAGCGTGGAGCGCAATCACGATAGCAAGCACTAGGAGGGCAAAGGTGTCTGTGAGAATCGTCCCGCCAATCGTCGCCGTGATTGGTTCGTGGTCTGCCATCCCGAATTTATTCACGATTGGATAAGCCAACAGCGTGTGTGATGAGAAAATTGCGCCAAATAGTAGTGCGGCCAGCAGACTGAAATCGAGAATGTAGAGGGCAACGCCCATCCCAACAACCTGCGGGATGAGAAACGAAATTACGCCGAATGTAACGCTTCTGTCTTTGTATTCGAGAAACTGATTAAAGTTAATTTCCAGACCGGCGATAAACATGAGAAATATCAATCCGACTTCGCCAAGCAACGCAACGCCTTCCATCCCCTGTCCTTCTCCGAGTAACCCTAACCCATCAGGACCAACTGCTGCGCCTACGAGGACAATGCCAATAATACCGGGGAGCTTGAACCGCTCAAGCAAGAGGGGCGCAATCAGAAATGAGACCATCGCGAGACCAAAAATAAGCTCAGGTGTCTCGAACGGTATTTCGACGGCAAAATCTACCTGAGCGAATGTCACCGTTGACGAGAGCGAATCAGTTTGGGAGCGTTGAATCATGTCGGCGGATATCTACGACCACTGGTGGCTCCACTATCAGCGTTGTTATCGAATAGCTCATAAACCATCCACTTCCGGAGATGGACCTTTCCTCCGTGGGAAAGCCTCATGCAACTCACTCAGCCAGTCAAAAATTCGTCCTATTGCGTCGCTCCTTGCTATTCAATCTCTAAACTTCCCGTGCCATTTCCTTCCTGATTTTCGTCCCATTCGAGTTCGAGTTCGATGCTGCGCTCGTATGGCCCACCTTTCGGCCCTTCACGCTCTGCTTTCACCTCGAACGTGGGCTGGGCTGGTGGCTCCATCGTCACTGATTCGTTCCCTGATTTGAGCGTGATTGCATCGCCCGATTCCAGGTTGTCAGCGACGGCTCGGAGGTATGCCGCGATATCTTGACGGGACTGTCGACTCTCGGATTTGAATAGTACTTCTTCAGGCATACTATCAACTATGCTATATCCAAACATAAACTAGTGGTTTCCGATTGACTGGTCCTGTCAGAGACCGCTTCACTCAAAACGACACAGATTCGCTCAAAACACTGCTATGTGGCCTTCGTCAGGATGTGTCTTCGTCGTCTTCGTCGACATCCTCGAAGTCCGCATCGACGTACTCCTCGCCTGCTCCCTCAGCGCCGGGTCCTGCGCCCGCTGCACCACCGGGACCTGCTGCACCACCGGGACCTGCTGCACCTCCAGGACCTGCTGCACCGCCTGGCCCAGCACCAGCAGCACCTTCTGCGGCCTCTTGCTGGTACATCTGCTTGCCAATCTCCTGGAGTTCTTCGGCAAGTTCTTCGGTCGCGGCTTCGAGCGTTTCCTTGTCTGCGTCCTCGTCTTCGAGCGTTTCTTCGAGGTCGTCGATAGCTGCCTCGACCTGCTCACGCACGTCATCGTCGACGGCTTCTTCGTTCTCATCGAGGAGCGTTCGTGCACGCTGGACGGTCGATTCGGCCTCGTTGCGCGCTTCGATTCGCTCGCGGCGTTTCCGGTCTTCTTCGGCGTGGGCTTCGGCTTCTTCTTGCATCTGCTCAATCTGGTCGTCGGAGAGGCCAGCGCCGCCTTCGATGGTGATATTCTCCTTGTTACCCGAGCCTTTGTCCTCGGCGGAGACGTTGACGATGCCGTTTTCGTCGAGCGAGAACGACACCTCAATCTGTGGGACACCTGCAGGTGACGGTGGGATACCGGTCAGCGCAAACTCGCCGAGCAGTTCGTTTTCGGCGGCGATTTCGCGTTCACCCTGGAAGACACGAATCTGTACCTGCGTCTGGTTGTCCTGTGCCGTCGTGAAAATCTTCGACTCCTCGGTCGGGATGGTCGTGTTTTTGTCGATAAGGCGCTCGAAGAGACCACCTTTCACTTCGACACCCAGTGAGAGGGGCGTCACGTCGACGAGTACGATATCGTCGACATCGCCGGAGAGGACACCACCCTGGATGGCTGCACCGAGCGCGACCGCTTCATCCGGGTTGACGTTTTTCTGTGGGCTCTGTCCGGTAATCTCCTCGACTTTCTCCTGAATCATGGGCATCCGCGTCGACCCACCGACCAGGAGCACCTCGTCGATATCGCTTGTCGTAAGGCCAGCATCGTCAAGCGCAGTTTCGGTTGGTTCGACGGTTCGTTCGACCAGGTCGCTCGTGAGCGATTCGAACTTTGCACGTGTGAGCGACGCTTCGAGGTCTTTTGGTCCCTCGTCGTCTGCGGCGATAAAGGGCAGGTTAATCGTCGTCTCTTTGCGGTTCGAGAGTTCGATTTTCGCCTCCTCTGCTGCTTCGGTGAGGCGCTGGAGTGCCTGTCGGTCTTCACGAAGGTCAATGCCGTGTTCCTCTTCGAACTGGTCTGCAAGCCACTGGATGATGGCGTTATCCCAGTCGTCGCCCCCAAGCTCGTTGTCACCGTTGGTTGCGACCACTTCGTAAATTCCGCCACCGAGTTCGAGAACGGAAACGTCGAAGGTTCCGCCACCGAGGTCGTAGACAAGTACCGTCTGATTCGAGTCGTCATCGAGTCCGTAGGCCATCGCTGCAGCGGTTGGCTCGTTGATAATCCGTTCGACCTCGAAGCCGGCAATTTCGCCGGCATCCTTCGTTGCCTGTCGCTGTCGGTCCGAGAAATACGCTGGGACCGTAATAACTGCTTTTTCCACATCGTCACCGAGGTACTCCTCGGCATCCCGTTTGATTTTCTGGAGGGTCATCGCCGAGACCTGCTCCGGGGTATAGTCGTCCCCCTCAATTTCGACCGTATAGTCCTCTTCCCCCATATGCCGCTTGATAGATTCGACCGTATTCTCGGGGTTCTGAACGGCCTGGTTCTTTGCTGGTTTTCCGACTAGTTGTTCGCCATCGGAGAATGCAACGACCGAGGGCGTGGTTCGGTCACCCTCGCTGTTGACGATAATTTCCGGGTCGCCACCTTCCATGACCGCGAACGCACTGTTCGTGGTCCCCAGGTCGATACCGAGAATTTTGTTGCTTGCCATGTTATGCGACTATACCTGATTGGTCCGGTTAAAAGTTGCTAGATACCCTGAGTGTGAACGGACGTGACACCCGGCAAGACGGGCGTTTTTGACAACGCTTCCTTCAATAAGCAAAAGACTCTATATGACCGCAATCACACCGAAAAACGGTCTATCTTTCTCCGGTTGCTACGCCTGTTTTGCCTGCTCACTCCTGTTCTCCTTGCTCATCTGAGCCAGGTTCATATTGGGAGCCATCGCTGACTGCCACCTGTGCCGGACGCAGGACCTTCTCACCCATTTCGTAGCCAGGGCGGTGGACTGTGGCGATAGTATCTTCCGGTTCCGCGGACGCAATAGTTGCCAGCACCTCGTGGGCTCGTGGGTCCACATCTTCGCCGGGTTCTGGTTCGATGCGGCTTACGTTTTCACGGTCGAGTTGCTGGTCGAACTGATTAAGCGTCGACTCGACGCCTCCACGAATATCGACATCTTCATCCTGTTCCAGCGCCCGAGCGAGGTTGTCTCGGACGTCAAGAATACGAGTGACGAAATCCTCGGTGGCCTGTGCTTTGATTCGTTCCTGTTCGCGTTTCTGTCGCTGTTTATAGTTCTGGAAATCGGCCTGTTTGCGGGCAAGCCGCGATTCGAGGTCGTCAATTTCCTCGTGGGCCTCCGCAAGTGCGTCGGCTACGTGCGAACGCTGTGCCCAGAGCGCGTTGATAACCTGTGCGAGCGTTTCGGCAGGTGCATCTTCGATTGTTTCAACGAGTTGCTCGTCCGGTTCACCCGTTAGCAACGATTCGTCAACGGGAATATTCTCCATCAGTTCTCCGTCTCCGGAGATGAACTCTTCTAGGGTATCGCTTTCTGGAGCGGGTTCCTTGGCTATCTCCTCAAGTGATTCGGAGTCATCAGACTCGCCATCACCTGATTCGGTCGCAGCTTGTTCTGCCTGTTTTGCTGTTTCGGTTTCGGCCTCCGGGTCGGCTCCTCTAGCCGTTTCCTGCTTACTTGTCTCGTTGTCTTCTTCGGTCTCCGAAGTCCCTTCCTCATTGTTGTCCGACTCTTTCTCACTGGACGCCGGTGGCTCCTCGTTCACTTCGGAGTTTCCTTCCCCTGATTCACTGGCGGGGTCGGTCTCTACAGTCTCCGTCTCAGCATCAGCTGGCGTTTCATCAGGATTTGGTTCGTCCTCGGAGGGCTCATCCTCGCGTTCCGTTACAGCGGAAGTCCCATCGACGTCCTGCTCACTCATATCTGTTGGAAGTCCATTCGGCAATAAAAATGAACCGACACACCGTTCAGCAGATACCTGTTTGCTGCCGTAAGCGGGGATACCAATCGTATTTTACTGTGGCTTAACTGGCTTCCCGACTTCATCGTGGGAGCTCATATACGCCTCGACGAGCTTTCCTTTCGCTGCGCGCAGATGCTGGTGGAAGGTCTGACGGGTGATTCCCATCGACTCAGCGACCTGTCCGCCGTCGGTCGGACGTGGCCACTCGAAGTAACCGTTAATATAGGCGGCTTCGAGCGCACCTCGCTGTCGTTCGGTCAGTCGTCGGTCGACATCGGAAGCAAACTCGTTCTGTGTTTGTTCTCTGCGGTCATACTCCCGCCGAGAGCGAAGTTCCACATCGTCGTACAGTTGCCCGAGCAGTTCGACCAGTGACCGAACATCCTGATTCGGAGGGGCCTCCAGTACAAGCTGTGCACTCTCTGGGGTGACGTCGACATCGACGACTGAAACTCCGTAGTCTGCGAGGGTGGTGAACGGTTCGCCGGTGTTGACAGTCATGGCGAACGTACAGGAGTTGTCCGTCTGTGAGACGATTCGAGTTGATTTAACATCCGGGATGTCGTCGATAGTTGAACATTCGACCTCTCCCTGAGCGGTCACAAAGAGTTCGAACTCCTCACCGTCTCGTCCACCGGTCATCCCAACGTATCGGAGCGGGACATCCAGTGCTTTGGAGACGCCCACGAGCGAAAACGTTGGGTCTCTGATTTCGATACAGAGTTCGACCACGCGGTCAGTTGTGAGAATCCAGGCCGTTTCGATTGCGTTGAGCCGACTCGCTATCATCTTCCCAACCGCTTCAAAGAGGGTCTGCTCGCGGTAATCCAGTGCGTCGCTTCCCTCGCCGTAGACACCCAGTAGACCGTATCGCTTTCCGCCGTATGTGAGTGGCACAACTGATAACCTGCGAGCACCGATTGCTGCCGGACACAGGGTTCCAGTCGTACAGTCGCCCACTTGGTCGGTTGCGATTCCTTCGGTCTCCAGGGCTTTGGTCACTGCGGCGGGAACCTGTTTCATCGACACCTCGTGGTCCGGTGGTCCATTGAACCCAGCCTTCGCTTCAATTTCGAGGTTCTCTTCGGTCGAATCCAGCGTGGCGAACCAGCTCGCAGCGTATCCTTCTTCGGCAGTAATTTCATCACACACCCGCTGTGCAACGATGCGTTTGTTTTCCTCTTCGACTAGCGCCTGTGCAATCTCGTTGAGCAGGCCGCTTACCCGTTCTAGAATTCGATTGAGCGCCGCCTTTTCCTCAGTCAACTTCTCCGCTCGCTCTTCGGCCAGCGCCTCTGCACGTTTTCGGTTGGTCACGTCATGCTGGAAACCGACGTAATTGACAATTTCTCCATCGTCATTACGGACTGGGGCAACGGTAAGTTCGTTCCACCATGGCGTTCCATCTGCCCGATAGTTCCGGATTTCGACAGTGATTGGGACTTCGTTCTGGATTGCTGTCGACAGCGTCTCGACGGTCTCCGGGTCTGTCTCTGGGCCCTGGAGGATACGTGGATTTCGCCCGAGGATTTCGTCCTCGTCGTAGCCGGTAACCTCCTGCCACATTTTGTTTACGTACACAATCGGATTATCGGACAGCGATGGGTCACTCAGACTCACTCCGAGTGGTGCATGGTCAACAGCCCGAACGATATCGTCCGCTTCCGGTTCATGACCGGTAATATCCGCTTTCTTCCCGAGCGACAGCGTCGATAACTCAGCCAGCTCCTCGCGTAGTTCGACTCGTGAGTCTGCTCCGTTCCGTCGCACGAACCGGTTTGCTCCCGCATCGAAGGCGTCACTTGCGAGTGAGTTATCCTCGGTATAGAGAATGGCCGGAATATCGCTACCGAGTGCTCGAACGGCATCAACGAGCGCTATCCCATCATCACCGTGTAGCTCGTATTCGCTCACCAGACAATCAAATTCCTTATTCCCTATCTCTCCGAGCGCCGCCGTCGCCGACGAGACGACATCTACAGCACAGCCATCGCGCTCCAGCGCCGCTACGAGTTCATCCAGCCCCTTTTCGTCGGGATGGACAAGCAGCGTCTGAGTAGTATTCACGGTACTATCTTGGTTGGAAGCATGCTAAGCGTTTCGACAGTTTATTTCGCGTTTTTTATACCTTGCTCTGAACCATACGTATCAGGCATCACAGTTAGACAATTCTACGCAAATGTTGATGTAGAATTGGCCGATGTATGTTTCCCACCACTCGGACAGCACCGCGACCAGATTACAACCACTTCACAACACTCTCTTTAAAAAATGCCAACTGGATTAAAACGTGACCTCGGACTGCTTTCGACGACGGCAATCGCTGTTGGGGCGATGGTCGGGAGCGGGATTTTCATCCTCCCAGCAATCGCGTATGCAAGTGCAGGTCCTGCTGCAGTTGTCGCGTTCCTCATCGCTGGATTACTCGTTCTCCCGGCCGCTCTGAGCGCCGCTGAGATGGCGACCGCGATGCCAGAGGATGGCGGTGCATACATTTACGTCGAGCGAGGGATGGGACCAGCGCTGGGAACAGTCGCTGGAATCGGGACATGGCTGATGCTCTCGCTCAAAAGTGCGCTCGCGCTTGTCGGCGGTGTTCCGTATCTCGCTGAAATCGCGCCGATTCTGGCCGATTGGGTCGTCGTGATGGCTGTAGCACTGGCGCTGTTTTTCACCCTTGTCAACATCGTCAGCTCTGAAGGCTCCGGCAAAATGCAGTTTATTATCGTCGGAATTATGCTCGGCGTGATGGCGTTTTTCATCTTCGGTGGCTTTTCGAGCGGCGAGTTTCAGGTTGACCAGACGCAGGGAAGCTTTGATTTGACTGCTGAGGGCGTGCTTGCGGCCATTGGTGTCGTCTTCGTCTCCTATGCTGGTGTGACGAAGGTGACTGCTGTTGCTGAGGAGGTCAAAAACCCCGGTCGGAATCTCCCGATTGCGATGGTTGGGTCGTTGCTGTTTGTGACTGCACTCTACGTAGCTGTTGTCTGGGTTGCAATTGGTGTTGCTGACCTTGAACCCGGTGCCGGGTTTGTCCCTGAAGGAAATGAGGAAACGGCCCCGATTGCTGCGGCAGCCGATATCGCATTCGGCCAGGTTGGTGTGATTGCGGTCGTTATTGCTGCTATTTTTGCTCTGGCGTCGACGGCAAACGCCGGTCTGCTCGCAGCTTCACGGTTCCCGTTCGCAATGGCTCGTGATGGACTCGTGCCCGACCGGCTCGAATCGGTGAGCCAGCGGTACAATACGCCGGCAAATGCCATTGCGCTGACCGGCGCTGTTCTTGTGGTTATGGTAACCATCTTCCCAATTCAGCAGATTGCACAGTTCGGTAGTGCGTTCCAGATTCTCGTCTTCATTTTGCTTAATGTCGCCCTGATTGGGTTCAGAGAGGGTGCTGTCGAAGAGTATCAGCCGGAGTTCGTGGCGCCACTGTATCCCTGGTTGCAGTTGATTGGGATTGGTGGAGGCATCCTCGTTCTGACACAGATGGGACTCGTTCCATTCGGCGGTGCGCTAGTGATTGTCTTCGGTTCGCTCGCCTGGTATTATCTCTATGCACGACCGAGAATCGACCGGGAGGGTGCGGCTACCACAGGAGTCAGAGAAAGCGTCGGTGCATCCGCTGCCGAGCGAACTCGGTCGTTGTTTGAACAGGAGCGTGAGTACGATGTCCTCGTTGCGATTACTGAACACACTTCGCCGGAGGCACGCCGGGATATGCTCAGAATAGCGACGGACCTCGGTCGACTCCGAACGACAGCCGTCTCACTGGTCGAGTTTGTCGATGTGCCTCACCACCTGTTCCCGAACCAGTCCTCTCGCGTCAGTTCGGGCGACACGCCGGAGTGGATTGCGGATGACCCGGACGAACGACCGGACTGGTATCCGAAATCTAACCAGCCGAAACGGACATCTGGCGGGACAGAACTACTTAAGGAGGACACTGACGATACCGTCGCCACCGATGCACATATCGAATATCGCCGTATTTCGAGCGAAGACCACAAGGAAGCTATCGTCGATTTCGCCACGTATGAGGAGATTGACTTGCTGTTGCTCGAACGGGAGACGGGCGAGAACATCAACCGCTTGCTTGGCCGCTCGGAGACCGAGTGGTTGTTACAGAACGCCCCCTGTGATGTTGCACTTGTCGAAGACCGCGGCTTCGAAGCGATTGAAGAAATCGCCGTCACCAACCGCGGTGAAGGGCCATACGACCCACTTAAACTGCTCATCGCCGATGCAATCGCGGAGGAAACTGGCGCTGAAATTAATTTGATTCAGGCAATTCCAGCGGATGCCCCACCACAGCGACGGGAATCAGCGGAAGCCTATCATCAAGAACTCATATCGACACTGACTGTCCCTGCTCGCTCGACAGTGCTTGAGACGAATACACCAATCGAGGGTATCATCCGATTCGTTGGGCAGGCTGACCTGCTGCTGACTGGCGTGAGTCGCGGTGGCCTCTTTGACCGGGTCCGCGGCGGTACCGACAACAAACTCGTCGATAGCGTCGAGTGTACTGCAGTGATGGTCCAGACACAGGAAGCCCGCCGCAAGGGGCTGCTTGAACGGCTTCTGATGGAGTATATCTTTTAGGACCGCAGCGTTGCTTCCTTGCTTTCCCCAGTCTCTTTCCACTCGACCAGTTCATCGTCAACGAGGTCGTTGATGACCCCTTCCAGCCATTCCTGTCCATACTCTCCATCCGGAACGTAATCGACGCGGATTCGCGGTCCCAATTCGTCGAGTGAGAGCGACCCGTGTTGCTGGAGCGCTCCAATCACTCGCCCTCGGAACTGCCGCCGACTCCCTGCAAAAGATGGTTGTGTCGGGACATCAGGCGCAGTAAAATCTCCGGAATGATACGCCTGACACCACTCTCGCCATGGACAGCCTGCCTCATCACACTGTGGTGTCTGTTCACAGGCAACTCCTCCAAGCTCCATGATAGCGTTGTTCCAGACGCGAGATTCTCCCGCTGGCATGAGTTCCGTTGCAGCAGACTCGAAGGCATCGTCGTCGTCCGGAACGTCGAAGGCACGGTAGAGTACACGTTTCACGTTCGTATCGACGACCGCATCGCCGTTGTTGAATGCAAAGCTTGCGACGGCGTTGGCTGTGTACGGACCGACTCCCATCAGATTGGTTAGCTCCGCTGGCTCCTGCGGGAACTCGCCGTCGTATTCTTCCAGTACCTGATTGGCTGCTTTGTGGAGATACTTTGCCCGATTGTTATACCCAAGGCTGTGGTCGCTCCAGAAGCCCACAACATCACCCCGAGAGGCATCGGCAAGCACCTCGACAGTTGGCCAACGCTCAAGAAACGCTTCCCACGCTTCGACAACCCGACCGAGTTGTGTTTGCTGACTCATCACCTCCGAAACAAGAATCTCGTATGGGTCGGTGGTTTCCCGCCACGGGAACGACCGGTGGTCATCACGATACCAGGAGGTGAGGGCCTCTTGGACCGCTGTGAGAGGCACATCTGCAAACTGGGGCTCGTCTGCTGTCATTATTCGTTGTTATGTTTCTCGGGGCTTGTGCGTGGCGGTCCAGCTACTGCTTTCGTGCAACTACACCGAGATGGTCCGCATGATAGGGCTCCAGCCGTTCACGTTCGAGAATTTCGTATTCCTCTTCGAGCTCCGAACAGAGTCGTGAAAACACTGATTCTGGTGATTCAGTTACATCCTCGCTGCGAGCTTTGAATGCGACAATCAGTATTCCACCAGTATCGAGGAACTGGCTATTTTCGAGTGCAACACGGGCCTGTCCGCGGGTAGCAACATCCTGGATAATGACATCAACCGGTTCGACAACGTGGGCGTACTCCACGGGTTTTCGAGCGTCTTTCAACAGCGGAAAGAGGTTTGGCCGAGAATCAGCCACTGCAAGCAGGTCTCGCATCGGCCGAGGGGCAAACTCAACAGCGTAGGTTGGCCCCGCAAAGTCGGCAACGTGACTCACTGTCGTGCCGCTCGCTGCACCGAGATACAGCACTGTTTCCCCTCCCTCAAGGTTCGTTTCGACACCTAACTCGAACAGCGCACCCAATTTCGAACGGTGTGGATTCCATTTTCGCCACTCGCCGTCGGTCGGCTCGCCATACACAGGCTTGCCGCGGGTTGCAAGGCCAGTCTCACCTTCGAAGGAATGGCGCTCTACACCGGTCGGGAGAGTCATTGAGAATCACGCGCACGGATGCGCTCGATGCGGTCATCAAGTTCTTCAGCCAGTTCCGGCCGCAACTCGCCGCTGTAATAATCGATACGAGCGGCGATAGTCAGCTTCCCAGCCAGCGCTCGCGCAGCAGAGCCACGCTGTTCTCGTGGCATACCCCGGATTGCGTCGTGCGTGTAGATAATACCATGTTTTGGCGGCGAAGCATTTCCTTTCAGATGGGCAAACAGTGCATCCTCTGCGCCAAGCACCTGTAACGTTCCGGACGGTTTCTTTGCGAGCGAGTCGAGACCGCCAGCAAGCGCAATCAATCGTGCCGCGAGCAGTGGACCAGCCAGTTCGCTCAGGTTCGGTGCCACCTCGGGCGTCGCTCGTTCGAGGGCAGTCTCAAGCTCGTCAGCTTCGGTTTCTAGCTCGACAACTCGCTTTGCCAGTGATATAAGCCGCCGTTCAACCAGTCCATCGGCATCTCTTTCAGCGAGCTCCCGGAGATATGCTGTCTCCATGCGCGCAGTTGCATCGTGGCTCCCTGCCCATTCGCCGACCCGCTCTGTGAGTTCGTTTGCAGTCCGCTGGCAGTCATCGAGCGCTCGGACGAGGTGAATGAGTTGCTGGTCGTCAGCGCGCTCATGTTCCTCAACGGCCTCGCGAGCGGCGGCACACGTTATCTCATGGAGGGACTCATAATACTCGTCTCTATCGGGCACAACCTCCGATTCAACGGCTATCGAGGGCCAGTCATGTGGTGACATCGCCGTCCCCGTTCGTACGCGCTCGACCGCCCGTTCGCGGTCCAGTCCGTCTACGAACCACCCCGAATCGGAGGGGTTTCGAGCGTTCATACGCTTCCTTGCATGTCACTCGGTAAAGTCGTTGCTTCCTGTCGGAGTCTTCGGTGTCGTGTGTTCCTTTCACATCATTGGGTTTCCTTCTCGAACTCGAGGAATCTCCGGGATACTGATAAGGTAAGGAATCGAACACCAAGTATGTACGAACGAATTCTCCATCCGACCGACGGAAGCACGGGGAGTGCACACGTCGCGCTACAGGCGCTTAACCTGGCAAAGCAGTACGACGCGACAGTTCACACGCTCCATGTTGTCGATGCGGATGTCAAATCACTGTTGAGCGAATCGGGTGGTCGTATCGATGAACTCAAAAGCCGAGGGAAGACGGGTATCGAGATGGTTGAACGGATGGCCGAAAGCCACGACGTCAATCTCGTCACCGATATCCGCGAGGGTGAACCAGCGGAGACGATAATCGAGTATGCAGACGAAATCGACGCCAGCGTTATCGTTGCGGGAACGCACGGTCGCACTGGTGTTCGTCGACGGGTCCTTGGCAGCGTCGCTGAACGGCTTGTGCGCCATGCCCACTGTCCAGTTATGACTGTTCGGTTGCCGAGTACGGACGTTACTGTGGAAAATGCAGACCATGCGGAGGATTTGCTTGCTCGCGCACTCGCGTCGGCAGACGAGGAGGCCAATCTAACTGCTGTTGAGAGACAGAACAACGTCTGGGTGGGGACAGGTGAGCGTGATGGACACGATTATATCCTCTATCTTGACCCAGTTACCCAGCGCACAACTGTCCTGGAGCAGTGACGGGGGCCGCTGATGACCGTCGTTGTTCCATTTGACGGGTCTGCTCTTTCCGTTGCCGCACTTGAGCGCGCGACGGACATTCAGTCAGCCTTTGGCAGCTCCGTCCACGCGTTCACAGTCGTTCCGGACGGAAACACCGAATACGCCCGCGAGCGCGGTTGGCTGGACGCCGGTGAGCGGTTTGACCCGGAGAGAGTCGTTAGCCAAATTGCAGAGCAGGTTGAAACAGCCACTCCCGAAGCCACCTTCGCATACGATGTCGTCAACCGGTATGCGCCCTCTGGCGTCATCGCAAACCGCATCCGACGGTATGCAAGGACGGAGGATGCGACCCTCGTTGTAATCGGAAGCGAGAACGCTGGACGTATCGTCACGAGCGTGAGTAGCGTCGGAAGCCCGGTTGCAGCCGATGAGTCCTATGATGTCTTACTCGTGAGACATGAACGCGACTGACATATATGATATCTTTCAGTAATATTCTCTGTCTTTTCGGAACGTAGCCCTGACCAAATCTCCCTCGCTTTTGTCTCCTCCGTGTCATCCCACAGGTAAAAACACAAAAACCGTTTCTGAGTTTACTTCTTCGAACAATCATCATTAGCTACTCTCGGTCGTCTCTTTTTCTCCGATGGGCGTTGACATCCAAATAGAATTAGACGGTATAATCAAACTTTTGTTTACTTCTTTTCCTGCAACGTGACATGGTCACAATCCCATAAGAGTTAATTCCGGGCGACCCGAGACCGGAACTAGAATGATACCGCTCGACAGCACTCCAACGCGTGAAACGTACGAGCCTATCGGCAGCACAGAGTACGTGCTGTTTTATATGCTCGCTATCGTGACAATTCTCGTGTTTGCGGTTGGGGCTTATAAGCGTGTACAGAGTTACACGGAGGGTCCGGATGACGAATTTGCCCGGACTGATGGGCTTGCTGGACGCATTGCAAGCGCGACCAAAATCGTCTTCTCGAACGAAAAGCAGTTCGACCGCGATGTGTATGCTGGGTTAATGCATGCTTTCATCGTCTGGGGGTTTTTGACGCTGTTGATTGCGACGACCATTCTGGCCGTTGACCAGTATGGCTTCCAGACATTTGGTGGATTCACTGTCTATGAGGGTGATTTCTACATCGCCTATCAGTTTGCGGTTGATGCGCTTGGGTTGCTTTTCGTCGTCGGTATCGGGATGGTTATCTATCGACGGTATATTGTCCGGAATGAACGGCTGTTTGGCCCACACACTTCCCTTGAGGACCACCTGTTCGTCTGGACGTTGTTCGTGCTTGGTGTGGGTGGCTTTCTGGTTGAAGGAATCCGAATTTTAGTCAACGACTTTCCATCGTTCGAGGTGGTGAGCTTTGTCGGCTGGGCGACTGCACTCGGTTTTGAGGCGCTTTTCGGTGCCGTCGGTGTCTCCTCGACCGGGACGACAGCCGAAACAGTTCACTGGGCTCTCTGGTGGAAACACTCACTTGTCGCATTTTTCTTCATCGCCTGGATTCCGTACGCCAAGCCGTTCCACATGCTGTCGTCGTATGCAAACGTTATCACGCGCGATGAGAAAGCTGGCGCGCGACTTCCCGGCATTCCATCGGACCTTGACGCGACGAACGCTGAATCTATTGACGATTTCACCTGGCGCGACCGTCTTGACCAGGACGCCTGTACCAAATGTGGGCGCTGTTCGTCGGTTTGTCCAGCCAACGCATCCAGCCGTCCACTCAACCCCCGGGATGTTATCCTCGATTTGAAATCCTATCGTGAGAGCCTTGAAGCCGGTGGGGAGGAGAAACCGATTATCGCCGATGGCGGCTCCTCAGTCATCAACGCGGAGACGATGGAATCCTGTATGGCCTGTATGGCCTGTATGGATGCCTGCCCGGTCGAAATCGAACATCTCAAAAGCTTCACCCGGATGAACCGCCAGCTCGTCGACGAAGGAGAGGTCGACTCCAACATCCAGGATGTCTTCCAGAACGTGATGATGGACGGCAATACCTTCGGTGACAAAGCACGCACTCGCGGTGACTGGGCGGAAGAACTTGAGTTCGATATCGCTGATGCTCGTGAGGAAGAGGTTGAATACCTCTGGTATGTCGGTGATTACCCAAGCTATGACGAGCGTAACAAAAAGGTCGCTCGCTCGCTCGCAAAGATTCTCGATGCTGCAGATGTTTCCTTTGGTATCCTCTTTGAGGATGAAAAATACGATGGGAACGATATCCGCCGCATCGGCGAGGAGTTCCTGTACCTCGAACTCGCCGGACATCACGTCGAAACCTGGGATGACTGTGAGTTTGAGAAACTCATCTGTACGGACCCACACTCCTATAATACGTTCAAAAACGAGTATCCTGAAGTCGACTTTGAGGAGTGGGCTGATGATGAGATGATGCCGTTCGATTACGATGGCGAGTGGAATGCAGACGGCGAAATCGACGTGCTCCATTGGACACAGGCCATCGAAGAACTAGTCTCGGATGGTTCCCTTGGTCTCTCCGGGACGGAACTCGATTACACGGTCACCTACCACGACCCATGTCACCTTGGCCGGTATAACGACGAGTACGAAGCACCGCGTGAACTCATCCGCGCAACTGGTGCAGAGCTCTACGAGATGCCGCGCAGCCACGAAGACTCGTTCTGTTGTGGTGGCGGTGGTGGTGGTCTCTGGATGGATTTCGAGGAGGAACCGAAACCAAGCGAGGAACGCCTCCGTGAAGCGCTCGAAGATACTGATGCCGGTTCAGCGGTCGAAAAGTTCGTAGTCGCCTGTCCGATGTGCATGACGATGTACGAAGATGGCCGCAAGACTGGTGACTTCGAAGACGACATCGAGATTGTCGATGTCGCGGAACTCATCGTCGAAGCGCTGGAAGAAAACGGTCTCACCGCCGAGGCTGCTACTGGCGACGAAACGCCCGTCGCTGGTGACTAACGCTTTCAGAGACCCTCTTTTTACTGTAGAATGTGACTGTCGTTTTGCGTTTGTGAAAACAGACCGTCAATCAGTCGCTTGCTCCGCGGTTGGCCCGCGAGGGCGGCGGAATCTGCTCTTCGCTCGGCCCGCTCTCGGGCAGGAGACAGCGATCAGGTTCCTCGTTAACGTGGCGATACTGCTCTGGTGCGTTCGCCAGCGGATGAGCGGGATTGTAATCGCTCGGAATCCGAGCGGCTCGGACGGCACCGAAGCCATGGAGTCGTGCGCGGATACCGCGCCAGTGGAGACCTGTTGTCTGTGGAACAGCCACTGGATGCTGTCTGCTGTGTCTGGGTTCACTTGCGGTAAGCAAGGTGGCGTTGACGTTCGCAGCGAGCTGGTCGTGGTCGACCAGCACGCCGACACGGGCATCTGAAGGTGACCGTGCTGCGAGAACATCCAATCCGAGATGCAGCGCTCGGTATTCGGCGACGTTGTTATCAGGGACGTCATCGGGAACAGAAAGACGACCGACTCGCTCGCCGTCACGGGTTTCGATGACGACTCCAAGCCCACCACCGGACTCTCTGAACGAGCCGTCGGTAGCCAGATAGAAGTCTCGGTGATGCGTCGCCGGCGGGTGGGCGATATGCGGCGTCGGCGCCTCATCGAACAGGTCTCGCAGCGTCGGCCGACCGTAAGCGGCCATACACCTTCTTGTAGTTCCACTTATTTAAAAACGAGGGCAAAACGGCAACGAGTGGAGGGCTCGGTTGGTGGTTTGCGGGCAATTCAGTTATGACGGTGACCTATCAGGATGGCAATGACGTTCAGTGTAACGAGGATAAGAAACGCCAGGAGGACAGATTGTGACTGCAGTCCAGTCGCCAACAGTGGGAGATACAGAAACGGCAGGACAATTGCACTCCAGAATGCAACCCACGTTACTGGTTCGATGACTGCCTCACGAAGTGAGCGTACTCCCACACGCTCTGATAGGCCTCCCAAATCGGTGATTGATGAACTGGACATCACAATTATCCATACAACAGATACCCGTATATAACTGCGTGAGAGTTCAGTTCGTTTTGGCTCGTTTTGCCAAAATACGGTCGCCCTTCAATATTTTATCGAACGCTTAGAATCCATTATAAATTTTATTCTCTCCTTTCGTGGCGTAATTCGGCCGGTTGACTTTCACTCCAAACAGGGGGCTGTAGAGGGCATCTGAGACGTCCTGTGGGATATGCCCTTTCTTCGACCATCTTGTGTGGTAAACAATAACACAGAACTTTCGCTTTCAGGTCTTCTTTACCAGCCCCAACCGATGGCCAATAGCCGAAGAAGCGAAATGGGTGACGAACCTATCTGTCTGTGTGAAGGAGTTCCAGCGAAAACAGCTGTTGGAACGCATCGAACGTGAGGGTGCGACCATCGGCGCACGGATACCGGAGCAGATTACGGTGCAAGGCGAGCCTGTCGAGTTACAGCAGTTCGTCTTCGAGATTCGCCGCCGTGAGACGGTTCCGTCGGGCGAAAAAGACCGCGTCGAGCGCGCCAAGCGAAACTTGCGCCGCGAGCGTATCGAGCGTAAAGAACAGATTGAATCAGGGGAGATTAGCTTCGAGAAAGGAGAGGAGTTGGCGCGGTCTATCATCGGTATCGACCGTGCGCTGACCGAACTCGAAAATCTTGGCCGGGTTGACCTCGAAGCCGAACAGCGAGCACAGGAAGCTGCCGACCGAAAACGCTGGATGTCGTTTCTCAAACAGGCGCTGGGAGATGACAACGCTGACGGTGGAAAAGTCAACTCACGAGGTGGCCCAAGATGAGCAGGAACGACGAAATTGCCAGAGAGCTTGAAGCCTTTGCGGATTTGCTCGAAGCGAAAGGTGTTGAGTACAAACCCCGTGCGTATCGGCGCGCGGCGGAGAACGTTCGCGACCACACTGCTGCGATTGACGGACTCGCCACAGAAGGCGAGGATGCTGTCGCAGAGATTGAAGCAGTCGGCGATGCTATCTCCGCAAAGATTGTGGAGTATGTTGAAACCGGGGCGATTGCGGAACTCGAAACATTGCGCGAGGAACTGCCGGTCGAGATGGAGGCGCTCACGGGTGTCGAAGGAGTCGGCCCAAAAACCGTTGGACGGCTCTATGAGGAGCTTGAGGTCGAAACGCTTGATGACCTCGAAGAGGCTGCTGAAGCTGGTGAGATTCGAGAGCTTTCCGGGTTTGGCGAAAAAACTGAAACAAATATTCTGGATGGAATCCCGTTTGCGCGTGAAGCACACCAGCGAGAACTGCTGGGCATGGCCCGACCGTACGGCGAGGCTGTCTGCACATACCTTGAGGGTATTTCGGCTGTT
>Ga0207421_10002698_pt1 | contig 21831 bp, 18 predicted proteins | sample SodLakKL_010_SED_4_FD_187542 | JGI IMG/M metagenome (GOLD analysis project Ga0207421, IMG submission 187542) | Alkaline sediment microbial communities from Lake Tanatar, Kulunda Steppe, Russia - 8KL_010_SED (SPAdes) (version 2) | ecosystem: Environmental > Aquatic > Non-marine Saline and...
GGTAAATAACAAAAGAGACCTGGCGATAGGTTTGTGGACGTTTAACTTCCACAAGTCTTTAAAAAACGAAGAGGGTTTGTGGACGTTTAACTTCCACAAATTACTGAAGTGAGATCCGGTTGCTAATATACCGCCTTATATCCAAAACATTTTAGTGTCCACCTTCGGAAGGTTGACACTAAATTTACCCGTTTTATTCAATGAAAGGTACGAAACGGAATCCGGAAAAAGTAGCTGTAACACTCAAAGAGTTGTCGTTTTTGACGAACACCACTACTCTGTTTTCCACTGAAGCCACCATTACACCACCTTCACGCAGATGGGGCCCAAATATCTTCTCTCCCTGGCGCTCGCAATCCAGGGCGGCATTTACTAATATACGATCAAATTCCCCGCTTAAATCACGCCAATTAATAATATTGGACTGCGGCAGATCAAACCGCATTAAGTTGCGTCGGCCCAGATCAACCAGCTCCGGAACTCGCTCCACTCCGACCACCCGGCCTTCACCGCCCACCAAAAAGGCCAGCAGCGCAGTGGTCCACCCGGAACCGGAACCTACATCCAGCACCTCATGTCCCGGCTCCGGCTGTAATTTCTCCAACATAAAAGCAACCACTGTGGGCTGCGAGATGGTTTGGTCGTATCCGATCGGTAGCGGATAATCCTCATAAGCCTCCGGCAAATGATCAGGTAATACGAAATAACCGCGATCGGCCCGCCGAAAGGCGTCCACCACTCTCTCATCCTCCAGCACCCCTACATCATCACGCAAATGAGTTATTAATTGCTCGTTATCTTCCTTCATAGACGCTCTGCTTAATGGCTTTACTTGATCCGGTTAGTGCTCCCTCGCGATACAGTAGCCGATATTTTGCTTCTGCTCCCCGGTTATAAGAGCCCAGCCGTCCGTCGGAACAGATCACCCGATGACAAGGGATCTTTGGGTCGTGATTTTTGGATAGAAAATTACCTACCGCCCGGGCGGCCTTAGGATACCCGGCCCGCTCGGCCACCTGGCGATAACTTAATACTTGGCCGGACGGAATATTTTTTACCACCTCCGCAAAAGCTGTTTCGGCCTTACCGGATCTGTTGGATATAATACTCATAAACACTAACTGACCGCTTACTGGTAGCGGTTATTGCTGGCCCTAAAACTACTCATGATCCCGCTCTTGTTCCAACCCCTCATTTTCGTCGTTTCCGTCATTATTCTCTTGATCTTCTGATCCTCGGTCTTCAAGATCGTCATTAGTGACACTTTCCTCTTGTTCTGCCTCTGATTCTTCCTGTTCTAACCCTGTCTGTTCTGCGTCATCATCCTGTTGTTCATCATCAGTCTGCGGTAAAGTACGGAACTCATCGGCCATTAATTCACCGTCCGACTTTACCAACGGACTATCATAATTACGGTCAAAAGTACGCCCTTCCTGAGCCTCACGTTCAGCTACCTGATAAAGAATAACATAGTAACGACGGTCCGGTTCAGTGCCGCGCTGCAGTTCCACTTCTCCGGATCTCTGATCAGATCGAAACAATCGCGCTCCCAAAATATTCCCCAGCTCCCCTTGCCGATCCTCACGCACCACCAACCAACGCTGATCAGTAAGATCCAGCTCTTTAACTGTTACCGAAGAACCGGCGGGCTGATCTTCCACTACAAAACCGTCCCTTATTACTTCAAATTCACTATCTTCATCCTCCGGACGATGCTCGTCTTCATCGATCAACTCTTCATTCCTGTCGTCCTCCCCGTCTTCCAATTGACTCAATATCTCCTCGGCCTCCCGCCTTTGTTCTTCGCTTAACTGCTCCGATTCTTCAGTGTCCGCCTCCCACCCAAAAAGCAAAACCGCCGCTATCATCACGCCCACCAATACTCCGCCCGTAATATATTTTACTTGTTCCTTTAACATAAACTTAAATATACTATACACTTTTTTTACGAAAAAATACAGAGCCGGAACTCCCTCCGGCGGTAGGGTTTTAAACTATTCAAACATCCACAACTGATACCGGTGGAAATAAGTTATTCGTTTTTTTCCTTTTGGTCGGCACACACTTCCTGCGCCTCATTTACCAATCGGGAAATTAGCTCTGAAGAAAACCCCAGTCCGCCAAGATCATGCTGCCGCTTGAGCAAGTGGCGACATAAAACAATATTGTTTTTCAGTAGCTTTTGGGTCTGTTCTTTGGTTAAACTGCTTAGCGCGGTAACGGGATGAAGTCCTCCGGCCTCTATCAAATGCTGCAGCGCGTACCCCGAGGGATAATTCCAGCCGACCATCTGGATACCGGCACATTTACCATACTGTAAAGCACTATCGGTGAATTTGGTATTGGTAATAAGCCACACCCCCTGCGGTAGAGGACCGTCAAAATCGCGATTGTCACCGCCGGCAATATCATCAAACCGCGCCTTGGTGGACAAAGCGGTCTGAAGATCGGAATGAATCCCGTGTTCATTATGAAATTTGGCCTCTACCACAAAAGATTCATTGGTTTTTTTGTTATAAGCATAAACATCGATTTCGTGTTCAATACAACGACCCCGAAGCATTAACCGGGTTCGCGCCGTATAACCCTGAGTACGCAGCATTTCAGCTACCAGATCCTCGAAAGGGTAACCGGTGGGTCCCAGCTCCCGTACCGCTTCGCGAAGCGAATAACGACGGGCGGAGTTTTTCTTTAGTTCTTTTAATTTGTCAAAAGCGCTTGAATATATCTCGAAAGTGGTGATGTGTTGGTAAAGTTTTGATCTGATATGTTCCACCACTTCGTCGATATCCTCCTCTGAAGCTCCAGAACGACGCAGAGAATCCTCCAGTTTTTCCGGCTTGAATTCCTCTTTTTCTTTATTACCCTTGATAACTATAATAGGGTCTATTTCGTCACTCATTTTAAATATAGAATTAACTAAAAAAATATTTGCGCTCTGAGATATTCGGCATATTTAAACCGATCACTTAACACTGTCTATCACCCCGCCGCCCAGACAGATGTCATCATTATATAATACCAAAGATTGCCCCGCTACCAAAAGCGGACACTCAGCGGTGAATTCCGCTACCACATTGACTCCGTCCGGCTTTAATACACAAGGGAACTTCTTGCCCCGGTAACGAACCCGGGCGGTGTAGGCAACACCTTCCCGGGGCTCGCTCAACCAATTGGTATCACCGAGTACGGCCTGCCGGGCCACGGCGTCATTGATATCGGGAGAAACCACCAAAATATTGGATGAGATATTCTTGGCAACCACATACATCGGTGGTGTTTGAGGGGTTTTCCTGTCTATAACAAATCCGTGGCGCTGACCGAGAGTGTAGAACCATACCCCCTGATGATGACCAATAACTTCCCCTGATATATCACGGACATCTCCCTGTTGTTCCGGCAAATATTTTTTTAAGAAATCTTTCATAGCAACAGGTCCCAGAAAACACACCCCCTGACTATCGGGACGATCTGCTGCCGACAGACCGTATTTAACAGCCAACTCTCGCACTTGTTTTTTATGGTAACCCCCCACCGGAAACAAAAGTGACGACAGCGTTTGTTTGGCAACCCGCCACAAAAAGTAGGACTGGTCCTTTTCCGGATCCACCCCCTCTTTTAATAAATGATCGCCGGCAGCATTTTCAATTTGGGCATAATGACCGGTTGCCACCAGATCCGCCCCTTGTTGCCGCGCCTGGTGAAAAAAAACGCCGAATTTAACAAAGCTGTTGCACATCACATCGGGATTGGGAGTAAAACCGCAACGATAAGCCTCGACCATATGATCAACCACCCGCTGCTTATACTCCCGGCGGCAGTCAACTTCCACGAAATCAATTCCCAGTTCGGCGGCGGTCTTCATAGCATCACGACGATCCTCGACCGACGGACATTCGGTAAACTCCGGATGCCAGATATCAATAAAAGCTCCGGTTACCTGATAACCGGCATCTTTAAGCAGAGCGGCCGAGACCGAAGAGTCTACCCCTCCGGAAAGCCCGACCCAAACCTTTTTTTCTGTAACTTGAGATCTATTGCTCATAAAATTAAAAATCGTTTAAATGGTATCGATATTGACAACTTACGCTAAACAGTTTGCAAAACCGGTAAATAGAACCTGTCGGTAAGCAACCGGTCATACGCCAGACCGGTTTTCACTCTCTTGATATAAAGATCATAAGTTTTAAAGCACCGGTTTGCGTAGCATCCGGCGCTTATTAAAGATAAACGGAATCAACCAAATAGATGATATTGATAATATATACCTTGCTTTGTTATAACACAAGAGCTGCGAGATCAATTCAGTCCGGAATTAGTCCTCCAGTTCCTCTTCTATATCCTTAACCTCCTTTTCAACCTCTTCCTCCATAGCTTCCAGATTACGCCCCAAAGTATCTCGGATCTGTTTCTCGGTGTTGGTCAGATCCCTCTTTTGAGCTGCCCGGTCCAGAAGTTTTTTCATCTGGTCAAAATCTTGCCGCAACAACTCAAAAGCATCATGTACCGCCTGTTCCGCTTCACCAACCTCCTTATCCAGCCGTTGCCGCAGCAGGATCAAACGATGTCTGACATAATAAATACCCCATAACGACAGAGCCAACAAAGCGCCCAGCGAAATTATTACCGACAAAGCATCAACCGCCCAATTACCGAACCTGACTATACCGGGCGGTCGTACCGCCACCGTTTGAGATTCACCCCAATCACTCAGCGCCCCCCGCTGGTCTATAGTTCGCGCCCGGACAGTATAAATATCTTCCGGCAGCTGATACGGTGCCACAAAAACAAATTCACCGTTCTCGTCAACCTGAGTGGTAAAGACCTCTTGTTCGCCGCCGCGGGGCTTGAGAGCCACCTCGGCTTTAGCGCCGGAGGGAGCTTCTCCGCGCAGAGCAAGCACCGAACCGACCTCCAGAACTCCGGGATACTCGGTAAAAACGGGAGACTTAAGCGGCTCCACTACCGCCGTGACCACTTCGGTCCGGCTGTTACCGGCCCGATCAAAGACCCGCAGATTGATATCATGTTCACCCGGAGGAAGCGGATCAGTAAGTATTTGTCTTTTTTCCGCGTCCAGGATTTTACTTTCCATTTCAGAAGAACTCAGCAGAAAATGATCAATGCCGGAAACCGGATCAACCGCCTCCCATTCTAGCTTGATCCGCGGATCAGTGAGATCGTCCCGGCTCTTTTGTGTTACCACAAACCTCTCCGGTTCTCGGGTATCTATCCGTAACGGAAAAGTGGCGACTTCACTCCACCCGGCTTGATTGCGAAACTGCAAATTAAAGAACCACTCTCCGTCTTCCAGCTCACTAAACTCCTTGCTCTCTCGGGTTCCCAGATCCTGTTCCGGAATAACTCCCGCGTCGCGATCCAGTTCTCCCCGTACTTCTGTTACCTCATCGGGCAGTTCCCAGTTTAAAACTCCGTCCACCCGGTAACTCCAACCCTCATCCGACGGATGAGTGGAAGAGGTTATCTCCGGCGGCTGTGGCGCACCGTCCGGAGCTATATACTCCGGCTCCGCCTCCCGTTCTTCCGGCGGCACCTCGATAGTATAAGCACCGCCCGATAAAGCCGAGACCACATTGTCACTGCCAATATCATCAGGGGCCATCACCGCTCCGCTTTTAAAACGGATCCGGTTGACGCCCCGTTGTTCGGACTTTAATCGCAAAGTAAACAGCAAACTGTCTTCGGAGAAACTTGCCGTGGTTCCGCCGGTGAAAACCACCAGATCATCGTCTTTAAGCTGCGGTCTTTCTTGCCAACTGGAAAAAACCGACGCTTGTTCATCAACATTAACAACCCGCAAACCGGATCCGCCGAGATCGAGCCGACCTTCGGCGGCGTTGACCTGATAAGAACCGGGATCCAGCCGAACCTCCACCTCGAACTCTCGCCCGGCCTGATGAACCCCGCTGGTCGGCGCCAAATAAAGCTCGGCCGCCGAAACCGGTACAGCAACCAACCCCAAAAGAAGCAGCAGGGCCGCTTTAGATCCGGGAATTAGGCCAGTTATGATCGGTCGAAATAAGCTCATAAATACAAATTATCAAAAATTAGCCCGATGGTGATGTTTATTTTTGCGGCGCAGATATAACCAGCTTATGATCAGAACCAGTAAAAGAACCGCCGCCGATACCACTACCCCGACCGGTAATGACACCATGGCCACCTTATCCTCCCACCAGGATAATTCGTCACGTTCTTCTCGAACCCGGCGACGGAGCTCCTCGTCCGGTATCATCCGAGCCAGCCGCTCATTGCCGGCCTTATCCACCGCCCGAACCGAGATGATACTGTTGAGGGTCTGGTCCCTTAACCGATAAGGACTTTCGGCCTCCCGAAAACCGGCTTCTCGGTCGGTATCATAAATATAACCGGGGCGATCACGATCCTCTTCCTTGACCTCAAAATGACTCAATCCGGTACCTTTATCAGTGGTTGAGAAAACAATATAATACTGACCGTCATAAACCGACTCATCGCTCATAATATGGATCTCGAACGGCTCCGGCGGCAGAGCATCTTCCTCAAGGTCAGTTAGCCATCCGGCTATATCCAAAGTACCGTCTTCGGTTACCTCATACACCCCGTCGCGAAATTCCGCCCCGGCGGAAGTACCGCGTCCGTCATCCAGTAATACTTCAGAACGCTCGTCATCAAACTGTAAAACTATCTCGTCGGTATCCACCACCCGTTGTGCCGGCTGAAAAGCAATAGTTACCAACACGTTGGTCAATCCGGGATCTCCGGGAATTCGCCCACAATAACCGCCCGGGATACCGCCGACAAAAGATACCACTCCCTCATCCCGATCGATCCGCGGCTCTTCGGGCCAGAAGGATAATATTGATCTGCCGCGACTAACTAATGTAGCTTCCAGATATTCAGTCGGATAATTAAGGTGAGCTTCCACAGCATTGACACATTCATCACCATTGTTAAGCCGCATATCAACCGAAAAAACACCCCGCTCGCGGTCCAAACTGCCGCTATCCGGATCAAGATACAGCTCAGCCGCCCGAACCGGACCGGCCGAGACCAGAGCCAGCAATACCGCAACGATGATCAACCGGTAATAGTTACAACTTCGCTTCATATATCAAATAAATTATACCGCATAGTTTTACAAAAACCAACCGAACACCGAACACTACCTCGGATCTTGCTTATCAAGCAACAGAAAACCGGCCGCGATCACCGCTGCGGTCTCGGTTTTTAGGGTCAACCCCGACCAGGCAACGGACTCCACCTGCCGCGAGCGAAAGATCTCCCGTTCCCGGCTGCTCCAGCCGCCCTCGGGTCCCAGCAAGCAGGTAACCGTTTGACCGGCAGACAGCGATCGGGAACTGAAAGAAATACCGACTGAAGGATCCAACACCATACAACTTCCGGATGAAATATCATTTTCCAGCACCTCTTGCATTTGACAAGGATCTTCGATCTGCGGCAGGTCCGAGCGCCCGCACTGCTCGGCAGCTTCCCGAGCTATCTTATTCAATCGTTCCAAACGCAGACCTTTTTTCTCGGCCCGATCGGTAAGCAGCGGAACAAATCTGCTTACCCCCAATTCAGTACCTTTCTCCACCAACCATTCAAATTTATCGCGCTTAATGATACCAACCGCCAAACTAACAGACCGCAACGGGATAAATCCGGCCTCAATAGAGCTGATATCAAACACCGCCCGGTCGGGACCCAGTTCCTTGATCTCCGCTCGGGCCTCACTGCCGGAATTATCACAAAGCGTCACCTCGTTACCGGCCTGCAACCTCAGCACCCGGTACAGTCGATGGACCAACTCAGGTTCAGTAAGGCATAGCGGTCCCTCCCGTTTTAACTTCTCCGGCAAAAAAAATCGGTATTTACCCATAATAAGCTATTTTTACAATATCCTGAACGTGAACATTATCCGGTCCATTGATGCATCATTATGGAAAAATCGGCTAAACCGACCTGACCGTCGTTATTAATATCAGCTACCGTGCTGTCAGTACCCCAATGAAAAAGCAGTATAGAGAAATCGGCCAAATGAACCCGGCCGTCGCCGTTTAGATCGGCGGTCAGATCATCTCTCACCTCCTCACCTAATGCAAAAGTGTGAGCATCACTAAAAGAGCTGGTTTTCTCGCGTTCGTCCACCTCTACCTGAAACCGCGCTTTTACACTATGTTGACCGCGGGACAGAGAGGATGTATCAACTTCCAGTTCCCAAAAACCGTCATCATCGGCTACCGTTTCTTCCCGTTGGTAAGTTTCGGAATGGATACGAATTTCCAACTCTGCTCCGGGAACGGTTTGGCCGGACAGCTGCAGAACATCACCGGGATCAAGCTCGCGCTCCTCTATAGTAATAGTAGGCGGGATATAGACATCAGCCACTTGAGTAGTGGCTCCCTCCGACACCTCAAAGGTAGTGGTGTAGTTCATAGATTCTACTCCTCGTTCATCGGTCGCCCGGAATCCGAAAGTGGTGGCACCGGCTGTAACCTCATCAGTGGTGAAAGTAAAAAAACCGTTACTTTCGGCTGTCACCGACCCTATTCGGTCACCGTCTTTTAAAATAACAACCTCCGAGTTGGGGTAAGCCAACCCCTCGGCGCTAACCACGGTGGGACCGATACCGTCGTCATCGCCGGGGTCGTGGCCGCCGCCCCCGCCGCCGGGACCGCCCGGCGAAGGCGGGGCTCCCGGCTCCTCATCCGGATCTTCCCCTTCCTCATCCCCCTCGTCTTCTTCATCCTCCTCTTCCCCTTCTCCGTTTTCTTCCTCTTCTTCCTCATCCAACAATCGACAATCGGCCGAACAAAAACCGTCGTCTTCATTGGTCCCGTCATCACACTCCTCACCATACTCCGGCTGGACAATACCGTCTCCGCAGTAGGCATACCAACGGCAATCAGTACCACAGTTCCTTCCTTCAATAGTAAGCGAGTACTCATCCATATTATACTCACCGCGGTCACATTCCTGGCCGGGATGGACTATTCCGTCACCACAAGCCCCGATAAAAACCTGAGTGGTGGCGGTCGAGCTTTCATCGCTATTAAGCAATGCCGCCGGCAATAAACCGATCAACAAAAGTGCCGTTAATATTACCAAAGAAGATCTCATAACATCCTCAACACTACCGACGGTGATCGGCATTAGCCAAAAAACTGTCGGCCTTAGCAGTTATCTTTTTCTAATTCGCACCCAGGCCTGACGCGGCTTGCTCGTTATCAGACGAACTAAACCGCTAACCAACAGCAACAGTTTGCGGGCTGTGCGGCCGACCAGTTGCCGGCTGGTTGCTGAGAAATTAAATATCGCGAACAAGATCAAAGTCAGAGCTATTACAATGGGACCCACGATAGTGAACTGATGCCAACGGGATAGCCCCAGGAATCCGTAGCCGGTGTCACCGGCGATGGTACCTTCACGGCGGATCCGAATACTATGCTCTCCGCTTCGCACTACTTCATCACCATTGTAAATACGATAGTGAACCCGATAATTATCAGCCGGCAAGGTTACCGGCAGTTCGGCTGTTACATCGCCGTGGTCAAAAGGTTCAATACGGTCGATCCGGTTGGTATGTTCGGCTCGCTCCAGGAATTCCTCGCCTCGGACATCATAAATATCCGCTATCACCCGGGTCGGAGCTATCGGTACATTACCGGTGTTGAAAAGCGACATTTCGATATTCATTTTACCGGGGTATTCCAGCCACCAAACCTGCCGCGCTTCATTAAACTCCGGGATGGAAACCGCCCGAATCTCGAACTCTTCTATCACTTTGTCGGTCACTTCCAGTCCCACGTTGGCCTGAGCGCCCAATCTGATACTAACCGACCCCTCTTCAATATCATCACCACCGACTTCATTAACTTGAAATCGGACATTCCCTTCGTAATTGTCATACTCGGCATCGCTCGGAACCTCTACCCGAAATACCACCGGCACCAACTGCCGGTCGGCCGGCAGCTTGATACGGTCACCGGATTCAAACTCGGCCCAGTCCTCTTCCCGGTCTTCTTCGATCTCCCATTTTCGAGCTCGGATAGTTATCCAGTCCTCGGCCCGCGGCAGATTGACCTCGATCTCGGCCTCCATTTCCTGATCCGGCGAACTGCGGGTCAGCATAATACGTTGCTCAAATACCGACTCACGGGTCAGCTGATCACTTCTAATATAAGGTGGCGACAGACCCAGACCGGCCGAGACGCTTTCAACACCGACCGCCGCCATTAGGATCAAGATCAATCCCGCTAAAGTATAGTATTGCCATTTCATAATTATTTGTGGTTAAAATATAACAGTACCAGCAGAGACCGGTACTGTTATATTTCAGCATATCGGGCCGTTTTTTGCAACTATTACGGCCGATAATATATTTCCATTAACCAACCTTACTACCAGTTCTCGGCCTCACTAACCTGTCCGGTAAAGGTGTTCTGCCCCGTATAAGCACCGGTATCGACTATGCCTTCGGGTATCTTGATACCCCAGCCAATACTTTCTGAGCTGGGCGCCTCTATGACAGTGGTCTTGGGGACATTAAGATCCAAGAATTCTGCCTCCGGCCAGGTGTCATCATCTGCCTCATCCGGCAGCTTAATACCGTCACCGTAAGATGTCTCGGTACCGACGGCAAACTGCTGCCAGACCGAAGGAATAGTACCGTCCTCGTATGGCATATCATTCTGGTCTTCATAACTATAACTATCACAACCGAAATCTTCTGCTTCAAGATCAAATTCGGGACACATCGGGGTACCGATCAGGTCCTGATCAACTCCGGTATTGCCGGTCGCTCGGATCGGGGTGGCCACCTCGAGGTCCTGCTGCATACCAGGCTCCAGATCGCTATAACCGATAGTATCTTCAGCCAGATCAAAGGCCAGGAAGCTTATCAGATCCCTGCCCTGGTCGCCTTCGGTAAAACCACTTTCGGCATCTTCAATGTCAATAACGTTTACCGCCGCTCGCCATTCTTCCTCTTCCCAAGGCGATCCGGTATCGGTGGGATCGGCGGCATACCACAGCGGAAAGCTGCACTCCCATTCCATTGTGCGGCTCTGATAGTCACCACACTCCCATTCCTCTTCGGTGCCAAACCCGGCCGGTTGACACTCCATCTGCCAGTTGTATGTTTCTTCATCTACGTCATAGGGGTAGCAGTTGGTCCCGTCATAATCGCTACCCTCTTGGCAGTCCACATCCTCGCCGGAGCGGTACATATTGACCTCGATCGCGGTCATTTCGTCTTCACCGTCCAGAGTCATACAGCTGTTGTCGTCAACGGTCGTAACCTCCAATCCGAAATCCTCGGTCTCTCCTTCGGCCACCGCAAGAATCAGATCTCCCGATTCACCTTGTTGGTCCAAAATATTGACATTGTCGGTCTCTACTTCCGGCGCTACGTTATTTACCGGCAGGGGACGGTCATCAGCCTGGCGCTGAGCCTCATCCCAGTTAGCAAGACGGTCATCCATAGCGGTGAAACCGAAGTTATCTATTAGATACCCGCGCGCCTCATAGCCGCTGTCATTGGTAGGCTTGGGAACCGGTAGAGTATAATCCACACTGGGATCTTCCGTCTCTAAGGTGGAAGATGCGTAATACCAGGCATCGAGATCTTCCGGGTCATTAATGTGCGGCAGATCCACCAGATCACCCTCGCCACACTGGGAGTTTTCTTCATCAAACTCCTGCGCCCGACAGACATGAAGCTGAACCTGGTGATCCGTAGCAGCAATGGTCATACCTTCAGTTTCATAATAGGTTCCGTCACCGGTGAAGGTGTTGGTACTGCTGGCGGTTGAGGTCCAGGTAGCGGTCTCGCCGGGATCAGTTCCCTCAGGAGCTTCGAACTCGGCAAAGACCGGCCGATAATTAACAAAGAACGGCGAAGCCCCGTGATCATCCTCCAACGGATCACCTTCAGCATCTTTGGGCTCCTGCCTGACATCTTCAAAGTTACAACGCGGGTGCTCCGGGTCGTTGTCACACAGGTAGGCGTGCCACTCGTTAACCTCCTCTTCTTGTCGTTCGTCCTGGGTCTCGTAAGTCGCCGTCGCCTCGACCTCATCACCAGTCAGCTCGGAAATAGCCCATTGATTATCTTCACCCGGACACTGGGGGTCATTTTCACCATCATAGATCATATCATCGTGATCCTCTTCAAAATCGGCCTCTTCTTTACAGATCAACAGCCAGTAGTCGTTGGTCTCGCCGTCGTGATGGTTAGGGTCTTGAGCTTCAGCTGTCCAGCTAATCTCATTACCTTCATTGGTGGGCTCCAACGGCGTGGAAGCCGGATCCTCGGAAGGCCCGGTAATCCAAACCGGCGGAGAGTTAAGCACCTGCACCGCCGTCGTGGCAACATCCTCATCATCGGCCTCGGCACTGCGATACTGGGCCTCCATAAAGAAATAAGCCGAGAACAAGAACACTCCCATCGCCAAAGTAAACAAAGTGATCTTGCCGGCACTTGCGGCAGAAAACTGTTTTAGTGAATTCATTGACATACACTTAATAATAATTACTGCTAATAATTAAGCCGGTTTGATAATTTTACATATGCCCGTCCGGCCTGTTTCGCTACCTGCCATTATATTTCATTTCCGGCCGCTATTAAAGCCCAGTTATCCACAATTACTGTTATCGCCTAAAGACCGGATCAAGGAAACAGCAGAACCGGCGAAAACCACCCTTACGCCGGACTGCGGTAAACCGGATACCGGGGTTTTTGGCTTGAGCAATTAATCCCGAATAGCATCCAGGGGATTAAGATTGGCCGCCCGACGGGCCGGGAATATGCCGGTCATAAAACCAACCACCGCCGAGAAAATAGCAATAAAAAGCAAAAACCATAACGGGAAAGCGAACAACGAAACCGCCTCACCGCCGAACCGGGTAGCTATGAAGTTCAAGACGGTATTAAGACCAAGACCGATGACCACCCCCATCAAAATACCGCAGATACCGCCCAAAAAACCCACTATTACTGCCTCGGCCACGAACAAGATCTTGATATCGTTGGGGCTGGCTCCCAGAGTACGCATAACTCCGATCTCACTGGTCCGTTCCAGCAGAGTCACCGTCATGGTGTTGAACATTCCGATCGCTGATACCGTCAGCGCTACCCCTCCGAAAGCGGCCAGTACGATCTGTACGATCTGAAAGATGGCCTGAGCTTGCTCGACTGTTTCCGACAAGGCAAAAACGTCATAACCCTCATCCACCATTGCTTCAGTGACCGGATCCAACGCCTCGTCATCCACCACCCGCACCTGAACTCGCTCGTAGGTGTCAACCTGCACATGCTGACGAATTTCATTAAGCGGCATCATGGCCGCTAAAGCGGTGTCATCATCGGTTATTCCCACAATATTGTAACTACCGTCCAGATTAACTTCCCGGGTTTGGTCGGGGTTATCGGCACTCGGCACCAGAACGCGAAAATTGACCTGTTCACCGATGGCTTCTTCCTCGTCCTCCATTCCGAAAAGCTGCAGCACCGAGGGAGAAAGCAAAATATCATCGGGAGGAGATTCCGGTGTCAATGGTTCACCGGCGGTCACCTGCACTCCGGCATAGAGAAGATAGTTGGGATCTATTCCCTCTAACCTGATATTGCCGGTCAATCCCCGATGAGTGATCATCGCCGGAAAACCGGCCTGAGGAGCCAGATCCTTGACCAGCTCCATATCATGAAATTCCCGCAGAGTGCTGTCAGTGATCGGCAGAGCTTGTTCCGACATACTGGAAACCTCCAAACTGAGCATACTTTCGCCGAACACGATCTCTTCCAAAATAATGTTTTGCAACCCGAAACCTAACCCCACCATCAACACCACCGCGCCGGTACCGACCCCCATTCCCAGTATGGTCAACCAAGTACGAGACGGGTTGGTCTTGAACATTCGGGTAGATAGTCTGGCTATATCGTCTAAACGCATAAAAATATATTATCATTTCTTAGTGGTGTAATAGCTGTCTTTAAATTTATTCCGGCTCTTTACAGCCCCCCCCTAGTCGGCCTGCAACTTCTGTACAGGACTTTGCTCACCCCGAATCAGCTTGACCCGGCAGCTCACTAATGCTTATGTTTTTCAAACGCCACTCCCTGGGCTATCAACTTCTCCAAATAATCACAAATGGCACGAGTGGTATTGGGTTTCAATCCAGCTCCTTCACGGTTAGTCGATCTCCGCAGTCGGCTCTTAAAATCTTCCTTGCGTAAAATTCCCATCAAACGATCGGTTAGCGCTTGATTCATCCCCCGCTTCTGAGCATCACTCAACTTAAGTTCAAACCGTTTCTCCAGATGGCGGCGCAGTCGTTTAATGTATTTATGACGATAATAAGCAGAATGGCTTTTGACCAGCTTGCGAAAACGAGACACCTCCTGAGATCGCTGCATTAATTTGGACAGCTCCCGCGCCATCTCCCGGGCATGTGATTCTTCCACCCCCACTCCGCCGTTTTCCAACCTTAATCTCAGTACTCGCCGCAGTTCTTTATCGCTTAAAGTGCCACAGATATATCGATAAACCACCTTCTCCAGCGCTTGCACCTGGTCAAAATTGATATCCTGGGTCAAGAAATTGATCAAGCTTTTCACCCGCACCTCCTCCAACGATACGTAAGGAAACAAGCGGGTGAGGTGTTCTATCTCGCTCACCAAACCGCCGCCCGGCTCCTCTACCTCCTTTATTTGCTCCTTCTCCGGATTGGGAACTTCCCGGATGATCTCGCCGTCCTGTAGATAATAAACCCGATGAGCATAAGGCAAATGCTTGGCATCATGCGTTACCAAAATTATCGTTTTGCCGTCTCGTTGATTGACCTCTTCGATAGTATTCATCACATCGGTCGCCGAACGACTGTCCAGGTTTCCGACCGGCTCGTCACATAACAAGATCTCCGGGTCATTAACCAAAGAACGGGCTACTGATACTCGCTGCTGCTGACCTCCCGACAGATTGGTCGGCACCTTGTGCGAGGTATGCCCCACTCCGAAACGATCCAAAAGGTCCTGCGCTTTGGCCTGCCGCTTCTCTATCGGCTGAGAGGCAAAGATCTGAGGTAAAGCCACGTTATCCAGAACAGTCAATGACGGTATCAGGTTGAAGGTTTGGAACATAATACCGACCATCACCTGTTGATAATAGACCATCTCCTCCACGGTATATTTGTATACCTCCTCCCCTTTAACCGCAAAATAACCTCCGGAATTGGGCAGCGAGCCCAAAATACAGTTCATCAAAGTGGACTTGCCGGAACCGGAAGTACCGAAAAGAATGATGTATTCGCCGGAGCAAACCTCTACATCAACCCCTTTCAGGGCCTTGAACTCGTTGGATTTGCCAACGTTATAAGTAACCTCGAGATCTTTGGCTTCGATCAATATTTGGGCCATAAGCTAAACAACTACTCTGTTAATTAGACAAGAATTTAAAGGTTTGTTGTTAATTAATATTAATTGAACATATCTTCTATCCAACCGAAACTTTCCTCAAAGTTCTCCATTATTATATCAATAATATTCTGTTCTTCCTGGGGAGTAAATACCACAAAATCATCCGACCGCCCCTCATTTTCAAACCGATCCTCACAGATGAACCAGAACTGATAAACGGTAGCCGGACGGAAGTCAGTCACCACTTGGACATGATCAAGCATCGGAGTATCATCACGCGGCTCAAGTTCGTAAGTATCCACCCCGGAAGCCAAACCTTCCTGGTAGTTGACCTTGCAAATGGCTTGCTGGTCGGTCTCCCAACTGATGATGGTCTGAACCCGCGCCTCGGCACCGGGATAAAGAGTAGACTCCGTTTCGACATTGGACACTTCCGGCGGATCTTCATTTATTTCGGTTTCAAACTCTATCGGATCACTTTCTTCCATTCCGCCGTCCTCGCCAATGGCCAGCACCCGAGCTTGATAAGTTTGCTGATAATCCAGGTCCGAGATACGCAGCGAGTGATTGGTGCTCAAAGTGGGACTGCCCCGGGAACTGATATCACCGGTGGACAGATTCTCATACTCCACCAAAGATTCAGCCGGCACCGAGGTGCTCCATTCCAGAATGGCAAAATCCTCGCCGGCCGCCGCCAATTCCACATTGCGAATAGAAGGAGAGAGAGCATTAGTCTCAAAATCCGAGATGTCACTTTCCACTCTAATACCGGCATCATCCTCAGAAACTGCCCGGAAATAATATTGAGTGGAAGGTATCAAACCGGTAACCTCCACTTCATGTTCGGTGGTCGGCTCATCCGGACCCCGCTGAGAACGCGGCAGGTTGGGATTTTGCGGATCAAAACGATCCTCATCCTGAAAATGAATTTCCGAGTTAGCCGGCCGATTGGTCTGCCAGCGCACCCAGGCGCGATCTTCCTCGGTCTCTACCCGAGGGTCACCCACAATGGTCAAATCTTCCACCATTTCCAGTGTTCGATCTTCTATCATTTCCTCTATTCCACGTATCTCCTCTACATCATCGATCTCGCTTAGGATCTCTTCTATCATTTCGGCCGGTGTAGCTTCGGGATCTACCTCGGTAACCGGGTCCTCTACTTCCATCTCTTCCAGATCCTCTCTGGTTAACTCCCCTTCAGTGGTGAACTGAAAATCACTGGCCACCGTTTGGTTGCCTTCGGCGTCTCGTGATACCACCCGAAAATAATAAGTGGTACCGGGCAACAGATCCTCTAAACGCAGCTCGTGTTCGGTACGACTGGCACCCGGCTCCCGGACCATGCCGTAATCGGAACGTAATCCGTAATTGATCATTGAATCGGCTTCCTTGTCGGTGCGCCAGCGCACTACCGCCTCATTTTCCTCTACCTCTTCCACTTCCACCCCCTCTATTCGCGGCGGAGCGGAAGACCTGGCCGCACCCGGAAAAAACAGCCACCACAGCAGCAGCCCCAGAAACAACAAAACCGCAATTGATCCGACCGGCGAAATGATCCGGTGTCTGGTAATGAACAGCTCACGGTGCATATTAAAATAAATTATAACACACTATTACTCGGCCGGCATTGACATAAAATAATTGACCCCGCTATAGCTGCCGGTATAAATGTCATCCCCGGGCAATGACAACCCCCAATAGACCTTGCTTTGTGACGGATCGGAAGCCGAGATCGCCTTGGGAAGCTTCAGGTTAATAGCGGAATACTCCCCGGTAAGAGCTTCCGCTTCGGGGTCGCCGTAGTTAAAGGGCTCCAACGACCATTGTTGCCGATCCGGCGGCAAGGTTGTCGGGCCGCCGTTTTCCAGTTCCATATCTTGACCGGACAGTTCCATTTCCACCTTTAAATTGCCGGTATTGCGAATAGTGGTAATTTGATTTTCCGCCCCGGTATCCTGTCCGATCTCCATTTGGCCGTAATCGATCTTATCCTCCAGCACGGCAAAGGCCAGTAAAGTTAACAGCTCCACCGCTGAAGAATGATCTTCAGCCTGCTGTTCGGCCGTATCTTCCAGTTTCAGGTAAGCCGACCAATCATCGTCTTCCCACTCTCCTTGGTCGGTCGGTTCGGCAAAATACCACAGCTTTGCTTCTCCGGATATTTGACACCGGGTATCGACGCAGTCGTTAAACTCCAAATTAACAATGGAGTAACAGTTATTATCATCCAATTCACAATCTTCGCCCAAGCTGCTGCGGTAAACCCGACCGCTCAGCGTATCTTCTTTTAAATAGTGATAACCGTCGGGATGGGTTGCGGTGGCTGTTATCGGCACCGAAGTGGTGGCATTTTCCACTAAATTAATATCGTCTCCCTGATCAATCTTGACCCCGCTGATTTCCGGCTCCCCCTGCGGGTCACTGTTGGACAGAAGTTCTCCGTCGTCATCAGTATCAGTGGTAGAAAAAGTAACATCATCATCACCGTCACCACTGCCGTCATCGCCGCCGGAAGAAGATGTGGTGCCGGTAGCGGCGGTGAAGCTTAACTCCTCGCCGTAGTCATAATAACCGCCGTCGGTTTCCACAAAAGAGCGAGTAAAGTACTCGCTATCCGGTTGCAGTTTGGAAAAAGTAACCTCAAAATCCTCATCTGCAAATTCTCCTTCTTCATACTCCTTTTTCTCATATTCGCCATCCTCGGGAGCTTGATCTCCGGGATGAGAATGGCTTTGCTCGCTTAGAACCGCCCCTCTCCTTGATACGCTTTCCTGATCCGAGGTCTCGACCGCTCCCTTAACATGAGCTTCGAGATCGCTGTCAACCTCTACCTGCAAGGTATCGACCTGCACCGGATCCGGTGCAGCGGTTTCCAGATATAACTCATCCATTACCACCCGAGCTTCTTCGTCATCCGTTTTATTCTTCGGTATTATTTTGATCGACAGATCGTCGTGATCTTTTATCTTTCGGGCTGCTTGTTCGTCCACTTCCTGCCGCAGCTGCTCCATTCCGTCAGAACTTAAGGGACCAAGAAACTCACCTTTATGGATCAAACTACCGGACTCAAAAAGGTCGGCCCGGAGATATAACTCCGATCCCGTCTCGGCTTTTGCGCTAAAAACTATTCGGTGTTCATCATAAGAAGCAGGATCAGGCGCGAATTCCAGAGCGACTTCAAAACCGCCGTCTTGAGAGAAGTCGACAGGGCCGGTTATTTCTCCACTCCCGCCCGGCAACAACTCCTGATACAACGGCTCCGGCTCCCAACCGCCGGCATTACTTAGATCCTCGGCCGGGGTCAATACTTGTCCGGCCCGAAGTCGGTCGCTTTCCATTACAACCCCGCTAACCACCGCGATGAACAGAAACAACAACCAAACCGCTACCACCGGTGAAACACCGCCGGATCCTGTATCGCGCTCGAGCAATAAGTAATTTTCTGCCTGCTTCATAGCTAAGACATTTTAACATACCAACCTTTTTAACCGCACTATGAGATACCGCACCAAGACCAACAATAATAAAATAAAGTTAAAAAAGACAACCAAGCTACCAACCTTAACGCATCAGTTTTTCTACATCTTCTACTTCCTTAAGGATAAGCTCTTCCGAGACATCAATAGCATTGCGCAGCTTATCATAAACCCTCTTTTCTTTGGCGCTTAAACCTTTCTTGCCGTCAAAAGAGGCCAGTAATTCTTCAGTTTCCGCCCGTAAAGCCGAGAAGATACGGTCCATTTCCATCCGAATCTCCTGAACTTCTTTCTTGCCCTTGGCTTTGTTTTCCCGCATCAAATATTTCAGACGCCAGATGTAAACCACCAGACCGCCAATAATGAGTAACAGGATCAATATAAAGACCGTTGCAGCATACTGCTCCCAGAAACCGAGGTCTTCTTCCTCTTCCGGTACATATCCGACATCATCTTCTTCCGGTGCTTCAACATCCACCTCCAGCTCGGCCGTGGTCTCGTTTCCGGCCCGGTCTCTGGCGGTAACCGTTATTATCACCAACCCTTCCCGGAGATCTTGGTCAAAGATATAACGATAATGGGCGTCTTCATGATCCTCGGCTTCTCGTACCACCTCTTCCACGCCTTCGGCATTGATCACATACTCGGCCACTCCCGAGATCTCATCCTCGGTTTGAAACTCTATGGTCGGACGCGGCGTACCTTCGCCGTCCACCTTTTCCACTTCAAACTCTTCCGGCTCTTGAGTATCTACCCGAAATTCATAATGAGTGATATCACCCCAACCGGCGGCATTACCGAACTGAACGTGGAAATACCATACTCCGTCTTCGTCTATATACTCCTCATCAAGTTCGCGGGAATCGATTGGCGGTTCGTGTTCTACCGAGGGAGTAGTGTCGGGTTCTTGACTTACCCCTAAACGCACCCGGTCCACGGTATCCGGTACATCCCAGCTAAACTCCGCCTCACGGGTGCTATACCACTGTTCGGAATCGGGATGAGTGTCGGAAGAAACCCGGGGTCGATCGGGAGGGTCCATATAATCGGCCGGGTCATAAGCCGGATCGGGGTCGGGTTCCGGTTCCGGTTCGGGTTCGGGTTCGGGTTCCGGCGCCGATTCTTCTCCGGTAAAGGTAGCTGATGACATGCTGGAGAGCACATCTTCACCGACACTATCAGCTTCGGCGCTGGTTATGCCGCCACCAGTAAACTCCACTTCGGTCGAGCCCTGAGATTCCATGCGAAAAGAGATGGTTATAATATTAGTAGTACCGGAGAAGGAACCGGGTGAACCGCCGGCAAAACTTACAGTACCGGCGCTATTGGAATAAGACGGTTCTTCCGGCCACATCCAACCGCTTACATCGCCGGCCTGGGATACATTAACCACCGATAGAGCATTGGTATCGAAAGAAATATCAGCGCTCACCGCATTCACTTCCTGTCCGCCACTATTTGCTTGAACGGTTACATTGAAACTTTCCCCTTCTTCGTGGCTGCCGGAAGACGGCGAAAGCTGCAAAGAAGCCGCCTGTGCTCCCTCAACCCCGACCAATACCAACATAAAAAACGCCAAACAGATGGCAGCTAAGAAAGTTTTTCGGGTAGACATAATTCTCCGTGGTTAAATTAATTAAATGATCTGATTATTAATATCGTTTTTGGTTCTGACCGGACAGCTGTTTAATTACCTCAATGCTAAGAACTTTTCTTTGAGGTTTTCTTTTTCTTTGCAGTTCCGCCATTGCTTTTGCTCTTGGAGGTGCTTGTTTTACTTTCTTTGCCGGCTGTGTCTTTCTTCTTTTTCTTCTTTTTCTTTTTCCGGCCTTCGGTCTTTTCTTCCGCCTCTTCATCGAGGTCCATCACTTTAAGTTTACGCTCTTTTTTCTTCTGTTTCTCGGGCGGCACCAAAGGTAACCGAATGATCAGTACACCGCTTTTCAGTTTGGCCTCCGCCTCCCGAACATATACCGGCTCCGGCAAAATGATCTTGCGAAAGAAATCACCCCAGATAACTTCTTCGGTAAAATAAGTACCTTCCGGCGGTTCGCCGTTAAAAGCCGTCTCTTCCGGACGAACCCGGCTGCCGGATATTTCCACTATGTCACGATCACCTTTAATGGCAATATCAATGGTACTCATATCAGCTCCGGCTACCGGAGCAAATACGGTGATATCTTTATCGGTTTGATAAAGATCCACTTCCAGCTGAGACACTCCTTTGAGTGCATCACCTCCTTCCACCTCATCTTTAACTCCCACTCCGTGACCTTTTAATCTTTGTATAAAAGACATAACGCTATCGCTTTAATGCAGTATTATTATAAACCGACATCGGTTATACTCCAAGCCGTCGGTTGGGGAAAGCTGATCTTTCAAACAACTTTTGTTGGTGGCGGCCGACTCACTGACCCCAGAACTAACCTTCCGGAACACCCCATAACACCTCCGCAACAAGATCCGGGTATATTGTATCCACCACAAACCGACAGAGAGTTAATCAACACTCGCTGTGGACGTTTAACTTCCACAAGCCCTTAAACCTTGAGAATGATTAAAAACAAAGAGTCTGTGGACGTTTAACTTCCACAAGTCTTAAAAAAACGAAGAGAGTTTGTGGACGTTTAACTTCCACAAGATGGAAAGCAGCGAGAGAAAGATCTGGTGGTAGGTTTGTGGACGTTTAACTTCCACAAGTCCCTGAACCTTGAGAATGAGTAAAAACAAAGAGTCTGTGGACGTTTAACTTCCACAAGTTCTTAGCGATCCGGTTCGGTGACACAGCGAAATCCCACCGCCCGACCGGCGAAGTCCGGGGTCATTTCGGCATGGAAAGAATATACTCCGCCGTCGGTGCCGGAGCCGTAGAAACCGCCGCGCATTACCCCGCGGGTTCCTTCGGGGTTCAGCCATAAGCGGTCGTTCCCGTAG
>Ga0207421_10002699_pt1 | contig 21825 bp, 15 predicted proteins | sample SodLakKL_010_SED_4_FD_187542 | JGI IMG/M metagenome (GOLD analysis project Ga0207421, IMG submission 187542) | Alkaline sediment microbial communities from Lake Tanatar, Kulunda Steppe, Russia - 8KL_010_SED (SPAdes) (version 2) | ecosystem: Environmental > Aquatic > Non-marine Saline and...
ACCCGGGAATTTGTGCAGTGGGTTGCCGACAACCTGTCCACAGACACCTATGTGAACATTATGGCCCAGTACCGGGTGGAACACCGGGCTTATGACTATGAGGAAATCGACCGCGCCATTACCCCAAAAGAATTTGTTGAGGCCATGGAATGGGCTGAGGAGGCAGGGTTGACCAATCTGGATGAACGGTCTAAGGTGAATTTGCAAAGGTTTAAACAGCGGCTTTAGGCTTAAAAGGATCCAGTGCTGCAGTGGGCGTTTTTTAGCTTGAGCACTTGAGCAAGTGACCAGCAGGGCCGGCAGAGTGCGTTATGAGCACCAGATCCTGTCAAGAGCTGCAGGGCTTCTGGCTTTTTACAGTGCCAAGAGCGAAAACCGGGACCGGCAGAGGTAACTTTTTTTGCCTGCTAGCCCCATATTCCCGGTATTTCCAGATCGCAGAACTTGCACCGGCCTTCTTCCAGGAGGATTTCTTCGAGGACAAACCCCATCCGGTTGATGATCTTTTCCCTGCAGCGGGGGCAGAATGTGTTTTCACCTTCATGCTCGGTAACCCGGGTGATATAGACATAATGCAGGCCGGCCTGCAGGGCAGTGTCCCGGGCCTGGTCCAGGGTGGAGACAGGAGTTCGCGGCAGGTCGGAAAGCTTGTATAGGGGATAAAACCGCGCAAAATGGATGGGCACCCCAGCCCCCAGTTCCTGGACAATCCAGGTGCACATTTCGCTGATCTGCTCCAGGTCGTCATTTAATGAAGGGATCAGGATGTTGGTTATTTCCATATGGATGCCGGCATCACGCATTCGCTTCAGGTTTTCCAGGACAGGCTCCAACTCACCGCCCACTATCTCCCGGTAAAAATCGGGGTTGAAGCTTTTCAAGTCGACGTTGACTGCATCCATTTTCCCGATGATTTCCTTTAGCGGTTCCGGCTGAATAAAGCCGGCTGTGTGCATCAGATTCAGCAGTCCTTTCTCCCGGGCCAGGTTGGCTATATCCTTCATGTATTCGTAGAAGATAACGGGTTCACCGAAAGCGTAGCTTACCGAGCGCAGGTTTGATTCCCGGGCAAGCTGGATTACTCGTTCCGGCGGAACATCATGGGCGTAGACATTTTCCGGGTCTTCCAGAGCCATATCCCACACCTCACAAAATTTGCAGTCCAGGTTGCACCCTGCCGTGGAAATGGATAAAGCCCGGCTTTCCGGCAGTACATGGAAGAACGGTTTTCTCTCCACAGGGTCCTCCTGGATCAGGGCCGGGTTGCCGTAGGCCAGTGTGTAGCCTTCTCCCTTCCGGTTTTCACGGACCCGGCAGGGAGCTCTTTCGCCACTTTCCAGCTGACATTCCTTGGGGCAAAGTTGACACTGAATTCTGGCCTGATCCAGTTGTTTGAACCAAGATGCAGCCCTTGGTTTTACCAGGCCTTTTTCCTGGGTCAGCACCTGTTCCACTGCTGCTTCGCCGTCCTCTTTCTCGGGAACTCTTTGTTCTTCAGTTTTTTCTTCCAGGCTGCAGCCCGGAATACTGCTCAGGCAGAGGGCACAGAACCCAAGGCCGGCACTTTTCAACAATTCCCGCCTGCTCCAGCCGTCCAGCAGGCTTTTCTTTTTTTTCATAGCACATAACCTTCCTTATCCAGATCAAGGCTTTCCTGAGATTAAGAGTATCACAGAAGCCAGCCCGCTGGCAAGAGCCGCCAGCAGACAGCAGGCGATAATACCCAATACAGGAGCTACGAAGGCACTGGCCAGGACAGCTCCGAGACAGGCCCCGAACAATTCCATGCCGTAAACAGTGCCCGCTGTTGTCTCAGCTTGTTTTTTCAGGTCCATGTAACAGGCTGCGGCCAGGGGAAAATCGATGCCGTTAAGCAAGCCGGCTACAAAGGTAAGGGTGGAGAAGAGGATAAACACCACCACAGGAGACTGTACGGCAGCGGCTTGGGGTAGCCCCAGAGCGATGAAGATCGCCAGCAGGGCCATAATTAACTGGACTTTTGCCAGGGTCCTGATCCTGGTTTTTTCTTTTATATAGCGATGGGTTAAAAAAGCACCCAGGGCCAGCCCACACATAAACATGGCGGTGATCAAGCCCACAATTTCATAAACAAAGCCGTAGATGCTCTGGAAGGAGAACAGCAGGGCCACCTGCAGCGCCATGGTGGACAGACCGGTGGTAAAGACGGTAAACAGGACAGCAAAGTGCAAGTCAGGCCTGTTACTATTCACGGTGGCAGCAAAGCGCCGCAGGCCCAGCACAGCCAGCAGTGGAAGGCTGGCCAGTGGCAGGACCCACCAGGGTTGGATTAGCAGCAGCTGTTGTAAAGAGAAAGGGTGTTCCTCCCGGGTCAGGTCCTCCCAAAACATTAAGGTATAAAAATAGCCGATGGGTTTAAAGTCTGTATTGATAAAATAGCGTTCCTGGACCGGGGGCAGCTGGCTTTCAGCCGCTTCCTGTTTGGCAATGTCGCTGGGAAAAGGCGGAACAGCACCGGGGCCATGCAGATGTGCTTCCGGACTGCGGCCATGATGGCGCACGACCCAGTTTACCCGCTGCAACTGGGATTGTTCCAAAAGAGTATGAAAACGTTGGGGAGAAAACCCTTGAAGATCAATATTCCGGTCCAGGTAACGCTCCAGGAGAGTAGAGGCTTTTACTGTGACCTGCCCAGGTGCGTCGCTGGCGAAATAAAACATGAATCGCTCGCCTGCCGGCAGGACCTGGTCAAACACCAGGCCCAGGGTGTGATAAATGGTGGTATTGCGGTTGGCCAGGGCGGTGCCCCTCAGGTCGGGGGAGGAGGTGGTGCCCGTGACCAGCACCCCGTCCTGGTGAAGCAGGGACTGGGCTTCACGAAAGAAGTTTTCGGTGTAATAACGGTTCAGCTCTGCTGTAAGGGGATCGGGATGATCAACAATAATCAGGTCATATGTTTTTCGGGCTGTTTTAACAAATAGCCTGCCGTCGGTATGGATTAAGCGTACCCTGGGGTCTGAAAGGGCCTGTCTGGTTTCCCGGGAGACATATGGACGGGCCGCTTCTGTCAGCACCGGGTCCAATTCAATATAGTCCACCTGTTCTACGGGGTGCTTCAGGATTTCTCCCAGGGTGCCCCGCAGGCCTCCACCAATGAGCAGGATTTGCTGGGGATTGTTATGCTGTACCATGGCCAGGTGGGCAAAATCCACTGCTTCCTGTTCCTCCAACCCGGGGATTTTTGACATGGGCCCTGCTGTGCTGAAAATCAAGTGTCCGCTTTGGAAAAAGCTGTACTGGTCCTGGCGTTGTGCCACGGAGATGGTTCCATGGATGGACTGGTGTGTTTCCAGTAACTGGTGTTGGGGAGCGAAATGCTTCCACTGCATTTTGTAAGCGTGCTCATCCACATAATCCAGGAAAGGAAAGGCCAGAGCTGCCAGGACCAGCAGTCCTGCAGGCAGTAGGCGCAAGGCGGGGGAAAGCTTTTCAGAGCCAGGTGTGCTCTTCCGAATTAAGAGTAAAACAGCGATCAGCATGGATATACCGGCCAGCAGCGCCGACTGGAAGGAGTTCAGGTAATGAACCATCAGTAAGGTGAACAGGATGCCGCCCAGCATATTGCCTGCGGCTTCGCTAATGTATGTTTTATCGGCCCCCGATGTGTCTTGCGCCTGGCTGTTTTCCCGCCACAGCCTGGAAAGCAGGACAAACTGCAGGCCCAGCAGCAGGCAGGCCGGGGCCAGCAGCAAAAAACAGGAAAGAATCATATCGGGCAGTGAAAGATAGGCGCCAGGGACAACATCAAAAAGGCTGCGCAGACCCCGCATGAAAAAAATCGAAGCAGGTAGCGTCAAAACCAGTCCGGCTGTGCTGAGCAGAAAAAGAAGCAGCGGACGGTTCACCCGGTTAACCAAAGCGGCTCCCAGGCCGCTGCCCAGGCCAATCCAAACCAGCCAGGCTGCCAGGATCAGCCCGATGGACAGTTCATTGCCATGAAAAACCATTAACAGTTCCCGCAGAAAAATCACCTGCCCGATCTGCGAAACTGTGCCCAGCATTATCACCGCCGGGAGGTGTGGCGGGATTCTTTGCAACATGCCTTTTCGTCCTTCCATAAGTGCTGCCAAACCTTTTCTCAGCGAGTTTTTGACAGGCATGGCGAAGGTCACAGCAACCCTTGCTTATAGGTTAGCATATCACTATCTCCGGATCTTTGCCAAGTAATTTTGGCCCTAGTATTCTGCCGGAAAAGTGCAATGCAGGGTTGGATCCAGTTTCTATGCAGGAAAGTCAAGTTTCGAGTCGAATTAAGCAATGAAAGTGAAAACACCATGGCACCTCTGCATGTAAATGATTTAATCTGGCTGATGAGGAGTCGATCTGCATGACTTCCGGCGAAGATTATGTTCAAAGCTTGTTTTGTGATTTTCCCGATGCACTTGCTTATTGCCAGTTGGTAACGGACCGTGCCGGCCAGCCCGTTGATTTTGTTATTCTCGATGCAAACCAGGCTTTTGAAATGATGGTGGGAAAGAAACGGGATCTGTTTCTTAACCGGCAAGCTACGGCTGTTTTTCCGCAAATCATTGAATCTGACCCGGGTTGGGTAGAGATTTTTGGTCAAGCAACTTTAAAGAAAAAAAGCATCCGGTTCGAATATTTCAAAGAAACCTTGGAGCGTTGGTATGAAGTGACTGTTTGCGGGGCAGGAACAGGCCATTTTTTGATTCTGTTTCATGATATCACCGAGCATAAAACGGCAAGGCAGGAATTGCAGGAAAGTGAAAAAAAATACAAGCTACTGCTAGAAAACCAGACAGACCTGGTGGTTGAAGTAGACCTTGAAGGTAGATTATTGTTTGTTAGTCCTTCGTACTGCGAGCTTTTTGGAAAGTCTGAAGCTGAACTGCTGGGGAATAAGTTCATGCCCCTGGTCCATGAGGAAGACCGAAAGTCTACAGCAGAAGCCATGGAATGGCTCTACAAAGAACCTTATCATACCTATCTTGAACAAAGGGCCTATACAAAATATGGCTGGCGCTGGCTGGGATGGGCGGATAAGGCAATCTTTGACAATGCGGGGAATATAACTTCCATTGTTGGTGTCGGGCGGGATATCAGTGAACGAAAAATGGCCGAGGAAGCGCTGCGGGACAATCGAAGACTGCTGAAAACCATTATAGATAATATGTTTGATATGGTTTCATTAACCGACCTGCAAGGCAATTTTAAGTATGTAAGTCCTTCTCATAGCCTTTTAGGATACGAACTTGATGCTTTAGTGGGAAAAAACGTAATGGATTTTGTCCACCCTGATGATTTCTCTCAAGTATCCTCAAAATTTCAGGAGTTTTTGTCAAGACGGGAGCAACAGGTATCCCCTAAAGTTGAATACAGGTATCGCTGCGTCGATGGTCAATACATCTGGCTGGAAACAATCGGTAAATTCATTCTAGACGACCAGGGAAAAAGAAAAGAAATTCTTTTCAATAACAGGGATATTACGGAACGAAAAAACCGTGAAGCCAGCCTGACTTTGCTGGCTGAAATTTCCAAGGACTTTGCCCACTATGCTACAGAAGGGGAGATCATTCAGGCAGTTGGCCGGAAATTGGGCCGCTTTTTGAATATTTCCGGCTGTTTTCTGGCTGAAATTGACGAAGGACAAACTGTGGCAACCGTCAACTTTATCTGGACTACTGAAGCGCAACCGGATATTACAGGTGTGTATGATCTTTCAGAAGTGGTTTCCGAAGATTTTCAACAAGAAGCCAGGACGGGAAAGACAATAGTTATTTCCGACACCCAAACCGATTCGCGGGTGAAGTCTACAATCCATCATCATTTTAATATGCACGCCCTGGTGAAAGTGCCCTTTCACCGGGCGGGTAAGTGGAAATACCTGTTTTCTGTAATTAATGCTACCCCGAGGCAGTGGCAAAAAGAAGAAGTGGAGTTGATTCGTGAAATATGCAGCAGGACATTTTTGCTGATCGAGCGGGCCCGCGCTGAAACGGCCTTGAAAAAAGCCCATGACCAGCTGGAGCAAAAAGTGGACGAGCGTACCAAAGAACTGGCCCGGGCCAATCAAATGCTGCAGCGTGAGGTTAATGAACGCCTGCAAACAGAAAAAGCGCTGCGGGAAAGCGAAGAAAAATACCGACTGCTCGTCGATAACACCCCGGATTTAATTTTTAGCTTGAATAAAGATCTTCGGCTGACTTTTGTTAACCCCAGCGCATCTCGCATGTTTGGCCTTGATGCCGAGGAGCTGGTTGGCAAGGCAATTCATGAATTGGGTTTGCCCAAGGAGCAGCTCAAAAAAAAGAAAGAAATATTGCAGAAGGTATTAGCCGGCAATGCCGTAGAAGGTGAAGACAGTGTCCAGATGCCTGACGGTACTATCCTCACCTTTTGGTATACGTTGCTGCCGGTTTTCGATACAAAAGGCAATGTAACCGCTATCATGGGGACAGAGCGTGACATTACAGAACGCAAGCAAATGGAAGAAGAAATCCTAAAAAGTGATAAGCTTGATTCCATCGGGATACTTGCTGGCGGTATCGCACATGATTTCAATAATTACCTGGCCACTTTGCTTGGTAATATCAGCCTGGCCAAGCTGTATAAAGATGATCTAGCAAAAATCTTTGATAAACTGGAGGATATGGAAAAAGTTGTCATGCGGGCCAAAGGCTTATCCAATCAGTTATTTACTTTTGCCGAAGGAGGCTCCCCGGTTAAAGAAAATATTTCGCTTAAACAGTTAATCATTGAGGATGTAAAGTTTACTCTCAGTGGTTCCCATATTCGACCTGTGTTCCATATCGCAGAGGATTTGTGGATGATCGAAGCAGATCAGGGCCAGCTAAGCCAGGTGCTGAATAACATTGCGCTCAATGCGGTGCAGGCGATGCCTGCAGGAGGAGTGCTGGAGGTAATGGCAGAAAACATTGTCCTGGAACCGACAGGTTCAAACTCGGTTCCTTGTTTACCTGAAGGGTCTTATGTCAAAATTACCCTTAAAGATCAAGGCATCGGGATACCCAAAAAATATTTGCCCAAGATTTTCGATCCTTTTTTCTCCACAAAAGATAAGGGGCGGGGCTTGGGCTTGGCCACCGCATACTCGATCATTAAAAATCATGGTGGCAGTTTGCAGGTGGAATCTGAAACGGGTGTGGGGACAACCTTTTTCATTTATCTTCCAGCCATCGGACTCGCCGAGGCAGCGCCAACGGTCGGTGAAGATATAATCACAGGCAAAGGGAAGATACTGGTCATGGATGATGAAGAAGAGCTGCTTGCCGTAACGGGCGAGACGCTCTCGGCCCTGGGCTATGACGTTTGTTTTGCCCGGGAGGGAGAGGAAGCCATAAATAAATACCTGGAAGCTTTGAACAGCCAGATCCCCTTTGACCTGGTGATCATGGATCTCACCATTCCCGGGGGGATGGGGGGCAAGCAGACGGTTAACGAATTGTTGAAAATCCACCCTGAGGCCAGAGTAATTGCGGCCAGCGGCTATTCCAATGACCCTGTGATGTCTCATTACCTGGAATATGGTTTTCAGGGGATAATCAAGAAACCTTTTTCCATAGATGAGCTATCCCGGGTTGTCTACCAAATTATCCATAGAAGTTAACCGGCTTTTACGACAACTTCAACAAAGGATCCCTGCAGGTTGATGACGACATTACCTGCCTGGTGCTGCAGGTGGTGCCTAAGGAATCATAACACCTGAAGTGGTTTTTCAGGAAAAATTTACTGCTCCAGGCTTTTGGCAGGAAGTGAGTTGCCAATGCCTGTTTGATTTTGGCCGGGCAAGAGTTTGGCGATTAGTTCCTGCCGGTTATTGCAGTTGCTTTTTCGCAAAATATTTCGGACATGGTATTTGACCGTATTAACAGTGATAAATAGTTCTTCGGCAATTTCCTGGTTCTTTTTTCCCGCCAACATTAGCTCACAGACTTTTTTCTCCGCTTCAGTTAGGGAAGCTATAATTTCTTGCCTCATCGTCTGTTCCAGTAGAGACATATTCATTTCCCCTGTTTTGGACCCGGGTGAGGAAGACAACCTGGGGAGAATCACCGGATATACAGTAATTTCTGGTCAGGCAAGACCGTCAGCTTTTATACATTATAACTTGGCAGAAACAGTAGAGGAAAAAAATCAACGTTTTGATTAATCAAGCATTGTCGGAGACGGGACTACCATTACAGAAAGGAAGCCTCCTGCCCGGATTGGCACCAAAACTGATTGGGTGGATGCTTCAGCCGGGCACCTTCACACCGTGGCCCTGGATGTGGAAGGCAGGCTCTGGGCCTGGGGCGATTTGGTATTTGGAAACCGCGGAGGCTGGGGCTTATTAGAAAATGGAAGGAGAACAAAAGCAAACATCCCCACCCTGGTTGATGACAGATCGGACTGGTTGGCTATGGATGCCGGTTATTATAGAATAGTGGCCGTCTATGGTGCCGGAGAAACAGGTAAGGGAATTAAACAAGAACCTGCTGCCAGCGTTTTTTCCGACTTGGACGAAGGGCACTGGGCTTTTGACAATATAATGGAAATGGTGGAGCTGGGTATCTTAAGCGGTTACCCCGACGGCACCTTCAAACCAAACAATACTATCTCCCGGGCCGAGTTTGCCAAAATTACGGTTCTGGCCCTGAAACTGCAGGCTGCTCGCCCTGCCACTCCCACTTTTGCCGATGTGGATCCAAATCACTGGGCCTATGAAGTGGTGGAATCGGCCCGGGATTACCTGACAGGTTACCGGGACAGCGCAGGAAGCCTGACTTTTGAGCCAACAGGTGTTGCTGTGCGGGAAGACGTGGCCGTGGCAATTGTCAAGGCGAAAGGTTTTGGGAATGCTCCAGCCAACTTGGGTTTGCTGGAACAATTCCCGGATCAGGGTCAGATTTCCCAGGCGCTAAGAGACCATGTGGCCATCGCTGTAGAGAAAGGCTACATGCAGGGGAGCGATATCGGCTTTGAGCCTCAAAAAGCCCTGACCCGGGCAGAGGCCTGTGCCCTGCTTTCCCGCCTGATTGACCGCATCCAGTTCCAGGAGGAAAAAGAAAAGATAACTTTTTAATCACCTGTTAATACTCAGATCTATTAATACTCAGATCTATTTGTAAACGAAGCTTTGGAGATAGTTGTGGCGCTTCCTGGGCAAGTCGTAGGACCAAAAGGGAAAGCGCCACTACCGTCCCTCTTTTTCGCGGAGTGTGGCGTTAAATATGGGCTGAGCAATTACATCACCTATATCTATGGTTGATATCATTAACTGGCGATTTTAACGGTCAGTGGAGGACAGTCATGGTCGACAATGCCGGCACTCACCTGCCAATAAGAACCTGGAGACACTCCTTTCTCTTTCTTCTTGGAGTTTCTCCAGGCTTTTTTGTGCTCATTATTCAACAAAATACTCCTGAAAACTGCATGAAATTCAGCATAATCAAGATACTAACTAATGACTTTCCTTTCAAAGCTCATCAAGTAAAATCGCAAAAAGGAAACAGCATAGTGTTCAACTTATTGAAAAAAAAGCTGAGACAAAAGCAAGCAAAATCATTCCAGGTCGAACCAACCTACCCTGCGTATCCAGTTCCCTTGAGCCAGGTGGAGAAGGCAAAAGTTTTAGGCGAACTGCTTGGACACAGTAATGATATTATCTTCCGCAGGTTTAACCTGGGCTTCTCTTCAACACAGGTTATCGCTGTATTCGCCGAGGGTTTGGTTGATGTTAACACGCAAAATGAATCTTTGTTCAAACCTTTAATGTTTTATGAGCAAAAAGAAAAAAATCTGGACAACGCCAGGGTTTACGAGTCTTTAAAAGAAAATTACATTTCTGTTGGTGAAATTGCTGAATTTGATGATTTGTTTGATGCATCCCACAGCGTCCTTTCCGGAGATACTGTGCTGCTCATGGAAGGGATTAAAAAGGTCCTGACCATAAATACCCGCAGTTTGCCCCAAAGAAGTATTGAGGAACCCAAACGGGAAACGATTGTAAGAGGCCCCCAGGAAGCTTTTACTGAACTGCTGCGGACTAATATTGCCCTGCTTCGACGCCGTCTCAAGCATCCCGACCTGGTTTTTGAAACCAGGCGTGGCGGGACATACACTTATACAGAAGTCGCTATCGTATACCTGCGAGGCCTGGCAAGTCCAAAGATTGTCGAGGAAGTGCGCCGGCGGATGGAGCGAATTATTCATACCGATCACGTCCTGGAAAGCGGCATGGTTGAGGAGTTGATTGAAGATAGCCCCTATTCTCCTTTCCCCCAGATCGAGCATACAGAACGCCCCGATAAAGCAGTAGCTCAACTGCTGGAAGGCCGGGTAATTATTCTTATTGACGGCACCCCTTTCACTTTGATTGTCCCAACCCTTTTCTGGCAGTTCATTCAAACGGCAGATGATTATTATGAACGGATGATGGGTTCATTTGTCCGGGTATTGAGATTAATCGCTTTTTTTGTGGCCCTGTTCTTGCCTTCGTTGTACATCGCCCTTACCACCTATCACCAGGAAATGATCCCCTTTTCCATCTTGGTTTCGATCAATGTGGCACGGGAAGGCGTGCCTTTTCCTGCTTTTGTTGAAGCCTTAATCATGGAAGGAATATTTGAGCTGCTTCGGGAGGCGGGGATCCGCATTCCGGCCCAAATCGGCCAAGCCGTCAGTATTGTGGGGGCGATAATCCTGGGCCAGGCTGCGATCCAGGCCAAACTGGTTTCTCCTGCAATGGTTATTATCGTAGCGGTAACGGCCATTTCCTCTTTTCTCATCCCGGCCTTTAATTTTGCCATTGCGTTACGAATTCTCCGCTTTGGGGTAATGATACTTGCTGCGACCCTGGGCCTTTTTGGCATACTGGTTGCTGCTATGTTTTTATTGACCCACCTTGTTTCGCTCCGGTCTTTTGGTATTCCGTACATGGCTCCTCTGGCTCCTTTAAATCTTCGGGAATTAAAAGATGTCTTTCTCAGGTTGCCAAAGTGGGTAGCGGACCAAAGGCCTTCTATCCTTAAACCCCTGGATAAAATCCGTCAAAAAAGCGGGCTGAAACCTCAGCCCAACAAGGATTAATCTACCATATAAAATTAAAAATTAAAAATTAAGAAAAGGAAGGGCTGGACCAAACTATGGAAAAAATTAATACCTGGCAGGCGACAGCGCTGCTCACAATGAGCATTATCCCTACAGCGATTCTTTTTCCAACGGCTTCTTTGGCCCAGGTATCCGGAAGAGATGCATGGCTCGCCTTTTTGTTGGCGGGTTTACTTGGATTGTTGTTAACTGCGCTGATCGTGGGCTTAAATTCTTTCTACCCAACTTTTAACCTGCTGCAGATTGGGGAAGCGGTAATGGGCCGGCTCCTGGGTAAAGGGTTCACCCTGGCTTATGTTTTTTTCTTTATCACTCTGAGCGCTATTGTGGTCCGGGAATTTTCTGCCTTTATGGTATCTTCTTTTATGAAGTTTACACCCCTGGAGTTTCTTAGTCTAATTATGGTAGCCTTGGCCATGTATGCCATATATCTGGGATTGGAGATTATCAGCAGGGTCTCGGAAGTGGTATTTATTTCAGTGCTTTTTTCTTTACTATTTTTTGTATTACTGGCTATTCCTGAGTTGGATTTTCGTTCCGTTCTGCCTGTGCTTGATTCGGGAATACTTCCGGTCATTCATGGTAGTATCATTTTTTTTATCTGGACCGGGGAAATATTCTTCCTGTCTATGATTTATCCTTATTTGAATCGCCCGGGCCAGGCCTGGATAGCCGGAGTAATCCCGGTGGCCCTTGTCACATTTTTTCTAGTCGCCGGAGCTGTGATCACTGAATCTTATTTTGGGTTTCAATTCACATCCCGCATCCTCTTTCCTTTATTGACCTATGTTCGTATAATCGGGCTTGCTGATTTCTGGGAGAGGATAGAAGCCCTGGTTATTTTAATTTGGGTGGCTGGAATGTATATCAAAATTTCTTTTTTTATGTTTATGGCTGTCGTCTCGATCAAGCAACTTTTTAACTTACCGCATTACCACTTCTTGATCCTGCCCACGGGAGCGCTTGTATTCATTCTTTCGATCGTTATGTTTGAAAATACAGTCGAACTTTTCTCTTTTATCCGAGACGATTGGTCTGTATTTGCCCCCCTGTTTGCTTTCTTTTTTCCACTGCTATTTTTTTTAACGGATATCACAAAAAAAATCGTGGGTGTTAAATCCGATCACTTGTAAGATGCCTTCATAATTGCTCAGAGCTAGTCGTAAGCGAGGCTGTGGGGATAGTTTTGGCGCTTCCTGAGCAAAGCGAAGGTGCCCAATAGGAAAGTGCCAGAACCGTCCCCTGCTTCGCGGAATGTGGAGCAAAAATGAGCTGAACAGTTACCAATGCTTTCGTAAAATTTTATAACTATTTGCAATAGCGACGCGATAATAAACTTGAGGAAAATAGGTGAGAAAATGCAAAACAAACTATGCTTCGGGAATAAGTTGTTGGTCTTTTCTATGGTTTTCTGCCTGTTGATCAATTTAACAGGATGCTGGGATCGGGAAGAGTTGGAGGAATTAGCATATGTCATGGCCATGGGGCTTGACTATCTCCCAGAGGAAGATACTTTTGAGGTAACTTCGGCTATCATCCGGCCAATAAATATTCCAGCTGGGGAGCAGGGAGGCGGAGGTGATATGGAAACGTTCCGGTTGATTACTACCCAGGGTGATACCTTATCCACGGCCCTGGAAAAACAAAATGCGTTTTTGGCCCGAAGGATTTATTTTGCTCACAATGAGGTGGTAATTATTGGTGAAACCCTGGCTCGCAAGGGACTCCATATGGTTTTGGATCGGTTTGCACGAGAAAAAGATAAACGCATGGCAGTCCAGTTTTTTGTAACAAGTGAGGATGTCAAGGAGGTAATGCGTTCGGGGGCAAAAATAGAAGAAGGTATGCCCATTCTGCTTGCCACATGGCAGGAAAGAAAAGATGGGCAAATCCTTGCCCCGGTTGTAGAATTAAGGCAATTTATAAAGAGTTTGCTAAGCGGAGGAATTGACCCGGTGCTTCCCCGGTTGTCTACCAGTACAGAACGCCCCATTTCGCCTCAGGAAACAGAAGTGGCTGGTAAGGATTCCTCAGAGCTTGTTTTTTATCCCCAGGTTTCCGGAATGGCAGCTTTCAAAGATGATCAGCTGGCGGGGTTTTTGGAAGGTGATGCGGTCAAAGGCTTTCTTTACGTTGATGAATTAATTGCCGACTCTGCAGAAATGTTTGAAGACCCCTTGGGCAACCCAGGCAAGGTGGTGGTGTTTATACTGCGCAATCATACACGGATTATTCCCCTGGATAACCGGGGAACTCCGGCAGCAAGAATTGAAGTAACAGCTGAAGGGGAAATCTGTTGACAGACTTCAGTCAGCGACCTGAGTTCAGGTCTGGCGATTGAATTACTGGAGGAAAATGCTTCAAAGGTAATAAAAAACTATATCTTATCCGCATTGAAAAAATCCCAGAAGTGGGAAGCGGATATTTTTGGTATTGGAGCCGAATTTCAACGCAGTATGTCCTCTTACTGGAAAGATATAAAAGATAACTGGGATGAAATCTACCGGGAGTTGGAAGTGGAAGTAAATGTAACGAGCAATATACGTCAGTTTGGTCTTTTGGAAAAGCCACCATTTTCTGAGTACCATCTATCAGAAGAAGAAAAACAGGAACAGGGAGAAAAGGGAGAAAAGGGAGAAGAATAGAGAGAGATAGAATAACATTAACCTTTATGGTTCTCACGAGCCATAACAGAGGATGAGGCTGCAAAAATGGTATTTTTGATATCTGCAGTTTTAGTCATGATTATTATTCTGCTGGGAATACCCCTTGGAAGGCAAAGGAGTTGGAAAGAATTCATGGTCTTCATGCTTATCCTGTCCTTGGCAGGATATCTTATGTACGCCCAGGTGCTGGGTTGGTTCGCCCCCAATCCGACAGATCTAATCAAATACATATCCCCAAATTTATTATGAGCAGGAATACGGAGATTACCTTGCCCGTTTTCCGGGCAGCTTGGATAAATAACCTTGCTGCTTGCAAAATGTTATAAAGCAAAAGGAAATAGCTTCTGGGAGTAGAATTAAATTATAGATGCGGAACAAAGGCAGGACAAGAACGGAGCTAATAACGAGTGAAGGCCTTATATAATCCCTTGACATGAAAGGGGTTCATTATTATTGTTAAAAGTGATCGGGCTTAAAATTTTCTTTCAAGACGTGGGGCACCAGGCGGTGCATAGGCAGTAGGATAGTTATATCAGTATATCAAATATCAATAATTCAAAGGGAGGAATGATTGCATGGCTAAAAAGGGGTTTCAGGCAGAAACGAAAAGGCTGCTGGAAATTGTGATTAATTCGATCTACTCCAACAAAGAAATTTTTTTAAGAGAATTGATTTCGAACGCCAGTGATGCCATTGACAAAATGTATTACAAATCTTTGACCGATGATTCAGTATCCTTCAACAAGGATGATTATTTTATTAAAATAACAGTGGACAAAGAAAGCAGGCTGTTGAAGGTATCGGATACAGGGATAGGAATGACAAAAGAAGAACTGGAAACGAATATAGGGACTATTGCCAGAAGCGGTTCTCTTGATTTTAAGCAAGCAATCGAAATTGAAGACGGATATGATATTATTGGCCAGTTTGGAATTGGTTTGTATTCAGCTTTTATGGTAGCCGATAAGCTTACAATCATCAGCAAGGCTTTTGGAAGCGATGAAGCCTATAAGTGGGAATCTACAGGTGCGGATGGGTATACCATTACTCCGGCGGAAAAAGATACAGTGGGTACAGATGTTATTTTAACCATTCGGGAAAGCATGGAAGATGAAGATTATGACCAGTACCTGGACGAACACAGGCTGAAATGGCTGGTAAAAAATTACTCTGACTTCATCCGGTACCCGATTAAAATGGATCTGCTAAAGAGTAAACCGAAAGAGGAAAATGAAGAGGAATTGGAAGAATATGTGGAAGAAGAAATCGTAAACAGCATGGTGCCTATTTGGGAGAGAAATAAAAATGAACTGACTGAAGAAGATTATTTGAATTTTTACAGGGAGAGACGTTACGGGTTCGATGACCCGTTGAGCTATATGCATATCAAAGCAGAAGGGACAGTCAGCTTTAAAGCAGTGTTGTTTATCCCGGAAAAGCCTCCCTTTGACTTCTATACCAAGGATTTTGAAAAAGGACTGGAGCTTTACTCCAATGGAGTTCTGATTATGAAAAAATGTGCGGACCTGTTACCAGATTACTTCAGCTTTGTAAAAGGTGTGGTGGATTCTGAAGATCTATCACTGAATATCTCCAGAGAAATGCTTCAGCACGACCGCCAGTTAAATGTAATTGCGAAAAATATTAAAAACAGGGTGAAAAAAGAACTACAGGAGATCATGAAGGACCAGCGGGAAAAATATGAAGAGTTTTTCCAGTCTTTTGGCAGGCAGTTAAAATTCGGGATCTATAGCGATTTTGGGCAAAATAAAGAAACATTGCAGGATCTGCTGCTGTTTTATTCATCGAAGGAGGAAAAGATGGTTTCCCTCGATGAATACTGTTCCAGGATGCTTGAAAAACAGGAGTACATTTACTATGCCACAGGCGATTCGGTGAGCCGGATAGACAAACTGCCCCAGGTAGAGTTTATGAAAGATAAAGGATATGAAATCCTTTATTTGACCGAAGATGTCGATGAATTTGCCATTAAAATGATGGGAACTTACCAGGATAAAGAATTCAAATCTGTTTCCAGTAAAGACCTGGGGTTAGAAAAAGACGAATCCAGTCAAGAGGATTTGCAAGAAAATGCGGAGATGTTTCGTAAAATGCAGGAATTATTGTCTGACAAGGTTCAAACAGTGCGGGCCTCGGAAAGGTTGAAAGATCATCCCGTATGCCTTGTCAACGAAGGCGAGATCTCCATAGAAATGGAAAAAATTCTAAGTTCCATGCCCAATAATCAAAATATAGAGGCGGAAAAGGCCTTGGAGATCAACATCAACCATAATGTATTTCAGTCCCTGAAAGATGCATACCAACAAGATGAAGACAAATTCAAGCTTTATACGGATCTGCTATATAACCAGGCGTGTCTCATTGAAGGTCTGCCCATAGATGATCCAGTGGAGTACACCAATAAAATATGCAAAATAATGAAATAGCGCTCACATTCAGTTCATCAGGAAGGGCTCAGCAGTTACAATTTTTTATCCATCATTTTGCGATGCTTCCAAAGTAAATGATAGGGATGTGCTAACATTGTGTGGTCGCTTTTCATTGTTTGATCTGCTAGGTGTTAAGGTACGGTTCAACCTTGGCCCGTTGGACTGGCTAACACCGCGATATAATATAGTTCCTTCTCAGGAAGTGCTGGCAATAATTAGCGGTGAAGAATATAATGCAGTCCAGCTAAAATGGGGACTCATCCCTTTTTGGGCCAAGGATCTTTCATCCACCAAGGCTATGATCAATGCCAGGGCAGAAACAGTGGATCAAAAGCCCAGCTTTAAAAAAAGCTTCAGACATAAAAGATGCCTGATTCCTGCTGATGGATTTTATGAGTGGAAGAAAGGGGAAAAAGGGAAAAGGCCCTACCGGATCACCCTAAAAGGTGGAGGCGTGTTTGCGTTTGCCGGGTTGTGGGACAGGTGGAAATCATCCCAGGGGGAGACAATTGATTCCTGCACCATTATTACGACTGCGCCCAACGAGCTTTTAGAGTCGATTCACAACCGCATGCCGGTTATTATGCCTGAAGAAGCAGAACATATCTGGCTGGATCCCGATGCTGATACTGCAGACCTTAAGTCTCTACTCAACCCTTATCCGTCCGAATTCATGGAAAGCTATGAAGTTTCCACCCGGGTGAACTCACCTAAAAACGATATCCCTGAAGTTATAGAGCCTGTGTAATCCATTTTTGTCCTATGGCTGCAGGTGTCGCTTCTTTTTCTTTTTGCACAACAGCAAGATCCACAAAAGCAAGGTCGATGTAAAAAAAAGTTTATTTCTGCCTTTTATTGAACCTATGTATTAAAATTGTTCAGGAGGCGCAATATGGATCTGGAACTAGGCAAAAGCAGCCAAACAGAACTTTTGTCAGCGCTGTTTAAAATGCAAAATACCATAGAGGACACATTAAATGCCATAGCTTCTGGTTATGATAAACAGGAAAAAAATAAACCTATGTGGGCATCCCTGCTCATTCTCAACAGGGTTCTTGAATCATCAAAGGCCGGAGTGAGCCTGCTCTCCCAAGGCTTTGATCGGGATTGTGTAGTTTTACTGACCAATCAAATGGAACTCAGGCTGGATCTTCTATATATTTCTCTTGACTGCAAACGTGCAGAAAAGTGGGTGAACCACGTCAATGAATACAAGAAGCCATGGGGAGTTAATAATCTCATAGAGAAAATTTTCAAAAAAGGGACAGATATCTTTGAGTCAGAAAAAAATCTGTATAAAAATTATTCTGGTGTTAAGCACGGCAACCCTGCAGTAGGGGCCTTTAAGCTCCCCGAGATTATAAAAACAAGGGATTTTCAGCAGGAACAATATAGCGAATTAATTGAGGTAGACTTATACACCAGTCACTTGATGGCCTTAACTCATGAACTTTATGGCACCTTTAAGGCTGCGGCTGTTATTTGCTTTAAATATGATATCGACATAAGCGAATCCGAAAATCAAGTGGATTCGCTTTATTGGTTAATCATTGATTTATTTATCCAAAGCGGTATGGATGCTGTTGTCAAAAGCAAAACGAAACCGGAGCTTTGCAGTGCCTGCCTGCATTTTAATAAACAGAAAATCGAACCGGGCTGTTTTGCAAAAATAAGACAATTTTACGGCGGCAATTTCACCTGTAATCACTACAAGCCCCAGGATTCTTAGTTTTTGATGGTGCCAATTATTAGCCAGTTTGCTGGCTTGCCAATATTATAAAATGTTTGCAGGAAGGGATGATGTGGTCAATGGTGCAGGGAACTATTGCCTTGATCGGCTCCGGTGAGCTTTCCGGGACCATGGTCGAGACTCATAAGAAGCTTCTTTCCCAAAGCAGAGCCCAGGGGAAAGTGCTGTTTCTCGATACGCCGGCTGGGTTTCAGGAAAACGTCGATTTGCTCTCGCGGCGAGCAGCAGAGTATTTCGAGCGCCAGGTGCAGCAGAAAATGGAGATCGCTTCGTTCAAATCGGCGGAGACTGCAGTTTCCCCTGAGGGGGAGAAGGTTTTTCGTCTTCTCAGCGAGGCAAGTTATGTGCTGCTGGGGCCGGGCAGCCCGACCTATACAGTCCGCCAATTAAAGGATTCTTCTGTTCCTGCCTTGCTCAGCGCTATGGTCAAAAGAGGCGGTTGCCTGGTTATGGCCAGTGCTGCAGCACTTACTGCCGGCAGCCATACTCTTCCGGTTTATGAAGTATACAAGGTGGGGGAGCCTCCTCACTGGGTCGAGGGACTGAACATTCTGGGACATCTTGGCCTAGACCTGGTCGTAATCCCTCACTGGAACAATGCAGAAGGGGGAAATCATGATACACGGTTTTGCTACATGGGCGAAAACAGGTTTCGGATTCTTGAATCCAAGCTTCCACCTGGCGCGACCATTCTCGGAATTGATGAGCATACCGCCTGCATTCTTGACTTTACCTCCCGCCAAGCTTTTGTGGAAGGCATCGGCCAGGTGACAATCAGGCATGGTGGTGCGGAGCAGTCCTTTGGGCGGGGTGAACAGTTTGAGTTTGAGCAGTTGCTGGGCGATTTTGCAGTTTCGCCTGTCAATGCTGGCCCCCAAACCGCCAACCCGGACCCTGCAAAACCCCTTGTTGAGCCGGATACGCCCTTTTGGGAGCAGATGCACGGAATTGAAAGGGCTTTTTATCGTTTTTTGGAACAAAATGATTGGGCGGCAGTGACTACACAACTTCTCGAGGCAGACAGGTTTCTCTGGCAGGCACAGCTCGACCTGGAAAACCCTGAATTTGTTTCGCAGGGCAGGGAGATTTACCGCGAAATGATTGTTTTGGCCGGTACCGGGATGAGCCAGGGGGGATCCGATACATCTCACAAATTTACACATCTGGTAAACAAATTGGTTGAACTCAGAGAACAGTACCGCCGGGAGAAAAGGTGGTCGGAAGCCGATCAGCTACGCGCTATTCTGCAGGATGTTGGAGTGATACTGGAAGACACGCCTGAAGGGCCGCGCTGGCACCTCTAATTTGGGGGGATGATTAAGGCACGTGAGTAGGAGGTCTCCTATAGTGTAAAAAGAGCAGTTTCGTAGATCTTGTAAGGCTCTGGCTCTGTCCAGGTTAGGCTATTTTGCTAGAAAAGGGGGATGGCGATGGCCATGGAAAAAGATAGCTTTTCCTTTAGGGTTGGCGATTATGAGTGTACAGCAGTGTGCGACGGATTTCACGCGTACACAGAGCCTGTTTCTTTGCTTTTCCCAGGCGTTCCGTCAGAAAGCCTGGAGCAGGTGCTTTCAAAACATAACTTGCAGCCCGGGCAATGGGAAGAGTTCGTGAGCCCATATATATGCCTGCTGGTTAGTACAGGGGACAATCTGGTACTGATTGATACAGGGGCAGGCCCCGACCTGGGTCCTGATACCGGCAAGCTCCTCCAGAGGTTAGAAGCTCTGGGTGTTTCACCGGGGGATATTGGAATAGTTGTCCTGACCCACGGCCACCCGGACCATATCGGTGGAAACACAACAGGTGGGATGGAACCAGCGTTTCCCAACGCCCGCTACGTGATGTGCAAAGATGAGTGGGATTTTTGGACTTCAGGAAAGTTAGCAGCAGAAGAGCTTGCCAGGCTGGAACTGGGTGAAGAATTCACACAGGTTCTTCCACAAATTGCGCAAAAGAACCTGCTGCCGATAAAAGATCAGCTGGAACTTGTGGAAAAAGATACGGAAATCACCCCGGGCATCCAGGTAGTTGTTACACCGGGCCATACCCCGGGTCACCTGATGGTAATTATCGCTTCCAAAGGGGAGCAGTTATTTTACATTTCTGATGCTTTTATTCATCCGGTTCACCTGGAGCGACCCGACTGGCACATGGCAGTGGATCTATATCCCGGGCAAAACGTTTCCACCAGGCGGCAGATCTTAGAGAGAGCAGCAAATGAAAAAGCCCTGGTACACGCTTTTCATTTTCCCTTTCCGGGAATAGGTTACGTTGTTCAAGAAGAGCAAGGGTGGAGATGGCAGCCTGTTTCAGAGCACAGCATATAGATACGAATAATGTTGTCATTAGTTGTTTTGTCGTAACGCAAGGCCATGCCGGCCCGATCAACAATGGAAACTTTTAGGCGGCAACAAAATCTATAAATATAGCAAAAGCAGAAAGCTGCCGGAAAAGATTAAAACAAGGAAATATAAATCCTATGGCGAAAAAGAAAATCATGTACTTTTCACTAAAATGCAAGTTTCTACTCTAAGGGAGGTAGATGATGGTTCCCGAAAAGCCTTACCTGGCAAGCTGGACCTGGGATCTCAGGACCAATACGGTTACCGGTTCGAAGGAGATGTTTTCCCTGTGCGGACTGGTTGATACAGATCCAGAAATTCGTTTTGATCAGTTTTTTGAATTGGTTCATCCTGAGGATCGTAAAATATTGCAGGATGGTTTTGAAACAGTTCGTAACAGGCACAGCAAAACCGCCTTCAATTACCGTATTTTATGTCCTGACGGTACGGTGCGGCTTATTCACACTGAAGCAGAAGCAGTCCTTGATGATAATAATAAACCTTGCAAGATTTTCGGCATTGACCAGGATATTACTGAGCAGGTTCAGGCAGAGCAGGAACTGCAGGAAAATAAAGAAAAATATCAAAGGCTTTTTCATGCAATTGACGAGGGGTTTTGTATTGTTGAGATGTTTTTTGATACCGAAGGTAAACCCGTGGATTTTTGTTTTTTGGAAACCAACCCTGCTTTTGAAAAAAATACCGGGCTGCAGGGTGTAGAAGGAAAACGCATACGCCATCTCATACCGGAGCTGGAAGACCGCTGGCTTGAAGCTTATGGTCATGTAATTTTAACAGGTGAACCTGTGCGTTTTGAAAATAAAGTTAAGGCCTTGAACCGCTGGTTTGATGTGTACGTATTCAGATTCGGGGAGAAAGAAGAAAGAAAACTGGGGGTTCTTTTTAAAGATATTACAGAACGCAGACAAGCAGTTGAGTCATTACAAAAAAGTGAAAATCAGCTCCGGTCAATGTTTGATTTTGCTTCCGTTGGCATTGTCCAGGTGAACGTTATTAATGGCCAGTTCATCTGGTTCAACAGAAAGTATCGTGAAATTACTGGTTATTCCGATGCTGAACTGCGCACAAAAAGTTTTTCTGAGCTGACACACCCGGAAGACCGCAAACAGGACTGGGAGCTATTTCAACGCGCTGTACGCGGTGAAACCTCAAGCTACCACAATGAAAAGCGCTATATTCGAAAAGATGGTTCCATTGTATGGGTACGCTTAAACGCTGCGTTAATTCGCGATGAAAGTGGCAGATTTAAGAGAACAGTTGCCGTTTGTGAAGACATTACCGAGCGTAAGCGAATGGAGCAAAAGCTGCAGCAAAACAATGACGAACTGGAACAAAAAGTGCAGGAGCGCACATCCGAACTGGCTCAAGCAAACGAGCTTTTGCAGCAGGAAATAAATGAGCGCAAACAAGCCCAGAAAGCTTTGGAAGATAGTGAAGCACGTTACCGCACACTGGTCAATAACGCTACTGAAGCTATAATTGTT
>Ga0207421_10002700_pt1 | contig 21804 bp, 17 predicted proteins | sample SodLakKL_010_SED_4_FD_187542 | JGI IMG/M metagenome (GOLD analysis project Ga0207421, IMG submission 187542) | Alkaline sediment microbial communities from Lake Tanatar, Kulunda Steppe, Russia - 8KL_010_SED (SPAdes) (version 2) | ecosystem: Environmental > Aquatic > Non-marine Saline and...
GCTGGCCAAATAGTGACTGTGGTTAATGTCTGTGAAAAGCCTGCCCCGGGCCTGTTCCTGCAGGAAAGCCTGGATTATTCGGATGCCTTCGATGTTTTCCGCGGCGAAGGCATTGATCCGGGCCAACTGACTGCGCAGCTCACGGTATGCTTCCCGGGCCTTTTTACGGTAAATGGCCACAGTCAGAGCGACCAGTGGGATAATGCTGAAAGTAAGCAGGGCCAGGGTGACATGCATGCGCAGCATAATGATTACGATGCCGGCCAGCATGAAAAGGTCTTTAAACAGGTTGACCAGGAAGCTGGTGTACATTTCATTTAAGGTTTCCGCATCATTGGTAACCCGGGTCACCAGCCGGCCAGCGGGGTTGCGGTCGAAAAAGGGGATGGAAAGGGTCTGCATATGGGCAAAGACATCGGCACGAATATCGTTGATGATCCGCTGCCCGGTACTCATGAGCAGGTTAAACTGCAGGTAGTTCAAAATCATGGCAGCACAGTAGACAGCCAGGAAAGAAAGCCCCAGGACCTGCAATCCCCGGGGAGAACCGGGCCCCAGGATATAATCGTCTATGGCGATCTTTAAAATGTAAGGCTGAGCCAGTTGGACCGCCGTAACCAGCAAAATAATTGCCAGGGCCCCCAGCAGCGGTCGCAGGTAAGGGCGGGCGTAGCCCAGCATGCGTCGAAACAACCGGGGGTCATAACGGATTTCCTCTTCCTCGTGAAAATGCCTGTGTTGGCGCATGGTTTCCTCTCCTGGTTTTACTGGCTAATGATCTCGTCCCAGTACTGGTCTTTACACAAAGTGTAATAAAAACCCCTGTCCTGGAACAGTTCCCGGTGGGTGCCTTCTTCCACCAGGCGCCCGCCCTCCAAAACTACAATTTTATGTGCAGCCTCAAAAACTTTTAGCCGGTGGGAGACGATAACAAGGGTGGACTGCAGCTCCCCTCCCCGCAGGTTTGCCATAATCTGTTCTTCTGTGGAGATATCCACTGAAGAGAGGGCATCATCCAGGACCAGGTATTCGGGCCTGGCCAAAATAGCCCGGGCCAGGCCCAGCCGCTGCTGTTGACCTCCTGAAAGGGTCACGCCCCGTTCTCCCACCTCTGTTTCATACCCATACGGGAAATGCTCAATTTCCTGGTCCAGGGCCGCAAGAACAGCTGCCTCCCTGACTTCTTCCATAGTGGCCTCAGACCTGGAAAAGGCGATGTTTTCAGCAATGGTTGTAGAAAAAATAAAGTTGTCCTGGGGGACATAGCCGATTTTCTGTCTCCATTGGGACAGGGGGATATCTTTCAGGTTGGTGCCATCAACCAGGATGTTTCCTTTTTCCGGGTCAAAAAAGCGCAGCAGCAGGGAAAGCAGGGTTGTTTTCCCGCTTCCTGTACGCCCGGCGATAGCAGTCATGGCACCCTGGGGGATGGTGAAAGAAACCCGGTCCAGCACGAAGTTTTGTTCTTCATGGTAGCGAAAAGAGACCTCGCGAAATTCAATGTCACCGGCTGTTTCCATGGTACCTGTGTGGGAGTCCGGGTGATCTTCTTTTTCTTCAGCCCTTTGATCAGGGATTTCTGAGGGGGTGTCCAGCAGAGAATTGATCCGCTGCATGGAAGCCCGACCCCTTTGGGTAATGTTCACTACCCAGCCCAGGGCCAGCATAGGCCAGGTTAACATGCCCAGGTAGCCGTTAAAGGCCACAAAGTCCCCCGTGGAGATCTCTCCCTGGATAACCAGGTTGCCCCCGTAAATAATTACAATGACAAAACTCAATACTCCACTGATATAGATCAGGGGATCATACAGGCCCCAGTATTTATACAGGCTGAAATTGCGCTGCATATAGTCCCGTGATGTGTCCTGGAAGCGCCTTGTTTCCACGTCTTTTAACGAAAAGGACTGGACCACTCTCATGGCGGTAATGTTTTCCTGTGCTGCAGTTGTTAACTGCCCGAAGCTTTCCTGGACTTTTAAAAAACGGGAATAGACTTTTAAACCCAACCGCTGGGAGGCCAGTGCCAGCAGCGGCATAGGGATCAGGGCCAGCAGGGTCAGGCGGATATCCACCGTAAAGAGCATAAACAAAAGTGACACCAGGCTCATGAACAGGGCATCTACCATCAGAACCACACTTAGCCCCATGGAAGTGCGCACGGCCGTGATGTCATTGGTCAGGTGGGCCATTAGTTCTCCCGTGCGGTGTTGCAGGTAAAAGCGTGGAGAGAGATATTGAAGGTGATGATAGAGCTTGTCACGCAGGTGTTTTTCCAGCAGACGGGAAGCACCAATAATGTAAACCCTCCACAGGTAGCGGAAGGCAGCGACCCCCAAGGCGATAACCAGGATAGCCAGGATATAACTTCGCAGCTGCATTATGTCGGGCTGTTCCACCAGCAGTGTATCGGTGAATAGCCCCAGCAGGCGTGGAGTGATCAACTGCAGGGAATCAGCTGCCAGCAGCCAGGCTATGCCCCACAGATAGCGCTTTTTATGGTGCAGGAAAAAATCCTTTAAGGTTAAAAACTCTTTCATGGCATTATCTACACACCGTCTCTGGCTTATTTGGGTTTTTGGGCGGCCATTTCCCAAATAATCAGGCCGGGAAGCAGGGCATAATTTTCCGTAGGCAGGTAATGGGAAGCTGAAGCATCATAAATGATAGTGGCTGAAGGCGGAAACTCATCATCACCTTCCCAAAAGACAAAACCCACAGGAACCCGGGGGAAAGGATAGAGGACCACACTGACATCCCCGATGCTTTCCGTTTTTCCGCCCAGGGTCAAGGCAATTTCCCGGAAAAGTTCGGGTTCCTGGCCGAAATGTTTAAGCAGGGGTTTGATTGCGCGTCCCTGGTAGGGTTCAACATAGATCTGCCCGCCCGGGAGTTCCTTAAAGGTAATCCATTCTCCGGACAGGGGTGTACCGTCAGCGTTAGCCAGGTAATGCAAAAACATGATCTGCAGGTGCAGGGGTGGTTTCTCACCGCTATCAATCTGAACAGTTTCTCCCGTTTCGTGATTTACCAGGTATTTCCGGTTCAAGTAGGGGAGAATGTAACTGTTCTTCTCCCGGTTAAAAATCACACTGCTGTTCAGGCAGACATCCCGGGGTTCCAGCCGGGCCAGGTCCTGGATACTTTTTTCCAGGGTTACACCCAGGTTGTACTTTTCTCTTTTATTCTCTCCATCTGTTTTGCTCATTTTTGCTTTCCTCCTTGTTCTGAAATAGTCGGATTGCAATCTTTCGCCCTAAAGGTTACAATAGATACGAAAGATATGAAGCACTTCAACGGGGGTTGGAAACATGTACCTGGTCAGCGCCTGTCTTTTAGGTTTGAAAACTCGTTTCGATGGCGAAAGCCGTTTGCCTCATGATGCGCCAGTTGTCCCCCTGAATAAAATCATTCCCGTTTGCCCGGAACAGCTGGGAGGACTTCCCACGCCCAGGGAGCCAGCGGAAATACAGGGCGGCCGGGGAGAAGATGTCCTGTCAGGAAAAGCATTTGTTATGAATTCCCAGGGGGAGAATGTTACAAGTTCATTTTTAAAAGGGGCCAGGGAAACCCTATATTTGGCCCTCCTTTATGAAGTAAAAGGAGCTTACTTAAAAAACGGCAGCCCTTCCTGTGGTTGTTACTCCATTTATGATGGCTCCTTTAACGGGGTGAAGCGCCCGGGTTCCGGGGTAACAGCAGCCCTGCTCAGGGCGTACGGGATAACGGTTTATGATGAAGAATCTTTTTTTGGTTTTAAAACATCTGCAAAAGATTCTCTGGAACATTCCCCGGAAAGCTCTTAATCATTTTTTTGTGATGGAACAACGAGTACAAGCATTCCCGGTACATCTGCAATCTATAGAGAAATCCCCGGTATAAGCCCAGTTTTTCCTCTTTCGTCATATGGGTGATCCCTTTTAGTTCCGGGTAAACCACTTTTTTTTGTGCCATTTGGGCATACCGTGTGAGCAGGATTTCCACTCCAAAACGGGACCAGCTCAGGTCTGGCAGGATTTCCACGAATTCCCGGGATAAAACCCTTTGACCGTTCAGGATGGAAAAGTAGCGCTGGGCCAGGTTGACGCTGTTTTTATTTCCAGCCCGAAAAACTCCGATGGTCATGGCTGTTGAAGGGTTTTCCATGGGCTTTAACAGCGCTTCGATATGCTGGTGCTGCAGGTTGACCAGGTCGGCGTCCAGGAAAAGGCAGTTTTTCGCCTCACGGGCCCGGCTCAATCCCAGCTGCATGGCAGCTCCTTTGCCCCGGTTTTGCTCCAACCGCAGCAACTGGACAGGAAAGTTCTCTGCTACCCTGCTTGTCCCGTCTTCTGACCCATCATCAACCACAATGGTATGATCCACTTTTGGGTGGGAAAGAATTACTTCCAAAACAGTGGCAATCCGTGGTTCCTCGTTGTATGCCGGCACAATGGCAACGGTTTTGCCTTCCATTGTTACGTTCTCCATTTCTCTTCAAGAATATGAACACCAGGCAGGATAATGCCTTCCTAAGACAGGCTTTTGTCCTGGAGAAACCGGGAAATGGCCTTATTAACCTGGTCGGCCTGTTCCTGCATTAGCATGTGCCCTCCAGTCGGGAACAGTTCCAGCCTGGCTCCGGGGATTTTTTCTGCCAGGGAGCGGCTGTATTTGGGTGGTGTCATCGCATCCTGTTCCCCGCATAATACCAGGGTGGGCAGGTCAATATTTGATATCTCTTCCATCGCATCAAATTGATCACACGCTGTAAAGTCTGAGTAGGAAACTTCCGGAGGGGTTTCAGCCAGCATTTTTTCCCCTTCACGCACCAGTTCCTCCCGAGCGTCGGGGCCATAAAGATGTTTGGCCAGGGATAAATTTTGTTTCCCTTCCCGGTATGTTTCCAGAATTTTTGGTGCCACCTTTAGCCGCGCGCCTGTGCTGACGAGAATCAGCCCTGCTAAATTTTCCGGGTAGTTTAGTGCGCAGTCCATGGCAATAGCTCCTCCCATGGAGTGGCCGCATAGTACGGCTTTGGACAGGCCTGCGCTTTCAATAAAATCTTTGATTTGTTCCCGGTATGTGGAGATACGATCTGCTGCTTCTCCTTCAGAACTGCCGTGGCCTGGCAGGTCTACAGCCAGGGGAGTGCAAACCCGGGCCAACCCCAAGAGTTGATTATGCCACAAAGTACCATTTCCTCCAGCCCCGTGAATAAAAATCACCGGGGTCTTTTTTTCTTCTGCCAACCCATAATAGTGCAGTGTTAATCGGAATTTTTTTAATTCCAGGGTGTGTGAATCAACAGACATGAAATTAACTCCTTTAACTTGTTTAAAATGGAGGCTCCCCTTCTGGCCTTGGCTCCCTTTGTCTTTACGTTAAAAAACCATGGCTTGCCTGAACCGCAGAACCTGTAAGCTTCAATATTTTACTGCGGTTGCAGGGAGGCCTCTTCCAAAAAAAGAAGCGGGAATAACGAATACTTGCTTATGAACTATATTTTCTACATAAAAGCCAAATTTCCTTTGTCACCTTTGATCTCTGATCTTTTTCTTTTCCTTGCGGCTTAGTCACAGATATAGAGGCAAATGTATATATTGTAGTGAGTCTGGCAATAAAGCTGTTAAAAATCATGCTGAAAGGAGGGAAAAATAATGTCTCATGGTTTAACAGTAGAAAGAAAACTGCTGAAAGTAGAGCGTGTCATTGGAGAAGATACGGTAACGGATGTTGTGGCAGCGGAAATTCAACTTCCATTTAAAATAATCAAAGTTTTTGACGTAATCGCCAATATCGTTGACCTGGATGAACAGGTTCGGGCTAACGGTGTGCAGATCGCCGGGAATATTGACAAACAGCTATTTGTTGTGGATAAAGGTGATTTGGTCCGGCATATCCCTGAAATGATCCCTTTCCAGGTTTTTGTACCGGTTGCAGGGGCTCAACCCGGCATGAATGCCCAGGTCAATGTAAGAATCCTGTCAGTGGATACGGACCTGGTCAGGCCCCAGGTCGTAAATCAGACCATTACGCTGGAAATTTTTGTCAAGGTGACCAAAACGGAACAAATAGAAGTTGTTGTTGATGTGCAAGGGAAGGATATCACTGTAGAAAAAGAACTGCTTAAAGTGGACGCTGTTGTTGGTGAAGATACCGTCCGCCAGACCATTACCCCTACAGTTACCCTGCCCATAACGGCGAAAAAAATCTTTCGCATTCTACCCTCGGTCCGCAATGTAACAGCTGAAATCAAGCAGGACCTGGTGATTGTCCGGGGGATAATTCATAAACAAGTATTCCTGGTGGATGAAGGGGAACTGGTTCGCCACGCCTCAGAGGATATTCCCTTTACCAAGAGTGTGCCGGTTAATGGGGCCCGTCCTGGCCAGCAGGTACAGACCCGGGTTCGGGTCTTTTTGGAAGATTATCAGATTGTGGACCCGCCCAGCCGGCAATTGCGCCAGACCCTGGTGATCGAAGCTTTTGTGAAAGTGACTGAGGTTAAGCAAATTGAAGTAGTTGTTGATGTCAAGGGTAAGTTTATCCGGGTGTTCAAGGAACTGCTCAAAGTGGAAAGTGTTGTGGTCGATGTATTGCAGCAGGAAACGGTTCGTGCCACAGTGGCTCTGCCTATTCAGGCCCAGAAAATATTTGAGATCCTGGGTGAGGTGGTTAACCTTCAGGGGAAGGCTGGATTCAACCAGGTAACCATCCAGGGGGTGCTGCATAAGCAGATTTTCCTCGTAGATTTAAGCAACCTGGTCCGACATGTGCGGGAAGATGTGCCCTTTAGCTTTACAAAAAACGCACCGGGAGCTGATCCCGGGATGAATGTCCAGGTCAGCGCTGATATTGTAGGCGACATTATGGAGCGTTTAATTAATGAGAGGCGCCTGGAGCAGACGGCTGTATTGGAGATATTTGCCAAGGTGACCCGGACTGTCCAGCTGGAAGTGGTAGTGGATGTACGTCGCGAATTTCCGCGACAGCCATAAATTCTTTTGAAAGGAGGGAGAGTAATGACAACGAAGGATTTAGTCGTAGAACGGCGTTTGCTTAAAGTCGACCGGGTTGTGGGAGAAGATACGGTCAGGGAAACAGTGGAAGCAGTGATTAAACTGCCCTATAAAATTACTAAAATATTTGATGTCATCGCCCGGGTAACCGACGTGGAAACAGAAATCCGGGAAGGCGGTGTCATAGTCTCCGGTGTCATCCACAAGCAGTTATTTGTGGTAGACAAAGGAGACGTGGTCCGCCATACCCCGGAAGATGTGCCTTTTACTGCCTTTGTGGACGTTCCCGGCACTTCGCCTAATATGAATGCCCAGGTCACTGTCCGCATCCTGGACGTAGACACCCAATTGGACAATGCTGATACGGTTCGTCAAACGGTTATCCTGGAGATTTTTGTCAAGGTGACAGTTACGGAACAGATCGAAGTGGTCATCGACGTAAAGGGACGCGATATTAAGCAGGAAAAAGAACTGCTTAAAGTGGATAGCGTTGTTGGGGAAGATACAGTGGCTTTTACACTGGATAAAAAGGTAACCCTTCCTATAACGGCCAAGAAAATTTTCCGGATCATCCCCAGTGTTAAGGATGTAACTGCCGAGGTGCGCGATGGAGTGGTTATTCTCCGGGGAGAGGTTCACAAGCAGATCTTTTTGGTCGATGAAGGAGACCTGGTCCGCCACGCTTCTGAAGACATTCCCTTTACCCGCACAATAGATATCCCCGGGGCAAAACCCGGGCACCAGGTCCAGGTAAACATAAATGTGGTTCTGGAAGAATTTGAATTAATCGATCCGCCCAGCAGGGACCTTCGGCAGATCCTGGTCGTTGAAGCCTTTGTTAAAGTTACGGAAACACTGCAGATTGAAGTGGTCATTGATGTGGAAGGTCCGGGGATTGATGTTTTCAGGCAGCTGCTTAAAGTGGAAAGCGTCGTGGTGGATGTCCTGCAAAAAGAAACCGTCCGATCAACCGTTACTCTGCCCCAGAAGCCAACCAAAATATTGGAGATCATCGGGGAGATTGTGAACCTGGAGGCCGAAGCCCGGACCGACCAGGTTATGGTCAAGGGCGTGCTGCATAAACAGATTTTCTTTGTCGATGAAGCCGGGGATCTGCTCAGGCATTTCCGTGAAGATGTGCCTTTCAGGTTTGTCAAGAGAGCCGAAGGCGCTCGTCCGGATATGAATGTGCAGGTATCGGCTCGAATTGTAGGAGACATTGCCTTTAACCTGGAGAATAAAAAACTGGAACAGACAGCGGTTATCGAGATTTTTGCCAAAGTAAGCCGGACGGTACAACTGGAGGTGGTCGTTGACGTGGTGCGGGTAGAGCCCATACCCCCGGAGCCGCCGCCCAAGCCGCCCAAGCCGCCCAAGCCACCCAAACCACCTGTGCCCCCCAAACCGCCGGTACAGAAATATATCGTGCAAAAGGGCGATACGCTGTTTAAGATTGCCAAGCGTTTTGGGGTTTCACTGGAAGCGTTGATCAGGGCCAATCCCCAAATAAAAAATCCGGACCTGATTTTCCCGGGTGAAGTAGTTTTTATCCCCAAAGCCCATGAGCCGCCTCACCCGGCACCAAAGCAGTATGTGGTCCAAAAAGGGGATACCATGTTTTTTATCGCCAAAGCTTTTGGAGTACCCTTAAATGCTTTAATCAAGGCGAATCCCCAGATAAAAAACCCCAATCTCATTTTCCCGGGCGATGTGCTCAATATCCCTTAAAACAGAAAGAGTAGCGACTGAACGAGGCTAATCCACAGGCAAACCCTGTGGATTTTTTCTATTTTATGGCATTATGCGGGATACTTGTTAGATTTATTCTTATAGTGTGGATGGATGAAATGGTTTGACCGGTGCACCCGGGAATGATGAAATAAATGGTTTTTCCTGTCTGGAGCTGTTTGGCAAAACAGGAAATGCTGATTATAATACTTACATAAGCTGTTAAATATGTAAGTAAAAAGGAGGTAGATGATGAAAGGTAATCTGCGTTGGTTCTTATGCATCTTGATGGTTTTTGCACTTCTCTCCTTGCCAGCGGCCCATTTTGCTGAGGCAGCAGGACATTCAGCAAGCCCTACTTTAAGGGTAAGTGTTAATTTGCACACGTTAAGAAGTGGCGAAGCCGGACAGGCCTCACTCCAGGAAACCCTTTACGAGACTTTTTACCAGCAAGTCAAGGAACAATTAGGCACCCGGTATTCTGAACTTGTCCTGGATCAAATTGCCCAAAAGTTAGTGGATATGGTGCTTCCAAGGCTGGGCGGAGAACCGCCTTGCCCGGCGCCGGAACCTGAGCCCCCTGCACCCGACCCGGCACCGGAACCAGAGCCTGAGCCGGCACCGGCACCTGAACCTGAACCTGAACCCGAACCCGAACCGGAGCCTCAGCCAGAAGATCCTTCTTTTGAGGTCAGGGCAGACGAAGCCAGGATGCTGGAACTTTTGAATCAAGAAAGGGCCAAAGCCGGGCTTCAGCCGCTGCAACTTCATGAGGATCTAACAGAAGTAGCGCGCTTGAAGGCAAAGGATATGGTCGAAAACAGGTACTTTGCCCATCATTCCCCAACATATGGCTCTCCCTTTGATATGATGAGACAGTTCGGTATAAGGTTTAGCTATGCAGGGGAGAATTTGGCCGGATCGGCCACAGTGGAGAGGGCTCATCAATCGCTGATGAACAGCCCCGGCCACAGGGCCAATATCCTGAACCGCAATTTCACCCACGTCGGTATTGGCGTTGTGGAAGGCAGCGCTTATGGGAAAATATTTGTTCAGATGTTTATCCGCCAGTGAAAGTGAAAGTTTGCTGCAAGTTACAGTTTCAACAATAATAAGCAGAAAGTTACAGTTCAGCGATATTTGCAAGCGAAACTGAGGGGAGGTTTCTCGAGCTTCCGGAGCGAAGCGGATGACCGGCAGGGAAAGCGGCAGAACCGTCCCCCAGCTTTGCCGGCTTATGGCGTAATAAACAGGCTGAGCAGTTTGCAAAAAATATTATGACAGGTATGGGTTCCCCGGATTGCCCGCGAAGCAGGTGCCGGGGAATTTTTTTGCCCGATTATAGTTCAGTGCTGCCACAGATTCAGTCAGTAAAAAATAAGCAAAAGCATGCCAGAAACCTTAGCGTTCCCTGGGCATGCAGATAATTTCCTTGATCGAAGTGTCAAAGAACGTGTTGGAGTGAGAGGGGAGGATGACACAAGCTGTATCTGCGCCTCGACCGCTGCCACCGACGGTGATAATTTCTTCTCCATGGGGGACCATCCCTGCATCCAGGGCCATAACGGCAATCTCTACACAGACCTTGGGACCCTGGCCGAACATGCGCAGGGCTGCAGAAACTATTTCTGCAGGGTAAAGCCCACCGAATTTTAAGCGGACAGCCCGGTCCACACCGGCCAAAAGATGAGTTGTGGTTAACATTTTTGCCCCGCCATCAAGAAGTTTCTGTTTCAGTTCAGGGTCAACTTCACATTCACCGGGAGTTGCAAATCCTACATGGTGGGTCACCCAGACAACTTCAACACCCTGATCCATAAAATGCGTTGCTGTTTTCCCCGTGTTTGAAGCGACGACAATGTGTTTGATCTGCAACTCAGATGCTCGTTTCAATGCGGCGCTTACTGTAGCGTCCGTGTTTTCAGGACCTTTTTTAGCCCACAGCATCATTCATCTCCTCCCTGGAGGTTAGTATGGGAAACCTGGTTGTTATTGTACTATAAAAAACGAATGATTCCAAGGGAAGTCTTTGCGGGTCCTTTATGGAGAAAAACGGCATGTCGGAAGTTGACATTGCTTATCAGGAAATGCTATGATCAATAAAATCTACAGGTCCGGTCAATTTGTTCAGGGGGTGTAAGGGTTGGAAGAACGTTTTAATAAAGAAGGAATTACTTTTGATGATGTATTGTTGTTACCAGCGCGTTCCAGGGTTTTGCCCCGTGATGTGGATGTCAGTACACGGTTAACAAAAACACTCAAGTTAAAAGTGCCGATTATCAGCGCCGGGATGGATACAGTGACAGAATCCAGGATGGCTATTGCTATTGCCCGGGAGGGCGGAGTGGGCGTGTTGCATCGCAATATGTCCGTGGAAAGGCAGGCCGAAGAGGTGGATCGGGTTAAGCGTTCCGAGCACGGTGTGATTACCAACCCATTCCATCTTTCCCCCATGCACACCATTAACGATGCTGCTGCATTAATGGAGCGTTACCGTATTTCCGGGGTCCCTATTACTGTCGAAGGTAAGCTTGTGGGGATCCTCACGAACCGAGATTTGCGTTTTGAACAGGATTACAGCCGCCTGATCCGTGATGTGATGACCAAGGAAAACCTGGTTACAGCGTCCGAGGGAACAACCCTGGATCAAGCCCAGGAAATTTTGGCCCAACATAAAATAGAAAAGCTGCCTATCGTGGATGACAAATTCATGCTTAAAGGCCTGATTACCATAAAAGATATTGAAAAGACCATTGCTTATCCCCGGGCGGCCAAAGATGCAGAAGGTCGTCTACTGGTGGCAGCAGCTGTTGGTGTGGGAAGGGACAGTCTGCTCCGGGTAGCTGCGCTGCTGGAAGCCGGAGTGGATATTCTGGTGGTGGATACAGCCCACGGGCACAGCGAGGTTGTCATTGAAACGGTTCAGCGTATCAAAGATGAATACCCGGAATCAGAGGTTGTTGCCGGCAATATCGCTACGATGGAGGCAGCGAAAGACCTGATCAAGGCCGGGGCCGATGCCTTGAAAGTGGGGGTGGGGCCGGGATCCATCTGCACCACCCGGGTTATTGCCGGCATTGGGGTGCCTCAAATCACGGCGGTTTATGATGTGGCCCAGGAGGCCCACAGCCAGGGAGTACCCATTATTGCCGACGGCGGGATCAAGTACTCCGGAGATATTACCAAGGCCCTGGCGGCAGGCGCCGATGTGGTCATGGTCGGCAGCCTCTTTGCCGGAACCGAGGAAAGCCCCGGGGAAATGGAAATTTTCCAGGGGCGCAGCTACAAGGTCTACCGCGGTATGGGCTCTGTAGGTGCGATGAAGGAAGGCAGCCGGGATCGCTACTTCCAGGAGGATGACCAAAAAACGGTGGCCGAAGGAATCGAGGGCCGGGTTCCGTATCGCGGTACAGTGGCAGACATGGTTTTTCAACTGATAGGGGGGCTGCGGGCCGGGATGGGTTACTGCGGTGTGAAAAACCTGCAGGAACTGCGGACCAAGACCAAGTTTGTCCGCATCACCAGTGCCGGATTAATGGAAAGCCATCCCCACGATGTTCAGATTACCAAGGAAGCTCCCAACTACACGCTTCGCTAGCAAAATACAAGGAATTTTCATTTTTCCTGGAAAGAGCCGCCTCCTGAAGGCGGTTCTTTGGTAAAATGTTGAACGAGCCTTGGACAGTGGAAGCTTGAGCTGGGCCTTGGCGTCTTCCACAGGATTACCAGGTTGTTCGGACAACTGCACGAATGCACGGCTTGTTAAATTATACGGAACGGATGTGGGTTCTTTTTGTCCAAAAAAGGAAGCAGGCAGAAAGAGGCGCCCCTTTTCCAGGCAGCCCAAAAAGTGCAACAAGGTGGGTATATCCCCTTTCATGTCCCTTTTCACGGCAGGGGGGCAGGGGCTCCCCACTTGCTTCAGCACGGGCTGGGACCATCTTTGCAGTGGGATTTTACCGAAATTTCTCCTTTAGATGACCTTCACCAGCCTGCCGGGGCTATCGAGCAAGCCCAGAGGCTGGCGGCACATCTTTTCGGTGCCCGAAAGACCTACTTTCTTATAAACGGGGCTACGGTCGGGCTGCTGGCCTTATTTCTTGCTTATACCCGCCCCGGGGATAAAGTGCTTCTTTCGCGGTTTTCCCATAAAGCAGCGTTGCACGGGCTGGTCCTTTCCGGGGCCCGGCCCGTTTATCTGCCGGTAGAGTATGATCCCGGAACCGGCCTTCCACTTAACGTGTCTCCTGATACCGTGGAAAAGGCTCTCCAGGAGCATCCCCAGGCCAGGATGCTTTTGATCACGTCCCCGTCATACTGGGGAATTCCCGCTGACCTGCAGGCAATGGGAGAATTAGCCCGCAACAAGAAAATGATCTTCGCCGTGGACGAAGCTCACGGCGCTCACTTTCCCTTCTTGAAAGAGAAACACCCTCATGCTGCTGCCGCTAAGGCTGATGTCTGGATACACAGCGCCCACAAATCCCTGGGTGCCTTGACTCCTGGTGCTTACCTGCATTTGGGGCACGGCCATCAGCCGGCAGCGTCACTTCCGTTTTGGCTGCAGGTACTGCAGACCAGCAGTCCACCTTATCCGGTCATGGTATCCCTGGACCTGGCCCGGCGTCAGGCCGCCTTACAGGGAAAAAGGTTGTTGAAAAAAACCCGGGACTGGGCTCTTGGTTTTCGCAAGGACTTGCTGCAAAGAGGGGTTCCAGTCTTTGTTCCCGGCGCACCCTGCAAAAAAGGGTTTAGGCCCGACCCCTGCCGGGTGACCGTTGAATGCCGGGGCGGAGGTGGACGCTTGCTGGGATACCTGCTGTCCAGAAAATACCGGATCAAGATTGAAATAGAAGAAGATTATTATCTGCTTATGGTGGTAGGTCCTGCACTGCTGCAGTATACTCCACAGCGCCTGGCCCGGAAGCTGGCCAGGGCCTTTCAGGAAGCGGGTGATTTTTTCCCTGCAGGGCCGCAGCAGGAAAAAGCAGGGCCTGTGCTTCCTTTTTTGCACCAAAAGGGTACATCTTTACCGGAAAAAGCATCACTTGACCTGGCTGAAGCCATGCCAGGGCAAGAGAACCTGGCATTTCCGCCTTTCCCCCTGTCGCCCCGGGAAGCGTTACAAGCTGGGGGAGATTATATCTTACTGGAATCTTCGGCCGGGCAGATAGCCGGGGAAATGCTGATTCTCTCACCTCCCGGGATTCCCGTGTTTTCCCCGGGGGAAGTGATTACGCCCGGCGCGGTTGACTATTTGCTGGCCCGGAGGAAGGCAGGGGCTGTGTTTCACGGGGTCAGCGATCCCGGCTTGCATAAAATTAAAGTTGTGACAGAGGTTAATAATATATGGTAAAATGAAAAAGGTTGGCTGTCAGCCAGTATAGGAAACCTTGAGGAGAAGGAGATCATGAACCCCAGTCAGAATCAGGCCGGTGTTTTTATTACCATAGAAGGCCCCGATGGGGCCGGTAAGACCACCCAGGTGCAGATGTTGAAGGAGCGGCTGATCGGGGACGGGTTGGATGTACTGGTAACCCGGGAGCCCGGAGGCACTGCCATCGGGGAGGAGATTCGAAACCTGCTGCTTAACCCGGTATTTAAGGATATGACCGTAACCTGCGAAGCCCTTTTGTACAGTGCGGCCCGGGCCCAGTTGGTAGCTGAACGGATCAAGCCGGCCCTTGATGCCGGATGCATTGTGGTCTGCGACCGGTTTTTTGATTCCAGTACCGTTTACCAGGGCTATGCCGGGGCTGAAGACCCCGAGATGATCAAACAGGTTAACTTCTGGGCTACAGGGAAAGTTGCCCCTGACCTGACATTTCTACTAAATATTGATGCCGAAGCAGGCCTGGAGCGCTCAAGAAAAAAGCGGCAAGACAATGCTTCCGGCAAGAAGGACCGGATGGAAGAAAAAGCATTGGATTTCCATCAACGGGTCCAGGAAGGGTTTATAAAACTCGCTTCCTGGGAGCGGGAGCGTTTTCATATTATCGATGCCAGCAGGGGGATTGATCTGATTCATGAATCCATCTGGGAGATTGTCAGGTTGGAACTGCAAAAACGTGTTCAAATAACTGGAGGAACTAATGGGGTTTGAGGAAATCATCGGTCAGGATTTGATCCGGCAATCCCTGGCCAGGACATTGCAGCAGGGACAGGTTGCTCATGCCTATCTTTTTTCCGGGCCGGCAGGCAGTGGGAAAAAAACCATGGCCCATCTGTTTATCCAGGCGCTGAACTGCCAGGATCAGGGTAACCCTCCCTGTAAACAGTGTCTTCCCTGCCGCAAAACAGCCAGCGGTAATCATCCCGGCTTGACCAGCCTGCTTCCCCAGGGGTCATACTTGAAGATTGAACAGGTCCGGGAAATCCAGGAAAGCTTGCATTACCGGGTCGGAGAGGGAAACTGGAAAGTCTGCCTGCTTCATGAAGCCGACCGGCTGACCCTGCCTGCTGCCAACAGTCTGTTAAAAATTCTTGAAGAGCCGCCGGCGGATCTGGTTTTTGTCCTCTTAAGTTCCAGGCCCTGGGCCCTGCTTCCGACTATTGTGTCCCGTTGTGCCCATTTTAGCTTAAAACCCCTGCCTGATGGTCAAATCCGGCAGCTTCTCCAGGGTCGTTTTTCCCTATCTGCCCGGGAAGAGGAAGTGATTGTGGAAATGGCTGGGGGCAACCCTGGTCGGGCCGTTGAGTTGGCCGGTCAGGGTGGTTGGGAGGAAAAATATACCCGTATTCAACAACTGGTCCAGGAGGTTGAAAATGACTCCAGTTTACAGTTGTTTGCCCGCGCTGAAGAGGTTTCCAAACAAGAGGATCTGGAGGAAACACTGGATCTTTTGTTTCTTTTCTACCGGGAAAATTGGTTAAGAAGCCTGTCTGCTGCAGGACAGGGCAGCTATTTCCTGGAGCGGATCTGCCGGGCTGTGCTGCAGACAAAGGATGAACTGTCGAGCAATGTGAATCGCCGGTTGGCTCTGGAAGCACTGTTTTTGAAGATGAGAGGAGTTGTCTAAGTTGCCAAAAGTTGTCGGAGTGCGTTTTCGTCGTGCGGGCAAAATCTATTATTTTGCCCCGGGAAGCCTGGAACTGGCAATGGGTGATAATGTCGTTGTGGACACCAGCCGCGGCCTGGAATATGGTGAGGTGGTTCAGGAAGTCAGGGAAGTAAGCGAAAAAAGCATTGTCAGTCCGTTAAAACCTGTGCGCAGGAAAGCGACGGAAGATGACTATAAAAAGCTGGAAGACAACCGCCAAAAAGAAAAAGAAGCCTTAAGCATCTGCCAGGAGAAAGTGGGAAAGCACAAGCTGGATATGAAGCTGGTCGACGTGGAATATACCTTTGATCACAACAAAATCATATTTTACTTCACTGCAGACGGGCGGGTGGATTTTCGGGAACTGGTCAAAGACCTGGCTGCCGTTTTCCGCACCCGCATCGAACTTCGCCAGATTGGGGTGCGGGATGAAGCCAAGATGTTGGGCGGCTTTGGGCCCTGCGGGCGCGGTTTGTGCTGTACCACATTCTTGGGGGACTTTGAACCGGTTTCCATTCGCATGGCCAAAGAGCAAAACCTTTCACTGAATCCCACCAAAATTTCCGGGATTTGCGGCCGATTGATGTGCTGCCTGCGATATGAGGCTGAGCGCTACGAAGTTGTTTCCAAGAACGATTCATTTGCCCCCGGGGATCCGGTGATCACGCCCCACGGTGAGGGTAAAGTGGTCAGCTACCATAAGAAAAACAAGACTGTGCTGGTAGAGCTGGAGGAATCCTCGACCCAGCAGCAGTTTCCTGCCGAAGAGGTGGAAAGAAACCCGGGGAAAAACGGGTCTTGAGCATATGGAAGAGAAAACAAAAAAAAATACGGATCATTCAGGTTTGCTGTACCTGTGTGCCACTCCTATCGGGAACTTAAAAGACATTACCGTAAGAGCTCTGGAGTGCATGAAAGAAGCAGACTATATTGCCGTTGAAAATATTGATCGCAGCCGAAAATTGTTAAGCCGCTACGAGATAAAAACCCCGCTGCTAACCTTCCGGGAGTCGAACCGGGAAAAAAAGGGGAAGGAAATACTGTCCCTGGTCCAGCAGGGAGCGCAGGTTGTCTTGATTACCGATGCCGGCCTGCCGGCCATTTCTGACCCCGGTTTTAACCTGGTGGAAATGGCCGTAAGCGAAGGCGTTCCTTTTACCGTACTCCCCGGTCCTTCTGCTGCCTTGACGGCCCTGCTCCGCTCCGGCCTGCCTGCTCACAGGTTTGTATTCTGGGGGTTTTTAAGCCAGAAAAAAAGTGAACGAAAAACTGAACTGATCTCTATCGCTGCCGAAGATAAAACGGCTATCCTCTACGAGGCACCCCATCGCCTGTTAAAAACCCTCCAGGAAATGCAGGATTATTTTGGAGAACGGACGGTGGCGGTCTGCAGGGAGCTGACCAAGCTCTTTGAAGAAGTTCTGCAGGGAACTCCTGCCGAACTCCAGGCCTTATTCCAAAAGACCCCTCCCCGGGGAGAGATTACGCTGGTAATTGCCCCGGGGCCGGGGAAATCAGCGCACATGCTGCCGGAAGAGCAGGTGGAAGACCGCTTGAAAGAATTGCTAAACCAGGGTGCTGCCCCGTCGGAAGCTGTAAAGCAGGTCGCCCGGCAGTCATCCCTGACCCGCGGACAGGTTTATGAACGTATGCTTAAACTCCAGGGAAAAAAAGACCCATAGCTGCTGGAACCACCCTCACAGCTTCGCGGTGTGTTGTAATCTGTGGGTGAGCAGTTACAAACAAAGAAAAAAAGGGCTTTCCCGGAATGGTTTCGCGGGAAAGCCCTTTATATTTTGCGTTATGCAGTCGCTAATCCGACATTTTGTTGATGCATTCTTCACAAACAATTCGGCCGCTAAAGTGCTTGACGCCTTCTGCGTTGCCGCAGAAAATACATGCAGGTTCGTATTTTTTCAGCACGATTTTTTCCCCGTCAACATAAATTTCCAGGGCGTCTTTCACACTAATTCCCAGTGTTCGCCTGAGTTCAATTGGAATGACGACCCTTCCCAGTTCATCAACTTTCCGAACTATACCTGTTGATTTCAACCCCACTCAACCTCCTCTTACAGTATTCGACAAATATCTTCAAATCATTATACCAGTAATTGCCATGAAAATCAATACCTTTGTTTCAACAAAAAGTAAATTATGGATCGAATGTCCAGCACCGGCTATTGTTCTTTTTCCCAGTAAACATATACTTCATCCCCGTTTTTCAATTTAGCAGTCAGTGAGGCGGGCTGGCCGTTTAATGTCATGATTAGCTTGCCTCGAGGTTTGCTGCGGTCAAAGTTAATGTAGTTAAAAATATCTACAAAAGTCGGGGATTTATTTTCTGCCAGGGTAATTTCCTCTCCGTTAACTCGAACATGAACAGGGATATTGGTTTGTTTTACTTCTGCTGACGGTTTTTCTTTTTCTTCAGTCCGGGATGAAGTTTCGGTGTTGCTCCCACCTGCTTCCACCGCCCGGGGTTCGGTTTTGGTGTTTTCTGGAACAGCCTTCCTGGATTTTGGTTCCAGGGTTACCCGGTCCCCCGGCTGCAGCTTATAATCCAGTTCCCGGATATGTCCATTAACCCGAAGCTGCACGGCTTCGGGTTCCAGCTCAGCCAGTTCCACAACGGTTTGTAAAGTGCCCAAACCCTGCAAGCTGACCCTGTCTCCATCTTTGAGCACTTTGTCGGCGCTGGCCGGTTCGCCGTTGACGGTCACCTGGGGTGGTAAAGGCCAGGCTTCATCATTAACATAGATAAAGAAATCATCGGATGGGTATAAGTCGTTAACAGTAACCCGGGGTGGCTGGCCATCCTGGGCCTCTAGCACCTGGATCTGGTCATTGTTTTTGACAATGGTTTCCAGGGAAGCGGGTTGGCCGTTTACCAGGATGCGGGCATTTTCTCCCAGGGTGCCCGGGATATTTTTTTCCTTCCCATCCTGGACAATATTCAAGGAAGGGCCGCGCCGGGCCAGCAGTTTTTTCGACTGATATCCACAGGTAACCAGGGCATTGCCGACTTTTAAATCAGCTGTATCCAACAGACGGACCACTTTTCCGTTGACTGTGATATAGGAAAAACCGAAGTACTCTTTTTGCTGCGCGGAAATAGCAATGCCAAAAGGCGTAATGGATTCCGGTCCTTTCAATTTTCGGCCAGTATAAACAATCTGTTTAATTACCTCCCGCCCCCGGGTGGCTACCATATTGGCGGGAAGTTCCAGCTTTTCTGCCAGTTTTTCCTGCAGCAGGGGCGTCTGGCTGCCGCCCCCAATACAGAACACAGCCCGGGGCGGCCCGTTATTATATTCTATGATCGTTGAAGCGATTTTGGAAGCGACTTTTTCCACCACGGGCTCGATGACATTTTGCAGCTCCGAGGTGGAAAGGCTGTAACTGTTGCCAATGATGTCCTTAAATGAGATGGTCCCTTTTTTTTGGGTCAGTTTTAATTTGATCTCTTCGGCCGTATTGAAATCCAGCAGGTACGTTTCAGCGATAGCCTCGGTGATTTCATCCCCGGCCAGGGGAACCATGGCGTAACCCACAACGGCCCCTTTGTGGGTTATGGCAATATCAGAAGTGCCTGCGCCGATGTCCACCAGCGCCAGGTTTAGTGAACGGTACTCCTGGGGAATGGTCACATTCAGGGCAGCAATGGGTTCCAAGGTCAGGTTGTGGATGGTTAGGCCGATTTCCTCGACCACGGTCAAAAGGCTGTCCACAACGACCTGGGGCAGGAAGGTGGCCAGCACTTCTACATCGGCCTGTTCCCCCCGTTGTCCCACCAGGCTGGTAATGGGGTAACCGTCCAGGTAATAACCCACGGTGGTGTATCCCACGCAGTAATACTGATCATTACTTTCTTCCATGGCTTCCTGCATCAGGATTTCTTTGGCTTTTTCAACGGCTTCCAGTTCCAGGGAGGCGATCTCTTCTTTTCGAATTCGCTGCCCCGGTTCCAGTTGGCGCTGTTCCCGGTGATGGCAGGTCCGCAGTGCTCTTCCTGCGGCAGCAATGGCCACTCTTTCCAGGTTGACACCCAGCCGTTTTTCCAGGGAGTTTTTCACCGACCGGGCTGTTTCTGTTACCCCTTCAATATTATGAATTTGCCCGTCGAGCATGTCGCGTTGCGGGTGATAGGCAATTTCCGTGCTTAAAACGCGAAGTTTTTCGTTTTCCGGGTAACAGACCAAGCCTACTATGCTCCGGGTGCCTATATCCATGGCAAAAACCAGGCGCTCCGGATCGACAATTATGTTGCTCCTACTCAAGACGAACACCTCGCAGTATATTATTAAGTAGGGAACTATTTGAATATGCCCATGGCTTTAATGTTCCATAAGCTTATTTTTCAGGTTTGCCTCTCTGGCTTGGCTATTGTAGACCATTGGTATCTGCTCAGCGCTATTTGTAAGCAAAGCTGTGGGGACGGTTCTGGCACTTCCGGAGCGTAGCGGAGGACCGGCAGGGAAAGCGCCAGAACCGTCCCCCTGCTTTGCGGCGTGTTGCGCAATCACATAAGAGCTGAGCTGTTATGACCATTGTATAATTAGTTTCCCGGTTTGTGTCCAATTTCCTGCCATAAGAAATAAAATCTTCCACTTTACGACATATGTTTTCTACGTACCAAGATGTAATCCTGGAAGCGCCTGCACCCCGGTTGCTGTCCCGGGATTATTTTGTTATAATCAGCATGTATCTAGCCGCAAAAGCAGGTTGTTTTGCGAAAAATAAGGGGGATGCAGGTCATTATGTCCGAGAAAACATTTTACATAACCACGCCCATCTATTACCCGAGTGACCGGCTTCATGTCGGTCACTCCTATACTACGGTAGCAGCCGATGCCATGGCCCGGTTTAAAAGGCTTACCGGCTATGATGTTTGGTTTTTAACCGGCACCGACGAGCATGGACAGAAAATTCAACGCAGCGCCGAGGCTGCAGGGAAGTCGCCCCAGGTTTTTGTCGATGAAATTGTGGAGTGGATCAAGCAGCTTTGGGCAGCCCTGGACATTTCCTATGATGATTTTATCCGCACTTCGGAGCCCCGGCACAAAAAAGCAGTCCAGGAGATCTTCAACCGCCTTTACCAGCAGGGAGATATTTACCGGGATCGCTATGAAGGACATTACTGCACCCCCTGTGAGTCCTTCTGGATGGAACGGCAGTTGGATGAGGGATGTTGCCCGGACTGTGGGCGCCCTGTGGAACTGGTCGCCGAGGAGAGCTATTTTTTTCGCATGTCCCGCTATGCCGACCGGTTGCTGGAACACATTGAGGCCCACCCGGAGTTTATCCAGCCTCCTTCCCGCAAAAATGAGATGATTAACAACTTCCTGCGCCCGGGGCTGGAGGACCTGTGTGTGTCCCGGACCACTTTTGACTGGGGTGTCCCCGTTCCCTTTGACCCTGATCACGTGATTTATGTCTGGTTGGACGCCCTGAGCAACTATATCACGGCCCTGGGCTATGCTTCCGAGGATCCGTCGCTGATGGAACGCTACTGGCCGGCTGATGTCCACCTGATGGCCAAGGAGATCGTCCGTTTTCATTCCATCTACTGGCCCATTTTCCTCATGGCCCTGGATGTCCCCCTGCCCAAGCAGGTTTTTGGACACGGCTGGCTGCTGATGCAGGAGGGGAAGATGTCCAAGTCCATGGGGAACGTGATCGACCCCATGGTATTGATGGACCGGTACGGTTCCGATAGTTTGCGCTATTATCTTTTAAGAGAAATCCCCTTTGGGGCTGACGGGGTATTTAACAACGAGTCCATGCTGCAGCGGTTCAACAGCGACCTGGCCAATGACCTGGGCAACCTGTTGAGCCGAACGGTGGCCATGCTGGAACGGTTTTTCTCCGGCACGGTCCCGCCCCCGGGTGATGAAACCCATCCCGCCGATGAGGACTTGAAACGGATGGCCCTGGAAACACCGGGCGAGTTGGATCGTTTGATGGATAACCTGCAGTTCAGCAATGCCCTGGAAACCCTGTGGACCCTTGTCCGCCGTTCCAATAAATATATCGATGAG
>Ga0207421_10002701_pt1 | contig 21795 bp, 21 predicted proteins | sample SodLakKL_010_SED_4_FD_187542 | JGI IMG/M metagenome (GOLD analysis project Ga0207421, IMG submission 187542) | Alkaline sediment microbial communities from Lake Tanatar, Kulunda Steppe, Russia - 8KL_010_SED (SPAdes) (version 2) | ecosystem: Environmental > Aquatic > Non-marine Saline and...
GCGCGCCTCCGGCGCGCGGCTCCGGTGCGCGTCCGCGGGCCGCGGTGCGCGCGTGACGTGGCAGGATGCGGCCATGACCTTCGCGCAGGTGCTCGCCACGATCCCGGGCTGGCGGGAGCGCCTCGCCGGCATCGGCGCGGCGACGGTGACCATGCTCGGCATCATCGCCGGGGTGGGCTACCTGGCGCTGCCCGAGGGCGTGGGGATCGAGAGCCTGCTGTCGCTGCTGGTGATCGCCGCGATCGTGGTGCTGCTGCTCATGGGCCTGCTCGGTCTCGGCGGTTGGGCGATCGACCGGATCATCGGGCGCCACAGCCCGATGACGGGGCTGATCGCCCAGGCCGTGCTCGGCGGGCTGCTGGCCGGCAACGGCCTGGTGATCATCGGCGGACTGATCCCCGGCGGCGGTGCGGGGGCGGCGGCGCTGCTGGGCTTCCTGGGCGCGGTGGCTGCGCTGGTGATGGCCTGGGTGGCGCGCATCGTGGCGCCGAACCGCTGGCTGGGCTGGGCGGTGGCCGGGCCGGTCGCGGTGGTGGCCACGGTCGTGGTGGCCGCCACCGTCACCTAGGCACGCGGCCGCTGCCTCCCATCAACCCGTGACCGCGCCGCGCTCGGCGCCCGACACCAGCTTGGCGTACTTGGCGAGCACGCCGGTGGTGTAGCGGGGCTCGGGGTGCTTGAGCTCCTGGCGGCGACGGTCGAGCTCGTCAGTGTCCACGTGCACGTCGAGCCGGCGGCTGGGCACGTCCAGGGTGATGGGGTCTCCGTCGCGCAGCAGCGCGATCGGGCCGCCGTCGCGTGCCTCCGGCGCCACGTGGCCCACGCACAGTCCGTGTGTGGCCCCCGAGAAGCGGCCGTCGGTGATCAGGGCCACGTCCGCGCTGTGCCCCGCGCCCTTCACCGCGGCGGTCACCGCCAGCATCTCGCGCATGCCCGGCCCGCCCTTGGGACCCTCGTAGCGGATGACGATCACGTCGCCGGAGCGGATCTCGCGGGCCAGCACCGCTGCCATCGCGTCCTGCTCGCCGTCGAAGACGCGGGCGCGACCCTCGAAGCGCTCGTCGTCCAGGCCGGCGACCTTGACCACCGCACCGTCAGGGGCCACCGAGCCACGCAGCACCGCCAGCCCGCCGTCACCGTGGATGGGCGTGTCCAGCGAGCGGATGACCTCGCCGTCGGGCTCGGCTGTCACACCCAGCTCGGCCAGGTTCTCCGCGACCGTCCGGCCGGTCACGGTCGGGCAGTCGCCGTGCAGCAGGCCCGCGTCCAGCAGGATCTTCATGACCTTCGGGATGCCGCCGATGCGGTCGATGTCGGTCATGAGGAAGCGTCCCGCCGGACGGCTGTCGACGATGTGGGGGACCTTGCGGCCGATCCGGTCGAAGTCCTCCAGCGCGAGCTCGACGCGCGCCTCGTGGGCGATCGCGAGCAGGTGGAGCACCGCGTTGGTTGATCCGCCCACGGCCATGACCACCGCGATCGCGTTCTCCAGCGACTGCTTGGTGATGATCTGCCGTGGGCGCAGGTCCTGCTCCAGCAGCCCCATCAGCGCCTCGCCCGAGCGCTGGGCGAGCTCGTCGCGACGCGGGTCGGTGGCCGGTGGCGACGCCGAGCCCGGCAGGCTCAGGCCCATCGCCTCGACCGCGCTGGCCATCGTGTTGGCGGTGTACATGCCGCCGCACGACCCCTCGCCCGGGCAGGCGTTGGCCTCGATGCCGCGCAGCTCCTCGTCGTCGATCGTGCCGGCCGAGCGGGCCCCCACCGCCTCGAACACGTCCTTGATGTCGATCTCGCGGTCGCCGACGTGGCCGGGCATGATCGTGCCGCCGTAGAGGAACACGCTGGGCAGGTCGAGCCGTGCCGCAGCCATGACCATGCCGGGCAGCGACTTGTCGCAGCCCGCCAGCGTCACCATCCCGTCGAAGCGCTCGGCATGCATCATCGTCTCGACCGAGTCGGCGATCACCTCGCGGGAGACCAGCGAGGCCCGCATGCCCTCGTGCCCCATGGCGATGCCGTCCGAGACGGCGATGGTGGTGAACTCGATGGGGAAGCCCCCGCCATCGCGGGCGCCCTGCTTGGAGCGCTGGGCGAGCCGCGCGAGCGGCAGGTTGCAGGGGGTCACCTCGTTCCACGAGGAGGCCACGGCCACCTGCGGCTTGCCGAAGTCGTCCTCGGTCATGCCCACGGCGCGCAGCATCGCGCGGGCCGGGGCGCGCTGGTAGCCCTCGGTGACGTCGGTGGAGCGGGGGCGGTTGACCACGGGGGACCTCCTGGTGGATCGGGTGCCGGCGGGGTGGCAGGGCGCCACCGGCGACAGCGGTGGGCGGACGCGGCAGAGCCGGGACCTGGCGCGTGCCCGCCCCCCGCATGATCGCACGTCGCGCCGCGCGTGCCGTCGCGCCACGCGCCGCCCCGACGTGCGCCCGCTGCAGCGTGCGCCGGCTGCGGTGCGCGCCGCGGCTGCGTCAGGCCGCCGACTGGCCGCCTTCGAGCGCTGCGAGGACCTCGGTCACCGGCGCGTTGTCGGCGAAGTCGGCGTTGACCCAGGCGAAGGGCACCGAGCCCGAAGGCGTCAGCACGTGGGTGGCACCCAGCATGAACGGGTGCTTGCCCGGCTTGCCCTGACCGGTCCCGGCTGCCACCGCGCGCGCTCCGGCCAGCAGCTGGCGGGCCCGCAGGAAGGTGCGCAGCGTGCCCTGCTGCGCGCCGGCTGCGCCGTAGCTCGTCAGGTCCTCGTCGACCAGCAAGGGGAAGTCGATCGCCTGGTTGTCGCGGAAGTCGGCGGCGTAGGAGACGTCGCCGGTGCCGATGGCGGCGAGGTCGGCGCCCAGGCTGCGGATCGCTTCGGCGTGGTCGCGCAACTGCGCGACGTGCTCACGGCAGAACAGTCACCCGAAGTGGCGCAGGTGCACCAGCACGCGCGGTGCGTCGGCCCACAGCTCTCCCAGGCGCACCGAGGACCCGTCGGCCTCGGTGAGCACGATGGGGGCGAGACGGTCGGGGAGGGCTGGGTCAGGCGTGGTGCGTGGCATGTCAGGGGTCTACCCGCGGGGCGTGCCCGGTATGCCCGGCCGCCGGCCTCGCGCCCTCGGCGGGCAGCGCGGCGCGACCGGACGCCCTGGTCAGCGCGCCTCGGCCAGCGCGGTCAGCACCTCGGGCTGGTGGGTGGTCAGCAGCAGCGTGCCAACGCGTGAGGCGCGCCAGGCCTCCAGGCGGTCGGTGATCCGATCCAGGGGGCCCACCAGCGCCATCTCGTCGACCATCGCGTCGGGCACCGCCGCGGCGGCCTCGTCCTTGCGGCCGTCGAGGAAGGCGTCCTGGATCGTGTCGGCGGCCTCCTCGAAGCCGTAGCGGCGCGCCAGGTCGGCGTAGAAGTTGGCGTTGCGCGCGCCCATGCCGCCGATGTAGAGCGCGAAGAACGGTCGCAGCTGGTCGCGGCAGGCCGCGATGTCGTCGCCGGCGGCGACCGGGACGCTGGCGGCGATGTCGACCTCCTCGGCGGGGCGCCCGGCCTCGGCCAGCCCCGCGTCGAGGTGCTCGAGCATGATGTGCTCGCGCTCGGGGCTGTAGAAGATCGGCAGCCAGCCGTCGGCGATCGCTGCGGTCTGGCGGGTGTTGCGTGGCCCGATGGCGGCGAGGTAGATGGGGATGCGGGGCCGGTGCGGCCGCAGGATCGACTTGAGCGGCTTGCCCAGGCCGGTGGCGTCCTCGCCCTGATACGGGATCTGGTACTGGCTGCCCTCGTAGGCCAGCGGGGCCTCACGCGCGATGGCCGCACGGACGATGTCGACGTACTCGCGGGTGCGGGCCAGCGGCTTGCCGTAGGGCACGCCGTGCCAGCCCTCGACCACCTGCGGGCCCGACAGCCCGAGGCCCAGCAGCACCCGCCCGCCCGACAGCGCATCGAGGGTCATGGCGGTCATCGCGGTGTTGGCCGGGGTCCGCGCCGGCATCTGCATGATCGCGGTGCCGAGGCCAATGCGCTCGGTGTGCGCTGCCAGGTACGCGAGCACCGTCACCGCATCCGAGCCGTAGGCCTCCGCCGCCCACACCGAGTCGATCCCGACCTGCTCGGCGTGGGTGACCAGCGGCAGGGTCGTGTCCATGTCGGCGCCGGCGTAGCCGACGTTCAGGCCCAGGCGCATCGAGGGCTCCTTGCTGCGGCAGTGTCGCGGTGCGGCGGTGTCGCGGTGGCGGCCGTGGCGCGATGGCGCGGTATCCCGCCGGCGCGGAGCCTAGAGGACGCGCCGGCGCCCGCGCGCGGCCGGCTACCATGCCGGCGATGCCCTCTGTGTCGCTGCCGTCGTCACTGCGCGGCCTGCTCGCCCGTCGCCCGCCGGTGCGCCTGCCCGCCACGCTGCCGGTGTGCCTGCCCGCGATCGTGGCTCGAGCCGAGGCCGATGCGCCGGTCGCCCTCGTGTGGGGGCTGCTGTCCGACCCGGCGCGCTGGCCCGACTTCGACCCGATGCTGGCCGCCGCCGAGGGGCCCCCGGCCGCGCCGGGCACGACCTGGAGGCTCCAAGGGGCGGGCGTGCCCGGACGCGCCGTGCCGTGGCTGCGGCGCATCGCGGTGGAGATCGAGCGGGCCGAGGCCGAGCACGAGCTCGTGCTGAGGGCGCGTCCCTTCCCGGGGATGCACGAGGTCATCGCGGTGCGCCTGCTGCCGCTGCCGCGCCAGCGCACCGACATCGAGCTGTCCGCGCACCTCCACGGGCCGCTGGCCCCGAGCTGGTGGCCGGTGGCCCGCGTCGCCGGCGAGCTCGTCGCCGGGGGGCTCGCACGCGCCGCGACGGCCGAGGCCGAGACCGCGACGGCCGAGACCGCCGCCGCGGCGGGCGAGACCGCCGGCGTGCCGGGCACGTCCGAGCCCGATGCCGACGCCGACGCTGCCGCGCACCGTTGAGACCTCCCGCCGCGCCCGAGGGCGCCGCCGTCCTCGTCGAGCTGGCGATCGGCATGGTCGTGGTGGGCGCGGTGCTGGTGCTCGGCACGCTGCTCAGCGGCACGCGGCCCAGCGAGCCGGTCCCTGACCTCGAGGGCTACTACGACCGCTGGCGCGATCTGCACGGCGGGCACGACCCGCGTGCCAGCGTGTGGGTGCGTGGCTGGCTGCGGCTGACCTACCGGCTGTCGCGTCCGCTCGCCGTGCTGGGCGTCAAGCCCGATCTGCTGACGCTGTGGACCGTCTGGATCTCAGCGCTGGCGCTCATCCCCGCCGCCATCGGCGGGCCCTGGGCGATCCTGGCGGGCCTGATCGTGGTGCTGAGCGCCGTCGGTGACACCCTCGACGGGGCGGTGGCGGCGCTCACCGATCGCGCGACCCGGTTCGGCTACGTGCTGGACTCGCTGGTGGACCGGGTGAACGAGGTGCTGTTCCTCGGTGCGGTGGTGCTCGTCGGAGGGCTGCCGGTGCTGGCGGTCATCGCCGGCGGGCTGTTCCTGCTCCACGACTACCTGCGGGCTCGCGCGGCAGGCGCCGGCGCGGGCGAGGTCGCCACGGTCACCCTCGGCGAGCGCGCGAACCGGGTGATCATCCTCGCGTTGAGCCTCGGGTTGGCCGGGGCCGTCCCGATGCTGCAGGCCACCATCGCCACGCTGGGCCTGGCGATCATGATCCTGCTGATGGCAGCCGGGCTCGGCCAGCTCCTGGTGGCCATCCGCGCGCTGCTCACCACGCACGACGCGACCTGAGAGCCGGCGTTCAGCGGCCCCCGGACTCGCGGTTGCGACGACCCCACAGCTCGCGGGTCAGCAGCCACAGCAGCAGGCCCGCCGGCGGCACGACCAGGATCAGCACCACGCTGGCCACGCGCAGGTTGCCCTCGCCGCGCAGGTCGCGGGCAGCGAGCACCGCGAGGGGGATCCACAGCACGTAGCTGGCGAGCACCTGCGGGACGGTCGGGTCGACCATCATCCCGCCCGTCCCGTCGGTGGCCAGCACGCTTGCCGCCTGGAGCAGCAGCGCCTCCGCCAGTCCCATCCCACCCATCAGGCCGGTCCGATCATCGCTGCGGTGATCGCCGCCGAGAGCGTCACCAGCGGCAGGCCACCACCAGGGTGCGAGGAGCCGCCCACCAGGAACAGCCCGTCGACGTGGGTACGGTTCGGTGGCCGCAGGAAGGCCGAGGCCACGCTGTTGGACGCGGTCCCGTAGATCGACCCGCCGGGCGCGCCGGTGTCGGCAGCCAGGTCGGCCGGGGTGTGGACCGCGCGGGTGACCACGCGGTCGCGCACGTCCACGCCGCGTGCGGCCAGCAGCGCCAGCAGGCGGTCCGCCTCGCGCTCGGCCAGGCCCGGTGCGGTCCAGTCGATCCCGCCGCCGCGGCGCGTGGCCGCATCGGCCCCGTGCGCCCACGTCTCGGTGGGGACGTGGCGCGGGGCGTTGGCCAGCACGAACCAGGCCTCGTGGCCCGGCGGTGCAGCGGCAGGATCGTCGGGGCGCGCCACGTACAGCGTCGGGTCGAGCACCGGGTGCGGGACCGGCCCGAACAGGGCGTCGAACTCGGCGTCGTAGTCCTCGCAGAACAGCACGTTGTGGTGCGCCAGCCCCTCCGAGCGACCCTCGAGGCCCAGCAGCAGCGCCAGCCCCGCCGACGAGGGCGTCGCGCGTGCCAGCCGCCGGGCCAGCGGGCGCGCGGTCCGGCGGGGGAGCAGATCGCGGGCGAGCTGCCACGCGTCGACGTTGGCGACCACCACGTCGGCTGGCAGCCGCTCGCCCTCGGCGGTGTCGACCCCCACCACGCCCCCACCCTGGGTGGCGATGGCCTGGACGGGGGTGCCGGTGCGGATCGTCGCGCCGCGGGCCTCGGCGCGCTCGGCGATCGCCTGGCCGAGGCGATGCATCCCGCCGCGCACGTACCAGCCACCGAAGGCGAGCTCGGCGTAGGGGGCTGAGACGAGGGCGGCCGGCGCCGTGCGCGGATCCGACCCGGTGTAGGTCGCGTAGCGCTCCAGCCACATCTGCAGGCGCGGATCGGAGAACAGCGAGCGCCCGAGGCCACGCACCGTGCGCCCCGGCGCGATCGCGGGGAGGTCGCCCGCGCGACGCAGCTGGCGGGCCAGCGCCGTCCGGCTGAACGGGGCCTCGCGCAGGAACGCGTGCTCCACCGCCTGCCAGATACGGGCCCCGCGGGCGCGGAAGGCGTCCATGTCGGCGGCGGCCTGTGGCCCGAGCGTGGCCAGCAGCGCGCGGCGCAGCGCCGCGGCGTCGGCGTGGGTGTCCAGCCAGGTGCCGTCCGCGAAGCGGTAGCGCATCAGGGGGTCGAGCGGCTCGAGGTCCAGCACCTCGTCCAGCGGGGCGCCGGTGTCGGCGAACAGCTCGTGGAAGACCTGCGGGATGGTCAGCAGGTGCGCGCCGGTGTCCCAGGCGAACCCGTCGCGCTGCACGCGGCCGAGCTTGCCGCCGACTCGGTCCGAGGCCTCGCACACCGTGACGGCGTGCCCCTGGGCTGCGAGCCGCGCGGCTGCGGCCACGCCGCCCACGCCGGCCCCGATCACGACCACGCGTGCCATCAGGGCTCCTCTCGGGTCGCCTGTCCGGCGCCACCGAGCGACGCGGCAGGCTGCGGGCCCGTGCCGCCGGTCACCGCGCGCCCCTTCCACGTCGCGGTCCCGCGCGCGCGCCGGCGCACCGACACCACCGCGAGCGCGCACAGCGCGGCGACGCTGGCGGGATGCGCCCACGCGTCGCGCTGGGGACCGCGGGTGGCGCCAGCCGTCAGGAGCCGCCCGGCCACACCGGCGCTGTAGCCCAGCGCACCCCAGGCGGCGGTCCGCCAGCGCCCGCGCGCCGCCCCGACCACACCCGCCACCGCCGGCAGCACGTAGAGCCACGCGAGGCCGCCCATGCCCACCAGCGTGCCCGCCGACGAGCCGAAGCCCGCCGCGAGGTTCTTGGCATAGCCGGCGACCAGGTCGCCGGGCGTGCCGTACATGGAGCAGCTCGCCACGGCGCTGCCGTCGGTGACCAGCGGCCGCGCGCCGACGCGCTTGACGGCCTTGGCCAGGCCGATGTCCTCCAGCACGTCGTCGGCGACCGCCTCGTGGCCGCCCAGGCGTCGGTACACCGTGGCGTCCAGGGCCAGCAGCTGCCCGTTCGCGGCGGTCAGGGAGGGGCGGGGGCTGCGCTGGGCGGCGTCGACCGGCAGGAACGTCAGCCACGACCACTGCAGCAGCGGCTGGACCAGGCGCGCCAGCGCGCCCGCGTAGCGCTGTCGCGGGTAGGGGCTGCACAGCCCGACGTCTGCTGCGCGCAGCAGCGCCACCGTCGCCGCCACCCCGTGGGGCTCCACCACGGTGTCGGCGTCGACGAACACCAGCACCGCGCCGCGCGCCTGCTCGCCGAGCCGTGCGCACGCGTGCGGCTTGCCGAGCCAGCCCGGTGGCGGCGGGTCCAGCGACTCGACCCGCAGGCGCGGATCGCCCTCGCCGGCGGCACGCGCGAGCTCGGCGGTGCCATCGCTGGAGCCGTCGTCGCCGACGATCACCTCGAGGTCGGCGAGGTCGCTGCTGCCCAGCAGGGCCCGCACGCACGCGCCGATCCGCGGGGCCTCGTCGCGCGCGGGCACGAGCACGCTGACGGGCTCGAGGATGGTCGGTGGCGGCACCGGCGGGCGCTGCAGCCGCGCCACGTTGACCGCGGTGTGGGCGGTGGCCACGGCAGCACCGAGCGCAGCCGCGCGCAGCGCTGCCGGCGCCTGCTCCGCGGTGCTGCTCATCGCGCGCTGCGACGCTGCCAGGCCCACAGCGCCACGACCACGCCCATCCCCACGAACCCGGCGGCGCCCGATGCCTCGAGGTCCAGGAACACCAGGTGGGCCACCGTGGAGCCGATCCAGGTCCACAGGTACAGCACCACCGGCACGAGGTCCCCGCTGCGCCCCGACGCGGGGCGGCGTGCCGCCGCCGCGTGGGCTCGGGCGGCGGGCCACAGCAGCGCCATGATCACCAGGCCGGTGACGAACCAGCCCGCGAAGTTGGTCAGCGGGATGCCCAGGTAGAGCCCGTCCTCGGCCCACTCCCACTGCCCTGCCGCCACCATCTGCGGGTCCAGGAACAGATCCCACGCGGTCAGCGCCCAGGCCGCGAGCAGCACGCCGAGCAGCGGCCGCGTGGTGGTGGCCCGGGCCATGATCAGCGCGGGATAGGCCATCATCGTCCAGGCCAGCGGGATGATCACCGGCACGTCCGCCAGGCGCGGCCCGAGGTCGCCGGTGTAGCTGTAGGTGCCGAACGGCAGCCCGGTCCGCGTGCCCAGCAGCTCGACGCCGAAGCCGATGCCGGCGGCGACCACGATCAGCCACAGCGCGAAGGCGATGCTCCGCGAGGCGGCGGCGTGCAGCACGCTGGCGCCGAAGAAGACGACGACCGCGGCGATCGTGGTGAGGTCGCGGAGCTGGCCCTCCAGCAGCGGGTAGGGGATCTGCAGGGCGATGACGAGCACGGTGAGCACGCCCGCGACGACGCTCGCCGTGCGCGCGGCGGGACGCACGCGGAAGCTGAGCTGGTCGGTCACCGCCGCACCCGGTCCAGCAGGTCGCGGGCGCCGGCCTCGGCCCGCTCCACCGCGCCGCGCACCTTGGCCCGGCGCGCCGCGCGCTCGCGGTCCGACAGCAGCACCCGGGCGCTGGAGCGCCCCGAGGCGCCGAACACCCCGCCGCCCGGATGGGTGGAGGCGCCGGAGAGGTACAGCCCCTCCAGGGGCGTGCGGTAGCCCGACAGCTCGGGGAGCGGGCGCCAGGCGAACATCTGGTCCAGGGTCATCTCCAGGTGCATGACCTGCCCGTCGATCAGGCCGAGCTCGCGCGCGATCTCGGTGGGGGTCTGCACGTAGGCATGCTCGACGGTGTCGGCGAAGCCCGGCGCGACCGCATCGACGGCGGCGATGAGCTTGTGGCCCTCGCGCTCGGCGATGGCGTCCCAGTCCTCGCCGTTGCCGAGGTCGTGGGCGTGCCACTGACCCCACACCGAGATGTTGTGCTTGCCCGGCGGTGCGATGGTGTCATCGAAGGCGCTGAAGGTCATCGCCAGCACTGGCGGGCGCTCCGGCGGGCGCCCGGCGACGAAGTCGCCGTGGGCGGCTCGCAGCGCGCGTCGGTCAGGCGCGATCAGCTGGATGGCTCGGTGCTCGGCCCCGCCGATGCTGCTGGGATAGCGCGGCAGATCGTTGGTGCCCAGCCGCACGATCATCCCGATGCCGCCCCCGGTGCGCAGCGTGCGGCGGGCCTTGCCGGCCAGGCGCTGCCACTCCGCCCCGGCGCCGGGCTCGTCGCCGACGAGGTCCATCGTGGTCAGCACGTGGCAGGCGGCCACGACCTGGCGCGCGGCGATGCGCTCGCCGCTGGTGGTCTCCACGCCGGTGACGGCGCCGTCGCGAACCAGCATGCGGGCAGCGCCATCACCCAGGCGCAGCGTGCCGCCCAGGGCCTCGAAGCGCCGGGCCAGGGCGACGCTGAGCATGCCCGACCCGCCCTTGGGATGGCCGGGCGGCCGCCGGTGCAGCAGGGCGTTCCAGCCGACGAGGTCGGCGGTGGCGGGCTGGTGGGTCGGTGGGCCCGACTGGGCGCCCATCCAGGCCAGCGCGGTCTTGAGGCGCTCGTCGGAGAAGGTGGCGTCCAGCAGCGCATCGCCCGAGGACAGGAACTGCCGCGACAGCTCGAGGCCGCTCTCGCCGCTGCGGCGGCCGATCCCCCACAGGTGGCGCAGCGCACGGCTGGGTGGCTCCTGGAACGCGGTGAACACGCGCTCGTTGCGCTCGGCCCACTCGGTGACGAACGCGCGGTAGGCGTGCGCGTCGCGGTCGCCGCACACCGCCGCGATGCTGTCGCAGGTCGCGTCGAGGTCGACGTGGAAGGCCAGCGCCTGCTCACCGAACGGGGCGAAGCCCCAGGGGTCGAGGTCCTGGTACTCGAGGCCCATCTCCTCGAGCCCGAGGTCCTCGACGATGCCGGTGTGGCGCACCATGATGTGGGCGCTGGAGCCGACGTCCATGTGGTAGCCGGGAAAGCGCTCCACCGTGGACACCGCGCCGCCGACCACCTCGCGCGGCTCGACCACCTCCACGTCCAGTCCCGCCTTGGCGAGGTAGCAGGCAGCGACCAGCCCGTTGTGACCCGCTCCGATGACCACCACGTCACGCATGGCGGGAAGTGTAGTCAGCGCCCCCGTCAGCCGCGCGGGTGCGCAGGGGGTCGGTGCCGAACACCGTGCCGGTGGTGGCCAGCACCGCGAACCGCGCGAACAGCTCCTCGCGGTACCAGCCCAGCTCGTGGGTGCGCTGGATCGCGTCCCGGTGGGCCGCGGTGCGGTAGGCGAAGTCGGTCAGCGCCTGCTCGGAGCTCCACAGGCTGAACGTGCCCTGCAGTCCGACGGGGGCCTCGCCGATGCCCACGCGCAGCAGCAGCCCGGGTGCGTGCGCCAGGTCGGCCACCACCGGCGGGACCGCCGCCCAGAACGTGCGCCACAGCCCGAAGGTGAGCTGCGCCCGGGTGATCGCCGCCACCGGCCCCTCCCAGCGCTGCCCGGCGGGACGACCGCCCCGTGGTGGGCTGCCGAAGGGCTGCTCCACCCCGGCCCAGGTGCCGTGGCCGGTCAGCAGCGCCAGGTCGGCTCGCCAGCGCTCGTGGGCCAAGCGCGCCCAGCCACGCGCCACCGGCGACCGTCGCTCGAAGGCGGCGAGGTGCCGCGGGTGCTCCCACGACGCCACCAGCCCCCAGGTCGTGAGGTCGGCGTCGCGAGCGTCGAAGGTGCGCCCGTCGCCGGTGCCCACGAGCTTGGCGAACGCCAGTCCCGGCGTGCGCCGCAGCCGCAGGCGGTCGGTGGCCATCCGCGCCAGCGCGCCGCCGGCACGCGCGGGCGGCACCCGCCACAGATGCACCGTGGTCAGCGGCGGGGCGGGCGCGGCCATCGCGGTCTCCGAGGCGGGTCCGGTGCGGTCGGCCAGATCAGCTCAGCGGGACCGACGCGGGCGCGTCGGGGCTGGCGCTGACGAGCTTGCCGCGCACCTCCACGTCGAAGGGCTCGCCGTCGTCGAGCAGCTCCACGGTCAACGCGTCGTGGGTCACCTCGATGCGCAGCGGCCGGTCGCGCTTGCGCAGCCGGAAGCGCAGCGCCTCCCAGCCCTGCGGCAGCCGCGGGTCGAAGCGCAGCACCCCGTTGTCGCGCATGCCGGCGAACCCGTACACCAGCGACATCCACACCCCGCCGGTGCAGGCCACGTGCACGCCGTGGTCGGCGTTGCCGGCGACGTCGGCGAGGTCCATGTACAGCGCCTGCTCGAAGTGGCGCAGGGCGGTCTCGTGCTCACCGATCTCGGCGGCGACCATCGCCTGGGCTGGCGGTGACAGCGACGAGTCCCCGGTGGTCAGCGGCTCGTAGTAGGCGAAGTCGCGTCGCTTGACGTCCTCGTCGAACTCCTCGGAGAGCAGGCACAGCGCCAGGATCACGTCGGCCTGCTTGAGGACCTGGTGGCGGTAGATGACCAGCGGGTGGTAGTGCAGCAGCAGCGGGTACTTCTCGTCGGGCGTGCGGTCGAAGTCCCAGCGCTTGCGCTCCAGGAAGTGGGCGTCCTGAGGGTGGATGCCGCGCACCTCGTCGTAGGGCACGTGCATCGCCTCCGCCGCGGCCCGCCACTGGTCGATCTCCTCGGCGCGCAGGTCGAGGTCGTGGCACAGCACCTCCCAGCGATGCGGGTCGCGCTCGGCGAGGCGCTCCAGCACCTCGGCGGCGTACTGGAGGTTGCGCCGGGCCATGACGTTGGTGAACGTGTTGTCGTCGACCATGGCGGTGTACTCGTCGGGTCCGGTGACGGCGTGCAGGTGGAACTGCCCGTCGTCGCCGTAGAAGCCGAGGTCGAGCCACAGCCGTGCGGTCTCGGCCAGGATCTCCGCGCCGCTCTCGCTGAGGATGTCCTCGTCGCCGGTGACGTCGACGTAGCGACGCAGCGTGTAGGCGATGTCGGCGTTGAGGTGATACTGCGCCGTGCCGGCCATGTAGTAGGCGCTGGCCTCCTCGCCGTTGATGGTGCGCCACGGGTAGAGCGCGCCGACGTGGTCGAGCTCCTGGGCTCGCTGGCGCGCCATGTCCAGCAGCGACCGGCGCCAGCGCAGCACGTTCTTGGCCACGCGCGGCGCGCTGTAGGCCAGGAAGGGCATGACGTAGACGTCCACGTCCCAGAAGTAGTGACCCTCGTAGCCGTGGCCGGTCAGGCCCTTGGCGGGGATCGAGGTCCCCTCGGCGCGCTCGGTGGCCTGCAGCAGCTGGAACAGGTTCCAGCGCACCGCCTGCTGGGTGCGCTCGTCGCCCTCGACCTCGACGTCGGCGCGCTCCCAGAACGCCGCGCAGTCCTCGGCCTGGTCAGCGGCGAGCTGATCGAAGCCGACCGCCACCGCGCGGCTGAGCACCCGGTCGGCGCGGTCGACGAGCTCGTGGCTGGGCACCGTGGAGGACGTGTGGTAGCTGGCGAACTTCTCGATCCGGAACGGCTCGTCGGCGCGCGCCTGCACGGTGTAGGTGACCTTGGCAAGGTCCTGGCCGAGCTCGCGGTGGACCTGATAGGTGTTGTCGGTGGTGACCAGGTGGTCCATGCCGCAGCCGAGCGTCATGCCGCTGCGGCCGGTGCGGTAGCCGAGCAGGATCCGCTCACCGTCCTCGCGGGTGCCCTGGGCGTGGAGCACCCGATCATCGAAGACGCGCGTGGTGCGCGGGTCGAACTGCTCCTGGCGGGTGTCATGGGGCTCGGCGTCCTGGCGGTTGTGCAGCTGCGAGCTGATCACCACCGGCGCGTCGCTGCCGAGCACCGTCACCTCGTAGGACATCGCGACGAGGTGGCGGTGACGCAGGCTGGTCAGGCGCTGGGAGCGCACCTGGACCCGCTTGCCCGAGGGCGTCTCCCACACCAGGGAGCGCTCCAGCACGCCGCGGCGGAAGTCCAGCACGCGCTCGTAGGAGGGCAGCATCGCGTGCGGCAGGTACAGCGGCTCGTCGTCGACGTAGAGCTTGATGATCTTCGGGTCGGGCACATCGACCATCGTCTGGCCGGTGCGCGCCAGGCCGTAGGCCTCCTCGGCGTGGTGGATCGGCCACGTCTCGTGGAAGCCGTTGACGAACGTGCCGTGATCATGCCCGGGGCGGCCCTCCTCGGGGTTGCCGCGCAGCCCCACGAAGCCGTTGGCGGTGGCGAACAGGGTCTCGGTGCGGGGCAGCAGCCGTGAGGAGAAGCGGCGCTCGACCAGGCGCCAGGGGTCGACCGGGTGGTCGTGGGGGCTGAGCAGCCGTGGTTCGGTGCGCCGCATCCTGTGCCTCGCCTCGTTCGCCGACCAGGGTGGTGTCGCGTGGTGGTGCTCGGTCAGATCGGCAGGGGGCTGCCAGCGTCCCTGCCTGCGTGCGCGCCCGCTGCGCGTTGGTGAAGCCCTGCGCAGCGCCGCGAACCGGCGCTGCGACCGCGCCCATGGTGGCTTCTCGCGCGCGGGCGTCAACCCGCGCGCCCGCGCGCTTGCACCTGAGTCGGCAACGGCCTGGCGGCGCGCCCCGGCAGACGACGGCGCCCGCCAGCGGGGCTGGCGGGCGCCGTGCCACGTGCTGGGACGGGCGTCAGCCCTTGACGCCTCCCGCGGTCAGGCCGGACACGATCCAGCGCTGGGCAGCCAGCGCGAAGATGATCAGCGGGATCGACACGATCGTCGATGCCGCGGTGATCGTCCCGATCGGCTCCTCGAACCCGACGCGGTCCAGCGTGGCGATGGCCACGGTGACCGTCATGACGTTGGGATCACCGGAGGCGAGCGAGAAGGCGATCAGGTACTCGTTGACCGCGTAGACGAACACCAGGATCGCTGCCGCGAACACCCCGGGGGCGGCCAGCGGCACCACGACCCTGACGAACGTCTGGAAGGGGGTGGCCCCGTCGACCTTCGCGGCCTCCTCCATCTCCTTGGGGATCGTGGCGAAGAAGGTCGTGAGGATGAAGATCGACAGCGGCAGGGTCAGGGCCACGTAGGGGATGATCATCGCCTGGTAGGTGTTGAGCTGCCCCAGCGCGTTGAACGCGACGAACAGCGGCGGCACCAGGGACACGGGCGGGAACACGGTGGCCACCAGCGTCCCGGCGAGGATCGTGAACTTGTAGGCGATCGGGAGCCGCGCGATGGCGTAGGCCGCCAGCGACGCGACGAGGATCGAGATCACCGTGGTGCTCAAGGCAACGAAGATCGAGTTGCCCAGGTTCCACATGAAGCCCTCTTCGAACACCCGGGTGTAGTTGCCCGTGGTGAAGGGGCCGCCGAAGATGTTGGCGTCGCGCAGCGCCACGGTCCCCTGGAAGCTGACCATCACCATCCAGAGGAACGGGAAGATGCACCAGGCGAACACCACGGCCAGTCCGAGGAGCTGGCCGCCCATCTGGACGCGAGGGTCGTTGCGCAGGCCTCCGGCCTTCTGTGGCGCGGCCTGCGGTGGGGCGGGGCCGGTGTCAGCGGTTGCTGCCATCAGGAACCCTCCTCCGGTTCGCCCACGACGTCGCGTCCCATCATGGCGATGAAGATCAACCCGATGCCCATGATCATGACGAACGTGAGCACCGCCAGGGTGTTGGCGATGTCGGGCTGAGGTGCTCGCACGATCGAGCGCTGGGCCAGCACCGACAGCGTCTCGAGCCGCGCGTTGGTCATGATGTCGGCCAGGTCGAAGATGCGCAGGGCATCCACCGACCGGAACAGCAGCGCGACCACGATCGAGGGCGTCAGCAGCGGCAGCGTCACGTTGCGGAACCGCTGGGTCCAGGTCGCGCCGTCCACGCGCGCGGCCTCGTACACCTCGTTCGGGATCGTCTGGAGACCGGCCAGGAGCAGCAGCCCCACGAACGGCGCGGTCTTCCACCAGTCGGCGATGACCACGGCCCAGAACATCGAGGCGCCGCTGCCGAGCCAGTCGATCGCTCCGAGCCCGAGCCACTCGTTGATGTAGCCGGGCCGCTGCTCGAACAGGTAGCGCCACATCTGTCCGGCGATGACGGTCGGGACGACCCACGGCAGCAGGATGACCGCGCGGGTGACGTTCCGGCCCTTGAACGCCGCATTCATGATGAGCGCGAAGATCATGCCGACGATGAACTCGAGCGTCACCGACACCACCGTGAACGCGATCGTGACGAACACGGCGGACCAGAAGCGTGGGCTGGTCAGCTGGTCGACGTAGTTGGCCAACCCGACGAAGTCGGTGCGCGTGAAGAAGTCGAAGTCGAACAGGCTCTCGTAGGCCGCGTAGACGATGGGGAACAGCGCCAGCAACCCCATCACCACGAAGGCGGGGGTGAGGAACGCGCGCCCCAGCGCGCGCTCGCTCATCCCCTCGCCCTGCGGCCGCGGACGCTCAGCTTCCGGCGGCGCGGGCGCGCCCGGCTCGGTGACCGAGCCAGGCGCACCCTGAGGCGTCGAGTCGCTCATAGAGCTCTACTCGTCCTCGTCGACGTCAGCCTCTTCCTCGATGACGTCCTCGGGGTCCTCGACGAGCGCGTTCTCAGCGGCCTCGTTGACCGCCTCGAGCGCGGGACCCGGATCGTCGCCGTCGGCGTAGACCCCGTGCAGCTCCTCCTGCACCGCCAGGCTGAAGCTGTTGTAGCCCGGCACCGGCGGGCGGGCACGTGCGTCCTCGCGGACCAAGTTGAGGACCTCGTACACCGGGGCCTGGTCCTCGGGGACGATGTCCTCGTAGTTCTCGTAGATCGACGCCTTGGTGGGCGGCGGCTGCATCTCGGCCAGGATCTCCTGCGGGCCGTCGTCGGTGGCTGCCCACTCGACGAACTCGCGGGCCACGTCCTGGTTCTCGCTGAGCGTGCTCACGGCGTTGTTGAGCCCACCCAGTGTCGAGATGGTGTCAACCGGCGCACCCTCGAACGCGGGCATCGGGGCGATGTCGAAGTCGTCTGCCACCTCGGTCGGGTCGTCCTCGTCCTCACCGGCGAGCAGCGGGTAGGCGTAGGGCCAGTTGCGCATGAAGATCGCGTCACCGGCCTGGAACGCCAGCCGGGCGTCGTCCTCGACCATGGTGTTGAAGTCGGCGGCGAACACGCCCTCCTCGAAGGCGTCCCGCATGAAGGTGATGGCCTTCTCGGCGTGGTCGCCCTCGAGCAGCAGCGACTCGGTGGCAGCCTCGTCGAAGACCTCGCCACCATCGCTCCACAGGAACTCGAGGTAGTTCACCACGAAGCCCTCGTAGCTGTCGCCCTGACCGACGTAGCCGTCGATGTCGGGGTTCTCCTCCTGGACCTCCAGGACCGTGTCGTAGAGCTCCTCCCAGGTCTCCGGCGGCTCATCGACGAGGTCGGTCCGGTAGTACAGGAAGCCGAAGTTGGTGGAGTAGGGCAGCGCGTAGAGCTCGCCCTCGTGCTGGGCGCTCTCGATGGCACCGGGGATGGAGGTCCCCTCGACGGAGTCGCGCATGTCCTCGAGGTTCTCGATGAAGCCGGCCTCGGCGAACTCGCCGGTCCAGATCACGTCGAGCCCGAGCACGTCGTACTGGCCGGCCTCGGTGACCTGATCGTTGAACATCGCCTGGCGCTGGTCGTCTGCCTCGGGCGGCAGCAGCTCCAGCTCGACCTGCTGCTCGGGGTTCTCCTCGTTCCAGAGGTCGGCGACGGCTTCCATCGTCGGGCCATCCGCGCCGGTCACCGCCCAGGTGAAAGCGGTGTCCTCGGGATCGGGGGCTGCCTCGTCGTCCTCGTCCGGCGCGGGGCCGCACGCGGCGGCGACGAGCGCCAGCACGGCCAACAGGCCGACTGCGCGCAACAAGAAGGGATTCTTGCTCATGCTCTGGCTCCTTCCCTCTGGGGGTCTGCGGTTGGAGGTGGCTCCGCTCCTCTTGCAACCGTTTGCACAGCCAACCACGCCAGTCGTAGCCGCGTCAACAGGCGGGGTCCCTCAATTCAGGATCGCTGCGGGACGTGCCCTCGATGCCCGTGAGGACACGGACCTGCGTCCTGGCCTGCGAGGACGGTCGTACCTGTTCGTGCCTGGTGTGCTGCCGTGCGCGGCGTGCGGCGCCTCGCAGGAGGCCCCGCAACGCAGCGCGCCCCCGCCGGGTGGCGGGGGCGCGCTGGCGCGGATGCGGCATGATCGACTAGCGCAGCGTCTGCCCGTCGTCGAGGTCGAAGAAGTGCATCCGGTGGCGCTGGATGCCGATCTCCAGGGTCTCGCCGACCTTGGGGGTGAAGGACGGGTCGAACCGGAAGGTCATGTCCATGCCGCCGCTCGCGCCGGTCTCCTCCAGCCGCGCGAAGGCCTCCTCGTCGTCGACGGCGTCGCGCATGTCCTCGGTGACCACCGGGCGGGCCTGGGTGCCCAGGTGCACCAGGACCTCCGAGCCCAAGGCCTCGACGAGCCGGACCTCGCCGCGCAGCGTGCCGCCCTCGGGCGTGTCGGCATCGGCCATGAAGCAGTGCTCGGGGCGGATGCCGGCTGCGACCCTGCCGCCGATCTTGTCGCGCACCCGCGGATACTCGGCGAGGGCGTCGTCAGGCACCTCGAGCGACTGCTCGCCCACCCGCAGGATCGGGTTGCCGCCGGGGTTGTTGTCGAGGTCAGCCTCCATGAGGTTCATCGACGGCGAGCCGATGAAGCCGGCCACGAACAGGTTGTCTGGCTTGTCGTAGAGCCGCTGGGGCGCCTCGGCCTGCTGGAGGATGCCCTTCTTGAGCACCGCGACGCGGTCACCCATCGTCATGGCCTCGACCTGGTCATGGGTGACGTAGATGGTCGTGACCCCCAGGTTCCGCTGGAGCTGGGCGATCTCGGAGCGCATCTGCACCCGCAGCTTGGCGTCGAGGTTCGACAGCGGCTCGTCCATCAGGAAGGCCTGCGGGTTGCGCACGATGGCGCGCCCCATCGCCACTCGCTGGCGCTGGCCGCCCGAGAGGGCCTTGGGCTTGCGCTCCAGGAACTCGCCCAGGTCGAGGATCTCGGCGGCCTCCTCGACCCGGCGATCGATCTCGTTCTTGTCGATCTTGGCGAGCTTGAGCGCGAAGCCCATGTTGTCGCGCACGCTCATGTGCGGGTACAGCGCATAGGACTGGAACACCATCGCGATGTCCCGCTCCTTCGGCGTCAGGTCGTTGACGACCTTCTCGCCGATGCGCAGCTCACCGCGGGAGATGTCCTCGAGTCCGGCGACCATGCGCAGGGCCGTGGACTTCCCGCAGCCGGATGGCCCCACGAGGATGACGAACTCGCCGTCGTCGATCTCGAGGTTGAGCTCCTTCACTGCTTCGGTGCCGTCTGGGAAGATCTTCCAAACGTTGTCGAAAACTACGGTGGCCATGCTTGTCACCTCGGCTCGACGGAGCGCTCCCCGCGGATGGTGCACGGGCGGTGGATCTGGCACAAGGGCCGGCCCGCTGTCACCGCGAGTCCGCGACGTTGGTCGGCGTCAGCGTAACGCATCCTGGCCGAGCGGAGAAGGCTCCGTGGGCACCATGGGCGGCCCTGTGGTCCCGCGATGTCGGAGACTGGTGGGGAGCGCGATCCGAGCCGGCGAGGTCGCGCCGGCGTCCATCACGGCCAGCAGGAGCTCGGCAGCCTGCCCGCCCACGCGATGCACGGGCTGGCTGACGGTGGTCAGGTCCCATGCGGGCGAGACGTCGTGGTCGTCCACGCCGATGACCGACAGGTCACCGGGCACCGCCAGCCCGCGCTGACGCGCGACCCGCAGGCACCCGAAGGCCATCTCGTCGGACATGGCCAGGATCGCGGTCGGCGGGTCGACGCGATCCAGCAGGGCCGTGGCGGCCTCGGCCCCGCCGGCCACCGAGAAGTTGCCGTCCACCTCGAGCGCCGGGTCGGGTGCGATGCCCGCGCAGGCGAGCGCCTCGTGGTAGCCACGGCGCCGCTCCTCGGGCACCGGGAAGTGCAGCGGATCCTCGCGGGCGTGGCCGATCAGGGCGATGCGGGTGTGGCCGAGCTCCAGCAGGTGGCTCGTGGCCGTGCGCCCGACCTCGACGTTGTCCACCAGGACGCAGGGCAGCGCCTCGGCCTCGGCGCCCACGACGACCGCCGGCAGGTCGTTGGCGGCGAGCTCTGCCTTCTGCGCCTCGGTGAGGGCGATGTCGACCACGATCAAGCCGTCCACGCGGCCTCGCAGCCGGGCGCCGGCAGCGAGGCGCTCGCGCCCCGCGGCGTCATCGACGGTCATCAGCAGCACGTCGAGGTCGCGCGCGGTGACCACGGCCTCCACCCCGGCGAGCACCTGCGAGAAGAACCACGGGCCGATGAGCGGCACTGCCACGCCCACGGTCCGGGTGCGCCCGGACGCCAGGCCCGCAGCGCGCGCATCGGCGACGTAGCCCAGCGTCGCGGCGGCCTCGAGCACACGCTCCCGCGTCGAGGGCGCCACGTTCGGGAGCCCTCGAAGCGCGCGGCTGACCGTCGCGACCGAGACGCCGGCGCGGTCGGCGACGTCACCGATGCTGGCGGGCATAGGCGTCCTTCACCGGCTCCTCGCCCCCGCAACCTACTGGCTCGCCGCTACGGGAAGCAAGCGTTTTCATGCCGGCTGCGCCAGGCCTGCGGACCCCGGGGTGCCGCGGAGTGCGATCAGCTTGACGCGGAGTGCGATCAGCTCGGCGCGGGCCGCGACAGCCCCTCGATCACGTGCGCGTCAGGCAGTGCCGCGAGCGCGCTCGGCGGGACCGCCAGCTTCAGGCGTCGGCTGCCGCCGCCGACCACCACCCGCGGCAGCGCCATGATCGGGGCGTCGATGAGCAGCGGGATCCCCTCGGGCAGCCCGAAGGGCGTGACCCCGTCGGACAGCATCCCGGTGACGGCGTAGGTCTCCTCGGGTGGGGCGAACGAGGCCTTGCGGACCCCCATCCACTTGCGCACCGTCTTGTTCACGTCGAGCTGGCGGGTGGCCTGCACCACGCACGCGACGTGGTGGCGCGGCTCGGTGCGGCTGGCCACCAGGATGCAGTTGCCCGACTCCTCGGGTGGTTCGTCGTAGCGCGCGCAGAAGTCCTCGGTGGCCGCGTGCGCCGGATCGATCCACAGGCGCTGATGCTCGGGGGCGTGCGCGGCGACCGCGTGCAGCACACGCGCCTCGATCGCGTCGGGGTCGGAGCCGGGCTCGGCGTCGAGGGCCCCGTTCGGGTCGGGGGAGGCGTCGCTCATGGGTCACGACCTCCTGTCCGCGGCGTCCACCACTGCGCGCCCAGCGTCGGTCAGCCCCAGCCCGGGCGTGAGGAGCCCGCGCTCCAGCAGCCGGTTCAGGTACGGCCGCACCAGCGGGTACGTCGAGTTCGTCAGCTGGGCGATCAGCTGGACCGTGGGAGCCATGTCGACCTGCTCGAAGCGTCGCACCGCTCGCAGCACCGCGAGCTCGTCCTGTGAGACGTCGGTCTGTGGCACGTCCGAGGCTCCTGTCCTGCTCGTGTGGGAGTCGCTCGACGCGGGATCGCGCGGCGTCCCTCCAGCGAGTGCCCGGGTGGGCGCGAGGCCGTCCGGACCGACGCGCGCTGGCCCGCCCGCGCTGCCGCCGAACCCTACTATGCACGCCGTCGCGCGCTGCCTGCGGCCGGTGGGTGTCGTGGTGGCCTGCGGGTGGCCGCGGCGCGGCGTGACGAGACGCTATGACGTGCCCCCGGCACGTGCCCCCGGCAGGACTCGAACCTGCGCACGCGGTTTAGGAGACCGCTGCTCTCTCCCCTGAGCTACGGGGGCGGGACCTCCGCGCGAAGCTCGGCGTGGGGTTCCGCGCGACGGCGCGGCGCTGCTGACCACGGTCCCGGGCGCTCTCGCGGTGGCAACCAGA
>Ga0207421_10002702_pt1 | contig 21794 bp, 22 predicted proteins | sample SodLakKL_010_SED_4_FD_187542 | JGI IMG/M metagenome (GOLD analysis project Ga0207421, IMG submission 187542) | Alkaline sediment microbial communities from Lake Tanatar, Kulunda Steppe, Russia - 8KL_010_SED (SPAdes) (version 2) | ecosystem: Environmental > Aquatic > Non-marine Saline and...
GTGGACACCAAAGACGATCTCCATTTGCACATGCTCGGCATGCACGGCACGGCCTATGCCAACTACGCCGTCGAGGACTGCGACTTCATCATTGCCGTCGGTTCGCGTTTCGATGATCGGGTGGCGGCGAAGGCCGAGTTGTTTGCGCCGCTGGCGGAGCATGTCGCGCATATCGACATCGATGCCGCTGAAATCGGCAAGGTTAAAAAAGTGGACTGGTCCCACGTGGGTGAAGCCGGTGCCACGATGGCTCAGTTGCTCGCCCACGGGCGCGAAAAAGGCTTCTCCAAGGACCTTGCCCGCTGGGGGGATCACTGCATGGCGCTACGGGAGCGCCACCCCATGCGTTACAAGGAAGATGGCCCGCTCATTCAGCCCCAAGCGGTGATGGCCAAGCTGAATGACATCACCGGCGGCGAAGCCATCGTCAGTACCGGTGTCGGCCAGCACCAGATGTGGGCCGCCCAATATCTGGATTTCCGCCGGCCCCGGTTGTGGATGACGTCGGGCTCCATGGGAACCATGGGCTTTGGCCTGCCGGCGGCCATCGGCGCTCAGTTCGCCAACCCGGATGCCCTGGTGATCGATGTGGACGGCGACGGAAGCCTGCGGATGAATCTGGGTGAGATGGAAACCGTCACCACCTACGATCTGCCGGTGAAGGTGTTGTTGCTCAACAACAACGGCGACGGCATGGTCCGCCAGTGGCAGAAGCTGTATTTCGATGATCGTTTCTCGGGCAGTGACAAGTCGCTTTTCAAGAAGGATTTCATCAAGGCGGCCGAGTCCGACGGCTTTGAGTTCGCCCGCCGGGTGAGCGACCCCGAGGAGCTGGGCGCGACGCTTCAGGCCTTCGTCGACTTTCCGGGGCCGGCATTTCTCGAGGTGATGATTGACCCGGACGCGGGTGTCTACCCGATGGTGGGCCCCGGGATGGGCTACAAGCAGATGGTCACCGGGGAGTACATCCCCAGCCGGGAAATTCCAACCATCGGTCGGGGTGGGCGCATTGATGTCGACCCGTCCGAGGCTTTCTAGGCGCCACCACCGACTCCGCTGATTCACGACTGCCATTGAAGTGCGCTGGATCCGCCCCGATCACTGATGGGGGCGGGCCACTGACGTATGACGGAAAAAGCAATGAGCGAAACACAAACCACCGAAACCCACGAGTTCCAGGCGGAGGTCCGGCAACTGCTGGACCTGATGATCCATTCGCTGTATAGCAACCGGGAAATCTTTCTTCGCGAGTTGATCTCCAATGCAGCGGATGCCGCGGATCGTCTTCGATTCGAGGCATTGCAGGACGAACAGTTATTCGAGGACGACCCCGAGCCACGGGTGCGGATTGCCGTTGATGCCGAGGCCCGCACCCTCACGGTGTCGGACAACGGCATTGGCATGAATCGCACCGATGTGATCGACAACCTGGGAACCATTGCCCACTCCGGCACCCGTCGGTTTCTCGATTCTCTTACCGGTGATGAAAAGCACGACGCGCAGTTGATCGGTCAGTTCGGCGTCGGATTCTATTCCGCGTTCATCGTCGCTGATCAGGTCAGGGTGCTGACCCGACGGGCCGGCGATGCGGCCAGCGAGGGCGTGCAATGGGAGTCGGACGGCAAGGGCGCTTTCCGTCTGGAATCGAGTCCGCGGGAGTCCCGTGGCACCACCATCGTGCTTCATCTGGCCGAGGGTCAGGATGAATTTCTGGACACGACGCGATTGCGCAGCATTATCCGGCGCTATTCCGATCACATCGCCATCCCCATCCAGCTTGAGGATGATCAGGGCGGGGCGGAGACCATCAATCAGGCGTCGGCGCTGTGGATGCGGCCCAAGGGCGAGCTTAGTGATGAAGACTATCAGGCGTTCTATCGGCAGCTGACTTTTGACACCGAGGCACCGCTGCGCTGGATTCATAACAAGGTGGAAGGTGATCAATCCTACGCGTCACTCCTCTACATCCCGGCGCAACGGCCCTTTGATCTCTTCGAGCCCGAATCGGGCCATGGGCTGCGCCTGTACGTCCGGCGCGTGTTCATCATGGAGGACAAGGAGCACCGGCTGCTGCCCCGGTACCTGCGCTTCGTTCGCGGCGTGGTTGACTCCGAGGACCTGCCGCTCAACGTGTCCCGGGAAATTCTTCAGCAGAATCGGCAGGTGGATCGGATTCGGGCGGCCTCCGTCAAGCGGGTGCTGGATACGCTGGAGCGGATGGCGGCCGACGATGTGGACAGCTATGCCCGCTTCTGGGAGGCCTTCGGCACCGTTCTCAAGGAAGGCCCGGTGGAAGACCCGGCCAATGCCGAACGCGTGGCCGGTCTGCTGAGATTTCATTCCACCGCCGATGAAAACGCTCCCAGCGTCACGCTGGCGGACTACGTCGAGCGGATGAAACCGGGGCAGAAGGCGATTTATTACCTGACCGGCGAGAGCCTGGCGGCGGTGCGAAGCAGCCCGCATCTGGAGGTGTTCCGCAAACGGGACATTGAGGTCCTGCTGCTGGCCGAGCCGGTGGACGAGTGGTTGATGGCTCACCTGCCAGCCTATGGCGAAACCCCTCTGAAGGCCGTTGCCAAGGGGGACCTGGAGTTGGACGAGATCGGCGATGACGATTCGCCGACTCCGGCCGCGCCGGAGCCCAGCGAGGCCGTCGGCCAGCTGATCGAGCGCCTGCAGGACCAGCTGGGCGATCGGGTTTCCGAAGTCCGTGCCAGTGCCCGTCTGACCGATTCTCCCGCCTGTCTGGTCGTGGGGGAGCACGAATTCGGCATCAATATGCAGCGCATGTTGCAGGCGGCCGGGCATGATCTGCCGGCCCAGCGCCCGGTTCTGGAGATCAATCCGGACCATTCCATCATCGAGCGTCTCGCCAGCGATGAGTCCGCGCCGCTGGAGGAGTGGGCCGTTCTGCTGTTTGAACAGTCGGTACTCATGGAAGGCGGGCGCCTGGAGGATCCCGCCGCTTTTGTTCGCCGCATGAACCGGTTGCTGAACTGATGGCCGGACCACCCGGGGCGGAGGCCGCCTTCGAACTCAAGGGCCGCATGGCCACCTTGAGCGTGCTTCAGCTAAAAAGTCCGGATGTCCGCCATATCCTGGCTCAACTCGACGACAGACTGAGCGAGAGCCCGGGCTTTTTTACCGGTATGCCGCTGATCCTCGCCCCGGCAGGTGACCTGGAGCTCACCACCGATTTCCTGGCAGAGCTCGTCCCCGCCTTGCGTGAACGGGGCCTCTGCCCGGTGGCGCTGGCGGATACGGACCCGGCCCTGGCTGACCCGCTGGGTTTGGGGGTGATGCGCAACCCCGGTGCCTCACGTCCGGCAAAGGAGCGCGCCGCGTCGGCGTCAGCACCGGCCAGGTCGCTGCCGTCCGGGGGGCCTTCAAAGCTCGTCACCCAACCCATTCGCTCGGGGCAGCAGGTTTATGCCCGCGGCGGTGACCTGGTAGTGGCCGCGCCGGTGAGCGCGGGTGCGGAGTTGATGGCCGATGGGCATATCCATGTCTACGGCACGCTGCGGGGGCGTGCGCTCGCCGGCGTGCAGGGCGATCGGAATGCGCGTATCTTCTGCAGCGAACTCAAGGCAGAACTGATCGCCATCGCGGGCGAATATCTGCTGAGTGAGCACATGGACGCCGGGCTTCGTGGAGGGCCGGTGGTGGCATGGCTGGAGGGTGACGCCCTGCAGCTGGCAGCGATCTAGAGTCGGGAGGTGAATGTGGCGCGGATCGTCGTGGTGACATCAGGCAAGGGGGGCGTTGGCAAGACGACCACCAGTGCGGCTTTTGCAGCGGGGCTGGCTCAGGCAGGGCATCGGACCGTGGTTATCGACTTTGATGTCGGCCTGCGCAACCTGGATCTGATCATGGGCTGCGAGCGCCGGGTGGTCTACGACTTCGTCAACGTCATCAACGGCGAAGCGAATCTCAATCAGGCGCTGATTCGCGACAAACGGACCGAGGGCCTCGAGATCCTGCCGGCTTCCCAGACCCGGGATAAGGATGCACTGACCGTCGAGGGGGTCGAAGCGGTGCTCAAGGAGCTCTCCCGCACCCATGACTACATCGTCTGCGACTCGCCGGCCGGCATCGAGCGTGGTGCTCATCTCGCCATGTACTTCGCCGACGATGCGCTGGTGGTCACCAACCCCGAGGTTTCCTCGGTCCGCGATTCCGATCGGGTGCTCGGGCTGCTGGCCAGCAAGACCCGTCGGGCTGAAAATGGTGAGAGCCCGGTGCAGGAGCACCTGGTGGTCACCCGGTATGCGCCATCCCGGGTTGGCAAGGGGGAAATGCTGAGTGTTGAAGACATTCAGGAGATCCTGTCAGTGGATCTGCTGGGGGTGATCCCTGAATCCACCGCGGTGCTGAATGCCTCCAATGCCGGCGTGCCGGTGATCCTCGAGGATAAAACCGACGCCGGCCAGGCCTACGCGGACGTGGTGGCTCGATACCTCGGTGAAGAGCGGGAACACCGGTTCCTGGATGAAAAGAAAGGCCTCTTCGGCCGACTGTTCAAAGGCTAGGTCCATGGGTTTTCTGGATTACTTTCGATCCGAGAAAAAGCGCAGCGCCTCGCTGGCGAAAGAACGCCTGCAGGTGATCGTTGCTCGAGAGCGCGGCCACCGCGGTGGGCCGGATTACCTGCCGGCGCTGCAGCAGGAGATCCTGAATGTGGTCCGGCGCTACGTTGAGGTGGAAGAGGACGCCGTGAAGGTTCAGGTGGAGCGCGAGGGTGACTGTGAAGTCCTGGAGCTCAACGTCACGCTTCCGGAAGAGTGAGAATCCTCAGTTGACCCGCGCGCCATCCAGGGCGGTGACATCCACCTGCATCTCAAGTCGCTGGCCCGGCTGCAGATAGGTTCCCTCGGCAATGCCGTTCCAGCGTCGCAGATCATTGATCCCGACACTGAACTGGCGAGCGATTCGGTAAAGGGAATCGCCCTGGCGGACGGTGTAAGTCACCGACTGAACCCGCTGGCCGGGGCTGGCCAAACGGCTTCCCTCAGTTTCACTCCAGATCACCAGCCGCTCCCCGAGGGGGAGAACCGCGTTGGCATCCAGGTCGTTCCAGCGCACCAGATCGCCCACGCTGACGCCATAGCTCCGGGCAATGGTCCACAGACTTTCGCCCCGCTGCACAACGTGATCATAGCGTTGCCGCTCGCTCTGTCCGCTGCCGGCGCTGGCGGTCTGGCCGGCTCGGTCGGTGGGGCGGCTGGCCAGGGGAACCAGGAGATCGGCACCGGCCCGAATCAGGTCACCGTTGAGGTTATTCGCCTCACGCAACGCGCCGACCGGAACTCGATAGCGATTGGCGATGCCGCCGAGGGTCTCGCCCTGCGCAACGCGGTGACGTTGCCAGCGCATCCACTCGGATGGCGGGTGATCGGCCAGGGCGGCATTGAAACTGTCTGCCCGGTCCCTGGGTAGCAACAGGTGATGGGGCCCATCAGGCGCGGTCGCCCAGCGGTTGAACCCCGGGTTCAGCTCGTAAATGGTGTCCATCTCCAGGCCCGAGAGCTCGGCCACCAGGGCCAGATCGATCTGACGGTCCAAATCCACCCGCTTCAGAAAGGGCTCATTGGGGATGTCCACCAGTGTCAGGCCGTGCTTCTCGGGATGTCCCACCAGCTCACTCATGGCGAGTAGCCGGGGCACGTAGTTCATGGTCTCCTGCGGGAGGCTCAACGACCAGTAGTCGGTGGGCTGGCCCGCGTTTTCGTTTCGCCGGATGGCGCGGGAAACGGTCCCTTCCCCGGCGTTGTAAGCGGCGATGGCCAGCAGCCAGTCGCCGTCGAACATGTCATGAAGGTAATCCAGGTAGGTCAGCGCCGCATCCGTGGACGCCAACACGTCCCGGCGGCCGTCATACCACCAGTTCTGGTCCAGCCCGAAGTGGCGACCGGTGGCGGGGACGAACTGCCAGAGCCCGGCGGCGCTGCTTCGTGAATACGCGAACGGCTGGAACGCGCTCTCCACCACCGGTAGTAGCGCGAGCTCCATGGGCATGTCCCGCTCCTCGAGGGAGTGAACGATGTGATACATGTAAGGCCGCGCTCGCTCCGAAACCCGCTCCCAATAGCTGGTCATTCCCGCGTAGCGTTTCATTTCTGCCTGCACGCGCTCGTTATCGTGGCCTGGAATGCCATAGCCCTGGCGGATACGGTCCCAGACGGTCTCCGGTGGCAAGGCCTTTTCTGCCTCCGTCAGTCCGGAAAAATCCCGTGACGCGGTGCCTGCCACTTCATGCGGCATGCCCCGCGCCGCACTGCTGTCGCGGGCACCATCCGTCGAACGCATCGGATCGCCGACGTTGGCGCAGCCGACGGCGAACAGGGCAATGAAGACCGGACCCATGCGCTTGGTCGTGATACCCACGCGCCTTTCTCCTAAAAGTTGTCTTTCCACTGGCGCAACACCGCGAACACCTCGGCGGGGGTGTCCAGTTGCTGGCCTGCCCGGGCCTCGGCCTGCCGTTTGACGGCATCGCTGTCCCATCGCAGAAAGGGGTTGGTGTCACACTCTTCGGCCAGGGTTGAGGGCAGCGTAATCCCGCCCTTGGCGCGTTGCTGCCTGACGTTTTCCAGGCGTTGCTGCAGCGCTTGATTATCCGGCTCTACGGCCACTGCAAATTCCAGGTTGGCCAGCGTGTATTCGTGCCCGCAGTAAAGGCGGGTCTCTCCCGGCAGCGCTCGCAGCTGGGCCAGATAGGCCTGCATCTGCTCGGGTGTGCCCTCGAACATCCGCCCGCAACCACCGGCGAAGAGCGCGTCACCGGCGAAAAGGGCACCGCCGCCGAAGTAAGCCAGATGATCCAGGGTGTGCCCCGGCACCGCGATGACGTCGAACCGGGTCTCGAGCCCGGCCGGGGCGATGGTCTCGCCGGCGGACACCGGATTGGTCAGGTTGGGGATGTTGCTGTCCCTCGGTCCGTAAACCGGCGTGCCGTTGTCCACCAACTCGGCGACGCCTGCCACGTGATCACCGTGATGGTGGGTCACGATGATGGCACTCAGCGTCAGGCCCAGTGACTCCAGCGCCCGGACCACTGGCGCTGAATCCCCGGGATCCACGACGACTGCGTTGCGCCCCTGTGGTGGGCTGATCAGCCAGGTATAATTATCGGCCAGAATAGGCACAGGGGTTATTTTTAGCATGCTGCGCATGCTACCCCGCGGCGTAAATTGCCTCAAATAAACGGCGACCAAGGGAGAGATTGGGCGCATGCAATGGCTGCACCGCTGGTTTGCAACCAGCGCCGGACAGGAACTGGCTGACCAGGAGTCGCGGCTGATCTCCCGTCGACTGGCGGGACTGTATGCCCAGCGCGTTCTGCAGGTGGGTGATTACGGCGGCGGTCGATGCCCCACCGTCTTCGGTGATGCGCGTCTCTGGGTTCTGGATAACTGGCGCGGCGGCCAGACCGACCTGAGGGCCAGCCCCGAGGTCCTGCCGCTCGCCTCCGGCAGCGTCGATGTGGTGGTGCTGATTCATCAGCTGGAGTTCGCCGAGCGTCCCCATCAGGTCATTCGCGAGGCAGCAAGGGCGCTGGCACCGGAGGGTCATCTGCTGGTGGTGGGGTTCAATCCCCTGAGCCTCTGGGGGCTTCGCCGAATGCTGGCCGCGGGGCGTTCCGAGCCTCCCTGGGCCGGTCGATACCTGGGTGCGCTTCGAGTGGGTGACTGGATGCAACTGCTGGGCCTGATTCCGCGCCCTCACGATGGTATCGCCCTCATGCCCCCACTGCCGCAGCGCCTGCGGCGGAAAGCCGCCGCCAGGCCTTCGAATTATGGTCGCAGCCTGGGCCCGGGGCTTCGCTGGATCGGTGGCGTTCACCTGGTCATGGGGCAGAAACGGGTCGCCGGCCCGACCGCCCCGCGCCTGCGGTGGCATCGGCGTCTGGAGTTGATCCCGGGGGGGATACCTCAGGCCAGTGCCGGCGCCCGTAATGCCGGCCGGGAGCGCCTGAATGACACGGGTTGAAATCTTTACGGATGGCGCCTGCCGCGGTAACCCGGGCCCCGGTGGGTGGGGCGTTCTGCTCCGCTATGGAGGAACGGAGCGGGAGTTGTATGGCGGGGAGTCCGTCACCACCAACAACCGCATGGAACTGACCGCGGCGATCAAGGGCCTGGAGGCCCTCAATCGGCCCTGCGAGGTCGATCTGACCACGGATTCCCAGTATGTTCGCAAGGGCATTACTGAATGGATGGATGGCTGGAAGCGGCGTGGCTGGAAAACCGCGGCCCGAAAGCCGGTACTCAATCAGGATCTGTGGCAGCGCCTGGACCAGCTTGCGGCCACTCATCGAGTTCACTGGCACTGGGTGCGCGGTCACGCCGGTCATGCCGAGAATGAGCGGGTGGATGCGCTGGCCAATCGCGGAATCGACGAAATGAACCAAGTGGAGGGCTGATGCGGCAGATCATTCTGGATACGGAAACCACTGGACTGGAGCCGCAGGAAGGCCATCGAATCATCGAGATCGGCTGCTATGAGCTCGACCGCCGCCGCCCTACGGGCCGGCAATTTCATGAGTACCTCAATCCGGATCGCCCGGTGGACCCCGGCGCCATCGAAGTCCACGGACTGACCGATGTTTTCCTCGCGGACAAGCCGCGCTTTGCCGACGTCGCCCAGGCGTTGATTGATTTTGTCAGCGGCGCCGAGGTGATTATCCACAATGCACCCTTCGACGTGGGTTTCCTGGATGCGGAACTGGGCCGTCTCGGGGCGGCATGGGGGCAGCTGCAGGACTATTGCGTGGTGACGGACAGTCTGGCGTTGGCGCGCAGCCGCCACCCGGGACAGCGCAACAGCCTCGATGCGCTCTGCAAGCGCTACCGGGTCGACAACAGCAGTCGCACGCTCCATGGCGCCCTGCTTGACGCCGAAATCCTGGGCGAGGTCTACCTGGCCATGACCGGGGGGCAAGTGGGCCTGACCCTGGGCACGGAGGAGCCGGGCAACGGCCCGCGTCAGGCGGAAGCCCGGCGTGACGTCGCGGAGGATCGAAAGCCACTGCCGGTCATTCAGCCCACGGCAACCGAACAGCAGCTGCACGAGGCCTGGCTTGAGCGTCTCGACGCGGCGGCGGATGGCCCCTGCGTATGGCGTAATCTGCCCGCCGAGGTAACAACATGATCCCGAGACCGCTGGTGGCTCCGGTGCGTGCCGTTACCCTGGATCTGGATTTCACCCTGTGGGATCTCACCGGTGTGCTCCAGCACGCCGAAGCCGTGTGTCAGGGATTGCTGGAGCAGCGCTACCCGGCGGTGGCAGAGCGCTATGACATCGCAGGACTGCGGGACCTCCGTGCCAGCATTGTCCAGGCGCAGCCCGGCCTTGCCCACGACGTCACCGCTCTACGTCGAGCGGCGCTGCGCAAGGCCGGCGAGGACGCCGGTTACCACGGTGAGGTGCTGAACCGCCTGGTTGATGAGGCTTTCGAGGTCTTCCTCGACGCCCGCCATGCGGTTCGGGTTTATGACGACGCCATCCCCCTGTTGCAGGCTCTGCAGGGTCATGTGCGGGTGGGGGCGTTGACCAACGGCAACGCCGAGGTCAGTCGACTTGGCTTGGGCGATTATTTCGATTTTTCATTGTCGGCCGTGGAACTGGGTGCTGCCAAACCGTCCCATCTGGTCTTCGAGACGGCCACCAATCGCGCCGGGGTGCCAGCCGCGGAAATTGTCCATGTGGGCGATGATGTGCACAGCGATGTAACCGGCGCGGCCCGGCATGGCATGCAGGCCGTATGGCTGAATCGCGACGGCGCGCCCTGGCCGGCCGACGTGGAGCCAGTGCCTCATCATGAGGTCGCCAGCCTGGCGGAGCTCCAGGGCATGTTGCTGGGCCTTGTCGGAGTGACGCGATGACGGGTGTGGAGGCTCGCGGGTTCGGGCTTGTCGTCATTGGTGATGAGCTGCTGTCCGGCAAGCGTCAGGATCGTCATTTTCCTCATCTGCAGGGGCTGCTGGCCGAGCGGGGCCTGGAGCTTCGGTGGGTTCGTTTCATTAGCGATGAAGCGGCCCTGATCACCGGGACATTGCGGGAGACACTGGCGGGGCCGGATGTGGTGTTCAGCTGTGGCGGCATTGGTGCGACGCCGGATGACCGCACCCGGCAGTGTGCCGCCGAAGCGCTCGGCGTGTCGCTGGCGGTTCACCCGGAGGGGCGGCAGATGCTGGAGGAGCGCTTCGGGCGCCCCGTGGAGCCCTCGCATCGGCTAAGGCTGGTGGAGTTCCCGTCCGGTGCCTCGCTGATTCCCAACCCGGTTAATCAGGTGCCGGGGTTCAGCATTCGTGACCATCACTTCATGCCCGGTTTCCCCAGCATGGCCTGGCCGATGATGGCCTGGGTGCTGGATCATCACTACACCGCCTGGCACGACCCGGACCGCCTGGCGGATCGGGCCATCGTCGTCACCGGCGCGCGGGAGAGCGATGTGATTCCCATGCTGGAGCGTTTTGAGCAGGCGCATCCCGGCGTGCGCCTCTCCTGTCTTCCCAACGTGCGCCAGGGTCAGTTTTCTCTGGAACTGGGCCTGAGGGGTAATCGGGATGCGGTGGCGGCCACCATGCCGGCGCTGCAGGCCGAAATTGCGGCGCTGGGCTTTGAGTGGCAGCCGGTTACCCTGACGGTGCGCCATGATTGAGCCGGCCGGGCGCCCGGGACGCCCGGCCCAGCTGGCCATCATCGTGTTCGCCATTGTGCTGGCGCCGCTGGTGGGTGCAATGCTGACCGGCGACGATCTGCGATCTTTCCTGCGTTTCCCGCCGCGGCCGCTGGAGGCCGCTCCGGAGAGTTTTACGGGCTGGGTGTTCGTTACCTACCTGGTGGCGATTGTTGCTGTTCTGCTGCCCTTTCTGCTGCGCATTGGTCGAGCGGGGTCTGCGGCATTGGCGGGCTCGGCGGGCTCGGCGGAGTCGCCGCGGACTTATCCGCTATGGGGATGGCTCGGTGTCGCCCTGCTGGCGGTGAGCTGGTTTATTGCCTGGGTGCCGTTGCCGGGGCTGGAGGAAGCCCGCCGTCTGTCGTTTACGCCGCTATGGGTCGGTTATGCCGTGGCGATCAGCGCCTGGGTGCAGAAGCGCGGCGGACGGTGCCTGCTCACGGAAGCCCCCTGGGTTTTTCTGGCCCTGTTCCCGGCCAGCGCCGGGTTCTGGTACCTGTTCGAGTACCTGAATCAGTTCACCGGTAACTGGATCTATGATGGCACCGGGGTCGCGCCGGATCGCGAGGCGCTGAGCTGGTTCCTGCGCTCCGCACTGCCCTTCAGCACGGTGCTGCCGGCGGTGCTCGCCACCCGGGATCTGCTTGCCACCTGGCCCCGTCTGTCTGCGGGACTGGATAACTTCGCGCCTATCCGGCCCCGCCGCCCACGGCTCGTCGCCGCCATCGCCTGGGCTGCCGGTGTCATCGGCCTGGCCGCCGTGGCTATCTGGCCAACAGCCCTGTATTCCCTGCTATGGGTGGCACCGCCGCTGATCATTGTGGCCACTCAGGCATTGGCCGGCGAGCGCCATGCCTTCACCCGGGTGGCCGGAGGCGACTGGCGGGGACCATGGCTTGCGGTGGTGTCGGCCCTTTTCTGCGGCCTTTGCTGGGAACTCTGGAACATCTTCAGCCTGGCCCGATGGACTTACCACATCCCCCATGCCCAAGTGCTGCATCTGTTTGAAATGCCGCTGCTCGGCTACGCCGGTTACCTGCCGTTCGGCATCACCTGCGTGGTGGCAGCGCACCTTCTCACCGGTCTGACGCCGGACGTACGAAATCCCGAAGACCGAAAGCCCTGATACCAGGAGTCTCCCAATGACCCATCAGCGAGTCGGAACCGTCTGTCTCGTTCTCCTGGCCATGTTGATCGCACTGGCCTATATCGTGCCGTTTGCCCTGCTCAGGGACGTGCAGGCGTGGCATGGCGCGTTTCTTTTCTGGACGGTCTTCGGGCTACTGGTCCTCGGGGTGATTGCCCGACTGGTGGCGGAGTGGCGGCCATGACCACTGGCATTGTTGTCGCGCTGGTCATTTATGCGCTGATCGGAATTGCCCTGGCGGTGGCGGCCCGGCAGGGCCTCGGTTCCGGCTCCAGTGAGTACTTCCTCGCGGGTCGCAAGGCCGGGGGTGTGATTTCCGCGCTCAGTTACGGAGCCACCACCTTCAGCGCCTTCATGATGGTCGGCCTTGCCGGCCTGACCTACGCCGGAGGTGTTGGAGCCCTCGGGTTCGAACTGATCTATCTCGCCGGCCTCGGCCTGGTGGCGATTTTCGGCCCCCGTTTCTGGCTGGTGGGAAAACGGTTCGGCTTTATCACACCGGCAGAGATGCTGAGTTATCGGTACAACAGCCGGGTGGTGGGCGGTGCAATGGCAGTCGCCTCCTGCATTTTTCTGATTCCCTACAGTGCAGTGCAGTTAATGGGGATCGGTTACCTGCTGTCAGTGATCAGTGATGGATCCATCAGCTTTGATGCCGGCATTCTGGTGGGCGTTGCGCTGGCGCTCATCTGGACCATGGTGGCCGGGCTTCGATCCGTGCTCTGGACCGATGCGTTGCAGGTGATCATCATGCTGACGACCAGTCTGCTGGCCGTGGGTTTCGTCATGGCGGCGCTGGGGGGTCCGGCGGCTTTCATGGCCAGCACCGCCCGCGATTACGGTGAGTGGCTGGCAGTGCCCGGGCCCGGCGTGTTCGACATGGTCACCTTTATCGGCCTGACGCTGCCCTGGTTTTTCTTTTCCATCAGCAATCCGCAGGTCAGTCAGCGACTGTTCTCCACGGTGTCCATTGGCGCGCTGCGGACCATGCTGCTGGGCTTTCTGCTGATCGGCTTCGTCTACACGCTCGTTTCCGTCCTGTGGGGTTTTGCCGCGCTTCAGCTCCTGCCGGCCCTGGATAGTCCGGACCTCGCCACGCCAACGCTGCTGGCCAGCGATGCGGTGCCGCGGTTGGCAGCCATCGTGCTGGTGGTGGGGATTGTGGCCGCGGCGGTATCCACCGTGGATTCGGTGTTGTTGAGCCTGGCGTCGCTGGTTTCCCGGGACCTGTATCGGCCCATGGCACCTCGTGGCACGCGGGAAATGCTCGCTGGCAAGATCGTCATGGTGATCGTCGCCGCGCTGGCCGTGCTGTTCGCACGACTGCAACTGGACCTCATAACGATCCTGTCGGTGGCCTCCTCCGCCGGGCTCCTGGTCACCGTGCCCGCCATTGTTGGCGCCTTCTTCTGGCGGCGGGGCACCGCCACGGGGGCCGTCGGCAGCATCATGATTGCCGGTGTCGTGGTTACGATCCTTCAGGTTGGCCGGTTCGCTCCGCTCGGAGTGCCCGCCTCAGTCTGGGGTGGGTTGCTGGCAGTGGCGCTGTTTGTTGGCCTGAGCCTGCTGACCCGTCCCCCGACGAGCCGTGCCGCCGAGTTCATGGCGCCGGTGGAGGAGGGGCTGGCCCGCCACCGGATCCGGTAGTCCTGTCGCGCGGCTCTAGCGGGTGCCCTCGAGCAGGTTGTCCCGCAAGCTGCCGGAGAGGGGGCTGTCCGGATCCAGCCAGATGCCAAAGTACGCCTCGGCAAACTCGGCCCCCGGCATGGTCCCCGCGGGTTCGCCGTTGAATATCAGTTGTGTTCCCTGCCCTGGCTGGTATTCCATGCGATAGCGGTCGCCCTCGCTGACGGACTGGAAATAGCCATGAAAGGTGGCGACGTCCGACTCCAGCGATGCCAGCTGGTCGGCGGTCAGCTGCTCCTCGAGCTTGGTGTTCGCCGCCAGAATGATGTCTTCGGCGCTAATGTCGTAAAAATATTCGATCTCCAGCCGTCGGGGGGTGTCTGCCGCCAGCACGTCCGGGGTTGCCGTACCCGGAGGCAGATAAAGCCCGGCGGCGTAGACAACAAATATCACCCGGTATCGGGCGATGCCGGTGCCGGTGAGCACCAGGGTTTCATCGCCGAGGGTAACCTCCCGGTCGAAGCGGGCACCCCGCTCCTCGACCTCGGCCCGGGCAATCGCCCCCGACAATGTCAGGGCCAGTACCGACACCATGGCGATCCACCGGCTCCACCCCGAGATCCACCGACTCAAGGCTCGAGCCCCGGCGCATCCGCCTTTCGGAAGAACAACGTCACCGTGCCGACACGAAAGCCGAATTTGGTCACCTCGGCGGTATTGATCAGGGTGTTTTCATCCACGAGCACCATCCAGTCATCGAACCGCAGATTCCAGGTCCGATCGCCGACATCCAGGGCCATGGTGTACTGCCAGTTGAGGGCGTTGCCGGCGCGCTCGCCCTCTGCAATGCCAACAATGTCCCCGGCCGTGCCCTGGTAGGTTCGATCGTCAATTCGGTCAATTTCCCAGACCCGGCGCTCGGTTTCGCCGTCGTCGTAGACAAAATGCTCATCCAGGACGATCCGATCGCCGTCCACCTGACCATCGATGTCCACCGTAAACCGACGCTGAATCTGCCCACCCCGGGACTGAAACATCCCCCAGGCGAGCACCCGGCCGTCAAAAAACTCCTCCACCCGGAATTCCGGGCCCTCATCGGCATAATCCTCCGGCGTCGGTCCGGCACAGGCAGCGAGCAGGACCACAGCGAGAAGCAGGCTGGTTATCAGACCCGATCGGGTGGGGGCCATCACCGTCTCCTTTTGGGTTTATGGGCAGTCAACCCTATCATTGTGCTCCATTCCAGCGACCACAGGATGTTTTTCATGGCGGGTGATGAAGATCTGCGCCAATTGGCCCGGAGTGCGGATGTGGTGGTGTTTCACTCTCCGGTCACCGATCTTGGCGGACTGGATGAGCAGCTCGAGGAATCCGGGCACAACTGGCGCGCCATCGAAATGGGGATGGGGTCGTCGGAAAGTCGCGAGCAGTTCCGTCGGCTCAAAGCCATGACCGGACGCGGCACGTTGCCCCAGGTGTTTGTCGAGGGTCGCTTTGTCGGCGGCCTGCAGGCGGCAAAGGCCTCGCTGAATGAGCGCGCGGGGGGCAGCACTGCAGCCGCGGGCTGGATGGGCTATCTGGGGCTGTTGCCATTCCTGGCTACGGCCATTGGTGTCTGGTTCGGTCCGGCCTGGGCCGCCGGATGGCTGGCGGCCTATGGCGCCGTCATTCTCTCCTTTATTGGGGCGATTTACTGGGGGCTGGCCATGTCCCGTCCGGGTGCGTCCCCGGAGTGGTTCTACGCGTCGGTGGTTCCGGCACTGGTTGCGTGGGCGGCGCTGCTGGTTCCAGCCATCGTCGGCCTGCCCGTGATTGCCGCCGGGTTCATTGGCTGGCGGGTCTGGGAGTCCCGGGAAGCGGCCGGGGCGCTGCCTCGATGGTTCCGGCGGCTTCGCACCGTGCTGACGTCCGGTGCCGTTCTGGCGCTTGTCGGGGGCTGGCTGGCTCTCCTGCCCTTTACAGGTACGGGGTGAAAAGCCAGGCGAGCGCGTCCCGAATGCGGGGCAGAAGCGGACGCTCATCCAGTTCCGCCAGCGTCACCCGCCGGGAGGCGCGCCGGCAGTTTTCGATGTGCTCAGCCATGGCCTCGCCAAAACGGGTGTCATAAACCTCCACCACCACCTCGAAGTTTAGCCGCAGGCTGCGGGGGTCGAGATTCGCCGAGCCCACCTGGGTGTACTGTCCGTCCACCACAAACAGCTTGCTGTGATCAAAGCTGCCGGACTGGTAGTAGACCCGCACCCCCCACTTCACCAGCTCCCAGAGCATGTTGCGGGTCGCCCAGTGCATGAAAGGCAGATTGTTATGCCCGGGCAGGACAATATCCACCCGCGTGCCGCGCACCGCGGCCGCCTGCAGTGCGGCCACCAGCTCCCTCGGCGGCAGAAAGTAGGGGGTCATGATGGCCACATGGTCCCGGGCCGCCGCCACGGCGCCCGCCAGCACCATGGTCAGGCGATTCAGATCCTCGTTCGGCCCGTCTAGCAGTACTCGGCATAGCGCGTCGCCGGCCTCGGCAGCCGGCTCGGACCGGCGGGGCGCATCGCGGCGGCGGGTGACGAATTCCCAGTCGTCCAGGAATACGCCCTCGAGCTGTTCAGCCAGGGGGCCACGCAGGTGGAAGTGGATGTCGCGGATCCCTTCCTTCGAGCCTGGCCGGTTCACCAGGTGGCGATCCCCGATATTCATGCCTCCGGTGAAGGCCGTCTGACCGTCGACCACCAGCAGCTTGCGGTGATTGCGCAGATTGATCAGTGGACTCGGCGGCACCAGCCGCGGTGGCAGAAATCGGGCCACCGGCACACCCCGACGCCGAAGCGCATGACGAATACGGGGCCAGCTGTACCACTCGCCCGCGCCATCCAGCAGGACGCGCACGTCGACGCCGCGATCCCGGGCGGCGGCGAGGGCCTCGACAAACTGCTGACCGCTTTCGTTGCTCTCGAAAATGTACGTCGACAGGAACACCTGATCGCGGGCATTTTCGATGGCGTCGATCATGGCCGGGTAGGCGGCCTCACCACCGATCAGACTCTCGATGTCGTTGCCATGGCTGATGGGACGCCCCGCGACGGCGCTGGAGATTTGCGCCTGGGTTCGAAAAGCCGCCGGAATCCGCTCCGGGAGCCGATCCTGCGGGTCCGGCTCTCCGCCGGTGAGCTCCCCCCGCAACTGAAGCGCTCGTGTCCGGATACGGTTAATGCCGAAAAAATAGTAGAAAATCGGCCCGACCACGGGAAAGAGCAGGCAGAAGGCAATCCATCCGAACGCCGCGGCAGGCTCGCGCTTGTTCAGCAGCGCATGCAGGGCGCTGCCGGTGGAAATCAGCAGGATGGCGGCGACGCTGAGCCACTGCAGAGTTTGCATTGTCACGGGCTGCCTCCGCGGCTAGTATCCGAGTCACAGGCACGTTTTTGTGCCAGGAGGCTGCATGGTAACCCTGCGTCGCTGTTCCCTGCTTGCCGTGATGCTGGTGATCCTCGGATGGCTGGCTCCGGTTCCCCCAACGACCATGGCAGCCAACGGCGAGAGCGCCGGGACATTGCCCCGGCCCGCCGCACTCGAGCCTGCCATCCAGTTCTGGACTTTCATTTACACCGAGACTCCCGTTAACCGGGGTGTGATCCACGATTCCGGCGATGACATGCGGATTTACGGCGAGGTGTCGGTGGCACCGCCCGGGCAATGGTCGGAGCGCCGGCGCCAGGTTGGTGAGGCGCTGGATGAGCACCGGGCGGCCCTCAAGGCCCTGGCGGAGAATTCCCTGGATCCCCGGACGCCCCTGCAGGCACAACTCCTTGACCGCTTGCCGGATGACGCCAGCCCTGATGATTTGCTGGCCCTTGCGGAGCGGCTGCGTTTCCAGGGAGGACTGCGCGAGAATTTCCGTGATGGACTGGCGCGCTCTGGCCAGTGGCGCGATTACATTGCGGGGGCGCTTGCGGAGGCTGAAGTCCCCCCTGAGCTGCTTGCATTGCCCCATGTGGAGTCCTCCTTCAACCCGGTGGCTCGATCCCATGCCGGCGCTGCCGGCCTCTGGCAGTTCACGGCGGGCACCGGCCGTGAGTTCATGCGCGTGGACCCGGTGGTGGATGAGCGGCTTGATCCGTGGCTCAGCACTCGGGCGGCCGCGGCGCTGCTGCGGCGAAATCACAACGCACTGGGCACCTGGCCGCTGGCCATAACCGCGTATAACCATGGCGCCAATGGCATGCGTCGAGCGGTGAACGAGGTGGGTAGCACTGACTACATGCGGGTTCGCGAGACCTATCGGGGGCCCCGTTTCGGGTTCGCTTCGCGCAATTTCTACCCAGCCCTGCTGGCCGCAGCCGAAGTGGATGCGCGCCATGAGCAGTACTTTCCCGGGCTGGTCATGGACGAACCCGGCGCCGTTGTTCGGGTCGAATTGCCCCATTACACGCCGCTGGAGACGTTGATCGACGGGCTTGGTCTGGACGCAGGGCAGCTTCTCGCCGTTAACCCGGCGCTCGGGCCAGCGGTGGGGGACGGCCGCAAGTTTCTGCCGAAGGGCTACCCGCTGGTACTGCCGCAATCCGATATCGACTGGGCACGGAAAGTCCATGCACTGCCCGGGTCGCGTCTGTTCACTCAGCAGCGTCCGGACCTCCACCATGCGGTACGGCCGGGGGAGACGCTCTCGGGCATCGCTGCCCGCTACGGGGTCGGGTTACAGACCCTAATGGCCAGTAACGGCATCGGCGACGCCAATCGCATCCGAGTGGGCACCAACCTGAGTCTGCCGGCGGCTGGCGCCATGCCGGAGCCGGTCAGTGGCGGTTACCATCAGGTCCGTGCCGGTGAGACGCTGGGCGGCATCGCCCGCCGTCACGGGACGAGTGCCGGCCGGCTTCAGCGGATCAACGGGCTGGCGGATCCTGACCGTATCCGTGTCGGGCAGCGTCTTCGCTTGACGGCGGACCCGGCAGGAAGTATCGAAATCGGTGCCGAGACTTGATAGTAATGGGATGAACCCGGCGGCGAGGGATGGGCTTGGACGATGCTCAAAGCCATCAAGGATTTTTACGAGGCCAACATCAATCCGGCCACGGAGGTCGAGGGCCAGTCGGTCAGTCACCGGCTGCAACTGGCCACCGCGGCGTTGCTGATTGAGATGGCGCAGGCGGACAATCAGCGACACAGCCTGGAGTTCCAGGCCGTTCACGACGGGATCATGGACGTTTTCGATCTCACCGCGGAGGAAACCGCCGAGGTCATCGAACTTGCTGATCTCGAGGCCCATGAGGCAACGGACCATTTCGAATTCACCCAGCTCATCAATGAGCAGTTCGATTACTCGCAGAAGTGCAAGGTCGTCGATCTGCTCTGGCGGGTCTGCCTGGCTGACTCGGAAATGAACCGTTACGAAGAGCAGCTGGCCCGCAAGATTACCGAGTTGCTTCACGTGGAGCACAAGGACTTCATTGCCGCGAAACTCCGGGTGCAGCGCGAGTACAGCGCCAGCGGTCACCTCGACGACTTCGACAATTACGCCTGAATGGCGGTCTTCAAAGCACGTCAGGTCGCCCGAATTCGAGACGGTGTGGCAGCGGGCCGGGCAGCGGTGCGGCGATCCGGCTGCCCGGAACCGCTGGTTTTTGCGCGGGCCTATGTGGAAGCCGGCGGACCTCAGGTGCCGGGGGATCCATCGGTCGCCGCCTCCGAGGCCCTGGGTCAGCGTCTGCTGGCCTGGCTTGCAGACTCCGACACCCCCCCGGCGGACGATGCCGACCTGGCGCGGGAAGTCTCCCGATGTGTCAGTGAGACTCAGTGGGCGTTGACGCTGGATGATGATGGCGTCGTTGGCTTTCTGCTTGACCTGCCGGAGGAAGCCCTTGAAAACCCCACCGTGGAGGCGCTGGCTCACCAGAGCCAGGGGTTGGGTCCGGGGGTTTTTCGCAAGGCTGACATCCTGGTGCTCCAGCCCGAATGCGACGGAGCGCGGTTCATCCCCATCACCCACCACGACGTCGAGTGCTGATCGCCCGGCGGCAAGGTTGACTTGCATCTCTCTTGGCGTAGTCTAAGGCACTGCGCACAACATATAGTGTCTTTCTTTTCGAAAGGCGGGATATATTGTGCGAACAAGGCACGAACGGATGGGGCAAGGAGAAGTTCATGAGCACTGCGACGAGACTGCGGGCGCTACCCAGCGCCGTGACCGAAATTCCGATCCAGGACGCCGCGGCGGACATCTGGGATAAAAAATATCGGCTCAAGACCAAGGATGGTGAGGTCGTCGACGAGAAGGTGGATGACACTTTCAAGCGGGTTGCTCGGGCGTTGGCCGATGTCGAGGAAGAATCCCGGCGGGATCACTGGTACGAGCAGTTCCTCTGGGCGCTGCGTCGTGGCGCCATCCCGGCCGGCCGCATCACCTCCAACGCCGGTGCCTGGGAGCATAAGCCCGCGACCTCGACGATCAACTGCACGGTCTCGTCCACGATTGGTGATTCCATGGACGATATCCTGGACAAGGTTCACGAAGCGGGACTGACGTTGAAGGCCGGCTGTGGCATCGGTTACGAGTTCTCCACGCTGCGGCCGAAAGGCGCTTACGTGTCGGGCGCGGGCGCCTACACCTCCGGACCGCTTTCCTTCATGGATATCTACGACCGGATGTGTTTCACGGTGTCCTCGGCCGGTGGACGACGGGGTGCGCAGATGGCCACGTTCGACGTGGGTCACCCGGATGTCATGGATTTCATTCGCGCCAAGCGCGAGGACGGTCGACTGCGTCAGTTCAACCTGTCCCTGCTGATTACCGACGGGTTCATGCAGGCGGTGGAGAATGGCGATGACTGGCCGCTGGCGTTCCCGATTCGGGCGGATGAGGTCGAGGCCGACGGAGTCGACCTTGACGACGCCGAACAGGTGCTCTGGCGGGAGTGGCCCAATCGCAACAGTGGCTACGTTACCCGCGAAGATGGTCTGGTGGCCTGCCGGATCTACCGCAGGGTCAAGGCCCAGCGGATCTGGGACATGATCATGACGTCGACCTATGACTACGCGGAGCCCGGCTTCGTGCTCATCGATCGGGTCAACGAGCTCAATAACAATTGGTTCTGTGAGGAAATCCGCGCCACCAACCCCTGTGGCGAGCAGCCACTGCCACCCTATGGCGCCTGCTTGCTGGGCTCCGTCAACCTCACCAAGTTCGTCCGCGAGCCGTTCACCGAGCGGGCGCATTTCGATTGGGAGGAGTACCGCCGGGTGGTGGCCCTGTTTACCCGGATGCTGGATAACGTGGTGGAAATCAACGGCCTGCCCCTGGGGCGCCAGCGCGAGGAAATCGAGCGCAAGCGTCGCCATGGCATGGGCTTTCTGGGGCTCGGCTCCACCGTCACCATGCTGCGCATGAAGTACGGCGATGACGATTCCCTGGCCTTTACCGAGCAGGTAGCTCGGGAGATGGCCCTTGAGGGATGGCGGGAAGCGCACCGCCTGGCGGAAGAGAAAGGCCCCGCCCCCATCATGGACGAGGACTTCGAAGTCACCGAGCGGATGCTCGCCTGGCGCCCGGAGCTTCGTGACGCCGGCTACAAGGTGGGTGACACCCTCAAGGGGCGGGTGCTATGGGGGCGTTACAGCCGCTATATGCAGCGGGTCGCCGAGGCCGAGCCGGAGCTGGTGGATCAGCTGGTGGAGACCGGTGCCCGATTTACCCACCACACCTCCATCGCGCCCACCGGCACCATCAGCCTGTCCCTGGCGAACAATGCCTCCAATGGCATCGAGCCGAGTTTTGCCCATCACTACTTCCGGAACGTGATTCGTGAGGGCAAGAAGTCCAAGGAAAAGGTGGACGTTTTCAGTTTCGAGTTGCTGGCGTACCGCACCCTGATCAATGAGGATGCCTTGCCGAGCATGGACGCCGAGACGCGCAATCTGCCGGAATACTTCATTACGGCAGACGACATCACGCCGAAACAGCATGTCGATATTCAGGCGGCGGCGCAGAAATGGGTGGATTCCAGCATCTCCAAGACCGCCAATGTGCCGACGGACTACGACTACGATGAGTTCAAGGACATCTATCGTTATGCCTATCAGCAGGGGCTGAAAGGCTGCACGACGTTTCGCTTCAACCCGGAGGCATTCCAGGGGGTCCTGGTCAAGGAGTCCGACCTGGAGAACACCACGTACCGCTTCAAGCTCGAGGATGGTCGGACCGTGGAGGTCAAGGGTGGTGACGAAGTGGAATACGACGGCGAGATTCACACCGCCGCCAATCTCTACGATGCCCTCAAGGAAGGGTATTACGGCAAGTTCTGAGGATCCGCGATATGGCCGTGCAAATTGACAGCAAGATTATTGATT
>Ga0207421_10002703_pt1 | contig 21788 bp, 12 predicted proteins | sample SodLakKL_010_SED_4_FD_187542 | JGI IMG/M metagenome (GOLD analysis project Ga0207421, IMG submission 187542) | Alkaline sediment microbial communities from Lake Tanatar, Kulunda Steppe, Russia - 8KL_010_SED (SPAdes) (version 2) | ecosystem: Environmental > Aquatic > Non-marine Saline and...
GGCCTCCATCGCCGCGGCCACCAGCGTGCGATTGCCCTCGCGGCGAACCCGCACCAGCCCACCGTCGGCGAGCCGAGCGACTTCTCGCGACACCGTCGCCTGCGGCGCCCCGACGCGCTCGGCCAAGCCACCGACCGTCGTCTCCAACCCCGGGTTGGTGAACAGCTCACCGAGGAGGCGGAACTGCACGTCGGTGCGGAACAGCGGAAACCACCGGACCTCATCCATGGATTGGATCATCGCATCCAGAACTTGGATGGTCTGGCTCGTCGACTGCGCCCCAACCCTCGCTCGTGGGCCACCCAACCCTGATCCGCGCCGGGGAGGATGGACCGGCGACCGACGGCGCGTCCCGGGGCGCTGCGGCCGGGTGGTCGACCAGGCGCCTTGCGCTCCACGCATCCCCGGCGGCATCGAGCACGTCGTCTGCAGTGGCCCGCTGAGGCCACCTCATCGACGCCTTCGAGGTCGAGGCCCGCCCGCTCGAGACCATCGAGGCGTTGCTGCAGACCCGCTCACGTCCTCTTCGGGGCCGGGGCTAGCCCCAGCAAGGCCGCGAAGGACACCTCGGTGTGCACCGCCCACACCGGCGACGACGCCTGCGGCCGCCATCGCCAGGCCTCGAGGTTCTTGCCGGCGATCGCGGAGGCCTGCTGGCTGACGCCGTACCCGGTGAGACGCCTCGCCTGCCCGTCGCCTACGCGTGCGTCGGCGGTCCTTTCGGCTCGACCCGGCCCCCTCAACCTCGAGTGCACCGTCGGTGGCCTCCAGCGCGGTACGCGGCCACGCCGATCTGGTGACGCGGACCCGACGGGACCGACGTTCTCGTCCCGGTAATCGCCGGAGCTGCGCCAGCCTGCTTGCGTGACGTCCGCCCCGGCGGACCGTCCGGTCCATGGACGCCACGCCTGAGCGCACCCCGCCCCTCGACGACACCGCTCCCCAGGGCGGCCTGCGGTTGACCGCCCGCACGGCCGATGGCGGCGACGTGCCGTTCGCCGACGCCGCCCACGCGGTGTGGGCCGGGCAGGCCCGCGCCGCCGACTTCGAGGTCACCGGCCACCGCACCAACCTCAGCGATGAGCCGTACCTCACACGACGTGGAGCCGAGCGCGTGCACCCAAGCACCACGGTCCACGTCAGTGTCGACACAGAGGAAGGCTGAGGTATGGCAACAGCAGCGAAGATCCTGAGGATGCCCGGCTGGCGGCGCTTCGTGCCCGACCCGCAGGCGCTGCGGGTGCCCGAGGAGTTCGCCGACCGGATGGACGCCGGCGGCTGCGTGGTCTTGGCGGGCCGCTGCTCGAGCTCCGACGGCCACCAGGGCCGACGGTCGGCCGCGCAGGACCTCAACGGCGCGGCTGCGCATCTCGCCCGCGACACCGGCTTCGACGTGCGGGGACTGCTGCCCTCCACCGAGGTGCTGCAGGCCAAGCTCGCCGACGCCGAGGTGCGCACCTCGATGACGTCTGACGGCCGCCCGTTCCGCAACCGCTACGTCGTCATCGACGAGCGTGCCCGCGCCGGCGTCGTGCTGCTCGTCTCGGTGGGGTCGGGGCATCTGCTCGATGAGGACGAGGAGCAGCCGTTCGTGCGGTACGCCGCCCGGTTGATCCGGCGCTACGACGCGCTGCTGTTCGCCTGCAAGCGCCTCGACCGCGGGGCGCGCGAGGACTGGGGCACCGCCCCGCTGATGCTCGCGCTACGGCAACGCAACGCCTACCTCTACGACGAGGACGGGCTCGGCAAGATCGACTTCGCCCGCGGCATCAACACGTTCCTCAAGGGTGGAGGCAGCCGCAAGCAAGCCGACGACATCCCCTATCAGACCCGCGACGGGCAACTCCAGCGCTCCGGAACCGAGCTGCAGGCGGGACGGGCGCCCTACTACGTCTCCACGCCCCCGCCTCCGGGCTTTGCCACCGCGTGGCTGCACGGGGCCGGCGGCACCCCCACCGACCGGGTCGTCTTCCTCGACTGCGACGAGGCGCGACCTGCCGACGCCGAGGTCGCCTACGGGCTGCCCGAGGTCTACACCGATGAGGACCCCAGCCGACGCGTCGACCAGGTCGCCAACGTCCGCTTCCTGCTCTCGGTGCTCGGCAAGCCCGGATGGAGCATGCGCCGGCTGGCCGCGGAGATGACCTACCGCAAGTACTCCACCCCCGGGCTGCGCCAGCGACGCGGCCCCGACGCGATCCTGCCCCACGACGACGCGCAGGCGCGCCACGTCCTCAACCGGGTTATCGACAACCTCGAGGTCTACGAGACCGGTGTGCTGCGCCGCGCGCTCGGCGCCGGCGTCGAGCCGGTCGAGATCACCGGCTGCTGGCCGCTCGACGGCCAGCCGTGGGCGTCGGCCGAGGACTTCGAGCGCATCCGCGCCTACCGCCGCGGCATCGACCTGCGCACCGCCAGGGCGGTGCAGATGACCTTCGCCGGGGTCACCGCGACCTACAACGGCGTCCCGGTGCGCCTGACCACCGGCCGCTGGGACTCCCGCCGTCAAGGTGAGCGCACGCTGCGCTACCAGTTCGTCCTCGAGGCCGACTACCCGCAGCGGCAGGTCAAGGCCGACCTGCACATCCCCCTGCCGTGGCAGCCCTTCGCCGAGAGCCTCGTCGACGCGTTCACCGCCGCCGGGGAGGTCCCGCTGCGCGCCGCCTCCGCCGCCGAGCTCGCCGCCGACGCCGACGACGGCCTCAGCGAACTGCGCGCCGAGGAGGCCCACTGCCGACGCGAGATCGCACGGCTCGAAGCCAGCCTCGCCACCATGCGCACCCGGCTCGAGGACACCGACGAGCACGGCGCGCCGATCCTGCGCGGCGCGCTGCTCGACGAGCTGCAGACGGGCTACAACCGCATCGCCGAGGAGGAGCTGCCCGCTACTCGCGCGCGGCACCAGACGTTGGTCACCGACCTCGAGCAGCGAAGCGCCAAGCAGCAAGCCACCGCCACCGCCGACGCCGCGCTGCTGCTCATCGAGAGCCTCCGCGACCCGACCGACCGGCGCTACCGCCACCTCTGGCTCGCGAGCATCCGCCAGCTCAAGGTCCACGCCGAACGGTTCCGCCGACACGGCAAGGACGGCAAGCGGCTGTCGTGGACCGGCGCGGTGCAGCTCACCCACCACGACGAGGTCTTCCTGCTGCCCTTCTCCGGCAGCTACGAGACCGGCGCCGCCGTCGCCGCTCCGCAGCGCACCGCCAGCGCCACCGAACGCGTCGTCGCCGCGATGGCCGACGGCACCCCCTTCCGCGACGCCGCACCCACCACGAGGATCGTCACCGCAGCCCGCGCCGCCGCCCACCTCGGCGCCGATCCCGACGAGTTCCTGCTCGGCGCCTGCGACGACCCGGCCATCACCCGCATCGCCGTCGCGTGCCTGCAGCGCCCCGACGCCACCGACACCGACCTCGCCAGCGCCCTCGACGTCGACCCGCGCCTCGTCGCCCGCGTCCGCGCGGTCCACACCGGCGAGGCCGTCCCGAAGGCCTGGCGGCAACGCCGGGCGGTGGCCGAGGCCGCCTTCTACGCCGTCGCCGCCTGCCACGACGGCCGCGTCACCGCCGAGCAGGTCGCCGACCTCACCGGCGCCTCGAAAGGGCAGGTCTACAACACCGGCTCGGCCCTCCGCGCCGACACCGGCATCTGGAGCACCCAGCGCAAGCGCGGCTACCTCCTCGAGCCCTGCGCCTGCGGCAGCACCGCCCGCGCGGTCCTGACCATCCCAGAACCCGTAGGACCGGTCTGCCGCCACTGCCGCACCGACCTCGCCGGCCTCGTGTGGCCCGCCGACCCCTACGACGGCTACCTCGCCCACCCCGAGCTCTGGGACCGCCTCGGATGGCCAGGAGCCTGCCGGTGACCCACTGAAGGCGGCAAGTTCAGCCGTGGCCCATGGAGACGGAAGAGGTGGCGCGCGCGCAACGTCGGCGGCCCTTCATCATCCTTGTGAGGCGAACCACCTCGAGGAACCACTGGGGAACACCGACCCAGCGAAGCGGCCGCGCGGCGCCTCCGACCGCCGACCGGTCTAGGCATCCTGCGCGTGCCGGCAGGTCGGGAATCGAGAGCATGCTGAGGGAGGTCCGCTTGAGCGCCCCACCGATGGGCTGCTGAGACCCGGCATCACAGCACGACGGTAGCGTCCGGGTCGGAACCGCTCGAACCTGCAGACCCGCCTGGTGCCCGAGGCCAGGCGGTCACCTGCAGGCACCGGAGACATTGATGCTCCGACAGCACCTCGGCTGGGGGTCCCCGAAGCCCGGTGCGGGCTGCTGCGGCTGCGCGCTCGGATGCCTCGGCTCCGCAACGGTCGTGCTGGCCCTGCTGATCCTGCTCGTGGTCTTCGTCGCCTGCGCCGAGACGCTCGGCGGGTGAGATGCACCTCCGATGGGACCCCGCGAGGCGGCAGTAGGCGGACCGCGTGAACGCAAGGCCGCCGAGGCCGCTGACAGCCCAGACGCCCAAGCCAAGCCTCACCCCTCCTGATCGGTTGCGCTGCGCAACCGAACGGGCGGACGACACCGGGCTCCAGAGCGCGCTCGACTGCGCCGCCGATTCAGGGACACCGATGGCCGCGATCGCTTCGTTCGATCGGATCGGGGGCCATCTCTACCGGGGCCCTCGGCGGTGACGGCTGCTCGACACCGAAGATCTGGGTGACCCACATCACTCCGTCGCGACGACAGACGACCCCGACGCCCAGCGCGTCATAGTCGGGCTCCAGGATGTTGCGGCGATGACCGTCCGAACGCATGAGCGCCACGTGCGCCTCCGCAGTGGTGGGATGATCGATGGCGATGTTCTCACCGGTCCCTACGAACCGAGGATGCGCGCGGTGCTCGTCGGGGGAATGCTCGAACTCACCCGAGGCGATCATGTGCTCGGACCACTGTCTGGCCCGCTCGGCAAGGCCCTCGTCCCAGACCAACGGAGGGCTCCCCCGCTCGGCGCGCTCGTCGTTGACGCGCTCGAAGATGTCGCGAGCGAGGTCGTCGCCGATGGAGGCTTCGTACCAACCCAGGCGCGATGACTCGGCCGCCGACGGCCCGTCGGAGTCCATGCGGCCTTGCAGGAAGGCCCCGGTGACGAGCAGGACCACGACGAGGACCACGCCGGCCCGCTCGCGGCCGTTGAGTTGTCGTGCCCACGATGGCAACCGCATCCCCGGATCTGTCGACATCCGCCGTTGCGGGTGAAGCGCCGCAAGACGGCGAGCGCGCCTCATGCAGCCGGGACGCGCCTCTCCGACCCGGCGTTGCCGTCAACGCGTGCGCCGGGGTACCGCGCCCTGCGGTCGACGCTCCCTGGTAGGGCAAGCGTGCGGTAGGCGATCCTGCGGCCATAGCGGACGAAGCCCTTGAGCGCGCAGCCTACGAGGCGGCCTTCGACCATCTCGACGCGTTGGTCGCCAAGCATCCCGACGCGTTGCCGGCGCGTCGGCTGCTCGCCGGCTTCGTGGGGCTGGGGGGCGGCTACGAGTCATGGGACAGGGGCAACGCATCGACCAGCCCCGCAGACTCGACGGCGCGTTGGCGACCCTCAGCGCGCCGCCCCGGCCCGGCGAACCACCGCCATATCAGGACGACTCGATCGGCGAGACCCAGTTGCGCCCCGCCTACCCGGGCGGGATCCTGGCTTCCGGCAGAACAGCGCGCTGCGGCTCGCCCACGAGCGGCAGTCCCGCTTATTTCTCTACGGGGTCTCGCAGGGCCGCTCCCTGCCGGTGTACCCGGCCTTCATCGGGCGGGACCGCCCACACGACCTCGGGGTGGATGTCGCGTTCGCCGTGGACACCCCAGGTGACGGGGTCACCATCGAGATCGACGGCTGGCACTACCGCATCCGACCCAGTCGTCAGCGGCTGCACCAGCACGGGTTCCGCGCCCCGGTGCTCATCGCCTACCGAGAGCGCTGCGTGATGTGCGGGCTGCTGAGATAGCGACGCCGTGCCCCTCAGAGGACACCAGGAGAACCCGTCAGACGCCGTGACGACCCGGCCTGGTCCAGGTCTCCAGCACAGCGCTGCCAGTCGGCACTGCTGTAGGGGCGCCTGACGCCGCCCTCCGCCTCCAGGCAACACCCTGTCATGGTCCCCCGTCGCCAGACCCCGGTGCTGCTGCTTCCGCCAGGGAGCCGAGTACTCTCTGCTGGTCTCGGACCAAGGAGATGGACGGTTCGAGTTCTCGGGAGAGCCTGCCTACAACCAACCGGCTGCCCTCACTGACGAGGACGACGCCCAGCCGCAGGGTCTCGATCTGGGTGAAGGCCGCGAGCAGCCAGGCCACGCTTGCGTAACTCAACGCGACACCGGTCCGGCGCGAGGCGATTCGTCGAGCCTCGTCCATCGGCATGCCCCGATGGAGATTGCGTGCGAGCTCGGCGGCAGCGACCGCCAGCGTGATCAACGGGACGTTGGCCATGAGCACATCACCGGCTGAGGCCGCCGACAGCCCCCCGTCGACGGTCTCCCTGAGGGCCTCGTTCGTGATGCCAGTGTCGTGGATGTCCGCCAGACCATGACGAGCCGCCGCTTCGGCAGCCTCCGTTGTGGTGAAGACCTCGGGAACATCGGGGTGCTCCCGCAGGTGCCGCAGGATGATCTCTGCGTCGTCGGAAGCCTTGATCTGCATCTGCTCTACAACGTCGCCGTCACCGTCGAGGAACCACCCATCGACTGCCGGCTCATTTCGTCCGGCGGCATCGAACACCTCGGCGCCGTCGGGCATCTCCATGGCGCCGTCGTCGAAGAGTTGCTCCACTTCGAGCTCCATGAGCGTGCCGCGGGTCGCCGACCGGAGACCGGTCAGCGCAGCCTCGGTGTCGTACTGCGCGAGGACGTCGAGCCGGTTGACGCCGTCGAACCGCTCGGACAATGCGACCAGCGCCTCGCGAAGGTCTGGGTCGAGGGTGTGCAGACGGCTCGCGCGCAACTGGTCGGCAGTCAGGCCGAGCGCCTGCGCGAGACCGGCCGCCTGCTTCTGCGCGACCGCCCTGCCGGCGAGCTCCTGCCAGTCCGGTACCGGTTCGGGTGCGCTGGTCCGCTCACAGTGCAGCGCTGCGAGGCCTGCCTTCCAACTCATGACCCCGCCTCATCGATGTCATGGTCGGCGGCATCTTCGAGGCGTTCGACCCGGCCTCGTAGATGCTTGATCTCGGCATCCTGAGCCGCGACGACATCGACGAGTTGCTGCAACACCTGGTCGACCTCGTCACGGTACGTCTGGAGCGTGACCGTCCGGTAGCTGCGGTCCACCGCCTCGCGGCCGGAATCCCAAGCCTCCTTGCTCGCACCGCCGACCCGTCGTCCCCCGTGCAGGAGCGCGTCAGCGCTGGCCTTGGCGGCATCCGCAGCTGCCGAACCGCTCCTGCGTAGATGGTCCCGCACCCGCTCGCTTCCATCGGCCTGTTCCTCGACGTCCTCGGCCTGCAGCTGCACGGTGCTTTCGTCTACGCGTTCTTCCTTGGTGTGGTGGTCGCTCATCGCTGTCGCGCTCCCCTATGTCGCGCGCAGCAGGCAGCACGTGCGCGCCCTCGACCCGAACTGTTGATGCCCTTCCGCACTTCGCCGTCGGCAGCCGCGTACCGACGTTAAGGCGCAAATAGGACAGTTCTGTGAGGCGGAGCGCACGCGGCGCGGGGACTGCCCCCTCGGGCTGGATGAGGCGAAACGGCCGTCGAACGCTGCCCACAGCGCCTCGCTGTCCTGGTGGCCTTCGTTGCACGGCCCTGTTCAATCCGGAGGGTAGGCAGGGGCGGGCAGGCGCCTGACTAGTCTTTCTCCCGGACGACGGCGAAGCGACGCCGCCCTACCCGGCCCGCAGCCGGGCACCGCACGAGAAGCCTCGACCGGCCGAGATCGAAGGCCGCTGGGGGGCCCGCGCTGCGCCGGCCGCTTGGCATCCGCTACGCGAGGAAGATGCGGCCTTGGGCCATACCCACGCGATAGGTGGTATGCGTAGCGCGTCTCCCGAGATCAACCGATCAACCCTGCAGGCTCACACGCCCGAGGATCGCGCCGGCAGCGTCGGGATCAGCGGGAACGAAGGTGGACTCCGCCCTCCACAAGGGCGTTTGTGCCGGCAGCCACAGGTACAGGCTTCGGGCGGCTCCGAGCGTGCGACGCGGCCACCGAGGCCAATCGACCTGGCCAGCCATGTGCGCGAACCGGGTGCCGGCGGCTGAAGAGGCATCGAGCCGGTCCACCCACCGCTCAAGGTGCGGCTGGACCGCCGCGAGGGCGTCCCGCTTACGGTTGTTGCAGGACGCATGCGCCGCAACGAGATTGTCGAGGCCATCGTCCGGATGCTTGGCCCACGGCACGAAGTGGTCCACCTCCGGCCGACCAGCGACAGGCTCACGGCAGTAGAAGCAAGCACCTTCCTGGACGTCCAACAGCGGTCCGCGGACCGCCGTGAGGCTCCGACGCTCTGCCCCGAAGAGGAAGGCGTCGAGCTGCGCCTCACCAAGATGGTCGACGTTGCGTTCGGCGACGAACGATGCCCAACGCTGCCGCACCAAGGGCCGGATCAAGCCCGCCATGCTCACTAGCCACGACCCCACGCCGGAGCGCAACTGAAGGCCATCATCGAAGTCGGCGGCCTCTACGCGGCTTGCAGCGACTTCGTCGGGCCACCCGAACTCGTAGATGAATCGCTGCTCGACCGACTCTCCGCCCCAGCCGAAGCGCTGCAACTTGGCCAGCGGCATGCGGATGACCGTGACGACCACCTCGCGCTCCAAGTCCGAGATCGCCTGCTCATGCCGCTGCCGGGCCACCGCGAGCGGCACCCCCGGGTCGAGACCGAGGTCGCGTTTGCGCCGCTCGATCTTCTCGACGATGTCGTTGCGCACGGTGCTGTGGCGGACACGGCGCCCGCCTAGCGGACGGGCCTGTGGCCAGTACAACGCGAACACGCGGCGACCGATCGCCTTGCCCGAGAGCACCGTGGGAGGTCGACCGGTCTCATCGACCCCAGCCTGGCATTCGTCGACGAGCGCGAGCATCACCGCGAACTTGTAGGTGGTGGTGAAGCGCCCACCGTCCAGGAGCGCCACGAGGCGCTCACCGAACTCCAGGGCTCCACGGTCGTTTGGTCCGCTCACCACACCTCCTTCGCCGCATCCGCCATGTCTACCCCCTACCCCAACGGCTCGCCCGGTTGGGAACCGGTCGGTCACCCTTCAGAGGTTGCCCCCGCCTCCGCTCGAGACCCGAGAGGCAGCCCGGCGGGGCGGCCCACCCAAGGCGGTGGCGTGCACGGAACGCTTCCGCGAAAGCCTCGAACGCCTGAGCATCGAACTCCAGCTGCTCCTGATCGTCGCGGAAGTCGACAACGCCAGCGAAGGGCCCTCGGCCGACCAGTCGTACGGCCGTGCCGAGGAGCGACGCAACGGCAATGCGTCTAGGGCGCGGCCGACGCCGCGGCGCGGTCGACGAGGCCACAAACAACGTCTACCGCGCAGCGGTTCAGAACCGCATGAGCCGGACCGATTGGTAACCTCAGGGCGCTCTCCCGGTGGGCTGCCGGCCGCCGATGAGCAGCAAGACAAGCGAGGCCGGATGCGCGAGATGCCGAAGGATGCCTTCACCGCCACCGGCACCTTGGCGTGCGACACTCGCCGCCGTCGCAAGGGGTACGCGGGGAGTCGCACCCGGCCGGTTCGTGGACGAAGTCGGGGCACCGCCGGACCGAGCAGGGCCGCCCACCTCAGGGACGCCCGCCGTCGAGGTCATGAAGCCCCTGAGGCGCACAAGCTCCCGCCGGAGACCGCTGGCCACGTCGCCTCGGCAGCGCCGCGCACATCGCGACGTCTCCTCCGTGGCCGAGCAGGCACGGCACGAGGCGGCTGGTGGGAGCGGCAGGCATGGTGACGACCCGGGAACTCGTCTCCAGCGCGGTGCGCGAGCACCTCGAAGCCGGATCAGCCACGCTCTCGTCCCTCCATCGCGACCTCGTCGCATCCGCACCCGATCTCGCGGCCCGCGGACCCCGGTGGCTCGCCTACGAGCTCGACCGCCTCCCCGACATCTCCTTCGACGGGGATCGATACCGACGCGTGGACGGACGCAAGGGTGACCGCGCCGCGCCCGAGCCCGAGGGCGAAAGGCAGGCGGCGAGCCAGCGCGTCGACGCCCGCCGCTACGTCGTCTTCGACCTCGAGACCAACGTCGACCGTGCTGATCCCGCCGAGCACGAGATCATCGAGGTCGGGGCCGTCCGCGTGCAGGACGGGATCCGGTCCGAGACGTTCTCGAGGCTCGCGAGAAGCACGAGGACGCTCTCGGAGACGACCACTTCGACGACGGGGCTGACCGACGAGGAGGTGTCGACGGGCGATGCGTTGCCGCATGTCCTCTCCGCGTTCCTCGACTTCGTCGGCGACGACCCGCTCATCGCCCACAACGGTTTCGGCTACGACTTCCTCGTCCTCGACGCTGCGCTCGCCCGCCACGGGCTCGCGATCCCGCAAGGGCCGCGGCTCGACTCGCTCGAGGTCGCTCACGTCTGCCTGCCGCGAGCCGGGGCCAACCTCGCCGCCGACGTCGACGGGTCCGCAGCGCCTGGAGGTCGCGATCTCGGGACCCTCACGAGCTGGTACGCCACGGAGAAGCAGTCGACACACCGGGCGCTCGATGACGCCGTCGCCCTCGCGCAGGTCATCGACGCGATGCGGGCCGAGCTCACCGACGCGGCACCGAGTGCGGCTCTTGCCGCCTGGCTGCTCGCCTCGTCGAAGCATCCGTGGGCGGCGTTCCTCGCAAGCCATAGCGAGCAATGCGGGCTTGCCGACGTCATTCCGACGCCGGAGCCAGTCGACGCAGCAGACCCGACGGGAGTGTTCGACCCAGCGCAGGCGACTCAGGCGCTCGAGGAGGGAGGCGCGCTGCTCACGTCCGGGCGTGAGCACCGGCCGCAGCAGACCGAGATGGCCTCGCTCGTGGCCCGTGCCTTTGCCGACGGTCGACGCCAGGTCATCGAAGCGCCCACCGGCACCGGCAAGACGCTGGCCTACCTCCTGCCAGCGCTCGCCTACGCGCGCGCGGCGGGGCGCTGCGTCGTCGTCGCCGCGCACAGCAAGGTGCTGCAGAACCAGATCCTCACGAGCCTGCCCGAACTCGAAACGGTGCATCCCGGCGTCAACGCCGTCATGCTCAAAGGGCGGGAGAACTACCTCAGCCTCGAGGCGCTCGACGGTGTACTCGAGCAGGCGCCGGAGGACCCTGAGGAGGGGCTGGCCCTCGCGGTCATCACGCGTTGGGCCGCCCGGACACCCACCGGCGATTGGGACGACCTGCGGGTGTGGGCGATCGAACGTCGCGTGCGGGCGTTGCCGCGCCTGCGGTGGCAGCTCGTCGTCGACCAGCCCCCCGGGGTGGCGCTCGACCCCCTCGACGAGCGCTGCTTCTACCGACGTGCGCTCGAGCGCCTCGAGACCGCCGATCTCGCGGTGCTCAACCACGCGGTCCTGCTCACGCAGCAGCACTGGCTCGACCACGCCGGGCAGCTCGTGCTCGACGAGGCACACAACCTCGAGGACACCGCGACCGCAGCGCTGTCAGAGGAGGTCACCGAGGCCACGCTCACGCACCTCCTCGACAGCGTCGACCACCCCGCCACGCGCTGGGGCACCCTCGGACGGTGGCTCGATGCGACCGGGACGTCGGCACGGCACGAGCAGGCCGTCGCGGTGCGCGAAGCCCGTGCGCAGTGCGACGCGGCCATGGAGACGCTCTCCCGAGAGCTCATCGAGTACGTCCGCAGCCGCTCGGGAGCACGCCGCGAGGAAGTCGCCCGGTTCGGGGCTTCCTACCGTCTGCAGCGCTCGGACCTTGGCCGCAGCGACTACCGCGGCATCCGACATGCCGCGCAGCGACTCGCCGCAGCGCTTCGCGGTCTCGCCGCCGCGCTGCAGGAGCTCGAGGTGCCCTCCGACGGTCAACTCAAGCGTCGCTACCGACGGCGTCGCCTCGAGGCCGAGATCAGCCGCATCGGCAGAGCGGCCAAGGACGCCGCGACATCGGTCTTCGAGATCCTCAGCGACGTCAGCGGCGACGGCTCGATCCACGTCGTCGACCTGCGCTTCGAAGACGAACGGTACCGCTGGGGTGTGCGGCAGGTGCCGTTGTCGGTCGCACCGCAGCTCTCAGAGCTCTGGGAGGAGCTCGACAGCGTGGTGCTGACCTCGGCCACGCTCTTCGTCGACGGCTCAGCGTCACACCTCATCGACCGGCTCGGGCTCGGCGCCGCGAGCGCAAGACAGCTGCCCTCCCCGTTCGAGGCCCTCGCGGAGCAGCAGATCGTCGTGCTGCCCGACCACTTGCCCACGCCGACGGGCGGGCTGCTCGACGAGTTCGCCGACGCCGAGGCCGACGAGATCGTCCGACTCTTCACCTTGACGTTCGGGCGAGGCATGGCCTTGTTCACCTCCAGGGCGAGGATGGACCATGTCTACGCGCACGCCCATCCGCAACTCGACGAGCGGGGGCTGCCCTTGCTCGTCCAAGGCAGCGCACCCTCACCGGCGCTCGTCGAGCGGATGCGCGCCGAGACGGCCACAAGCCTTCTCGCCACCCGTTCCTTCTGGGAGGGGATCGACATCCCCGGCGAGGAGCTCTCGCTCCTCGTCATCGAGAAGGTCCCGTTCGACAGCCCCGCCGACCCGGTGGTCTCCGCCCGCATGGAGACCCTCGAGCAGGAGGGCCTCGACCCCTTCGGACGCTACCTCGTGCCGCAGGCGATCATCCGGTTCGCGCAAGGGGTCGGACGCCTCATCCGCAGCCGCGGCGACATCGGCGCAGTCGTCGTCCTCGACAAGCGGCTGCGGCGGGCGACGCCCTACCGCGACCGCTTCCTCCAGGCGCTGCCGGGTCCACCGCGGTTCGTGCGGCCCGGCACGGCGGAGGAGGGCTACGCCGAGATCGCCGGACACCTCGGACTGCCGTTCGACGCCGAGACCCGCGAGGCGCTTCGCGTCATCGACAGCGCCGACGTCTGGGCCGACCTGCCCGAGCTCGAGCTCAGCGATGAGGACCTCGCCGACGAGGCGACCGTCCTCGCGCGCCTCGACGAGCTGCGCTCCCGGTTCGGCTTCGACGCGTGGCGTCCGGGGCAGCTCGAGGTGATGCTCCGCATGCTGCGCGGCGAAGACGTCGTCGCCGTCCTGCCCACAGGCTCGGGCAAGTCGTTGACGTTCCAGCTGCCCGCGCTGCTGCGTCCCGAGCTGACCGTCGTCGTCTCCCCGCTCATCGCGCTCATGCGCGATCAGGTGCGCGGGCTGCGGGAGCAGGACCTCCACCAGGTCGCCGCGCTGCACACCGGGCAGCCTCAGACCGAGCAGGAGGAGATCCTCAGCGGGGCGCGCGCCGGGCGCTACCGCCTCCTCTACCTCTCGCCCGAACGGCTGTGGTCGAAGCGCTTCCGCTCCGCCCTCGAGGGGTTGCCGATCGCCCGGGTCGTCGTCGACGAGGCCCACTGCGTCTCGCAGTGGGGGCACACCTTCCGGCCGGAGTACGCCGCGATCGTCCCTGCCGTCGACAAGATCGTCGGGCAGAGCGGAACGAGGCCCCCCGTCGCAGCACTCACCGCGACGGCGACTCCTGCGGTGCAGAAGGACCTCCTGAGGATCCTCGAGCTCGACACCAGCGACCCGGTCACGCTCTCGGCTGATCGCCGGGAGCTGCGCTACTACGCCGTCGACTGCGCCGACAAGCGTGACCGCGACGCCCGGCTGCTACGGGTGGTCGAGGCCTTCCGCGGTCAGGCGGTGATCGTCTACACGCCACGCAAGGCCGACACCACGCGACTCGCCAGGCTGCTGAGCGCCACCAACCACGCCGCGCGGGCCTACCACGGCGGCATGGAGACCGAGGAGCGACGCCACACCGAAGAGGCCTTCGAGCACGGGGAGATCGACGTCATCGTGGCCACGAAGGCCTTCGGCCTCGGCGTCGACAAGCCCGACATCGCCGCGGTCGTGCACCTCGAGATGCCGGCGTCGGTGGAGGAGTACATCCAGGAGACGGGACGGTGCGCCCGGGGTGCCGCCTACGGCAAGGGTCCGGCCACCGGGGCGTGCGTGCTGCTCCGCATGCCGCGGGACTGCGGCATCCACCGCACCTTCATCACGCATGCCGCTCCCGATCTCGACGTCGTCCGGGGGGTGTGGCAGCGCCTCGAGGGGGGATCGTGGACCGGCCGCGTCGAGGACCTCGGTGAGGGCGAACACGACCGCGAGGATCTCGCCTTGGCGGTGAGCTACCTCGTCGACGCTGGCGCAGTCGAGCGCCATGACGACCTCAGCTGGCAGGGCCGAGTGTGGATCCCCCCGAGCGCTGGCCAGGCCGTCGCCGACCTCGCCGGAGCAGAGCCCGAGCTCGCCGAGCGGGCCACCGTCGTGCTCGACGCCGCCGAACGGCTCGGTGACGAGCAGTACTCCGCGCCCCGCTGGGCGGACGCGACGGGCATGAGCGCAGGCGAGGTGGAGGCGACGCTCCTGGCGTTGCAACGCCGCGACATCGTCGGCTTCACCGCGTTCGACGTCGCCTGGCAGCTCACCGCCGTCGGCACGCCGCCCTGGCGTGAACTCGAGGCCAAGCTGGGAGAGCGACGCGCGAGCGTGCGCGCCCTCAGCGACCACGCGAAGCAGTACAAGCGCAACGACGCCTCCTGCCGCCGCGGTTGGCTGCTCGCCTACCTCGGGGAGGCGACGCCGACCCACTGCGACGGCTGCGACGTCTGTCGACCGGATCTGCCGCGCCCATGGGACGACGTGGAGCTCGCGATGGACGACGTCGTCGCTGGCATCCCCACCCGCCAACCGATCGTGACCCTCGTCGCCGACCTCCAGCAGTGGGAGTTCGGGCGGCGCACTGTCGAGAAGGTCCTCGCCGCGGCCGATCTGCAGTACCAGCCGCGGTTGCAGGACCACCCGCAGTACGGCGCGCTCGAGGTCCTCGGAGCCGACGGCGTCGAGCGCGCGATCGACGGCCTCGCCAGCGAGGGACTGCTCGAGGAGTACACCGTCGAGCGCGACGACCGTGCCTACCCAGCCGTTCGACTCACCGATGCCGGCCGCCGACTTCTTCGCTGAGGGACACCCATGGCCTACCTCATCCCCAACAACCTCGGATCGCGCAGCGACGTGCCGGCCGCGGTGCAGCAGCTCGCGACGGCCTTCCGCGAGCTCACCGACGACGACGTGACCGTCGTGTGGGACGTCGATCAGCCCGACGGCGCCATCGAGGTCATCGACCCTCACGCCGGCGTCCTCATCATCGACGTCGTGGAGGGAGGCGCACGCGGGCTCAGCAAGGCGCCCTCGGCACTCGGTCGTCTGCTGTCACAGAGCAACGAGGGCCGCGGAGTGCGTGAGGACCTCACCGCCAACGCACAGGCCATCTACGACCGCCTGAGGGACTCGGCCCACCTCAACCGCGAAGTGCCCGTGCGAGCCGTCCTCGCCGTGCCGGCCGCGAGCCGGGCGCAGGTCGCCGAACGCGGCTACCCGGCCGAAGACATGCTCACCAAGGACGACTTCACGGCGGCGAGCCTGCGCGACGGCGTCGTGCGGCTCCTCGGCGGCCAGCGCGCCCCGCTCAAGGAGCGGGAGGAGCGGGCCGTCCGTGCCGCGGTGACGCCACGGATCATCATCCGCGACCAGTCGCGCCAGGAAGCCGACGCATCCGGCCAGCTCGTCTTCCAGGCTCCCGACACCAAGGGGGAGGACACCATCGCGGTCCTCGACCGGGAGCAGCAGCACCTCGCGATGCACCTCGGCGACGGCTACCGCGTGCTGCGAGGCGTCGCCGGCAGCGGCAAGAGCCTCGTCCTGACCCACCGAGCGCGGTTCCTCGCCGAGAGTCTCCCGAACGCGAGCATCCTGCTGACGTGCTTCAACATCGTGATCGGCCGGGCACTGGCCTACCAGCTCGCGGATTTGCCCAATGTCGAGGTCCGCCACATCGACAGCCTCGCCTACCGGATCTGCAACGAGCAAGGGTCGTTGCCGCCCTCACCCGGCAAGTACCCCGGACCTGAGCATTTCGTGCGCACACGGCAGGCGGCGATCGCGAGCCAACGCAAGGCCAGCGCGCGGTTCCGCTACGACGTCGTCCTCGTCGATGAAGCCCAGGACTTCGACAACGCCGCCTTCGACCTCGCCTACAGCTGCCTGAAGCCCGACCGGCAGGACTTCGTCGTCGCCCTCGACGCGGCGCAGAACATCTACCGCAAGCGCGCGCGCTGGAACCCGCCCGGCGCGACCGCCCGCGGCCGTACACGGACCATGCAGCGCAACTACCGCAACACCAAGGAGATCCTCGAGCTGGCCTACGGCATGCTCTCCCACGGCGCGGAACCAACCGAGGATGAAGGCGGGCTCGAGCTCGACGACCCGACCGTCGTCGTGCCCCCGGAGGCGAGCGCACGCCGCGGTCGCACCCCCGAGGTCGTGCAGGCCGGCAGCGACCGCGCGGAGATCGACGCCGTCCTCGAGCAGCTCCAACGCTGGCACGCCGACGGGGTCGCGTGGTCGGACATGCTCGTACTCTTCGGCGACCCCACCTACCAGGGCAAGCTCTACCACGAGACCCGACGGCTCGGGATCCCCTACTTCTGCATCTCCCACAGCCGCAAGAACCGCGTGGGGGTCATGGACGCCGGTGACGCCATCCGCTCGTCCAACCTGCAGACGATCAAGGGCCTGGAGTTCAGCCACGTCGCCATCTGCGGGGTCAACCGGATCCGCGCGGGCGGTGAGGAGGACGAGGTGGGCCTGCGACGGCTCCTCTACGTCGGCATGACGCGCGCCACCGACGAGCTCTTCGTCACCGTCTCCGGGTCGGGCACGATCGGCCACGACCTCCTGCGGGCCTCAGCGTGAGCCACCCGAGCGAACGCCACCGCGGCCCGCTGCCGACACCGCGGCGGCGCCGATGAGCGCCGCGCCGCAGTGGACGGGCACCGACGGGCCGCTTGGCGCCTACGTCGAGCAGGAGTCCCGCCAGTGGCTTGCGGTCTACCGCAGCCAACCGCGAGCGGTGGCGGAGCACGCCAACATCGAGCGCGCCGTCGCGGAAGGCGGCTACGGCCGCCGGCAGCTCTACGAGCTCGTCCAGAACGGCGCCGACGCCGTGCTCGAGGGCGGCACCGCCGGCCGAATCACCGTCGTGCTCACCGACGAGGCTCTGTATTGCGCCAACGAGGGCGCACCGATCGACCGGGCCGGCGTCGACGCCCTGCTGAGCTCGCATGTCTCCGCCAAGCGGGGCGATGCCATCGGCCGTTTCGGCCTCGGCTTCAAGTCGGTGCTGGGCGTCTCGGATGCGCCGACGCTCTACTCGAGCAGCGTCTCCTTCTGCTTCGACGCGGTCCGCAGCCGCCGGGAGATCAGCCGGATCGTGCCGGGGGCCGAGCGCTACCCGGTCCTGCGGTTCGCTCACGTCCTCGACCCATGCCGAGCCGCCGAGGACGACCCGACGCTCGCGGACCTCATGGGTTGGGCCACGACCGTCGTGAAGCTGCCGCTCAAGCCGGGTTCGGGGTCGTGGCTCTCAGAGGACCTCGCGGCGTTCCCCGCGGAGTTCCTCATCTTCTCGCCGCACATCGCCAGACTCGAGCTGGACGACCGCACCGCGACCACGTCGCCTCGCCGCATGTCGGCGACCTCTCCGGCCCCGACGCATGTCGAGCTTGACGTCGACGGCGAACAGCAACGATGGCGCGTCTTCGAGTGCCACCACCGGCTCTCGCCCGAGGCCCGCCGTGAGGCCGGCCTCGCCGACCGTGAGGTCGTCCCGGTGATTTGGGCCGCCCCCTTGCGCCGAACTCGTGACCGCGGGCAGTTCTGGGCCTTCTTCCCCACCGAGACCCCGAGTGTGACCGCCGGGATCATCAACGCTCCCTGGAAGACCAACGAGGACCGGCAACACCTGCTCGCCGGCGCGTTCAACGACGAGCTGCTGTCGGTCGCCGCCGACCTCATCAGCGAGCACGTCAGCGAGTTGTCTACACCCGAGGACCCCGGACGGCACTTCGAGTACCTCCCGGCGCGGGCGGTCACCGGCCAGGCCGACGAGACGCTCGCGAAGCGGATCTACGAGCGGCTCGAAGGCCGTCCGATCATCCCCGATCAGGATGGCCGCCTCCGTCGATCCTCCGGGATGCGGATCGTCGGCTTGCACGCCCCGATGGCCGCGCGGGAGCAGTGGGTGGCTTGCGGCGAGCGCCCGCGCCACTGGGCCCACCACTCGTTGCTCACCCGGGTGCGCCAACCGCGGGCACGCGTGCTCCTCGGAGGGGAGGCGATCCTCGCCGACTGGGTCGCCGACCTCGTGGCCGTGCCCAGCGCCGCAGCATCGGCGGCCGCCATCCTCACCCTCAAGGAGCTCCGAGACTGGCCGAAGCTCACCTCCGCAGAGGTCGCCCAGGCGCGGGCACGACCCGTCGTGCTCACCGCCGAGGGGGGGCTGCGCAGCGTCGACGATCCCGCGTTGGTCCTCGCCCCTGCAGGCGTCGCGGTTCCAGCTGAGGTCACGAAGGTTCACGACGAACTCTCCGCACGCGAGGCCGTGCGCGAGGCGCTGCGCTCCTTCGGCGTGCAGATGCTCCGGGCCGAGGACGAACTCGCTGTGCTCGCGTCCCAGCTTCGCGCGCGATCGGCCGTCGACTGGGAGGAGTTCTGGCGCGTCGCCGCCGAGGTCGGTGAGGACCTCGGCGAACGGCTCGAGGAGCTCGGGGTCGGCAAGGACGCGATCCGTGTGCGGACTGCCGCGGGCAGCTGGCGGGACCGCCACAGCGTCCTGCGCGAAGGGCCGATCGTCACCGCCGACGGCGACCCGGAGCACTGCGTTGACCCGGCCTTCCACGGCACCGACGACGCTGCGCTCCGGTGGCTGCAGATTCGCGCCGAGCCGCGCGCCGCGCACGAGCGGGTACGAGAGCAGCCGTGGTTTCCTCGCTACCGGGCCGCGGCGCGCGCGGCCTACTACCGCGAGCACAGTCATCTCGAGCGACGTCCGCAGGAGGGCTACCTCAACTTCGATGGGTCACATGAGCTCGAGCCCGGGCCGACCGCGTTGCTCGACCGTCTGCGAGGGGCCGCACAGGCCGGCTACACCGTCGCGCTCCTCGAGCTCGCGCGCTCCTCACCGGCATGGCGCCTGCGCCACGACACCGTTCGGCACTACCCCGACCTCGCGTTCGAGCCTCCGGTGTGGTGGTTCTGCCGACAGCGGGGCGTGCTGCCGACCTCGTTGGGACCGCATCCGGTCGGCGACTGCGTCGGGCCCTCCCTGATCCGCCTGGGCGCCGTCGCCCCCGTCGCCGAGTGCGACGCCGACCTCGCCGCCGCCCTCGCCCTACCTGACAGGGTCGACGAGCTCAACGAGTCCACCCGCCGCCGCCTCCACGAACGCCTCGCCGACATTACCGACCCGCTCACCGTTGGCGCGGTCTACGCCGAGCTCTGCCCGCACGTCGGGGCGCCGGCACGACTCGTCCTGTCCAGCGCCGATGGAGCCATCCGCCCGCCCCCTGCCGATACCACGGCCACGAGCAGCCACGCCGTCTACGACCTGCTCCTGGCGAGGGGCCAGCCAGCCCTGCTCGCCCCGACCTCGCGGGACGTCGAGGCCCTCGCCGCCCACTGGGGGCTCCAGCTCAGCGACCTCGCGGTCAACCGTGAGGTCCACACGATCGGCGAGGCCGCGCCGGTGCTGCTCGCCGATGAATTCCCCGCAATGCGCCCCCTGCTCGATGAGCACACCGACATCGCGTTGGTGCGTTGCGAGAACCTCTACGTGGACTATGTCGAGAGCGGGCAGACGCGCACGGAGTACCCCGAGACCATCGTCGACGACCGAACGGTCTTCGCCCGCGAAGTGCTCACCGACATCCGGCTCATCACGAGGCTGGCCGAGCACTTCGGTTGGGACATCGCCGAGCACGAGCTCGAGCCGCTCGCACGCAGCAGCGTCGACGAGAGCGGTGCGCAGGCTCGAGCCCGCGTGGCCGCTGAGCCGTCGGTCCCCCGGAGGGCGGTGGCTGCCATCGGCGAGGACGTGTTGCTCGAACGGCTGCCGGCGGCATTGACGAGCGCCCTCACACCCGGCGACCCGGCAGCGCTGGGGCGGCTCGCGCTCGCGGTGCACGGCGTGGAGCTCTTCCGCGACTACCGGGACGCCCTCGACGACCGTGGCCTCGTGCCACCCCGGCGGTGGCGCGGCGGCCGCCACGAGCGCGCCTTCGTCACCGCGCTCGGCTTCGAGGAGTCTTTCGCTGGTTTCGCCGAGGGGCGGCTCGATGACGAACTCACCGTGCGGGGTCGACCCAGCCTCGCCCCGCTGCACGACTTCCAGTCCCGCATCCGCGATGAACTCGCCACGCTGCTCGACGGCAACAGCGACGGGACGAGAGGGCTCATCGCCCTGCCGACGGGAGCAGGCAAGACCCGCGTCGCGGTCCAAGCCATCGTCGAGACGCTCCGGCACCGTGCCCCACCCGCGAGGGTGCTCTGGGTCGCGCAAACCGAAGAGCTCTGCGAGCAGGCCGTGCAGACCTTCGAGCACACATGGCGAGCCGTCGGAGCCGACGAGCCGCTGACGATCGCTCGGCTGTGGGGTCACCATCACGCGGTCGCCAGCGAGCACCACCAAGTCGTCGTCGCGACGATCAGCAAGCTCAACAGCATCGTGCAGCGAACACCCGGGCGCTACGCGTGGCTCGGCTCGAACCTGCTCGCGCTCGTCGTGGACGAGGCCCACGGATCGACGACGAAGAGCTACACGGGGGTGCTGCGCTTCCTCGGGTACCGCGTCCGCGGCGGTCAGCAGGATCCAGCCCCGATGGTCGGCCTCACGGCGACGCCGTTCCGCGGCCACTCGACCGAGGAGACCGCACGTCTTGTGGCCCGCTACGACCATCGGCGTCTCGACGCGAGCTTCTTCGGCACCGACGACCCTTACCCCCCGTTGCAGCAGCGCGGCGTCCTCGCCGAGGTCGAGCAGGAGGTGCTCGACGGCGTCGACATCGACGTGGACGACGCGGAGCTCGCGTTCTTCAAGGAGACGGGTCGCCTACCGCCAGCGGTCGAGCGGCGTATCGGGGCTGACGAGTCCCGTAATCGGCAGATCCTCGCCTGCATCGAAGGGTGGCCTGACGATTGGCCGGTCCTCGTCTTCGCCGCGTCGGTCGAGCACGCGAAGGTGCTCGCTGGTCTCCTCCAGCTGCGCGGCATCAGCGCCGCACCGATTTGGGGCGAGACCCGGACCGGCGCACGGCGGCATTACGTCGAGCAGTTCCGTGCAGGCAAGCTGCGCGTGCTCACGAACTACAACGTGCTCGCCGAAGGCTTCGATGCCCCAGCAATCCGGGCGATCGTCATGGCCCGACCGACGTTCAGCCCGAACCGCTACCAGCAGATGGTTGGCCGCGGCCTCAGGGGTCCAAGCAACGGCGGCAAGCCGACCTGCCAGGTCGTCAACATCGCCGACAACGTCTCACGCTTTGGGCAGGAGCTCGCCTTCAGGAACTTCGAGTACCTCTGGCGCCGCTCCCAACTGACCTGAGCTGACTCGATGCCCGGCTCACGTGTCCCACAAGCGTCCGATCATGTGCAACAAGGAACACAAACAGCGTGCGTGCAACTATCCCCGATGTGACTCGCTGTGGCGTGCGTCTGCCTAGCAGAATCGCGGCGCGGTGACCTCACGGGCGTACACGGCTTAGTGATTAGTGACTTGTCCTGCGCGCAGCACAACGGTCACGTCGAGCCACCAGCCG
>Ga0207421_10002705_pt1 | contig 21759 bp, 23 predicted proteins | sample SodLakKL_010_SED_4_FD_187542 | JGI IMG/M metagenome (GOLD analysis project Ga0207421, IMG submission 187542) | Alkaline sediment microbial communities from Lake Tanatar, Kulunda Steppe, Russia - 8KL_010_SED (SPAdes) (version 2) | ecosystem: Environmental > Aquatic > Non-marine Saline and...
AATAATGAAAATAAAAAAACCGTCCCTGTAGGGACGGAATTTATATCCGCGGTACCACCCAAATTGATGATTGCATCCACTTAAAGCAGGTACGGGCGTGCTTTGAAGCCGCCGATACCCTCTTCCTGTAACGGGGAAGAACCGTTAACACCTACTTGGCCCGTATGCGGGCTTTCAGGTTACAGCTTCGAAGGGAACTTCAATCAGGGACCTGCCCGGCCCGGCTTTCAGCCTTTGGCCCGGCCTCTCTGGTCGGGTGGTGCACCGGATTTACTTTCCTTCTGCATTGCCTTTCTGGTTGCGCTTTTGATTAGCGCCAATTAATTAAAACGTAGTTTACCACATCACTCCGAAGAAGGCAACCCCTGATTAAAATTATTCATTGCATTTTCCAGGCCACTTTCCACAAAAGCAAGAATCGCTTCCACCGCCTGCTCTTTTGCCCCGGCAAGCAGTTCACTGTCCGGTGGTTCAACCGGTTGTAATACATAATCGGCGGTACTCATCCAGGGTGGCGGCTTCCCGATACCCACGCGCAGGCGGGGAAAAGCTGAAGTTCCCAGGGCGTCGATAATGGACTGCACCCCGCGGTGGCCTGCTCCGCTCCCCTTTTTTCGCAGGCGAATTACTCCCGGCGGAAGGTCGAGATCATCATAGACAACCATTAACTCTTCTAAATCTACAGGGTAATTACGCAACAGCTCGTTTACGGCAAGGCCACTGCGGTTCATATAGGTCAGCGGCTGGGCAAGGATAATTTCCCGGCCTTTATACCTGGCACCGGCAACCAGGGAGCGATATCGCTGGTCAGGCTTGCCCGCCTGCAAACGATGTGAAACCGCCTCTACGACCTGGAAGCCCAGGTTATGCCTGCTTCCGGAATAATCTTTTTTTGGGTTTCCCAGTCCGACAATTAAGTACATCCAACCCCTCCGGCGATATGATTACCTTGATAAGATAAATGCCCCTCCTAAAATAAGGGGCATTTGAACTGGTTTGTTTTAAATTGGCAATCACATAAATTAGCTTTCTTCTTCTGTTTCTTCGGCAGCGGATTCTTCCTCTGCAGCCTCTTCCTCGGCGCCTTCTTCGACCTCTTCGACCTCTTCTTCTTCCAGGTCGGGCTCTAACTCCTCTTCAGACATGGGAGCCAGAACCTGGGCCAAAATAGTATCCGGCGGGGAAATTAATTCAATATCGCCTTCCATGTTCAGGCTTTCGGCGGTAATACTGTCGCCGATATTGAGGTCAGAAATATCGACATCAAGCTGCTCGGGAATATCGCCCGGCAGACATTCGATATCCACTTCCCTGGTAGCCAGGGATAAGACCCCGCCTTCATTCACGCCCACCGGTTCACCGATAAAGTTCAGGTGGACGGAAACCTCGATCCTGTCAGTCATCGAAATACGGATAAAATCGACATGCAGGATCCGGTCCTGGTAAAGAATATCTCTTTGGATTTCGTTAAACATTACCGTTTCCTGGCGGGTCTTTTTACCCTTGGATTTGACTTTCAGATCGAGGAGGACGTTGCTGCCTCCCGTGGTTAAAACCTGCCTTAAAGTGCGCCCGTCAACAACCACGGGGAAGTTTTCGGCGCCCCGGCCATAAAGGACTGCCGGAACCTTGTCTTCCCGGCGCATACTTTTGCGCTCTCCCTTGGTTAATTGCGGACGAGTATGAACTTCCATTTCCATTCTTTCCATACAATCTAGCCTCCTTCTGCAATAGTATACTGCAGGAAGCAACGAAAATCAACGTTAATCAAAAAGTTCGCTGACCGAACGTTTTTCCTGGATGCGGTTAATCGCTTCCCCGATTAAAGGAGCGACAGATAGGGCTTTAAAACAATCTCTTTTACCTTTGATTAAACTTTTATCAATCGGGATGGTGTTGGCATAAACCACCTCGGTAATACTTGATGCACTCAAACGATCGATGGCTTTCCCGGAAAACACCGGGTGGGTGCAGCAGGCATAAACATCTTTAACCCCCGCATCTACCAGCGCTTCCGCGCCTGTTGTCAGGGACCCCGCAGTATCAATCATGTCATCGATAAAGATCGCAGTTTTCCCCTTAACTTCACCAATAATGTTCATAACTTCCGCCTCGTTCGGAGAAGGTCTTTTCTTATCAATAATCGCAAGCGGCATCATCAATCGATTGGCCAAATCCCTGGCCCGGGTAACGCCGCCAAGGTCTGGAGAAACAACTACACCATTTTCTATTTGCTTATCCTTAAAATATTTGGCCAGGATGGGCAGGGCGGTTAAGTGATCTAAGGGTATGTTGAAAAACCCCTGGATTTGCCCGGCGTGCAAATCCATTGCCACAACCCGGTCCGCCCCGGCTGCCGTGATCAAATCGGCAATCAACTTGGCAGTAATTGGATCACGGGCCCTGGTTTTGCGATCCTGCCGGGCATAGGCATAATAAGGGATTACCGCATTGATTGATTTGGCCGAAGCCCGCCTGAGAGCGTCAATTATAATTAACAGTTCGAGGATGCTTTCATTGATCGGGTCGCAGAGAGGTTGAATCAGGAATGAATTGGTTCCCCGGACACTTTCCCTGATACTGATCGATATTTCCCCGTCACTGAACCTGGTTACTTCACAGTTACCAAGGGGTGTTTTTAAGTACTCCGCTATTTCCTCAGCCAATTCCCGGTTTGCGCTGCCGCAGTAAATTTTCAGATCATTGCCGTTCTCTATCACCTTAAACCCTCCCGTGCTTTCTTGTTGCTTTTATTGTGTTAGTTTCCAGGATGCCCTTTATATCTTTCTCTCTGTCTTTCTGTTTTTCCTGCCCATTATATTTTTTCCTTCAGAAAGTTTGCGGGAGAGGGGCAAGCTAAAATTTATCCTGTTCAAGGCAAACAAAGGGGCCTAACCGGGAGTTTTTTCCCACAGAGCTACCCCGAACTACCGAATGCTCGATGATTGCACGGTCACCGATTTTTGCATCTACCAGGTGCGCACCCGGCCCGATGCGGCATCCTTCACCAATTATAGTGTTACCTTCCAGGATGCAATTTGGCTCGATCACAGTATCCGGGCCAATTTCCACCTCAGTTTCAATGTATGCGGTGCCGGGATCAATTAATGTGACTCCTGCATGCATCAAATCCTGGTTAATTCTATCTCGCATCAAGAAAGCGGCCTCTGCCAGCTGGGCACGGTTGTTGATCCCAAGTCCTACCCGGCAGTCCTCTATGCAGTAGGCTCCTACGGTTAGGTTGTCCTTGTAGATCATAGCAAGAACGTCAGGAAGGTAGTACTCTTTCTGGACATTTTCTGTATTGAGAAGAGGGAGATAATGACGAAGCAGCTTTATATCAAAACAATAGGTGCCGGTGTTTACTTCCTTAATTTCCTTCTCTTCAGGTGAGGCATCTTTGTCTTCTACAACCTGTTTTACCAGGCCCTGCTTGTCGCGGATTACCCGGCCATAACCCGCCGGATTACTGAGGACGGTGGTGGCCACGCCTGCTGCCCCGCTTTCGAGACAATCCACCAGTTTCTGTAAGTGCCCCGCTTCCATGAGCGGTGTATCCCCACAAAGAACCAGCAGGGCCCCGTCACCGGGCAGTTCGCTGAGCGCCTCCATCACCGCATGGCCTGTCCCCAGCTGGTTCTTTTGCATAACATATTTCCACTTATCCCCAAAGGTGTCCATAACCTTTGAGGCGCCGTGGCCCACAACGATCAAAACATTGTCCGTCAACGCAGCGGCGCTTTCTGCAATGTAATGCAGCATTGGTTTACCGCAAATAGGATGCAAAACCTTGGGCAAACGCGAACGCATCCGCTTGCCTTCACCTGCTGCCAACACCACAGCCCATAAATCTTTCATACCAAGCCCCTCCCGAACTGTCATAAATACATTAGAGTAGATCACTTAAGCTATTATACTGCAGTTAGCCCGGAGGGGCAAAATTAAAATAGAAGTGCTTGCCAGAGCCCGTGCTGCATTTTGAACTGGTGCCGGCTCATCAGCCAAAAGCACTGGCGATGACGATAGCTGCGGGCTTTCGCTTTGGCTGCCCTTTGGCAAGCGCCGCCTATAGACCAGCCATAGACCCGGTTCTCGGGTGACCTCTTTCTATGCAACCAGGCCAACCGCAACCTTTGTCTCACTGGCCACTGTACCCGCTTAACCAGCAACACTTCCAGTCTTACTATGCAGCACGGTTGAAAAGTAACAGGTAAAAATTAGATCGTAACCGCATTTTCCTCCAGCGCTGCATAGTAAGCGCCAATTACTGCATCCTGGATCATTTTTCTGGTTTCAGCATTGATTGGGTGGGCGATATCCCTGAATTCACCGCTGGGATTACGTTTGCTGGGCATGGCCACAAATAGCCCGTTTCTTCCATCAATAATACGCAGGTCGTGAATGGCAAGCATGTCGTTGAGTGTGATTGAAACAATCGCCTTCATTTTCCCTTCATGGTTCATACTCCTGATCCTGACATCGGTAACAACCATTTTCACTTTTACCCCCTATAGCTTTTAGTAGTTATATTAGAAAAACCCATTGACTATAAAAACTTGAAACTTAAAAATCATAGCGTTCCGGTATAAATACTATGAGAAATATTTCACTTGCTATTGATATAATTTTTATTTGCTCTGCCGAGCTGCATTTTCAAAGTGGTGCCGGCTCATCGCGAGCCTCTGGCGGCGATCAACAGCTGCTGCGGGCTTTCGCTTTGGCTGCCCTTTGGCAAGCTCCATCCGCAGCCCCCCCAAAAATAGACCCGGGTCCTCGGGAAGGCTTTTCCATGCAGCCAGACCACCCGCCACCTTTGCCCCGATGACCATTGCAACCGCTTAACCTGCAATGTCACATGCCCAAAACACAGTAAGGCACAGTACGACAAGGTAGTAACTATAATTTTTTTTAACAACTTCTTCAATGGTTATCATGTAAACAACAAGCGTATTATGCCTGAGGATTATGTCATTTTTGTATAAACTATAACAAGGTATTTTATGATACATGTATAATTATAAAGAGAGGGATTCAATTTTACCATATTATTATTTGGTGTTTTTTCGGAAGCTAGCGTGCGAAAATTCGTAAGTTTTTGCTTTGCAGTCAAACAACAAGAAAAAGACAACTTAACAAGAGAGCGGGAATGAATTAAATGAAAAACGAAGAATTCGGGCAGCTGTTAAAAACACTTCGCCAAAACAGCCTCGATCCAAAGGGAAATCGCTGGACCCGGGAAACTTTGAGCCGTGAAATAAAGCTAACCGAAGATCAACTGGGCAGGCTGGAACGAGGAGAAAGGAAATATCTCGACAACCACACCCTGCACCTGTTAGCCCGCTCCTTTAATTTAACCAGCCTTGAAAAGAAAGAATTCTTCTGCGCTGCTGCAGGGATGGCCGATGATCAGCTGTTTGCCCGGGAAAAACCGGAGGCTCAACTGCAGGAACTCTTACATGAAATTAAAGATATCCAGATCCCTTCAATGGTCCTCGATGTTTATGCCGATATAGTAGCATTAAATACAGCCACATTAAATTTATTCCTTTTAACGCCTGATATTATCCGTTACGCTGGCGAAATACCCGCTGGCTACAACCTGCTTCACTTTATATATTCCCCTCAATTTGGCTGTAGGGAAATATTTGGGTCAAAATGGTCAGAAGTAGCCACTATTGAAGTCCTGCTTTTCCGCCGTTCCACTCTACGTTACCGGCATACCGCTTACTTTAACTACATTTTGAACACCCTGTTAAAAGAAAAACAGTTCAATATTGACTGGTATACCAGCCACCGTTATGAAAGCCACTACGAGTTGACCTATGAACACTTCAAGTATAAGCACCCTCGTTTTGGTTTTTTGTCTTATCTATCTACAGAAACCGTTGTCAATACTAAAAAAGGAGACCTGTACCTGTTATTATACAATCCTACTGACGATGCTACAAAATCTGTTTTTTCCAGCCTGCTTGACCGAAATGAAAACAAGGTTTACAGGATTTCCAGCTGGCCCGAGAAATATTTTTTAAACGCCTCTAGCAATATCTAACCCGGACGAGCCGGGAGATTATCGAGAGCCTGCTTGACCAGATCCAGGTCACTTACTTTGTCAACATCAATTCCCAGTTCCACCAGTTCACATATTACTGCCCTGGCTTCCAGTTTCAATAGTTTTGAAAGGAAGGCTTCCAGATCAGAAATTGAAAGAGTTTTGCACACATACTTGATGATCAAGATGAAAGGTAAGATCTTGATTAGTTTAAGCGGCTTTTTACGGTAGGAAATAAACATTTCAAGACGAGCCCGGTTGTCAAGGAACCAGGCCGGACGGATTAAGCCCAGGTTTCCTCCGGTAACCAAGCCTTCCTTAAGGCGGACATAGGTGCGCTCTGTTTCCGGGAAGAGCCTGGCAAAAGCTTCTTTTCGCAAAACCGGGTAATAAAAATCGTTTTCCAGATTACCGCAGAAACCCAGGAATTCTTCGACAACCCCGGGTTTAAGTAAAGGGATATCGCCGGTAACCACCAAAGCAAGACGATCCCGGTCCACAGCTTCAAATCCGGCGGCAAGATTATCGAGCATACTGCCTCTTTCAGGCATTATCGTAAATTCATAGCCCCGGTTGAGCAAACTTTGCAGCTCCGGTTCCGGTCCCACTACCACCACTTTCCCAACAGACGGGGCTTCATTGAGGGCCTGCAAGACATACCCGAGCAAAGGCCGGCCATATATTTCTATAAAAGCTTTATTCTTGACCCCTTCCTGCTCGGTTAAGGGTTCCTGTTTGCCTCCGCCGGCCAGCACTACCGCTTCTACCATCTCCTATCACCACTCCTTGTTACCGCTGGTTACCCAACAAAGATAGGCCCTGCTGCCTTCTTGTTCAGCAGCCCGGGCAGCATCACGAGCATCACGCCATTGCTCGGTTAAAATAAAAACTGCCGGCCCGCTGCCTGAGATCACCGGTGAAAATCCGGCATTGGCGAGCCTTTTCTTGAGCCCTTTTAGCTTGCTCGAGCGAGGCTCAATGGCAGTTTCAAGGGTATTCGTAAAACCACGGGCCAGCCAGCCAGTAATTTTTTGCTTGTCCTGTTTAGAGATCGCTTCTACTAAAGGTTCCAGGGGAGGCTCGCCCATTTTTCTTTTGTCAAATGAATTGTAGGCGGCAGCTGTGGACATTGCTTCATTTTCCGGGATCGCTATAACAGCCCAAAAAAAGGGGAGGGGAGGTAGTTCCTGCAGTCGTTCGCCCCTGCCCCCGGCCAGTGCCGTTCCCCCCTGCAAACAGAAAGGCACATCGGAGCCCAGCTCAGCTCCCGCTTCCAGTAACTCACTTTTAGGCAAAGCCAGCTGCCAAAAACGGTTTAAACCAAGCAGGGCTGCCGCAGCATCAGCACTGCCGCCTGCCAGGCCGGCTTCGACAGGTATATTTTTGTAGAGGGTTATCTTTACCCCGGGCAGTTTTTTGCCATGTTTGTTTTGCAATAATACTGCCGCCCGGCTAACCAGGTTATCGTGGCCGGATAAGCGCGGATCAGTGCAAAAAAAATTACAGCCCCTGCCTGCTGCCGGTTCAAATACCAGGGTATCGGCCAGGGAAACCTGCTGCATAACCGATTCCAGGTCATGATAGCCGTCTGCACGCTGGCGCAGTACTTTCAGCCCAAGGTTTATCTTGGCATAAGCCTTTAAACAAAAAGTGTAATTCATATTCAGCTCATTTTGACCAGGCGCTCGTTTTCCGTAATCCCGGGCACTCTACCTCGTTTAGCCACCGGCTTGCCCTCCACTTCTTTCAGGTCAAGCGTCATATCTATTGCCGGGGCCCGGGCAATATAGCTGCCCACACCAAAAGCGTCTGCTCCCGCTTCTTTGAGAGTCATAATGCGTTCCGGTTTCAGGCCCCCGGAAACCACAATTTGCACATGGTGATATCCATTGTGGTCCAGGCGGGCCCTGCTTTCTCTTACCAGTCCAGGAGTAACACCGCCTCTCTCACCCGGTGTATCAAGCCTGATCCCGTTAAGCTGGCGGCCGAGGGCTTCGGCGACCCTCAGTGCTTCCTCGGGCTCGTCTTTAAAAGTATCGACTAAGATGATCCGGGGCGCATCTTCCGGAAGGAATTGATCGTAAGCTTTAGCCAACCGCACCGTATCTCCGGAGATCAAGAAGGCGGCATGAGGAATTGTCCCCACCGGGGTACGTCCTAAAAGCAAAGCCCCCAGGATGCAACTGCAGGCGTCAGCACCGCCTAAAACAGCCGCCCGTTCCATCACAGGCGCTACTGCCGGGTGCAGGTGCCTGGAGCCATAACAAACAACCATGCGCTCTCCCGCGGCTTCCTTGCAGCTGTGTGCTGCAGTAGCCCAGCCACTTGAACTGGCGAGTGTTCCTAACAGGGGGGTTTCATAGATCCCGAACTGGCGGTACGGCCCTTTAATCCGCATCACTACTTCGCGGTGGCTCATTGTCTCGCCCTCGGGAAGCGCCCAGACCTCAAGCCCCCGGTCTCGCAGCAGGTAGAGAACTTCATCGACACCTGCGATGAGCCCCTCACCGGAAGAAAAAATTTCGGCAGTCACCTCGGTATCCGCAAGGCCCATTGAATCAAGCAAATCCATACTGCGAACAAAATAAATATCGCTGGTCAGTCCTTCTTCAATTTCAGAAGCTGATGCTGAAAAAAACCTGTTATCCGGTTCTACTTCTCTATCTTCAATATCCTTTAGCGTAATGAATTTTCTAGGCTTCATCCTGTACCTCCAGCTTGATTTAGATCAGATTAACTCCAAGAGTTTTTTCCATTTCCTGCAGGGCAAAACGGTGAGCTTCTTCATCAAAACTGGCTACAGCTTTCTGCGGAACAGTTACCCGGTATCCAAGCATCCTGGCTTCTGCTGCAGTATATAAGATACAAATGTTTGAAACTACACCGACAAGTTCAAGCTCTTCAATGCCTTTTTCTCGCAGGGTTAAATCCAGGTCGGTGCCAAAAAAAGCGCTAAACCGTCTTTTCCCAATCACTCTTTCACCTGGCTGAGGTGCCACTTCTGAAAAGACTTCATCCCCCCCGGAACCCTGCACACTGTGCGGCGGAAAAAGGTCAAATTCACGGTCTTCATCAATATGCTGATCGCAAGCAAAAATCACCGGGTTATTTGCAGACCGGTGGTGCTCCAACCTCGTTTTTACTTCCGGGACGACCTGTTCCGCAACCGGGCCGATATATAAGGCGCCGTTCGGGGCAACAAAATCATTAATCATATCTACTACCAGCAAAGCTTTCATTGCACAACCCTCCCATGAAACAAATATTGGCAGTGTATTTCGCTATTCTACAAAAAGCATATTAATCCTGCTTATTTATCTTAAGTTTAAGGCAGCCTAAACCCTGGATCCGGGTAATATATGTTCAGAAAAAGAAAAACCGGAATAAAAATCCGGTTCATAGTTTTCCCTGTCAATGAATCGCCAGCACAATAATGTAAAAGCCAAAGAGCTAAAGGGAATCGAACTATTCAATTCTCAAGCAAACTGCGAAAACCTTAATAATTACCCTGCAGAACGGCGCAGTTTGCCTTCATCAAAGCTGAGTTCTACGGTTTCAGTTAAGATGTCGGCATAGCTAAATGAAATTCTTTGAAAATAGTTGTTCTCATTTACTCTAACTATAAAAATAGAAGGGTATAAACTTTCCAATACGCCTTCCTTTTCGTAAGTTTTTCGGCGACCACGATTGGCTCTTAGTTTTATATTTTCACCCAGATGCGATTCAAGTTTCTTACGGATTTCAAACAGGACGTCCTTAGCCACTATTTAAAACCACCTTATAATTATTCTGTTCTAATTTTACCACATTAACCAGCGAGAAGTCAAGAAAACTGAGCAGTTTGCTTGTAATTTCGCCTGTAGAGCCAAAATAAGGGCCAAAAACATACCCCAAAGGAAAAGTGCCAGGGGGACGGGGTTGTTGACACAAGTGCGAGCAGGCGAGTGCCAAGGGGACGGGGTTGTTGACAACAAATACTGATGCTTCCGTATAACTTACTGTCAAAACCTTTTAACCTGCAAAGTTCAAGGGGATGAAGGAACAAGGAAAATGGTTAATTAAGGGGGCACATGTTAAGGAAACGTGCATAATTCCTCTTTTGCTGACTGTAACCGGTCAAACTGTCTTGTTAGCATCTTGCACATAAAAGTTAGATATGCTAGTCCATAAAGCAACCAGCGTTAATTTGATCGCAAGCTTCTCTATTTGCCTTGTTTAATGGGTTGAAAAAATCTGGTTTAAGGGGTTGAAGAAACCCGTGGAAAGCTTTATCTTCGAAAAAAATTAACTGACGGCAGATGCATCGCAAAGTGATAAAGTTCATCCGCTTTTACTTTTTGATGGACTATTATTGGCAAAAAACACCCTTCCATCAAATAGTACACTTTGCCATCAAATAGTAATTATTAGGATTAAAAATGTGTCAACAACCCCGTCCCCCTGGCACTACCGGGTGAAACGGTCGGCTACAGTGGCCGCGCCATAAGAATAGGGTTTGATAAATGCCTGGTAACCGCTGCCGATTACCATGCCCACAACTTCTTTAATGATATCCCTGGTTTCGCCTTTTTCGCCCACATCAAGGTGAATTTCTACGTTTAAGCTTATATCGCTGTCCTCGGCCAGTTTTTCCGTGAGCCGGGTGGCTACTTCCAGGCTGAGGAAAGTTTCATAATAGATTTTTTGACGCAAGCTTTCCATGTAGCGGGTTTTTTGCTTATGATAGAAAAACCTGCCGCCTTTGCCCACCCGGTGGACTACCACGGCGGTTACGAATATTACACAGTCATCCAGGAATGAATGAGAATCGGTCCCAATAATTAGCTTATAGGAATCCTCCGGGTATTCATTGGTATAATTGACCAACTCATCAAACAAATCCTGAAAAGATATGCGGCCTTTCGATGGACTGGTGAAATACATCGCTCCTGCGACCTTTCAGCTAGATTTTGCTAAGCTTATTATAAGTGATTCGGGCAAGCAATGCAAACTGCTCCACAGAAAGCTCCTCAGGCCTTGACAGGGTGTCTATATTTGCTTCATTAAGCAATAAAGTCGCCTCATCTCTCGAGCAGGAATAGATGCTCAGCAGGCCGTTTAAAATGGTTTTGCGGCGCTGCCTGAAAACCCCCTGCACCAGTTTCCAGAATACCGCTTCTTCACCGGTAGTCAAAGTCCGCTTTCGGGGACGCAGTAAAATGACAGCTGAGCCTACCTTGGGACGCGGCCAAAATACATTCTTTGAAACATTAAATAGAGTTCGCCCTTCGGTATAGTAGCGGCAAAGCACTGATAAAGAACCGTAATCGCTATCCCCCGGGTTTGCCAGCAGGCGCATGGCCACCTCTTTTTGAAACATTAAAACCGCTCTCTCAAAGGGGAAGCTTTCTTTAAATAAATTATACATGAACGGGCCGGATATATTGTAAGGCAGGTTAGAAACAAGTTTGTTTTTTCCCCCCGGGGCAGCCTCGCCGAGGAACTGCCGCCAGTTTACTTCCAGGACATCTTTGTGGGAAATTTTAACTTCCGGTCGCTGCGGCAGGATATCTTTAAGCAGCCTGACCAGCCCTTTGTCTATTTCCAGGACCGTCAGTTCAATTCCCGTCCGGGCCAAAGCCAGGGTTAAAGCGCCCGCTCCCGCGCCAACCTCGATTATTTTATCACCGGGAACAGCTTCTACTGCCGCCTCTATCTTCCGGACGATATTGGCATCAATCAAAAAATTCTGCCCCAGCTGCTTGTTTGGTTGAATACCATATTCTTCAAAAAGGACGAGCAGTTCCTTTGGTGAAGTAACATTTGGCAAATCAGGCATAGCTATGAACCCCCGGCCGTTACCGGCATAATTTAGGTGCGGCACGGCTCTGACCGCTTATATTTTAGATGCCAGTCCGGGCTAAGTCAAATTTATTACGCCAATTTCCGGGCAGTCGCAAAAATATAATGACAAAATGATAGTTATGCCTTATAATATATTTAACAACAGGAATAATTCAACTGTTTAAGCATCTAGGTTCAGGGAAAGGGGGGAAAGTTTACCCGAATAACAGCCGGCATAATTTTGTTAGCGTGAACTGAAAATATTTTAAGGAGGCTTACTTACCATGGCAGACTATAAAGAAATAATGGACAACCTTAACAAGAAGATTGAAGAAGCGGATCCTTCAAAAATGAAAGGGGTCAGCGCAGTTTACCAGTTTGAGCTCTCCGGAGATAACGGCGGGACATTCCATGTAACAGTCGATGACGGCAAGCCAACTGTAGTCGAATCCGAACACGACAGCCCCAACATTACAATTACCATGGCAGCAGATGATTTTAACGATTTATTGGATGGCAAGTTAAACGCAACCTCAGCATTCATGGCCGGTAAACTAAAGGTAAAAGGCGATATGTCTTTAGCCATGAAATTGCAGAACCTGCTCAGCTAGGCTGAACGGGCTTAAAACCTTAAACCAACCGGATCGAAAAGGACTTCAAACTATAAAAGCAGTGCTTCCCGACCAACAGCGGAAGCACTGCTTTTTTCACAGTAATAGCAAACCAGAGGGAAAGTTCCGTCGTCTTACCTTCAGCCATCAGCAGCACTTATGCATGCTCGAACTGTCCCATCCCCTGGCTTCCAGGAAGGCAGGCCCCTTACGGCCTGATCCATACTAGTTGCCGGACAATCAGGTGAGATAATGACTGCTGCGATAAAAATGAGCTTATCGCAGGCAAAGAATGATTTATAACCGATCAACCAGCTGGTCCGAAAAAAGCCGCACTGCATTAACGTAAACTTGCTCGGCCAGTTCCTCTAAGTCCCGGTTCAAGGCCACCGCAGCCCGCTCATAAACCAGCTTGACATAGGCAGGTTCATTTCGCTTACCGCGGTAAGCCTGCGGGGAAAGGTAGGGAGCATCGGTTTCAAAAAGCAGGCGGTTTTCCGGGATATAATGGAGTAAATCGCGCAGGGCATGGGACTTTGGATATGTAAGCGGTCCGGCCAGTGAAATATAAAACCCAAGGTCCAGGAAAGCTTCAGCCAGGCGGCGATCTCCGGAAAAGCAGTGCATTACTCCGCCTTCTTCGGGCAGGGTTTCTTCTTTTAGGACCTGCAGGGTTTCCTCATGCGCATCGCGGCTATGGATAATTACAGGTTTCTGTACCCGGCAGGCCAGGCGAAGCTGTTCCCGGAATACTTTATCCTGGTCCTCCCTCGGGGAGAGGTTGCGGTAATAATCGAGCCCCATTTCCCCGATGGCCAGCACCGTATCTTCCCTGGCCAGCTTTTCCAACATTTCCACCCAGTTTTTACTCGCCTCAGCCGCGCTATGCGGGTGAATGCCTACCGAGGCGCTGACCTGGGGATACTTCTTGCTCAATTCTACAGATCTTCGCGAGCTGCGCTCATCAGCACCGGCATTGACTACCGCTTCCACTCCGGCCTGGCGGGCCCGGTGCAAGGCCTGATCTAAGTCCCCTTTAAACTTTGGAAAATCAAGATGCGCGTGAGTATCGATTAGTGCCATCAAATTAACTGACCCTGCTTCCCGGGGGTATTTTTTGTTCCACTGAAGTCAGGGTGACCCCACCTTCAGGATCGGTTGCCGCCAAAAGCATGCCCTGGGATAATACGCCACGCAACTTGACCGGTTTTAAATTGGCCACAAATAGCACCATTTTACCGGCAAGCTCTTCCGGGCTGTAGTGTTCGGCAATGCCGGCGACCACCTGGCGAGTTTCTTCTTCCCCTAGATTTACTTCCACTTTTAAAAGTTTATCGGAATTTGGGATTTTCTCGGCTTTAACTATTTCTGCTACTCGCAGTTCTACCTTTTGGAAATCTTCCAGGCCGATTACCCCTTCCTGCGCTTCCTGCTGTTGTGCCTCGGGCTCTTTTTCCGCAGTTTGGTCTCCCCGCATTTCTCTTAATTCAGCCTGCATGTTCAAGCGGGGGAAGAGGTCTTCTCCTCTTTTTACCACGGTGCCCGGCTTTATCCCGCCCCATTCTTTGAGGCTATCCCAGCTCTGCAGCTCAGGGCGACCGGCCAGGCCAATCTGTTCAAAAATGCTCTCCGGGGTGCGGGGCATAAAGGGCTGCAGGATCACCGCGATATAGCGAATGCTTTCAAGCAGGTTATAGATTACCGTCCCCAGGCGATCCCGTTTTTCAGGATCCTTGGCCAGGCTCCAGGGCATGTTATCATCGATATAACGATTGCTGCTTCTCACCAATTCCCAGAGTTCAATCAGGGCATCGCTGATTTTCATCTGATCCATTTCCGCTTCTACGACACCGGGTGTCCTCATAGCCGCAGCGCTCAGCTTATGATCGGTTTCTTCCTCTGTGGCCACAGGTTCCGGTAAAACTCCGTCAAAATAACGCTCAGCCATGGTCAGGGTCCTGCTGACCAGGTTGCCAAGGTCATTGGCTAAGTCGTTGTTAATCCGGGTGATAAAAGATTCCAGGCTAAAAACCCCGTCCTGGCCAAAAGGAATTTCCCGCAAAAGGAAATAGCGCAGGGCATCGGAGCTGTAACGCTCGGCCAGCACGCGGGGGTCGATGGCATTACCCTTGGACTTGGACATTTTTCCTTCCTGGAGCATTAACCAGCCGTGCCCGAAGACCGTTTTCGGCAGGGGTTCTCCCAGGGCCATTAAAAAGATGGGCCAATAAATTGTATGAAAACGGAGGATATCTTTACCGATCAGCTGGACATCTGCGGGCCAAAACTCCCGGTAAAGGCTGTCGTCTTCATCCCCGTACCCCAGGGCAGTAATGTAATTGCTCAAGGCATCGAGCCAGACATAAATAACGTGATCCTGGTCAAAAGGTACCGGAATGCCCCAGTCAAATGAAGTCCTGGATACACACAGGTCTTCCAGGCCGGGTTGAATAAAGTTGTTGATCATCTCGTTTTTCCGCGAGGGCGGTAAAATAAAGTCCGGATGTGATTCGATATGATCCTGGAGGCGCTTGGCATAACGGGACATCCTGAAAAAGTAAGCCTCTTCGTCGATGAGTTCCACCTTGCGCCCGCAGTCGGGGCAATTGCCATCATCAAGCTGGCGTTCTGTCCAGTAAGCTTCACAGGGTGTGCAGTAAAGCCCCTCATACTTACCTTTATAAATATCGCCCTGCTCATAAAAGCGCATAAATATCTTGGATACCCTGTCTTTATGCCTTTCTTCAGAGGTGCGGATAAAATCATCATAATAAATATCAAGGTCATGCCAGAGTTCCTTGATCCAATCTACGATTTCATTCACAAACACTGCAGGGGGCTTGCCGGCAGATTCGGCTTCCCTTTGGATCTTCTGGCCGTGTTCATCAGTGCCGGTCAAAAACCAGACCCGGTAACCGGTCAGCCTTTTAAAGCGGGCCATAGCATCAGCAGCTACAGTAGTATAAGAATTCCCCACATGCAGCCTGTTGCTCGGGTAATAAATAGGTGTGGTAATATAAAATGTTTTCTTTTCTGCCAATGTTGGGCCTCCTCCGCAGAATTCAAGATGTGGTTATTATATCAGAGCAATTGATAGTGTCAAGATGAACTGTCGCTGGAAAAATGTAACCTGTAATATTCTTGTAAACTTGATTATTTTGGGAAAATAACTATTGACTTACCATGTCAATAACTGGTATACTTATTGAACCAAATAATCTCCATCTTGTAAAAAGGAGGAAATGCTCGTGAAGTCAACAGGGATTGTTAGAAAGGTAGACGAACTGGGCAGGGTAGTTATCCCCATAGAGTTAAGAAGAACCCTGGGTATCGAGGTAAAAGACGCTCTTGAAATTTACGTTGACAATGAAAGAATAATCCTGAAAAAATATGAACCAGCCTGCCTGTTTTGCGGAAATGCAGACAATGTAAAACATTTTGGTAACCGCATAGTCTGCCAGGAGTGTGTAGATAAATTATCTGATGAGGCCTAAACTAGCCGTAATCAACTAGGTTTTTTCTGGGGGCACGATTTAAATCGTGCCCCCAGCGTCAAGAAGCTATTTTTCCTTAAAACCACTAAAGCATATCCACTTCTTCCAAAGGAAAGGTTTTGACAAAGCCGGATTCCTGGATTTTTACCTGGACCGTTTGCTTGCCCTTGTTAATCTCTTGAACCTCTCCTTCGCCATCAGGGGTTAAAACCTTTTCTCCGAGATCCGGCATCTGGTCTCGCGCATCTTCGTAAGCGCTGGCTTCGTACCGGAGGCAGCACATCAATCTCCCGCAAACCCCGGAAATTTTGGTTGGATTGAGGGAAAGATTCTGCCCCTTGGCCATCCTGATCGAAACCGGTTCGAACTCTTCCAAAAAGGTACTGCAGCAAAAAGGGCGACCGCAGGGGCCAATACCGCCTTTTAGTTTTGCTTCGTCTCGCACACCAATTTGCCGCAGTTCAATGCGGGTTTTAAATATAGAAGCCAGGTCTTTTACCAGCTCCCTAAAGTCTACCCGCTCATCCGAAGTGAAATAAAAGATGATTTTGCTCCTGTCGAAGGTGTATTCTACCTTGACCAGCTTCATATCAAGGCCATGTTGCTTAATTTTTTGCTGGCATTTGATAAAGGCGGCAAATTCTTTCTGAATGTTTTCTTCGACGCGTGATTGATCCGCCTCATTTGCCTTGCGCACCACTTTTTTTAAAGGCGTAACCAGTTCTTTTTCTGGCACTTCTCGTTCACCTATCACCACTTCACCAAGTTCTTTTCCGCGTGATGTTTCAACAATCACCAGTTCCCCGGTTTCTAATCTATTTGATCCAGGTTCAAAGTAGTAAGTTTTTCCGGCCTGTTTAAAGCGCACTCCAACTACCCTGGGCATTGCTTTAGCCTCCTTTGCATCAAAATCAACATTTTCTCCAACAACAGCCGGCGATTAACATTGGTTGTAATTAGTTCATGTATTACTGAATTAATCAGGATAATCACTTCTTCCGCTGTTTGGGCAGAAGCTTTATACCCAATATCTTTTCCTACCGGGCCCGGATAAATCAGGAACTTTTCTTCTGTACATAAATTATAGATCAAACCATCCCGGTAAAAAAGGCAGAGCAGCTCCAGGAAGGGAAATAAATCATTCCTTTCAGAAAGGTTTTCCGCCCAGGAAAGGATCCGGTTTGCAGGTAGGCTGCCGGCATTTAATTGATCAGCCAAAGCACCGGCTTTTTCAAAACGCTCTTCCAGCTGCTCATCTTCGGTAAGTTCAAGGGCATAACCGGGAAGCCCGCCGCTAATCCTGGCTATAAAAGAGACCTTTTCTCCCGTTAAGCCTTTTTTGCTTGAGAGCAATCCTTCAATTTCTTCTTGTTTTAAGGGTTGAAGGGTATACGCCTGACAGCGCGACAAAATAGTATCAAATAGCATTCGGGGATGTTCAGCCAGTAAAATAAAGTGCAACCCCGCAGGCGGTTCTTCTAAAATTTTAAGCAGCGATGAGCAAGCCTCGGCGGTCATCGTTTCAGCCTGTTCGATCAAACAAACTTTTTTATCGCCGGCAAGGTAAATACTTTTTTTCAGGGAGCGGATTTGTTCAATCTTTATACTGCGCCCCGTAGGCTGAATAAAATAATATTCAGGATGGTTCCCACTCACAAACAAGCGGCAAGAAGCACACTGCATACAGGCTCCTTCAATGCCGGGTTCATCACAAAGAATCCCCTGGGCCAGGCCCTCACCCCAGCTTTTTTTACCGCTTCCCGAAGGCCCGGTCAATAAGGTGGCGTGACTTAATTTATTTTCTGAAAGCATGTAGCCCAAAGCCCGGCGCAATTCATGCTGCCCGGTCAAAAGGTTAAAACTCATCTTGATTCCCCAATTCAGTCAAGTGCCCCAAATACTCCTTTAGATAATCCCAGATAATCCTTCCCTGGGTTTCGGCATCGGCAGAGGCATCTAAGATAATTACTCTTTGCGGCTCCCTGGCGGCAAGCTCCAGGTAGCCTCTTCGCACTCGTTCATAATAGTAGAAGTCATTTTTTTCCATCCGATCGGCTATAAAATTGCCTCTTCTGGCAGCTGCATTTTCAATAGATAGATCGAGCAAAAAAGTAATATCGGGCAGGCGCCCGCCGGTTGCCTGATGATTGAGCAGATCAATCCAGTGGAGGTCGACTCCCCGGCCATATCCCTGGTAGGCCAGGGTAGAGTCTGTAAACCGGTCACAAATAACCACTTCCCCTGCGCGAAGGGAGGGAAAAATAATTTCCTCAGTTACTTCAGCCCGGGCTGCCATATAAAGCAGCAGCTCAGCACCTGTGGTTAAAGAATAACTGTTTTGAAGAAGGATTTGCCTGATATCCTCGCCGGCGGGGGTGCATCCCGGTTCCCGGACAAGGGTGGAGGGGAGCCGGTTTTGAGCCAGCTTATCTTTGAGCATACCCGCCTGGGTAGACTTGCCACAACCGTCGATTCCTTCAAAAGATATTAAAAGGCCGTACGTATTAAACACCTCTTTTCACAGGTAACAAAGGAAAGACTAACGGCGGACAGACCTGCAGAGGCGACAGTAAAAATATAGTGGTTAAGGGCAATATAATTTTACAGGCCCCGGGCGCACCGGGATACCGGCTGAGAATCCAGTCTATCTTAAAAGCTGTAGTTAGGCGCTTCCTTGGTAATCTGGACACCGTGTGGATGGCTTTCTTTTAGGGAAGCACCTGAAATGCGGATAAAACGGGTATTTTTCTGTAATTCTTCGATGTTGGTTACCCCGCAATAACCCATTCCGGCCCGCAGGCCTCCTGCCATCTGGTAAGCCATATCGCCGATAGTCCCCCGGAACGGGACTCTTCCTTCGATCCCTTCAGGGACAAGTTTCTGTTCATATTCCTGGAAATAGCGATCGCGGGAACCTTCTTTCATTGCTCCCAGCGAACCCATCCCCCGGTACACCTTGTAACTGCGGCCTTGAAATATTTCAAATTCACCGGGGCTCTCTTCGGTGCCTGCCAGCAGACTGCCGATCATGACAGCAGAAGCGCCGGCAGCAAGAGCCTTGGTGATATCGCCGGAAAACTTGATCCCTCCATCTGCAATAATGGGAACATCATATTCCCGGCTTGCCAGCGAAGACTCATAAATAGCGGTAATTTGCGGCACCCCTATCCCGGCAATAACCCGGGTGGTGCAAATAGAACCGGGGCCAACCCCGATTTTCACCGCATCCGAGCCTGCTTTGATCAAATCGCGAACTCCCTCGGGGGTAGCTACATTGCCGCCCATTACTTCAATATCCGGGTGAAGCTGCTTGATTTCTTTCACCGTCTCAATTACCGGATTGGAATGGCCATGGGCTGAATCAACTACGATCAAGTCAACCCCTGCTTTCACGAGCGCCCCGGCGCGGGTAATTGCATCTCTGCCCACCCCAACAGCCGCTGCAGCCAAAAGCCTGCCGTTGGAATCTTTCGATGCCCGGGGGTACTGGATCGTTTTTTCAATATCTTTAATCGTGATCAGCCCTTTTAACTGGAACTGATCATCGACAATGGGCAGTTTTTCAATTTTATGGTGGCGCAGCAGTTCCTGGGCTTCGTTAAGAGTGGTCCCCTCCGGTGCGGTAACCAGCTGTTCACTGGTCATGACCTCCCCAATCGGACGAGTATAATCTTCTTCAAAACGTAAATCCCGGTTGGTGATAATTCCTACCAGTTTGCCGCCTACGGTGACAGGAACCCCGGAAATACGGTAACGTTCCATTAACGCTGCGGCATCGCTTAAAATATTGTCGGGGGCAAGCTGAAAGGGATTGGTAATAACTCCGTGTTCAGAGCGCTTAACCTTGTCAACTTCTTCCGCCTGTTTTTCTGCGGTCATATTGCGGTGAATCACGCCAATGCCGCCTTCTCGGGCAATACCTATAGCCATTCTCGCTTCGGTAACTGTATCCATACCTGCTGATAATAATGGAAGATTAAGCTTTAAGTTCCTGGTGAGCCTGGTGGTAATATCAATGTCGCGCGGCATAACTTCTGAAAGAGCCGGAACCAGTAAAACATCATCGAAGGTAAGTCCTTCCCATGCAAATCGATCAGCCTGCAAATTTTTCTCCCCCCGCTTATAGCGCTGGTAATTTAAATCATCATAACAAACCCCCTGTAGAGTGTCAACACTAATGAAAGGCGACGGATAATCCCGGCAAAAAAAGGTTTTCCTTTCTTTTATCAGCAGGATATAGAGCGGAAAAACTCGAATCAGTTAAAGCCGAAACTTTACAAGGGAGGTAATCGAAACATGCCATACTTGGAGATAGATGGAAATAACTGTTTTTACGCCGGGGACCCGTCCCGGGAGGGAAGCCCGGTACTTTTCTGCCACGGTTCCGGCGGCGGACATCACCACTGGGTTTACCAGCTGAAAAAGTTGCCGAAAAATATCAATCCCATTGCAGTTGATCTGCCGGGTCACGGTCGATCAGAGGGGAGTCCCTCCGATAAAGTCGACGTTTACCGTGACTGGCTGCACCGGTTCAGCGAAACTGTCGGGTTAAACAAGTTTGTTGTTGCCGGTCACTCCCTGGGCGGAGCAGTAGCTATGGCTTACGCCCTGGCTTATCCAAAATATACCGCCGGCCTGATTCTTGTCGGCACCGGCGCCAAGCTGCGGGTGCTGCCTGCTTTCCTGGAAGAACTGCGCCGGGGACAAATCCCCGAAGAGTTGCCCAACTATCTTTATTCACCCGACACGCCGGAAGAACTGGTTAAGCGAGGCAGGGAAGAAGTGGCGAAAACCGACCCCGCGATCTACCTGGCCGATTTAACCGCCTGCGACAATTTTAACCTCATGGATGAACTGGAGCGCATCGAACAACCGGCACTAATTATTTGTGGCAGTGAAGACCAGCTAACCCCGGTAAAATACAGCCGGTTCTTAGAAGAAAATTTATGCCGGGGTAAACTCGAAATTATCGAGGGCGCGGGACATATGGTTATGCTGGAAAAACCGGATCAGGTAAACCGGGCTATAACCAATTTTATCGAGGAGGTTATTTAATAATGAATCAAAAAAAGCGTAGTTACTTTAACTTAGATGTAACTTTAAAAGAAGCGATTAACAATTTTTCCACCCTGGAACCGGACCAGGTAGCAAAAAATGCCCGGGTTGACTTAAACCGGGAAAACAATACATTTACACTCCCCTTTATTGACCGGACTTTCCGGGTCAAATACCCCTCCGGTGATATCATCGCCGAAGACGGGAGCCCGGCATCACAATACCTGGCCATCATCATGCTCCACTACCTGACTACGGCAGACGGCACACCCCTTAGCGGCAAATGGATTGATTACCGCCACCTGCCCGGGGGAGACATTTATGTAGAGCCTTTTAAAAAGAGGGCGGTAACCCCCTTTTTGAAAACATTCGGCGAACGTCCCGAACTATTCCAGCAGGCAGCCGAAGCCCTTGGCGGGCATGCTTTACAAATGAGCGGCATCCGGATGGTAGTCCCGGCAATGCCCATGGTTCCAATATGCTTTGTCCTCTGGCCCGGTGATGAAGAAATATCTTCCTCGGCAAATGTGCTTTTCGACGAGGCGGCCCCATCCTACCTGCCAACAGAAGATTACGCCCACTTGCCGGCCATAGTAAATGGGGCAATGAAGGCAAAAGCAGGGCTATAACCACTAAATAGCAAAGAGACCTTTTACATTTCCCGCCGGCCATTAATCGCCCGGCTTAAAGTCAGCTCGTCAGCATACTCAATATCTCCGCCTACAGG
>Ga0207421_10002706_pt1 | contig 21756 bp, 19 predicted proteins | sample SodLakKL_010_SED_4_FD_187542 | JGI IMG/M metagenome (GOLD analysis project Ga0207421, IMG submission 187542) | Alkaline sediment microbial communities from Lake Tanatar, Kulunda Steppe, Russia - 8KL_010_SED (SPAdes) (version 2) | ecosystem: Environmental > Aquatic > Non-marine Saline and...
ATCGACCGGTTTGTGACAGCTCCGCTTGGCGTAGCGGCCCTGATAGTGGGAACGCTGGCGCTGGCCCAGTGGCCGCGGCCGCGCAACCGATGGCGGCTTATTGGGGCGGCCCTCTTTTGCCTTGTCCTCACGGCATGGTGGCCCGTTATTCAGCATGACCGTGACCCACAGCTCCAGTTGCTCTTCTTCGATGTAGGCCATGGTGATGCGGCACTCGTTCGTCTTCCAGGCGGGCATACCCTGCTTGTGGATGCCGGGGTGCGCGACCGGTTTGTAGACCATGGCCAGCGGACCCTGCTACCCCACCTCCGCCGCGCAGGTATCCGCACGATCGACACCGTCATCATCAGCCATCCCCATGCCGATCATTTTGGAGGGCTGTCTACCCTGCTCCGGTCAGTACCGGTTGGCCGTGTGCTGCATAACGGGCAGACGTACCCCTCCGACTTGTTCGAGGAAAAAATGGCTGTGCTGGATAGCCTGCGTATTCCTCATGCTTCGCTTGCGGCAGGCGATACGTTGTATCTCGATCCGTCCGTGCGTATCGATGTGCTCGCACCGGAGCCCGATCACCCTTTCGATCACACGCAGGCCAATGATGCTTCTGTCGTGTTTCGCCTGCGGTATGGACAGGTGCGGGTTCTGTTTGCTGGTGATGCAGAAAAGGACGCTGAAGGCTTTCTCGTGAGCCGCTACGATTCGTTGCTCCAGAGCGACATCGTGAAAGTAGGGCATCATGGATCACGTACCAGTAGCACGGAAGCGTTCGTGGAAGCTGTAAGTCGTGATGCCATGCAAGGTGCTTTGGCTGTGGTCAGTGTGGGAGGAGGGAGGCGCTATGGGTTGCCCAACCAAGAAGTGTTGGACCGGTGGCAGGCACACGAGACTGAGGTGATGATAACACGAGACGTAGGAGCGGTATGGCTGTCGACTGACGGGACTGAGGTCCGATCGGTGGAGTGGCGTTGAAGAAGTGCTTTACGGGTCGGGCACCAACCAGCTGGTCTACCGCAGTATACTGATTTTATTGGTATACCGTAGTATATCGGTAAAGGACTCCGGGAAAGCTGTCGAAGCGTCTCCGATTCGTCTTCCCTTATTATGTATTAGTTTTTTTAAAGAGTTGTAGGGCTTGTAGTAGAGGCTGTGGAAATGTGGATAGTGAGGTTACACACATCAGCCGCTGCCTATTGTGCAGAACATCCACGGGTCATCCCCATCCTTTCCACAAAAGAGCCGGTTCTGCATATCGAATTTAAGTCGGTATAGCGGGATAAAGGTAAAGTTATCCACGAATCCACAGGTATCCACACCATTCCTGGGCGAAACCCTCAAAACTTATGCACAGGTATCCACAGTGTGGACAGATGCGCACTTCCTGTGGAGAAGGTGGGGGGTTCTCCACAGGTATCCACACGCTCCTCCGATGGTGCTACTTGTCCAGAGGTTCTCCTGTAGTTATCCACGGGTTGTGCACAGTGTGGAAAACTATACTGAGGGATGAAATCGTTTAGCGTAAACCCCTTCATGTTAATGGTTTAGAGAGTGTAGTGCAGCGCTGCACATCCATAGTTCTGCGTAAACGTGCTGTGGATAACCAGAAAAACCGCCCCGTGGAGCCTCACAGGGCGGTTTTTGTATAGAGAGCGGCCGTTGTAACGAAAAACGAAGCGGCCGCTGCATCCTGGGGTGGTATACCGATCGGCGTCAGGAAGGCTTGCCGAGCAGCGAAAACATTTCCTTCTTATAGGCTTCCACTCCGGGCTGATTGAAGGGATTGACCTCCAGCAGATAGCCGCTTACGGCCACGGCGTGCTCAAAGAAATAGAGCGCTGCCCCGAGCGGAGCGGCAGCCACAGCGTCCAGCGTTACCGTCATCACGGGCACGCCCCCTTCCACATGGGCTTTGCGGGTGCCCTCGTAAGCTTTGCGGTTGATCTCCTGCATGGTTTTGCCGGAGAGGTAGTTGAGGCCGTCCAGGTTTTCGTCGCTGTCCGGCACCCTGAGGTCGCCTCCGTCATCCGCAACCAGCAGGAACGTCTCCAGCAGAAAGCGCTGCCCGTCCTGCACGTACTGCCCCAGCGAGTGGAGGTCGGTGGAGTACTGCACGCTGGCCGGGAAGAGGCCCTTGCCTTCCTTGCCTTCGCTCTCACCAAAGAGCTGCTGCCACCAGCCGCCGATGCTGTTGAGGCGCGGCTCAAAGACGGCCAGCGTATCCACCGCGTAGTCCTGCTCATGCAAGAGGTAGCGGATGCCAGCGTACGCCAGCGCCGGGTTTTCAGCGGCAGGTTCGAGCGCCTTGCACTGTTCTACTGCGCCGTAAAACAGCGAACGGATGTCGACACCGGCCACAGCAATCGGGAGGAGGCCAACCGGCGTAAGAACGGAAAAGCGCCCGCCCACATTGCGCGGGATTTCGTACTTCTTATACGGGTGTGCCTTGCGCAGCTCGTTCAGCGCGCCTGATGTGGGGTCGGTGGTGATGATGATGCGGTCGTCGGCGTCGTCAAAGGTGGCTTCCAGCCATTGCCGCAGAAAGCGGAAGCTGAGGGCCGGCTCCAGGGTGGTGCCGCTCTTGGAGATGACGTTAAGGTAGACGGACTTGCCCTCGAGGTACTGCAGCAGTTCGCGCACGTAAGCGCCGCTCATGTGGTGTCCCGCAAACAGCACCTCGGGTGTCCGGTCGGCTGATGGCGTTTCTGTTTCTGCAGCGGGCGTGGGGGGCGTTTGGAGGTAGGGTGTAAGCGCATCGATGACGGCCTTGGCGCCCAGGTACGAACCGCCAATGCCAATGCACACGAGCACGTCAGCCTTCTGCCGAATCTCGGCTGCCGTCGCCTCGATGTCCTCCAGCAGCGCATCGTTGGGGTCCAGCAGGAGGTCGCGCCAGCCGAGGAATTCGCTGCCGGCGCCGGTGCCCTGGAGCACCTGGGTGTGGGCATCTTTCAGGCGGGGTTGCAGGGCGTCAAGGGCGCCGTCTGCAAGAAACGGCTGGGCATGCTGCGTGTCGAGATGAAGCATGGGGAGCAGGGGTAAGTGAAGAGGATCGTAACGTAGGTGGTGTAGGTCGTTCAGCATCATCAGTATAACAAAACGCAGCCGCGCGTGCGAAATGTGTGGGTGATACGTGGGTGATACGACCGTTGAGTGTTGGCTGCGCCCCTAACGCGAAATCAAACCAAAGAGGGGTTGGCCCGTGGAACGGCTGTTCTCTACCGCCCGGCTTTTGCCTTTTCTACCATGCTGCTGTACTACCCTGCCGCTGTAGCTGACGTCCCCACCCTGGCCCGCGAAGGCCTCTCTGCAGAGGGTGGCGTCACGCTTTACCATACGTTGCCGGATGCCAAGGCGGCCGGGGAGGCGGTGCTGGTCGTGAATGCCCTGCAGGTCCCCGAAGCGCCTTCCGTGCCGCCGGCCGAACCCACGGTGCAGGTGCCCCGGGTGCCGCCGGCGGCGCTGGGCAACGTGAACCCATATGCCCCTCCGGAGCCGGTTACTGCCGCTGGAGGGTACGTCGTCCGGTACGAGCATGGCACGACGGATCTCCTCATGATTTACCGGCGCGGCGTATGGGACCTGCCGAAAGGCAAAGCCGATCCTGGCGAGACCCCCGAAGCCTGTGCCCGACGGGAGGTTTGCGAGGAGGTTGGCATCGACACGCTGACGCTCGTCCGCCCACTGGGCCACACGGAGCATGGCTACCGGGAAGATGGCGTCTACCGCGTCAAGACGACGCACTGGTTTCTCATGCGCACCCCCGAGCGCACGTTTGAACCTGAAGCGCGGGAGCAGATCCAGCGAGTGGCGTGGTTTCCGTGGGAGGTCGCGCGGGAAAAGGTGGGCTACGAGACGCTGCGCCACCACATGGATGCCATCGCTGGCGAGGTGCCCGGCGTAGAGCCAGCGGCATAAGCTGTCCGGCGCCGCTTCTGCGGGGAGTCGCTGGGCCCGCTTGGGGATTTCCCGGACATAGGGTGGGGTCATCGCCCTACACCCGGCGGGTAGAGAAGTCGCGGCTATTTGCTATATTGAGGGCATCGATTCTATCCTCATCACCGGAGGCGGCTATGGATTCTCTTTTAAGCGGAAAGGTAGCAGTGGTCACAGGCGGCGCAAGCGGCATCGGGCGTTCCATCGCGCGGTTGTTTGCGGAGCACGGAGCGGCGGTCGTCGTCGCTGATCTGCAGGCGGCACCGCGCGAGGGCGATGATCCGCCCGTCCACGAGGTGATCCAGGAGCAGATGGGTGGCGAGGCCCGGTTCGTCGCATGTGACGTGAGCAATACCGAGCAGGTGGCTGACGTCATGGCCGCGGCCGACGACCTGGGCGGGGTGGATATCCTCATCAATAACGCGGGTGTCTTTCGGCAGCACGACTTTCTGTCGATGACGGCGGAGGACTTCGACTTCGTCATGGACATCAACGTGAAGGCGGCGTTTTTCGTAGCGCAGGCCGCGGCGCAGCGTATGGTAGAGCAAGGGGACGGCGTCATCCTCAACCTCTCCAGCGTGGCTGGCATCCAGGGCTCGGCCGGGTTCACCACGTACTGTGCCTCAAAGGGCGCGATTCGGCTCTTTACCTACGCGCTCGCCGCTGAGCTTGGACCGCAGGGGGTCCGTGTGAATGCGCTCCATCCAGGCCTTATCGACACTAAAATGACGACCGACGATGTACCGGTGGTCGGCTCGGAGATGGGCGAGGGTTTCAAGCAGCAGATTCCGATGGACCGCTTTGGCCACCCCGACGAGATGGCGAAGGCAGCGCTCTTCCTGGCCAGCGACATGGGTAGCTACGTGCAGGGCGCCTCGCTTGTGGCGGATGGAGGGTTGCTGCGGGTGTAACTGTTATTTGAGACGATGACCTGTGGCGTAGACATGGGTGTGGGCGTATGGGGGTGTGGGGGGGTTCGGATTGGGACACGACGAAACGACGAAACGAGGTAGGCGATGTTGTTAGAATGGGCGCTGTCCTTCCCCCATGCGTCATTCTGAGCGCCAGCGAAGAATCTCTTCACGATGGGCACCATGCTGACTCGATAGCACGCGAGGCCGCTGGACGTTTGTTTAGCGCAGAGTGAATTGCGTGCGTGGGCATTTTTAGTTTGAGATCACCGAGCAAGACGTAGCGGCGCATGGCCGTGCGCCGTGTCTGTCTCCACCCCTCGTAATAGACCTGTAGTCTGGCAAGCTGCCCGCAACTGACACCCCGCGCGTGGGTAGGTCCCGTCTATGCCTACCGATGCTACACCTTCCGTCCGCCGATCGCCGCGCAAGCTCTGGGCTGCGCTCCGCCGGATCTGGGCGTTTGCCTGGCCCTATCGCTGGCGGCTGGCCGCCGCGATGGTGCTGGCCATGCTCTCCTCCGTTGTGTGGCTCGTGGTGCCGCTGGGCCTGCGCGAACTGCTGGATGCCGTCTTTGAGGACGCTGATGGCGCGCTGCTCAACCGCCTCACGCTGGCGCTGCTGGTGCTTTTCCTGCTGCAGGCCGTGTTCAGCTTCACCGGCTTCTACCTGCTGGAGTGGACCGGCGAGCGGGTGGTGGCGGACCTTCGGCAGCGCATCTACCGCCATTTGCACCGCCTGGGGCTGCGCTTCTATGCCAATCAGCGCACGGGCGACCTCACCTCGCGCCTCACCAACGACGTGGGCAAGATCCGCGAGGCCGTCACCTCCGCCCTGGTCGATTCGCTGACGCAGACGCTCACCTTGCTGGGCTCGGTGGCGCTCATGGTGCTGCTGAACTGGCGCCTCAGCCTCGTCATTTTTGTGGTGGTGCCGGTAGCCACGCTGGCCGCCCGGGTGTTTGGGCGGAAGATCCGGCAACTGGCGCGGCGCGTGCAGGATCAGCTGGCAGATACGACGGCTATCGCGGAGGAGGCCATCGGGGCTATCCGCGTGGTGAAGGCCTTCGGGCGGGCGCCGTACGAGACGCAGCGCTACCATAATGCGGTGGAGGCGCTCTTTGAGACGGCCCGCTACAAGGTGCTCATCGCCAAGCTGTTTGGCTCGGTCATCGGACTCCTCTTCATGGGCGCGCTGACGGCCATCTTCTGGTATGGCGGCCGGGAGGTGCTGGCCGGGCGGCTGACGACGGGCGACCTCGTGGCGTTCGTGTTTTACGCCTTCAACATCGCACGGAGCGTGGGCGGTATGTCGCGCCTCTACGCTACGTTCAACAGCGCTGCCGGTGCTACGGAGCGGCTGTTTGAGCTCCTGGATGCTGCCCCGGACGTCCCTGAGCCGGCCAATCCGGTGCCGCTCTCTCAAGTGGAGGGGCGGGTGCAGTTTGAGGACGTAGATTTTGCCTACGCGGACGGCCTGCCGGTGCTGCACGGTATTACGTTGAGCGTGGATGCGGGGGAGACGGTGGCGCTGGTGGGGCCAAGCGGGGCTGGCAAGACCACGCTCCTCAACCTGATCCCGCGCTTCTACGACGTCACTGCCGGGGCCCTAACCCTTGACGGCGTCGACGTGCGGGACGTGGACCCGCAGGCGCTGCGGCAGCACATGGCCATCGTGCCGCAGGAGGTGCACCTCTTTGGCACGTCGGTACGGGAGAACATCCGCTACGGCCGCCTTGAGGCTACCGACGACGAGGTGGAAGCAGCCGCTCGGGCGGCCAATGCGCACGAGTTTATCGCCGCGTTGCCCGATGGGTACGATGCGCAGGTGGGCGAGCGTGGGGTGAAGCTAAGCGCGGGGCAGCGGCAGCGCATCTCCATCGCCCGTGCCATCCTGCGGGACGCCCGCATCCTCCTCCTGGATGAGGCCACGTCAGCCCTCGATGCCTCCTCCGAAGCCCTCGTGCAGGAGGCCCTCGACCGCCTCATGCAGGACCGCACCACGTTCATCATTGCCCATCGCCTCTCCACCGTCCGCGACGTGGACCGCATCCTGGTGGTCAAGGATGGCCGAATCGTGGAGCAAGGCCCTCATGACGCGCTCGTGCAGCAGGACGGGGTGTATCAGGAGTTGGCGGCGTTGCAGTTGCTTTGACGGGTTTTTGCGTGTGGGCGTGTGGGGGCATGGGCGTGTGGGGGTGTGGGAGTGGTTTGGCGTCCAGGTTTATTCGGAGTCGGAGAACGGAGGAGTCGGAGAACGGAGGAGTCGGAGAACGGAGGAGTCGGAGAACGGAGGAGTCGAGGAGGGAAGGAAACCAGCACACACTCCTGTGGACTACTGCCGTAACGCGGCACGCCGTGCTGCTACGCCTCGGTGCGTCTCATTAATTCCTCGGCCGAGGGGCAGATATGGCGCACGGCCGTGCCACGTCTTCAAACCTGAAACCCCTACACGCCCACACCCCCAAACCCCCACACCCTCCCCATTCGCGGTACATATCGCAAGCGGCCCACAAGCCTTTCTCGCCTCTCCCACTCCCCGAATCCTTGTTTCCTGAGCAACCCCCCACATGCAACATGCCGAAACTTAAAACGACCGCGGCAGCGTCTCGTCCGTCAGAATAATAAAGTCCCCGGCAGCGCCATAGCGGCGCTCGTCGAAGGCGGTTACGTCGGCCACGGGGCGCGCGACGATCACGAGCGCGGGGGTGTTGGGGCGGTAGTGCTGCAGCTGCTCGGGCGTGCCCAGCCCACGGTCTACGTGAAAGCTCCCCGCCAGGTGCAGGATCACCGCGTCGGGAGCACGGAGTAGGTGGCGGGCTATGCTGTACGCCATTGTGGCGTCCCAGAGGACCTGGGCGTCCAAAAAGGTATCCGTGTGTGCGTCCTCGTGCAGGATGTCAGCCGCCGTGGTGTCGGCTGCAAGCGTGTCAGTTTCGGGGTCCTCCCCGTGGCCATGCGTCATCACGCGGTCCCAGCGCGCGCGATACGCCGCGGAGGCTTCCGGGTAGGGTAGCGGCGCGACGTAGCGCTGCGCGGCATCAGAGAGTGCGGTTAAAGCGTCCCGGCCCTCCCGGGACACCATGTTGGCGTACCGCCGGGGCGCATTCGCGGCAAGCACCGAAAGCTCGTGCGTTCGTGCAAACTCCACCAGCGGCCGGTAGTCCGACTGGTAGTTACGCCACGGCCGGCTGCTCTGAAGGAAGTTCTCCTCGTTGATGTGCCCAGCGAGGTACTCATCCAGGATGTACTGCACGTCCCGGTCGAACATTTCCAGGGAGAGGGCGACGGGGCGCGCTGTTGCGGTGCCGGCGCGGGCGTGCAGGTGTTGCAAAAGGCTGTCCTGCAGCGCGTGCGCTACCGGGTCGTTGTGCTGCTCGCCAAAGAAGATGACCTGCACGGTGTCCGTGGCAGTCGCCAGGTCGTTCAGCGTCACTTCGGTGCCATCGGGCTGATAGATGCGGTAGGCTTCCGTGTCCGCCGCTGCTGTGGTGTCGGCAACGAGCGCCATACCCGTAGCCGGCAGAACGCTAAGCAACAGCAGCAGCGCGGCACTGCAGAGGACCGTCGGTACGAAGCGAAGCATCATCAGGAGCGGCCCTTGTTGCGTGAGCCGCGATTGCCTTTACGGCGTCCGCTGCGTCCTTTGCCCCGCCCACGCCCACGGCCGCGGCTGTTGCTGCGAGGCTGCTTTTGCTCGTCACTGCTTTCCTTGGCCGTGGAGGTGCCGCCCGGCTCTTCGCCCGTGTCAGCCGCCGCTTCATCGAAACGGGAGTGCTCGCGCTGGGCCTCCAGATGGGAAAAGTAGACTTCATCTACCAGCATGGCCAGCAGGGCGGGATGCGACTCGGCGAGGGCCTCTACGGTGGGCTCAAAGCGGGAGACGCGCTCTTGCACCAGCCGCGGTTTCTTTTCGAAGCGCTCGCGCAGCAGGGTTGCCAGGCGCTCGGCTACGCGCTCGCCCAGGGCATCCTCATCCGGCAGTTCACCCTTTGTGAACTCGACGCCGTACTCCTTCTCGACATTCTTAACCTTGAACTCCTCGTCGAAGGCCACCAGTGTGATGGCGGTGCCGGAGCGCCCAGCCCGCGCGGTGCGCCCGGAGCGGTGGATGTACCAGTCGGGGTCGTCCGGGGCATCGTACTGAAAAACGTGGCTTAGCTCCGAGATGTCGATGCCGCGGGCCGCCACATCGGTGGCCACCAGAAAGCGCAGCTTGCCGTCGCGGATCTGCTTCATGGCCTTCTCGCGGTCTTTCTGCGAGAGGTCGCCGGAGATGTCGCTGGCGTGGTAGCCGTAGTTGGAGAGGAAGTTGGTGAGGTACTCGACCTCGCGCTTGGTATTGCAGAAGACGATGGCCGACTCCGGGTTTTCCCACTCAATCAGCCGCGTAAGCGCCCGGTCTTTGTCCATCTTGTCCACGATGTAGTAGCGGTGCTCGATCTCCTCCACGCTCACCTGGCCGGTACTCAGGGAGAGGAAGCTGGGGTCGCGCAGAAACTCGTTGCCCAGCGCCCGCACCTTGGGCGGCACCGTTGCGCTGAAAAGGCAAGAGATGCGGTCGTCCGGGAGAAAGCTCTTGATCTCCTTCATGTCCGGATAGAAGCCCATCGACAGCATCTCGTCGGCTTCGTCCAGGATCAGCACATCCAGCTTGTCCAGGACGAGGTTTTTCTTGTTGAGATGATCGAGCACGCGGCCCGGGGTGCCAATGATAACCTGCACGCCTTGCTTGAAGGCACGGATCTGCGGGCCGTAGCCGACGCCGCCGTAGACGAGCACCGCCTCCAGGTCGAAGGTCTCGCGCGTGGCGGTTTTCATCTGCTCGAACTCCTCATAGATCTGCTTCGCCAGTTCGCGCGTGGGCGTGAGGATGAGCGCCTGCGGTTCGCTACGTTGCGCATCCAGCACCTCGAAGAGCGGGAGCAGGAAGGCGCCCGTCTTGCCCGACCCAGTGCGTGACTGCACGATCAGGTCGCGCTCGGCCAGAACGTAGGGGATGGCCTGTTTCTGGACGTCCATGAGGTCCTTCCAGCCGGTCGCGCGCATGGCTTGCTGCACGCGGTCGGGAAGGTTGTCGGGGTCCAGCGCGTCCAGTTCCGTCCCGCTGGCCTCGGTCAGGCGTTCCTGCGCCTTCTTCTGGCGTTTCTCGCGCACCGTTTTGGTGCGGAGGTCGATGGTGCGGGTGTAGGGAGAGCTGGAGGAGTCGTTGGAGGTGCTGTCGTTGGAGTCAGCCATGAGGCGATGCGCGTCCGCAGTCTTGTCGAAATGAAAGTGGGCAGCCGCGGTGTCGCGGCGTCAGCAGGGGAGGCTCCGAAGACGGAGCGGGGGTCTGTACGCATCCGGCGCTGGTAACGATCCGCCGCCGGCGTGGAGGCTACATCGCCAGGCCGCCGTCCACATGCAGCACATGGCCCGTGATGTAGGCCGCGGCGGGGGAGGCGAGGAAGAGCGCGGCCTGCGCCACGTCCTCTGGCTCGGCCGGACGGCCCAGCGGCACGGCGTTGAGCATGGCGTCGCGGGCCTTTTCGGATAGCTCGCCCGTCATCTCGGTAGCGACGTAGCCGGGGGCAATCACGTTGACGCGCACGCCCCGCCCGCCCAGCTCCTTGGCCAGGCTCTTCGAGAACCCGATGATGCCGGCCTTCGAGGCCGCGTAGTTGGTCTGGCCGGGGTTGCCCATCACGCCCACCACCGACGACATGTTCAACATCACACCGCCGCGCTGCCGCATGAACTGCCGGTACGAGGCCTTGGCAAAGTTGAAGACGCTCTTCAGGTTCACGTTAATCACCGCGTCCCAGTCGTCTTCGCTCATCCGTAGCATCAGCCCGTCTTTGGTGATGCCGGCGTTGTTGATGAGCACGTCCAGCGAGCCCCAGGCGTCCACCACGCCGTTTACGGCCTCCTCGGCGGCTTCCATTTGCGCCGCATCGCCCTGAAACGATAGCACGTTAACGCCAGCCTCAGCGAGCTGGCTCGTGATGGCCTCGGCCTCTTCTGTGGAGGAGCGAAAGGTAAAGGCCACGTTGGCGCCAGCCTTCGCGAAGGCATCCACCATGGAGCGGCCAATGCCGCGGGTGCCACCGGTGATGAGGACGTTGGTGTCGGTAAAATCGTGCATAGAACAAACGGGGGTAGGTCAGAGAGAAGCTGAACGGGTCGCCATCCGGTGCGCACGAGCGGTACGCTCAGGAAAACACATCGGCGGGTATCTGGCGACGGGCATCAAACGGCGTCCTTCAAAAGAGGACAGCAGCAGAGTATACCAAACCTGCGGCGAAGGTGCCATGGGCGTAGGGGGATCTGCCCAGAACCGACCCCAGCGCCGTATGCGGTCACCGTGCGACGGCCCCGCCCTCGTACAGCGCCGGACGCCGGTGTTGCAGGAAGAGCCGGCGGGCCGTTGATTGGGCGCAGGCGTCAAGGTCCACGTCGGCGTACAGGATCGCTTCCTCCCCCCGTGGCGCCTGCGCGATAAGCTGCCCCTCGGGGTCGGTGACGAACGAGCCGCCGTCGAAGGTCAGCACGTCTTCCGCGCCCACACGGTTGGCGAGGGCCATGAAGTAGCCGTTCTGGAAGCCGGCCACCCGCAGCTCGGCCTCGAACAGCCCCTCCGGCCATTCGCCTTTGGCCCCCGCTTGTGGCACCACCACCAGATCGGCGCCCTGCAGGGCGAGTGCACGCAAGTACTCGGGATAGTGGCGGTCGTAGCATATCGCCACCCCAATGCGGCCGGCTGCGGTGTCGTACACCGGCGCGTTGGTGTCGCCTGGGGCGTAATAGCCCTGCTCGTAGAATCCTTCGTAGTCGGTGATGTGCAGCATCCGCGTGCGGCCCAGCAGGCGGCCATCGGCGTCGATCACCGGCGAGGTATCATACGCCACGTCCCCTGCGCGTTCGTACACGTTGATAACCGCCACCACGCCGTGCCGGGCAGCAGCCTCCTGAAAGGCCACGGTGGTGGGCCCGGGGATAGGCTCAGCCCGGGCCATGGCGTCGGCACCGGCCCTATGCTGGGGCCAGAAGGGCGTGAAGGACAGCTCGGGATAAACGACCAGGTCGGCGCCGGCCCCTGCGGCCGTGGCGAGCGCGTCCAGCCCGCGCTGCAGAGAGGCGTCCGGGTCGGCGGTGGGCTGTTGCTGCACGAGGGCGACGGTCATGGGAGGCGCGTTGGGCCAACGGGAAGGAGATGCGGTAGGGGCGTTACGCGTCGGGCCGCGCGCGCACGATGAACGCTTCTGGAAACTGTGCGCGGATGGTTGGCAGAACGTCCGTAGCAGCCTCGCGTGAGCGGAAGGCGCCCAAACGGACGCGGTAGTACGGCTGTTGCCAGACCACCACGGCGGGCATGTCGTCGGCTGCTCTGGGGGGACGCTCGTCAGGGCGCAGCGCTGCCCACCAGGACGCCGCCTGCTCGCGGACGGTCTCGGCCTCTGCCCGGTCGTCGGTGAGGTGCACCTGCACCCGATAGGCCGGCGCGTCCTCATCACCAAGCGATTCAATGGTCTGGCAGCCAGAGGCCAACAGCGCGATAAGGGCTACCCCAAGGATCCCACCAAATAAACGCAGGGCTACCGCCATCATGCCTGTTGATCTTCCGAAGCGGCCAGGAACGTAGCCACCACGCGTTCCACGTCTTGCACCGCCTCATGCAGTTCCGTCTCCTTACCCCACCACTGGGCGACGTCGTGCCGGATGGTGGCAAGCGAGGCGGCCTCTGCCGGGGGCAGATCGCCGTCGTGCATCGCCGCCTGCCAGGCCCGCAAGTTCTTGCCCGTGGCAATGGCCTGCGCCACGCGCTTCTGGTCGCCGCCCTCTACCGACCGGTACGCCTCGCCCATCTCTTCCATCGCCCGCTTCATAAGAGGGCGCAGGACGTGCAGGGCAGGGGTCGTAGACATCGGCAGGGCGGGTAACAGATCCAGAAAAGCGAGCGGCGCGTGCAGACCAATACTTAGGCGTACGTGTTCAGCATCACCGGCATGATGAGCATCAGCAGGTCGCGGTCCTCTTCTTGCTCAAGCGGCATCACCACACCGGCTCGGTTCGGCGAGCTAAAGTCGAAGGTGACCTCGTCGGCGTCCAGGTTGCTGAGGACTTCCTTCAGGTACTCCGCGTTGAAGCCGATCAGCATTTCCTCGTTGTCGTACTCGCAGGCCACCGTTTCCTTGGCCTCGCTGGAGCGCTCCACGTCCTCTGCCGAAATCTCCAGCTGATCGCTGCCGAGGGAGAGACGGATCTGGTTGGTCATGCTGGAGGAGTAGAGCCCCACGCGCTTCACAGCGGCCAGCAGCGCCTCCCGCTCAATCACGAGCCGCTTGTCGTTCTCGCCTGGGATGACGGCCTCGTAATTGGGGTAGCTCTCGTCGATGAGGCGCGCGATGACGCGGGCGGTGTCGAAGTCGAACGATACGTAGCTTTCATCTACCCGTACGGCGCAGGAGCCGTCGCCCGCCACCTTCTTGGCCAGGCTCAGCGCCTTCTCCGGGACGATGAAGTCGATCTCTTGCTCCGTCGTGAGCCCTTCCAGGGTTAGCTTCACCAGGCGATGGCCATCGGTGGCCACCGCACGGCCGTGCTCCGGCGTAATCTGAAAGTAGATGCCCATCATGGCCGGGCGCAGCGCATCCTTGCTGACGGCAAAGCTGGTTTTCTGGATGGCGTACGTCAGCAGCGGCGCGTCAGCCGTGATTTCGTGCGCGTCGTCCAGTTCAGGAATGGCGGGATAGTCGGCCCCGTCGTGGCCCACCATCTTGTAGTGCCCCTGACTGGTGGTGAGCCTGATGTTGAAGTCGCCGTCTGCGGCAAACTCGATGGGCAGATCCGGCAGTGCGCGCATGGTATCGAGCAGGCGCTTAGCTGGCACCGCCACGCGGTTGCCGCCGTCCGGGGTGCCATTGCTCTGAAACTGCACCGGCACCTGCTGCACAATGGAGATCTCCAGGTCCGTCGCGCTCAGACGCAGCGTGTCGCCGTCGCGCTCAAACAGAATGGATTCCAGGATGGGGAGCGTGCTTTTGGAGGGCACAGCCCCGGCCACGGTGGTCAGGGCCTCGCGAAGGTCGGCACTTGCAGTTGTAAATTTCATGGCTCTACCGGATGCAGTTAAAGGTCGAAAAAGGTGTACGACGGCGGCTCCTGTCGGGTCCGTTCGCCCGTGGAGCGTCGGGGCCGGAGGCGCGTGGGCCTACCGCCCGCCCAAGTCAATGCGGGTGCGCACTTCCTCCACCACATCCTCGAACTGGGGATCCGTGTCGAGGCGGTCTTCCACACTGCGGTTCGCATGGATGACCGTAGAGTGGTCGCGTCCTCCAAAATGTAGCCCGATGGTTTTGAGGGAGTGCTGCGTGAGCTCCTTGCAGAAGTACATGGCCACCTTGCGGGCCTCCACCACCTCGCGCTTGCGGGTGCGGGCGCGGACCAGGTCTTCCTCAATATTGAAATAGTTACAGACGATCCGCTGGATTTCCTCGATGGTGAGGTTCACGCGGGTATCGCTGATGAGGTCGCGCAGGACTTCCTTGGCCAGCGGCAGGTCGATCTCCCGGTTGTGCAGCGTCGCATGCGCCAGCAGCCGGATGAGCGCACCTTCCAGTTCCCGGATGTTGCTTTTCACGTGGGTAGCCACAAACGTGATGACATCGGGGTCGATCTCGATGCCGTCGTCTTCGGCCTTGCGCTGCAGGATGGCGATGCGCGTTTCGAGCTCTGGCGGCTGGAGGTCGGCCGAGAGGCCCCAGTTGAAGCGCGAGAGCAGCCGCTCCTCAATGCTGTCGATGTCGCGCGGGGAGCGATCGGCCGACATCACGATCTGCTTGCCGTTCTGATGCAGCGCGTTAAAGATGTGGAAGAACTCCTCCTGTGTTTTCTCCTTGCCCCCAAAAAACTGCACATCGTCGATGATGAGCACGTCAATCTGGCGGTAGAACAGCGAAAACTCGCTCACGCGGTTGTGCTGGATAGACTGCACAAACTCCGTCGTGAAGCGCTCGCTGGAGACGTACAGCACCTTGGCGGTGTCGTTGGTCTCCTGCACGTAGTTGCCAATAGCTTGCATGAGGTGCGTCTTCCCAAGCCCTACGCCCCCGTACAGCAGGAAGGGGTTGAAGCTGGTGGTGCCGGGTTGCTGCGCGATAGCCAGCGAGGCGGAGCGGGCGAGACGGTTGCAGTCGCCTTCAATGAAGCGGTCGAACGTATAGCTGTTATTGAGCTGGCTGTCGACCTGCGCGCGCCGAATGCCCGGAATCACGAACGGGTTGGCGATGGGCTCCTGCTCGCCCTGCGGAGTACGGCCCTGCGGAGTGCGGCGCCGATCCGTCTGCCCTTGCCGGGCCTGCGGCTGGCCGCGCTGCTGCTGTTGACCCTGTGGGGAAGGCTGTTGGGCTCGCTCTTGCGAGGCCCGCCCGCCGCCTGACGAGCGGCCCGAACGCTGCTGCTGCTCGCCGCGCCGCCGCTGCCCGGCGTTACCGCTACCCGCAGAGCCGGAGCGGCCGCCCTGGTCTCCCGGGGAGGCTGCTGCCGGGACGCCGCCGGAGCGACTGGTACGATCCGCTGAGGAACCACGCGAGGGGTTGTTGGGCGCAGGGCGGGGCTCGTCAGCGGGGCGCCGTGCAGGCAAGTGCATGGAGGCCCCCTCATGCCCCTGCGTTTCATCTTCCTGCTCAATCACAATGTTGTAGAAGAGCCGCCCCTTGGGGCCCAGCACCTTCGTGATGGTCTTGCGCAGCAGACCAAAGTAGTGTTCTTCCAGCCACTCGTAATAGAAGCGGCTGGGAAGCTGCACCGTCAGTTTTACAAGTTCTTCTTCCTCCTCCAGCTTTACCGCTTTAAGCGGCTCAAACCACGTCTTATAGCTCTGCCTGTTGATGTTGTCTCGAACGATTTCGAGACACTCCTGCCAAACAGATTCGGGGGATTGCTCCATAGCCGGGGTTCAACAATACACTATTGCCGCTGGCCCGTGCCCCACGGGGCCTCTGCGGCTATAGTAAGGAATTAAAATTAAGGGCGCATGCCAACGTGGTGTCTGTATCGAGGGTCCACGCTTTACGCGTCTTCATACGCGCGGTATCATCGGGTCACCCTAAGGCTATGCACCAGTTATTAACATTAGATGAGGACAGAGGCGCACGTGCAGGAGAGGGCCTGGAGTGGCGGGACTTCGCGTCGCCTCCTGCTGTGCGCGGACCGGCACAAGTGCCAAATACCGCAAAATTAGGGCGTTAGGGCCTGCTCGCCGATGCGAAGTGCTGCGTCTTCACCTCGACTTAAAGTGATACTTGCATCTGGCAGGCCGTACAAAACCAAGTTTTCAACAACTTACCCACACTTTGGGTCGGCCTGTGGATGACACACAGTATTCGCACAGTGTAGCAGTACAACGGGTCCCGCTGCGGTGCTCTACTCCGGGTAACCATCCCGTATAGCGGACATGCACAGCGGCTCGGCGTATCGCCGTAAGAGCCTCCGTTACGTTCCGGCGCAGCGCCCTGCATTACCGTACTGTGAACAACGTGCTGTATGGTATGAAGCGAGGGGGTGAACGTCAAGGCAACGCCTGGGGATTTCATAGAACACGAGCGGTTGGGGTTGGCCGGGAGTACCCCGATCCCGCGGGAGATTCATGCACGGCCTTCACGCCCTTTTGGAACCATACTTTTTCACTACAGGTATCTTCCGATCTGTGACTTACGGAGAATCGGCCTTGCTGCCGAGGATCCTTTCTGTTGAATCTGCGCCCGTGTGCGACCCTGCATCCCATGTTTGCTCTTGACCTCGCCCCGCTTGAACCCGGGGTTCATCATCTACAGCGCACGCCGTCGGCAGACGACCTGGGCCTCCCCGATGAGACGTTCAGCGACATCATTGTGGATCTGGTCGTGGATCATGGCGATCAGAAGGTGCTTGTCACGTTTCAGGCCCGTGCCACCGCGCACCTGCAGTGCGACCGTACGCTGCGGCCGTATGATGAAGAGGTGGAAGGTAGCTATGCGGTGCTTTTTGCGGACCGCTACGTGGCCACGCCAGGCATTGAGGACGACGATAGCACCGAGCCCTATGCAGAAGTTCGTGAATTAGAGCCTACGCAGCACATCATCGACCTCACTGAGGACGTACGCGACACGCTAAGGCTCGCGCTTCCGCAGCGCCGGGTAGCCCCGGGTGCGGAGGACGAAGAGTTGCAGACCACCTTTGGCGCAGAAGCCGATGCTGAGGCCTCCGAGGACGACATCGATCCTCGCTGGGAAGCCCTGCGTGCGCTGCGCTCGTCCAACGGGGGCGAATAGCACCCAACGCGGTAATTCTTTTTTTCTGATTACGTTTATTTTTTAGACTCATGGCCAATCCCAAACGCAGGCATTCGAAAGCACGCACGCGCCAGCGGCGCTCCAAGTACTACAACAGCCTCAAGAACCCCGAGGTCATGGAGTGCAATAACTGCGGGAGCCCTAAAGTGTACCACCGGGCATGCCCGAGTTGTGGTTTCTACCGTGGCCGTAAGGTCGTAGAGCACACCGAGTTGGTGTAAACGATAGGCTGGCAGCGCCGCTGGGGCTGTCGCACCAGTCCGCCTTCGCGCAAGAGTAGGTAGCCTTTCCCGTACGCGCAAGTTGCGTGCACAGCGTCAGGACTGCGGTTGCGTCACGCTACAGATCTCTTATCTTTGGAGAGTCCCCTGTATGGTCGCTCTCCTGCCTGACGCCTGCCGTCGAGCAGGATCGCGGCGCTTCTTGTCTCCCCAACCCTTTCCTGACCCTATATGGCTGTTCGAGTTGCTGTGGATGCAATGGGCGGCGACAATGCCCCGGCCGCGGTGGTCGAGGGAGCCATGCGCGCCATCCACGAAACGTCGCAGGAGCTGGAGGTGGTGCTGGTAGGGCAGGAAGCCGTGGTACGCGACGCGCTCGATGCGCATCCGGCCGCCGCTGACCTGCCGATCCATGTGCAGGATGCGGCCGAGGTTATCACGATGGCGGACAGCCCTACGGCGGCGGTTAAGGCAAAGCGCAACTCATCCATCCACGTGGGCCTTACCGCTCACAAGCGCGGCGAGGTAGGGGCCTTTATCAGTGCCGGTAATACGGGCGCCATTATGGCCGCCTCGCTGTTCCTCTTGGGGCGCGTCAACGGCGTACTGCGCCCGTCCGTGCCCAACATCTACCCTACCATCAAAGGCGAGTGCGTAGCGCTGGACGCCGGCACGAACGTCGACTGCAAGCCAGAGCACCTCGTACAGTTTGCCCGCATGGGCAGCATCTACAGTCGGCTGATCTTCAACAACGAAACCCCCTCGGTTGGGCTGCTCAACATTGGTGAAGAGCCGGGCAAGGGCAATGAACAGGTGAAGGCCGCCTTTCATCTCCTCACCGATACGCCTGGTATTCACTTCTACGGCAACGTGGAAGGCCGCGACGTGATGCATCACACCGTGGATGTGGTGGTGTGTGATGGCTTTATTGGAAATGTAATGCTGAAGTTCGGGGAGGGCTTTGTGACGGCGTACCCCATCATGGTGAAACAGACGCTGGCGCGGCAGGACGCCTCGCCCGAGGTGAAGCAGGCGATGATGCAGGTCATCAAGACGGTGACGAAGCGCCTGCACTACGAAGAGTATGGCGGGACGCCGCTGCTGGGCGTAGCGGGCAATGTGCTCATCGGGCACGGCAGCTCGTCCCCCCGCGCCTTCGAGCGGCTTATCCTGGCTGCTGTAGCCGCTGCCACGCAAAACCTTGCCCACTCCATCGCGTCCGTCTTCGACGCGTAGCACGGATCCGTCGCTCTCTCCCCTTCCTGAACCCTTCTCCCATGCCGCACGCAGCAATTACGGCCGTAGGCCACTTCCTCCCCGACGAACGCCTGACCAATGCCGACCTCGAAAAGATGGTCGACACCAACGACGAGTGGATCCGCACGCGGACGGGCATCGTGGAGCGGCGCATTCTGGATGAGGACAAAGCGACCTCCTACATGGCCTCCCGCGCGGCGCAGGAGGCCCTGGACAAGCGGGGCGTCACGGCTGATGAGGTAGACCTCATCATCGTGGCGACGGTCACCCCGGATATGCTTTTCCCCGCCACGGCGTGCCTCGTGCAGGATGCCATCGGGGCCTCCAACGCCTGGGGCTTTGATCTTTCTGCTGCCTGCAGCGGTTTCCTTTTTGCACTTTCCACCGGCGCCAGCTTTATCACGTCGGGCCGCTACGACAAGGTGCTCGTCATTGGCGCCGACAAGATGAGCGCCATCATCGACTACACCGACCGCAACACCTGCATCCTCTTTGGTGATGCGGCGGGCGCGGTGCTGCTTGAACCCGACACCGATGGCTATGGCCTGCTCGACGCCCATGAGCATGTGGATGGCAGCCACGATCAGCTCCTCTGCATGCCGGGCGGCGGGAGCAAGATGCCGGCCTCGCACGAGAGCGTGGAGGCGCACGCCCATTTCCTCAAGCAGGAAGGCCGGGCCGTCTTCAAGTACGCCGTAGAGGGCATGGCCGGGGTGGCGGAGGAGGTCATGGAGGCCAACGACCTCACGGGCGACGATGTCGCGTACCTCGTCCCGCACCAGGCCAACCTGCGCATCATCGACGCAACGGCCCGCCGCATGGGGGTCGGGCGTGATAAGGTGATGATCAACATCGACCGCTACGGCAACACCACTGCCGCCACCATCCCACTGTGCCTGCACGACTGGGAGAGCGAGCTCAAGCGGGGCGATAATCTCATTCTCGCAGCCTTTGGCGGCGGCTTTACGTGGGGCGCCTCCTACGTGAAGTGGGCGTACGATGGCGCCGACGTGGCTCGTACCAATCTTGCCGAGGTATCCGCCAGCCTGGGCTGATCAGCTGATTCGTTCCCCCTTCGAACCAACGATCGTTTCCTTTAGCATGGCTATTACCGCCTTTCTCTTTCCCGGCCAGGGCTCCCAAACCGTAGGCATGGGCGCCGACCTGTACGACGCCTCTGCTACCGCCCGCGCCCGCTTCGACGCGGCCGACGAGCAGCTTGGGTTTGCGCTGACGGACCTCATGTTTGGCCATACGGACACAGCCGAGGAGCAGCTCAAGCAAACGGAAAACACCCAGCCCGCGCTGTTTGTGCATAGCCTGGCTGCTATGGCCGTGTTGGACGCCCGCGGCCTCACGCCAGCGATGGTGGCGGGGCATAGCCTGGGCGAGTACAGTGCCCTCGCGGCCGCCGGTGCTATCTCGTTCGCCGACGGGCTGCGTGTGGTACGTATCCGGGGCGAACTCATGGCTGCCGCCGGGGAGGAGCGCCCGGGCACCATGGCTGCGATCATCGGGGCGGACGACGAAGCAGTGGAGGCTGCCTGCGAAGAAGCGCGGACAACCGGGCCTGGCGTGGTGCAGCCCGCGAATTTCAATGCGCCCGGGCAGATCGTCATCTCGGGCGACGAGGACGCCGTCAAGCGGGCCATGGAACGCGCCGAGGCCCACGGCGCCCGCCGCGTCATCCCGCTGCCGGTGAGCGGGGCGTTTCATTCGCCGCTGATGGATTACGCCCGCGAAGGCCTGGGCGAGGCCCTGGAGGCGCTCGACATCACAGAGCCCCGCTGCCCGGTGTATTTGAACGTGACAGCCGAGCCCACCAAGGACCCGGACGAAATCCGTCAGCGCCTGCTGCAGCAACTGCTTTCGCCCGTGCGCTGGGCGCAGACCCTGCAACACATGCACCGCGATGGAGCTGAGCGGTTTGTGGAGGTTGGCGCGGGCCGCGTGCTCTCCGGCCTCGTGCGCCGCACCCTCGGCCGCGACGTGGAGGCCCTCCAGGCAGGCACTGCGGAGGAGTGCGAAGCGGTGCAGGCATAGCCCCTGCCTCGGCACTGGCAGGACCGAACATGCGCGGACCACGCGCGTGTTTTCCCGAACTTGAGTTCAATATGGTACGCACTCCATGCCCTTCCACCGCCAGTCAACATCGCTCAAAGGAGAACCCCGGGATCTCTTCTTCCTCCTTGGCTGGGCACTGGTGCTGATAGCCGTCTCGTATAGCCCGTTCGTGGGGCTTTTCCACACGCTGGTGTTCGTTCCGCTTTTCGCCTGCTATCTTGTGGGCCGTGGTGTAGACTGGACCTCCACCGCACTCCGGCCGAAGGTTGACTTCCTATTTATCGGGGGCCTTTGCGTTGTGCTGGTGGTGTTGAATGGGGCTGGTCTGATGGGCTACGTGCACGATTTCCTGTTTCTCGCGGGCCTCGCCTGCTATGCGACAGGGCGCTACGTGGAGGCCTGGTTGCGAAAGCAAGAAGCTGGAGTCAAGGAGGAGCCGGTCCGGCCTGCGGCGTAGCCAGCTGCTACTCGGCCGGTAGCCCGTGGCCACGATCGTGCGGTGCACGTTGCACCCGACGCCGCTATAGCTTTACTTGCCTCTCCGCCTGGCCCCTTCCTGCTTTGTGCCGCTGCTCGTGGACGCCCCTGCCCTTCGTGTTGCCTACCTCGGCCCTGCGGACCAGCTGGTCCGGCAGCGTGCGGTGCTGGGCGCTACACCCGTGCAGCGGCTGGAGGACGCAGGTACCGCCGATGTGCTCTGCATGGCCGCTCCGGCGGACGCGCGGTTTCGGCTGGCCGAGGCGGCCCTCAAGAAAGGGCTTCATCTGCTGCTGGCCTGGCCCCCTACCGCGTCGCTCACGGAAGCAGAACGCCTGGTACGGCTGGGCGAGGAGGCCGGGGTAGAGATTGGCGTAAGCCGGCCGCTCCGCTTTCATCCGGAGGTAGCCCGCTCGTCGAAGCGTGCGCAACTCGTGCAGTTGACGCAGGTGGTGCCAGAGGCTACACAGCCCCCGCCGTGGGCGCGCTGGATGGCCGATGCGGTCGATCTCTGCTGCGCCCTGGCCCATAGCCACAGCGTTCAGCGCATTGACGCCGAGGCCGTGCGGGGTGATAGGCCCTGGCC
>Ga0207421_10002707_pt1 | contig 21751 bp, 17 predicted proteins | sample SodLakKL_010_SED_4_FD_187542 | JGI IMG/M metagenome (GOLD analysis project Ga0207421, IMG submission 187542) | Alkaline sediment microbial communities from Lake Tanatar, Kulunda Steppe, Russia - 8KL_010_SED (SPAdes) (version 2) | ecosystem: Environmental > Aquatic > Non-marine Saline and...
AATACTGCCTTTTTTGGGGAATTTTTCTATGGAATCTCAAGATGTTGACTTGGTCCGACCCCATGGAGACCCATGGAGAGACCCCATGGAGGCATGGATGCTCCCGGCACCCGTATTGCTGAACTCCCATTTGAGTCCCCCCGGGAAGCTGCCGATATTCATGCATGGAAACAGCCTCTTCCTGTTTCCGCCCAGGTCGAAGACCTTGAAGCCCGGCTTTATCCTCAGGCGGGCGAAGGGTATAAAATCAGAATCCATTCGTTCATTTCACAGTAAGGGTCATGATGGAGCAAGCAAGGAAACTTCTCAGGTCCGTTTTCGGCTATGAATCCTTCATCTTTTTGCAGGAACAGGTCATCGGCCATGTGCTGTCCCGCCGGGACACGCTGGCCGTGATGCCCACAGGGGCGGGCAAATCACTGTGCTACCAGATCCCTGCTCTCATTTTCCAGGGCATCACGGTGGTCGTCTCGCCCCTCATCTCCCTCATGAAAGACCAGGTGGATCAGCTGACCCAGTTGGGTGTCCCCGCGGTGAAGCTGAACAGCACCCTTTCCGTGCATGAGCACCGGGCTGCACTCGATGGTCTTCAAAGCGGGAAGGCACGGCTCCTTTATGCGGCCCCTGAAACCCTGCTCAAGCCCCAGATGCTGAGCTTCCTCCAATCACTTCCAATGGATTGCCTGGCCATTGATGAGGCCCATTGCATTTCTGAATGGGGTCACGATTTCCGTCCGGAATATCGACAGCTGGGTGAGGTTCGCCGCCGCATGCCCGGGGCCGTGTGCATCGCCCTCACGGCCACTGCGACCCCGAGGGTCCGCCGGGACATTCGGGCTTCCCTGGAATTGGACGAATCCGCCGAATTCGTTTCCAGCTTCGACCGGAAAAACCTTTTTCTCCAGGTCGTTCCCAAGAAAAACCCCATGGAGCAAACCAGGGCATTCATCCAACGGTTTCCTCATGACCAGGGAATCGTCTACTGCCTCACCCGGGTGCAGGTGGAAAAGCTCCATGCCGCTCTGGAAGCAGAGGGGTTTTCCGTCTGCCCTTACCATGCGGGATTGCCCGAAAAGGATCGCCAGCAGAACCAGGAACGTTTCCTCCGGGACCGGGTGCAGGTCATGGTGGCCACGGTGGCTTTCGGCATGGGCATCGACAAGTCCAACATCCGGTTCGTGCTTCACCATGACGTGCCCAAAAATATGGAGAGCTACTACCAGGAAATCGGGCGGGCCGGGCGGGATGGTTTGAGGGCCGAATGTCTTCTGCTCTTCGCTCCGGGGGATGCCCACAAGGTGAGGCGGCTCATCCAGCAAAGGGAGGGACAGGAGAGACGCGCGGCCAATGTGCAGCTCCATGCCATGATGCAGTTTGCCCAGTCGGAAGTCTGCCGGCGCATTCCCCTCTTGAATTATTTCGGCGAAACCCCTGATCAGCTCCGGTGCGGCATGTGCGACATCTGCTCCGAAGAAGAACAGCCCCTGCAGGAGTTCACCGTGCCCGCCCAGAAGTTCCTTTCCTGTGTCAAACGCACGGGGGAGCGATTCGGTGCGAACCACATCATCAAGGTCCTGCGCGGCTCCTCGGCGGCAAAGGTCGCACAGTTGGGCCACGATCGCCTGTCCACCTACGGCATCGGCAGGGAACTGTCCGGGAGTCAATGGCAGCAACTGGCCCGCCAGCTGGTTCACAAGGGCCTGCTGAGCCTGGACCCCGATTTCGGGGGTCTGGCCCTCACGGAAGCGGCTTGGGACGTTCTTCGGGGAAAAGAGGCCTTTTGGGGAAGGGTCGATGAGGAGGTGAAAATGAAAGGGGACGGTGAAGCATCCCCGGATTCGCAGGGAGATTATGACCGGCACCTCTTCGAGCGCCTTCGGTCCAGGCGGAAAGAATTGGCTGATGAAGCCGATGTCCCCCCCTATGTGATCTTTTCCGACCGGACCCTGGTGGAAATGGCCACTTATTTTCCCCAAACGGAAGAAGAACTGGGGGCCATACACGGAATCGGACGGGCCAAACTTGAAAAATACGGACCCCATTTCCTCCCTGTCATCATCGAATACTGCCGTGAACATTCCATCCAGAAGACAGACAGGCGTCGCAACGCCTATCCGCCAGGCGGCTTCGAGCCATCGTCGGGAACAAGATCCTCCGCCGTTGGAGAAGCTTTCAACAGCGGGGGTTCCATTGAAGACCTGGCTCGGGACTTCGGCATCCAAAAGCGAACCGTCCTGGATCACCTCCATCGGTTTCTCAAGGAAGGTCACTGCCTGAGAAAGGACGCCGTTCTCGCCGAGGTGGGTCTCGCCGCGGAGGAAAGGGAAAAGGTGCTGGCTCAGTTTGAAAAGCTCGGCAACGATTTCCTCAGGCCCGTTTTCGAAGCCCTTGAAGGATCGATCTCCTGGGAAGATTTGAGAATTCTCAGGCTCTATCACCTCACCCTTCTGAAAGAAAAAGGCGAAGGCAATGGAAGGGAGGAGGAACAGTCCCCTTTCCCCTCCACCCGGACGATTGTCTGCCTGGCCAGTTCCCGTAAGTACTCGGGCCTTTGCATCGCCGGGCGGGAATGGAACGGGAACGTTGCAGGAGCATGGGTTCGTCCCGTGAGCTCTGAACCCACCGGTGCCCTTTCACCGCAGGAAATCACCCTGGAGGATGGAGAAAAACCTCGGCTCCTCGATGTCATCACCGTTCCGGTTATAGGCCCCCCTCCCCACGACTATCAGAAGGAAAACCTGCTCATTTCCGGTGCATCCTGGACCCGTGAGGGAGAATTCCCGTTGTCCCGGCTGGAGGGTCTGTGTGACAATGTGAATTCTTTATGGATCAATGGACACCACAGTCATGGGGGATTGAACGACCGCATGCCCATGGAGGGGGTCCTCCAGGGGGATTTTCCCACGCTGCTCCTGGTGCGCGTGGAAAACCTGGCCATGAGTGTGGGGAAAAACGCCAGGGGATTCAAGCAGGTTCGGGCCCGCTTCACGTATAGAGGAACGGATTATTCTCTTCCGGTCACCGATTTCCGGGTGGAGCGGGTACACCTGGAAAAGGAATATGGAATCCACCCCGTGGAGGGGGCTGCAGCTTTTTTGACTCTCAGCATCAGTGAACCTTTCGAGGGATTCTGTTATAAACTGGCGGCGGCCGTCATCGTACAACCTTGAAAATGAGTGAAAAAAACCCATGACTCATGATCTCTACACCATCGGTCATTCCAATCACCCGGTGGAGCGATTCCTGGAACTCCTGGAAATGCACGCCATCGGGGCCGTGGGTGACGTGCGCTCCAGTCCCTACAGCAGGTTCAATCCCCAGTTCAATCGCGAGAATCTGCAACAGGCCCTCAAGGAAAACCACATTGCCTATGTGTACCTGGGGCAGGAACTCGGCCCACGCAGTGAGGATCCCTCCTGTTACCGGGACGGTAAAGTCCAGTATGGGCGGCTGGCCCGGACGGAACTGTTCCGCAGGGGACTCGAACGGCTGCGCCATGGCATGCAGTCCTTCCGCATCGCCCTCATGTGCGCCGAAAAGGACCCCTTGACCTGCCACCGTATGATCCTCATCTGCAGAGAACTGCGCTCGGAGCCCGTCCACATCCGCCACATCCTGGAAGACGGGAGCCTGGAGAACCAGGCAGACGCGGAACGCCGCCTCCTGCTGGCCCTTCGCATGCCTCAGCTGAGGTTTTTTGAAAGCCCCGAAGGATTGATCCAGCGCGCCTACGAGACCCAGGCCGAGCGCATCGCCCACGTCCGTGACGCGGAGAGTTCAAAAGGGCAGAGCCGCGAGGAGGACTTATGGGAAAGCTGAGAGTTTACACCATCGGCTTCACCAAAAAATCGGCGGAAAAGTTTTTTGGGCTGCTCGAGGCGAGCGGTGCGCGGCGCGTGGTGGACATCCGTTTGCACAACGTGTCCCAACTGGCCGGTTTTGCCCGCAGAGACGACCTGCGTTTTTTCCTCAAAGCCCTCTGCCGCATGGATTACGTCCACCTGCCCGAACTGGCCCCGACCAAGGAAATCCTCGATGGGTACCGGAAAGGAGGTGGCGGCTGGCCCGTCTACCAAAGGGACTTCCTGAATCTCCTGGCTGAGCGGCATATCGAAGAAAAGATCCCGCAAGATCTGATCCACGAGGGCTGCCTTCTGTGCAGCGAGGACACCCCCGACCAGTGTCACCGCCGGCTGGTGGCCGAATATCTGAGAGATCGATGGGGGAAGATGGACATCATCCACCTGGTGTGATGAGAGCGCACTAAGGTTTCTTTTTCAGCCGGCATCCTTCGCCTCTCGCTTCCTGCACCGAAAGGCTTCCCGGTGCTTTAAAGCTCCTTGCATGGGGGTAAACGCCCGGGACGATGCAATACCTTTCTTTTTGAGCCCTTTGGTTTCCTTGGGGCATTTGAGTTCCCGCCCGGCCCTTGCGGTTGAAATTATTCCAAAAAAGTAATATTTCAAGACTTGACCTCCGCCTTTGTTCATCTTGCGTTTGCACTTGGGGCCTTCCCCCTTCATAATGCTCCTGCCCCTTGGATCGTTTACAACAGGAATCAGTTTGCCGCGATGGCTCTCACAGGCAGGAGGCCAGACTCACATGACACCCCTGAAAAGCTCACTCGCTCACCTCACCTACCGGAAAGCGGTAAAAATTCTTGGCCCCGCCGGTGCTCTGCTGTTGCGCGAGGGAGGCGGTTTGGACATCGACATTGAAGAGCAGGTCCTGCTCACAGACGACCTTTTTACCCTTTTCCTGGGAGGTTCCATCGTCCAAATCTCCCTTGCCGGCCAGGGCGGCAAAGAGTTGCGGTGCCACTGCTCCAACTGCACCGATCCCTGCTGGCACCTGGGCGCTGCACTGGCTCTCATTCTGGAAGAAAAATTGGCGTTGGGCCTTTCCGCACCTCCTCCCCCAAGCATGCCCGTAGAGAGCCTCACCCCTGAAGAGCTCGAAAAACAGGCCCTCGCGGACCGTGAAGAGCGGGCTCGCACGGAACGGATGCAAATCAAATCCACGGACCCGGCCCGCCTCTGGACCGACTACACGGTCACCAGTCTGGCTTCGGGCAAGACCTACCGCGTGGTCCTTCGCGGCTGGGAGCGCGGCGACTCCTACTGTTCCTGTCCCGATTTCAGGAAAAACACCCTGGGCACCTGCAAGCACATTCTGCACACCCTGGACAAGGTCAGGAAACGCTTTCCCGGGAAAGTCCGGGAGATTCCCTACGAAGTGCGCAGCATCTTCGTGCATCTCCACTACGGGGAAGAAGTGGATCTCAGAATGCAGGCCCCGGCGGACCTGGACAAGGCCGCAGCTCAGATCGTGAAACCCTGTCTCAACGGTCCCATCGCTGATGTGCGGGACCTCCTGCAGCGCATCGGGAAACTGGAGGCGCTGGGCTATGAGGTGGCCGTCTATCCCGATGCGGAAGAGTACCTGCACAGGCGGTTGTTCAAGGAGAAGATCCAGAGGAAAGTGGCGGAAATTCGAAAAGACCCTGCCAGCCACCCCTTGCGCACCTCCCTGCTCCATGCGGAACTGCTTCCCTATCAGCTGGACGGGATCGCCTTCGCAGCGGGGGCGGGCAGAGCCATCCTCGCTGACGATATGGGCCTCGGGAAGACCATTCAGGGCATTGGACTGGCCCAATTCCTGGCCATGGAAGCCAACATTTCCCGGGTTCTGGTGGTGTGCCCCGCCTCCCTCAAGTCCCAGTGGCAGCTGGAGATCGAACGGTTCACCTCCCGCACCTCCCGCCTGATCATGGGGAGTTCGGAAGCCCGCGCCTCCCAATATTTCGACAACTCCTCCTTTTTCACCATCTGCAACTACGAACAGGTGCTCCGGGACATCGACTCCATCGAAACCGCTCCATGGGACCTCATCATCCTGGACGAAGGGCAGCGGATCAAGAACTGGGAATCCAAGACAAGTCAAACCATTAAGGGGCTCAAATCCCCCTTTGCCCTGGTCCTTTCGGGCACTCCCCTGGAAAACCGGCTCGATGAACTCTATTCCGTCGTGGAATTCATCGATGACCGCCGGCTGGGGCCCGCGTTCCGGTTTTTCAACACTTACCGCATTGTGGATGAGAGAGGAAAGGTGCTCGGCTACAAGAACCTGGATGATCTGCGGGAACGCCTCAAACCCATCCTGCTGCGCCGCACCCGTAAAGACGTTATGGAGGACCTGCCGCCGCGGACCACGGAAATTCTGAGAATTCCCCCCACCGATGAGCAGGTGGCTCTGCACAACGGGCACAAGCGGGTGATCCAGTCTGTCATTCGCAAGCGCTACATTTCGGAGATGGATCTCCTGCGGCTTCAGAAGGCCCTCCTTCTTTGCCGCATGACCGCCAACAGCACCTTCCTCGTGGACAAGAATCCGCCGGGCTTTTCCAGCAAGCTGGAGGAACTGGACATCCTGCTGGAACAGCTCACTGCCGAGGAAGACCGCAAGATCGTGCTGTTTTCCGAATGGACCACCATGCTCAATTTGATCGAACCGTTGCTTTTGAAGCGGGAACTTGACTTTGTGCGGCTGGATGGATCCGTGCCCCAGAAAAAGCGCCAGCAGCTGGTCCACCGCTTTCAGAAAGATCCCTCCTGCAAGCTCTTCATCACCACCAACGCCGGCTCCACAGGGCTCAACCTGCAGGCCGCCAATACGGTTGTCAACGTAGACCTGCCCTGGAATCCGGCCGTACTGGAACAGCGCATCTCCCGGGCTCACCGCATGGGTCAGAAAAGGTCCGTGCAGGCTTATTTGCTCGTGACCTCCGACACTCTGGAAGAAAACCTTCTGGCAACCCTTTCGGCCAAGCAGGAACTGGCCCTGGCGGCTCTCGACCCCGAGTCGGAAGTCACCCAGGTGGACCTGGCCAGCGGCATGGAAGAACTCAAAAGGCGGCTGGAAGTGCTTCTGGGGACCAAACCCGCCGCACCCATCGACGAGAGTGAAAAAGCCCGCGTGGAACGCGAGTCGGCGGAACTGGCAAGGAAGGAACGGGTTGCCGCAGCGGGGGGACACCTGCTGGGGGCTGCCTTCTCCTTCCTGGGAGAGGTGCTCGCACGGCAGGAACCGGCGGAGCAAAAACCGGAGCTGACCATGGCCCTGAGGGATCGGCTGGCCCGTTGTCTCGAACGGGACGATGACGGCAGGCTCAAAATGACCGTCACCCTCCCTGACGAGGGCGCCCTGGACGACCTGGCCGCTTCACTGGCCCAGATACTGGGAGGGCGTTGACCCGCCCGCCCGGATCAGTTCGTTGGGGCGGACCGGAGTTTGGTGAGGACACACCCCTGATGGACCACAGTTTGGCCAGTCAAGTGGTGAGTGTAGAGGGCAGCCTTAGCCCGAGGACGATCTGGCATGGAATATTCAGAACATCTCTTCCTGGTTGGCGGAATCGCCCTTCTTTTGTTTTTTTTCGTCAGCTATTTTTTCCAGCGTCTGAAGCTTCCCTCCCTCCTGGCTTATGTTTTTTTGGGCATAGCTCTTGCCGGGCTGCTGACGGAATCGGAATTGAACATTGTGGACGAGATTTCCCGCCTGGGAATCCTTCTGCTTTTCTTCCTGCTGGGCCTTCATTTTCCTCTGGCCCGCCTCATCAACATCTCGCGCCGTGTCTGGAGTGTGGGTGTCATGGACATCGGACTCAACTTCGGCGTGAGCTTCCTGCTGGCCTATCTCTTCGGTTTTGACCTGATGGCGGCCCTGATCATCGGCGGTGTTGCCTATGCCTCGAGCTCTTCCATCACGGTGAAGATGCTGGAGGAATCCAAAAGATTGAAGACACCGGAAGGGGAATTCAAGCTGGCCCTGCTCATCTTTGAAGACCTTGCCGCTCCCGTGCTGGTTTCCTTCCTGGTGGGACTCACCACCCACGGGGTTGTCACCGCGAGCAGCATTCTCATCATTCTTGGCAAAGTGGTCCTTCTGACCCTTGCTTCCGTTTTGATGGCCCTGCATGTGTTCAGCAGGCTCGACCTCTTTGTCAGCCGCTACATGTCAAGAGACTTCATCCCCTTGTTCGCTGCGGCCATAGCCCTTATTTTTGCAGGCATTGCCGAAGCCCTGGATCTTTCCAAGCTGCTGGGCGCTTTTCTGGCTGGAGTGGTGCTGTCGGAAACGGGCACCTCCAAAGAGCTGGAAGAAATCATTGCGCCGGTCAAGGATCTCACCCTTCCTTTTTTCTTCTTCTGGTTCGGCACCACCATCACGGTGGGTACGGGCATTGTTTCGCCGCTGGCGCTGGCCGTGCTGCTGCTCTGGGCGGTGATCGGCAAGTTGATCGTGGGTTTCTGGGGTGGCAGGATCTATGGCCTGACCTTCAAGAGTTCAATCCGGGCTGCATTTGGGCTGGTGCAGAGGGGGGAGTTTTCCGTGGTGATCGCCGCCCTGGCCAAGCCCTTCATGAGTGTTTTTCTGGGGATTTATATCGTGGTCACGGCGTTGGTGGGGGTTTATCTTTTTCGAAGGGCGCCGGCCCTTGCAGACAGACTTTCTCATTGGCGTGGAAGATAATGTTCAGGCCACTCAGTGCTGAACAGGCTTGAAACTCTGATCAGACAGGGGATTGTCCATGCACATAATAATCATCGGCGGCGGGGATGTGGGCCAGGAATTGGCCAAAAATCTCTTCAAAGAAGGACATGACGCTGTTGTTGTGGACAAAAACCCTGAGAGAGTCAAGGCACTGAACGAAGAACTGGATTTTTTGATCATCAACGGCAATGGGGCCAACCTGGATGTGCTGGAAAAGGCCAAAATCAAGTCCGCCAGAATGTTGATCGCCGTGACAGAATCGGATGAAGTGAACATCATTGCCTGCATGATCGCCAAGACCATGGGAGTGCCCTTTGTGGTGGCACGGGTGCGGGATCCTGAAAGTGCCGGAAGCATCGACGTGGATACCCGCGGCCTGACTCAAAAACAAGCGAGCCTTGACCTGATCATCAGTCCTGAAAAGGCGGTGGCCGAAGAAATCGCCAAAATGGTTCACTTTCCTGGTGCCGTTGAAATTGAATACTTTGCCAACGGGCGGGTGATGGTGGTCGCCATCAACATATCGGACAAAGGGGAGAGCACCAACAGGCCTCTCGAAGATCTGCCCCTGCCCATAGGCTGCATCATTCTCGGCATCCGAAGGTCTGAGGGAGAATTCATACTTCCTGGAGGGGAGGATACGATCAGGCCGGGAGACAAGGTTTATGCGGCAGGAAGCTCAGACGCCATGGCCGAGGCCACCTTGCTTTTGCATGGCGAAAAGACCCGTGTGAAGAGAGTGATCATTCTCGGTGGCGGCATGATAGGTTACGAACTGGCTTCCATCCTGGAATCCAGCCGCAGAAGTTCGCTCATAACAAAGATCATCGAAAAGAGTGAAGAGCGCTGTGATCTGCTCAACCGGAAACTCAGCAAAACCATCGTGCTCCAGGGGAACGAAACGGAGCTCAGTTTTTTCAACGATGAGGAATTTGCGGAAGCAGATCTTGTGGTGGCGGTCACGGGCGAAGACCGCACCAATATCGTGGCATCTGTCATGTGCCAGCGGGCGGGAGTGAAAAAAATCATCTCTGAAGTGACAAGGATCGATTACAAGCGCATTTATAGTGCCCTGGATATCACGCAGATCATCAATCCTCACCTGATCACCGCTTCAAAAATTCTGCAGCACACACACAAGGAAAATGTTGTCTCTCTGTCCCTGCTGAAGGATGAAGTGGCCGAGGTGATGGAGGTGGTGCTGCCCGAGTCCGCCCAGGTTGTGGGCAAAAAGATTGCCGACGCGGGTTTCCCCAGGGGGATGCTGGTGGGTGCCATTGTGAGGGACAAAGAAGTGATCATTCCCCATGGGGGTACGGTATTCGAGGCGAACGACAGGCTGATCATTTTTGCCCTGCCCAATGTTTGTTCCCGCAGGGAAGATTTCTTCTGCCGGTCCGACGAGCAGTGGTCCCCCTAGAAGTTTGTGTTCAAGTGACTTTTGAATGAGCGGGATCGAATGTTTAGAATTTAAAAACGAGGGGCGGGCGCTCTGGTTGAAACAGACCCTAACCCCCATGAACACTGAAGTGTTGTCCTTATTGCTGTTCAGCTGCGGCGCAGACCGGCAAAAGGGTGAAGTTCTATGTTCAGACTCGGTCAATCAGAAAAAAAACGTCAGAAAGGCGGATTGAAATGAAGCCCATCCTCAAATGGCAGTATGAAAGTCTCATCAAGGAACTGCTCCTGCTTCAGGAACACCAGGCGGATCCGTCGTGCCCCTGTGCCACGGAATCGGAGATGTGTGTGAGAAAGCACCTGCTCACCATAGAAGCCTACGCAGAAGAAACCATTCCCATGGAAAAGGATGAACTTTATCGTACGAAACTGCAGCGTCTGGCCCAGGAGGCCAAAGAGTTCAGAATGGCTGAGGAAGCCCTTTTGCGGGGGGAAAAAGCCGAATATCCGGTGGACAATCTGGAGTGGCCAAGGAAGTGGCGCAAAGAATTCGAGGCTTACACCCTGGCCGCGGCTGGAGAGGAGCCGGACAATCAGGAGGAAAAATCATAAGGCCATCCCGGACGCTGGGAGTCCTGCTCCTCCTTTTGTTTCCGGCTTCCGTGGCGGGGCCCGTTCCTGTCATGATCAAGGGGTGCCTTTGATGGCCTGGCCCCGGTTCAGGTCCGTGCCTGATTCCCTTTCCTGGCTAATTGTCTGTCCGCAGTTCACTCCCTTATGTGTGTCCCATGAAACCGCAGGCCAACACACACCAGGGGCGGGACGGGTTCCAGCCACCGGGGGACCGTTCATTTCCCCGGGCAAGGGATCAGCAACCTCCCTCTAGGCTCCGATGGGTGGTCGGTCTTCGTACATGGGTCGCCTGTCCATGAGGGCCAGCCATCCTTTGACGATGCGGTAGCAGAACCAGATTGCAGTCGCCGCAAAACCCAATATCCCCACATAAGCGAAAAGGGCGAGCATGCTCACCGTGAACCAGAGGAGCGAAAACCAGAACGTTCGTATTTGCCAGCGGAAATGGCTTTCCAGCCAGGTTCCCTGCACTTCATCGCGCTTCACGTAGTTCAGGATGATGGCGATCAGCATTGTGATGCCCACAAAAAAAGACGCGGCATGCAAACCGTAGATGACTGCGGTGAGAGTTTTGAGGGACTCGAGCTTCTGGGAAGGCGGCCCCATTTCGACCTGTTGGGTTTGGGTCTCGGTCAAGACATCCTCCTCTTGGATTTGCGTGATTTTCCGTTTGTCTGCGGGAAGCAGGATTGCCTTTCCTCTGTGTGGCCATGGCTGTGGAGGGGCGCAGCCCTCACACTGTCTGAATCATGGCGGACTCAAAGGAATGAGAATGTTACACGTGTCATCCTTTTGCCCCTTCTTGAAAATGGATCAGGAAGTTCCCTATGGCTTCGGGCATTTGCGGGATCTGCTTCCAGGGAAAGCTCGGTGCCAAAATCCATCCAGACCAAAGCTAGGTTAACACAAGGGGAGAATTCTCACACATAGTTTCACACAAAAAAAGATCGCTCATGTTGGGGCATGAGAGGGCGAAGAGAGGCACCTGGCTGGCCCTGAATTCATGTGCCGATTTCAAGGTCAGGCTTGGAGTTTTGCTGGTCACGTCCTTGCCTGGTCAGGCGGTGCCCGGCACATGGTCGACGCCCGTTTGCACAAAGCAGATGTGGAGGATGTAACGCACCCAGCTACACAGTTCATGTGGGAGATCCTGATCCGTGAGCCGAAATTTTTCCTTGCTCCTGGTGGTCTTTTTGTTGTCAGCATGTCATTCGCACCAAAGACCGGGGCCGTTGAATCCTCATTTTGAAAGGGCAACCTATGCCGAAGCCGGTCAAAGGGCAGCAATGTCACCGGACAGCCCCGGAAGCAATGCTTCAGAGCCAGCGGGCGTGCGGTCCATGGGGATCCCGTCCAAGTATGAGTTCCACTTCGGACCCATGGTCTCCTATGACCGTACGGATGGACATCGCCACGTGGGGGGGCATATCCAAGGGGGGGTTTTCCGCCACATCTCCAATCCCAACTACGGCTTTGGCCTGGTGGGAGAGGGATACCTCGGCGGCGTGGACGGCGAGTTGGATTCCGGCGTGAGATTGCTTGGGGCTTTCAGGGGGTTGTTCCTTCAACTGGGGCTTGATCATTCCTTCAGGCACAGCCGCCCGGACTTCATCTGTTCCCTCAATTTCCCCCTGAGGCGCGGAGGTCTTCTGGGAAGGGGAGACACCTTTCGCATCGATTGGATCCCTGGAAGAGATCACTCTTTTTCCGCGGGATTGAGCATTCCCTTCGGCGCGCCACACCTGGGGAAGACCCGCCCCAGGGAAACCCGGATCACTCTCCCCGAGTCGGGGGAAATGGACCCGGTCGCCATCCCTGATAACCCTCGGGCGGCAACAGCCATGGAACTCGCTCTCCATCGCGCTGCACACGCCGCTCACTGGATCAACCGGTACACCACCCCCTTCTTCGATCAGGCCCCCTCCGTCGGAAGGGACAAGCAGGCAGGTTTCCGGCGGCAGGTGGTCTCCATGAAAGAGCACATGAACCAGGTGGATGAACTCTACCCCGAGGGGCGCACTTTCCATGGGGAGCTTTTGGTCTACCACCGTGCCATGAGGGAAGCCGTAGCTCTTGCCCTGGACCCCGGCGGCTATCCGGATCCGTCCTGCAGCCAGGTGGATCATATGGCTGCGCAGGTGCGCAAATCCCTCTTCGACGGGATCATTGCCCCCTATAACCGTCTTCTGGGCATGCACAAGAAAAACGATTCTTTGGCGGGATACGGGGTTGGGGCCATGAAGCGCTTTCGATCATGGTTGGATGGGGAAACAGCCCTTGCCGAACCCCAGAAGCGTGACCTCCTTTACGTCTTCCAGCGTCTGATGGGGATCATCGAGGAAAACCGTGAGGCCTCCCGAAGGGCATGGGGAGATTCGCGCCTCGTGTGGATTCCCCTGCATTACGGCCTGAAGCCTGAGGAGTACGACTCCCGGGAGAAAATGGACGCCCTTGTGGAACGGGTTGTCCATGACTCCTTCGCAGAGGGAAACGAGGTCATGTATGTGGTCAACGAACGGTTTCATGCGGAGACGTCACGGACCATCCACCAGGCTGAGGACTACCACGTGCTTTGGATTCATGATTACCGGGGCCTGACTCCTGAGGGCGATCCTGATTTCATCGGATATCGCCAAACGATCGAGGGATACCTGGACGCCATGACGCGACGAGTCCGGGATTACGACAAGACCGGCCGTTTCCCGCTCTATATCATCCTCATAGATCAGTTCTACTTTGACAGGAACCGTGGAAGGCTCTGGCTCGACCTGCTCCAAAACCCCCTGGATCACGAACTTCGGCTGCCCCCCGGCCACGAGAGGTGGGAAAGGGAAGTCCGCGTCGCCCAGCAGGCCCTTCGCTCCGCAGTGGAGGCTTCCCCGCGCCTTCAGGAAGAGAAGCGGCGCTGGGGGGAGGACTGGGTCTCCGAAAAGATCAAGGTCCATGTGAACGTCATCAATCCTTCCGATTTCTCCTTCCGCAGCAGGCGCATCATGGACCGTCTTCCCATTGCTCCGGACAATCTCATGAGGGATCACCGAAAGATCGTTTTCTTCGACGTGACGGAACTGGATCCGGGCCGTGGGGAAGCCCTCTATGGGGGGCTCGGAATCGGCGAGCTTTACGCGGGCCCCGACTGGGAGGACCGGTCCGTCCTGGTGCGCGGCCCGGTGCTGGTCTCCCTCAAGGATGCCGCCTGTCGTGTGCTGCTTCAGCAGGGCTTCAAAGAGTGTGAAATTCCGGAGCCCCTGCGCCCCCGGCCCATCCCGGCGGACTATGAGGAGATGGTGCGTGCATTGAAGGAAAGAGGCTGGCAGGCAAGGATCATGGATGTCCACAACGAGACCGGATTCTTCCACCCGAAAAACGTCAATGTGGTCAAAGCAGCCCTCTATAACCTCATGCCCGCCGGTTCCACCATCGTTGTTCCCGACGGCCTGTGGAATTCGCCATTCTGGGGGGGAATGCTGGTGGGTGCGGCCCTGAGGGGATGCCGGGTCCTCGTGATTGGGCCGCCTCCCGAAGAGGACCCCGAAAGCGAGGTGGTCGCCTCCAGAACCTATGAGCTCTTCGAGAGGCTGATCATCCTTCGCAACATCCTGCACCAGGAACTGGCGGCTGTTGGCGGCGCGATCAAGGTGGGAAGCTATACCCGGAAAGCCCACGTGGGGGATGTGGCCACCAAGCTGGCCCAGTTTCAGGACGGGATCCGGGCCCATCCTTTTCTCAGGGAGGTTTTTCCCTTCCATGACAGGGTCTGCGAAGCCATGGACGAGGTGCGGCGGGATCTGGAGTCGCAGAGGTCCAGGCCCAATCACCGCGGCGGCCAGGGAGAGAAAGAAAACCCCAAGCTGCACTTGAAGACCAACTTTCTGGCTTCGCATTTTTTGCAAAGCATCATGGCCCATCCGGGCTGGGCCGAGGTGATGAAAAGCTATCTCAGGTACCGGGCCGCCATGGAAGCGGAGGATCCCTGGCAGATGGAGGCAAGTGAGGCCCCGGCGGAGGCGAAGGAAGAATTCATGGAGCTCTTGAACTCTTTCCGTGAATCCTTCAGCGAAGAAGAAAGGTCTCGGATGATCTCCTATCTCACGGTCGGTTCCCAAAACCAGAGCTACCGCGGGATCCTCATGGACGGAGAAGTGGCGGTGATCGTCTCGGGGCACGCGAGCCTCATTGCCCTCATCGATCACTATTTCATGTCGGGACTGACCACCTGGGTGGAAGACATTCAGGAACTGGAGCGGTTGTATCAGCCCCCAAGAGGCCTCAAACATTGGATGGGATATTATATTCGAAAGGCTCTTTGAAAGGCGCTATGGCCTCGCGTCCCCCCATCGTCATAAGAACATCCTAAGAGGAGTGAGTCGATGAATCGAAGACAAGATCGTGCTGAAGGGGCATTCATTGGAGCTTTGGTTGGTGAAGCACTGGGAGTTGGTCCACATTGGTATTATGATTTGGAGGAGCTTAGAAGGGATTACGGCTCGTGGATTGACGATTACACCAAGCCTCAAGATGAACGCTATCATGCCGGCCTGGAAGCAGGTGACCTGTCTCAACAAGGCTGGATTATCCAAAAAATGGCAGAATATATCGTCAAAAATCAGGGCTATGAAATAGATACATTCTGTCAGATGATGGATGAAGAAATCTTGCCCTATGTTGATGTCCAACCCATGGGAGGTAAGGGCGGTTATACAAGTCAAACGATGCGTGATGTTTACAAAGCACGCATTATTGATCAACGTGATTGGGACAACGTATCAAGTATCAGTGATACTACAGAATCCTTAGAAAGGAATATTCCTACAGCTATTTACTATAGCGATGATTTAAGAACATTAAGTTATAAAATTGCTGAGAATACGGCAATTACCCAGAGTGAGAATATTACAGGATCGCTTTCTGTTGCGTTCAACATTGTCCTTGCAAGTTTGATCAACGGGGAGAAACTTGATGAAACTTTAAGCGGAAAATTGATGAAAAAGGTCCACAGTAAAGAGTTGCCATTCTTTGCAGTAACCTCTGAAAACCTTGGCACTGTCATGGTGGGGAGGGATGTTTCATCGGAGGAGGGCTTATTTGCATCCCCGGACGCTTTGCTGTCGCCGAGTTATATGGCAAGGGCAGCACAGGATCAAGACATTCGTATTGAACCGGCTTGGAAAGTCTCGATTGTTTACGGTATGCCATGCGCCATCTACCATATGCTGCCGGCGGCCTATTATCTGGCCGCACGTTTTAAAGATGACTTCGAGTCGGGGGTCTTGCATGCACTCAATGGCGGAGGGCAAAACCAGGTGAGGGCCATGTTAACCGGTGCACTGATCGGTGCTCAAGTTGGCTTAAGCAGCATACCCCAACGTTTTATCCTAGGTTTAAATGACAAAGATATTCTCTTGAAGCTTGCTAAGTCGCTTGCAAGTCACCTGTAAATACAACAGTCAATCTTGGTCAAGACCGGTCATTCCCAAAAAACTGATAAGCAAGTGGACTCAGAGTATCAAAAGCATTTCGTGACTCCAAAGATGGCGATCTCGCCAGTGCGATGTCCCTGCGCCACTGGACGGGCGGTAAAATCCGCTGTCATGTTCTGCCCCGTCATCCCCGCAAAGGCAGGGATCGGAATTCGATTTGGAACTGAGGAGATTCCTCATGACTGATGAAGTGGTCCGTGTCGTTGAAACCATTGTCATGCTGGTCCTTGTGATCCTGATTGGCTTGTTCGTTAGAAGGATCGGACTGCTCGACCGGCACTCCACGGAGAAATTGAGCCATTTTGTCGTTGATGTGGCGTTTCCGGCCCTGGTTTTCACATCGATGCTGCGAAACGTGGACGCAGAGAGACTGGCCACCCACTGGCACCTGCCCGTGATCAGTTTTTGTACCATCCTTTTGGGATTCGCAATCGGCTATTTGGCCTTGCCTCTTCTGACGAGGCACAGGGAGTATAGCCACTACGGGTCAATTGTTTTTACCATTGGCACACCAAATTGGCTCTTCATTCCCCTGCCCATCGCCATCGCCTTGTATGGCGACGATGGGGAAAGGGCGGTTCTCCTTTTCAATGTGGGAGCGCTTTTGATATTTTGGAGCATCGGCATTTGGATCGTAAAGGGAGGCAGGCCCAGTCTGGCCACACTCTGGAAGCTGGCAATGAATCCGGGGCTTCTGGCAACACTTCTGGGCGTTTTTGTCGCCTTACTGTTCCCATGGACTCGAACCCTTGAAGAACTCGATATAATCAATGTGGGCCCGGCACTTGCCGTCTCGAGCATTCTCGTCCAGGCCATGGCATTTCTCGGTGAAGCGACCGTGCCCTTATCGATGATCATCACCGGGTCATTTCTCGCCGGCACAGGGGCCCGTAAGGCATGGAACGCGCATATAATCGCCATTGCGGCCATTCGATTGATTGCGGTTCCCGCCTGCGTCATCCTGGTTCTGTGGATGGCTGAGATGATCGGTATAACGATGGCTTCATATATTAGGACAATTGTTGTCATCATTGCGGCCATGCCTGTTGCCGTAACCTGCTCGATCGTTGTGGAAAAATATGAAAAGGATGTATCACTGGTTTCCGGAACCATATTTGTCAGCACTCTCGTCAGCGTGGTGACGGTGCCTCTGATCATTTGGTTTGTCAGGGTCATCGGGCTTTGATCGGACGGAGCATTGGGGCCTCAATCTGCCCCCTTGACACCCACCGGATTCGGAGAGAGCCACGCATGAGTCACATCAAAAACGTCGCAATTGTTGGCGGGACGCACGGCAATGAGGTCACAGGTCCATACCTCCTCCGGCGCTGGCAGCTCCGCCCTGAAGAAATCAAGCGTCCAAGCTTCAGCACACGTCTCTGTCTTGGGAACCCGAAGGCGTTCAAGGAGAACAGACGATTTGTGGACGAGGATCTTAACCGTTGCTTTGCCGGGGATTCCTTGCAGAGCAGAGATTCGCCTTCATATGAAGCTGCCAGGGCCAGCGTCCTGAACTACGAAATTGGTCCGAAGGGTTCTTCCAAGTATGACTTCGTGATTGACATTCACACCTCGACCAGCAACTGCGGAGCGATGCTGGTATTGACAGGGGACGATGTGTTCAGTATCAGGCTGGCTGCGTACATTCAGGGAAAGATTCCCGAAACACGCATCCACTACATCCCCTCTGGGGATGGTGACCCGCCGTTTCTTGGCTCTCTTGTGTCCCGAAGTCTCGGGGTGGAGACGGGCCCCATACCGCAGGGCGTCCTTCGTTATGACATATTCGAACTGACGCGGCGGGTAGTCCTGAGTGCGTTGGATTTCGCACACAACCACAACTCTGGGTTGCAGCTGGACCTGCCAAAGGAACTGACCGTGTTCAAGATGCACCAGAGGCTCAAATATCCAATGGAAGAAGGATATTTAGCGGCCATGATTCACGAATCGCTGCAGGGCCGTGATTGCGAGCCACTGAACCCGGGCGATCCGCTGTTCAGGTGCCTTGATGGGTCCCTTTTGTCTTACGAGGGGGCTCGAATCGTCTATCCCGTTTTCATAAACGAGGCCGCATACTATCGGGAACAGCTCGCGATGGTACTTACGACGAAGGAGACCCTGAGTGTGCCGGGTGCAGATGCGGCAGATGCCTGAACGATCGCTCCCAAGCCACATTTCGGCGTAAGAGGCTTCTGTCAATAGGAATATGAAAGTGGACCAATTCTGGGAATGGAAAAGTGCACCTTTTGCCCGGTTTTTGAGGGCGCGAAGAGGAGTTTTGCCATGATTGAGTTCCTGTCGCAAACGTGGCCGTGGTACGTAACCGGGCCGCTTCTGGGACTGATGGTCCCCATACTGCTCATCCTGGGCAACAGGCAGTTTGGCATCTCGTCATCCCTTCAGCACATCTGCGCGGCGACCTTGCCCCTGAAGGCGAAGTACTTTCAGTACGACTGGAAGGCGTCCGCCTGGAACCTCGCGCTGGTGGCGGGCGTGATCGTGGGGGCGCGCATCGCGGCTCTGGCCCTCGACGGAACCAGCACTCCTGCGATCTCCTCAGGAGCCCATGCCCTTTTCGCCCGCTGGGGCATCCTGGTGATCGACAACCTGCAGCCCGCCGCCATCTTCGCCCCGGCCAACCTGTTCAGCCCCACTGCCCTGGTGTCGCTGCTCGGTGGCGGCTTCCTCCTCGGATTTGGCGCTCGATACGCCAACGGTTGCACCTCTGGTCACGCGGTCATGGGACTGTCCCTCCTCAGCGTTGGATCCCTGGTGGCGGTGACGGGGTTTTTCATCGGGGGACTGCTGGTATCGCACTTCGTGGTCCCGTTCGTACTGGCGTGGTAGGAAGGATGGTCATGAAACTGCTCAAGTTCTTTCTCATCGGGGTCTACTTTGGAATTGTACTCATAAAGGGAGAGGTGGTTTCCTGGTTCCGGATCCAGGAGATGTTCCACTTCCAATCCTTCTACATGTACGGTGTGCTGGGAAGCGCGGTGGCCGTTGGAGCGGTCTCCATTGCCATCATCCGGAAGTTTCGCATCAATGCGATGGACGGATCTGCGATCAGGCTGGAGGACAAGCCGTTCAACAAGACCGGAAACCTGGTCGGCGGTATCGTCTTCGGGTGCGGATGGGCCCTCACCGGCGCCTGCCCGGGACCCCTCTACGCCCTGCTCGGCGCGGGGTACTGGGGGATTCTGCTCGCCCTCGCAGGGGCCTTCCTGGGAACCATCGCGTATGGAACCCTTAAACCGCGCCTGCCGCATTAGCGGTGCGAAGTATTGCATCTTCTTTTGGGATCGATCCGATACGGAAAAGTGGGGGTTTTTTCCTTGAAACCTGGTGCATGTGCCCAGGCCCTGGGTCCTGACGGCAAAACATCTGCCCCTGTCTTCGATGACGACCTTCTGCAACGCACTCAGGTCCTGCTTGCAACCGGGACCGCTCGCGGGAATGCCCCGCCGCCTCGATTCGTCGGTTGAGGTCCCTTCTGAGTACCGGGGCACTGGAAGCGGAGCACAAAAGCAGTTATGAAGAAGCTTTGGCGCAGCGGTCCAAGGCTTACAGTTGAGCCATTGAGCAACTGGAAGACCTGCCCGACTGGGAAAACCTCCAGGAGGAGCAACAGCAGCTCATCAATTTTGAAGGGAGGCTGGGAAATGTCTGAGCCTGCAAAGAAAAAAGCCACATACGAAGACCTCCAGGCAGTCCCCGATGACCTCGTGGGGGAAATCATCGACGGAGAGCTCGTCACTACTCCCCGGCCTTCGGTGCGGCATGCCCTCGCCGCGTCTGCCCTGGGGGGAAGGCTGCTTCCCGCCTATCACCTGGGCGAGGGAGGCAGTGGCGGGGGGTGGGTGATTCTGAGCGAAACGGAGATTAAACTGGGCGAGCATCTTCTGGTCCCGGATCTGGCCGGGTGGAGAAGGGAACGCTTTCCGGGCCTGCCGGACGAAAACTGGATTGACGTCTCCCCCGATTGGGTTTGCGAGATTTTATCACCCCGCACCTTCCGGGTGGACAAAGTCCGCAAGATGCCCATATACGTCCGCCATCAGGTCCAACATCTGTGGATGATCGATCCCATGTCCAAATCCCTGGAAGTTTTCGGGCTGGGTGAGGACAAATGGTATCTCCTGGGAGTCTTCACGGAAAATGACAGGGTACGCGCTGAACCTTTTGTGGAAGTGGAAATCGAGCTGGGGAGCCTCTGGTGGGAATGAATGCAATGGAGGAAAGAAGCCATCCACTGCATGGCCGCATGGAAACCAGGAACTGAATCATGCATGAATTTCATGAAATAGCTACGAAACCCTGCATTCGGAACCTAGCAAAAACTAGCCCGTCCCGATTGAGAAAAGCCTGAATCTGAATCCGTGAACGTGTAAATTCTTTTAGATATATCAAGCACAAACTAAGCCATTGAAATATATATATATATCTAATTGCTGCATATTGTCACCTCAAGGGGGCCCACTTGGGAGCTGACGCATTAAATTATTTATCCTCGCACAGTCAGACAAGGAATTCTACACTTCTCACTCGGGGCTCGCCTTGGTGGGGCTGTGCCTGAACAGGCTCTGTCTGCTTCCAGACAACCTGCATCCGTGAGTGCTCCGCGAGTGGAGCATTCTGGTCTGTTTCACGGGTGTAAATTTCTGCAGATGTCGGGCTGCATGCCGTTTCCCGGCAAGGCTTACCAATTTTTTGAGGCCACCTCACGCAGCATTCGATTATCCAAGGTGAGACAAATTTTTATCATGGCCAAACCTGTTCACCTTTTCGGTCAAATGTGTTGAAGTGACGTCTGATGGGATGCATGTCAGAACACTGAACTCTGGGTTCACGTTAAAAGAAAAATCGGGAAGGCGGACTGACACAGGGAATATACTTTTGGACCCTTTGGCAGAATTTCACTTCTGGTCAATGGCCTCGCGTACCTTGGCCGCCATGTCCTTCATCGAGAATGGCTTCTGGATGAACTTCACACCTTCCTCGAGTATCCCGTGATGAGCGATCACATCAGCCGTATAGCCGGACATGAACAGGATTTTGAGACGGGGGTTACCGGCCAGCAGCCGCAAAGCCAGATCCTTCCCGTTCATCTCAGGCATGACCACGTCGGTCATTAAAAGATCAATTTTCCCCTCATATTCTTCAGCAACTTTCAGCGCAAGTTCAGGCCTTTCAGCGGTCAACACGGTGTAGCCCAACTTCTCCAGCATGATCCTGGCCATTTCCAGAATTGCTGTTTCGTCCTCAACCAGCAGGATGCACCCGGAGCCGGCAGGCAATTGCTCCTTGGCTCCAGTGCGGCCAAGTGAAGCCTCCTGCGCATCATGGCGCGGCAGGTAGATTGTAAATGTCGTTCCCTTCCCCGGTTCACTGTACACGTTTATAAAGCCTTTGTTCTGCCTGGCAATGCCGTACACCGTGGGCAGTCCCAGGCCCGTTCCCCTGCCAATTTCCTTGGTTGTAAAAAACGGCTCAAACAGATGATCTTGAACATCTTTTTCCATGCCGCAGCCGTCGTCACTCACCGCAAGCACGACATATTGCCCTGGAATGAGCTCCGGATGTGTCCTGCAGTATTCCTGGTCCAGGACCACATTTTTTGTTTCTATGGTGAGCCTTCCAACATCGGAGATGGCGTCACGCGCGTTTGCCGCAAGATTCACCATGAT
>Ga0207421_10002708_pt1 | contig 21750 bp, 18 predicted proteins | sample SodLakKL_010_SED_4_FD_187542 | JGI IMG/M metagenome (GOLD analysis project Ga0207421, IMG submission 187542) | Alkaline sediment microbial communities from Lake Tanatar, Kulunda Steppe, Russia - 8KL_010_SED (SPAdes) (version 2) | ecosystem: Environmental > Aquatic > Non-marine Saline and...
CAACATCGCCGGCCACGACCAGAACGGCGTTGTTCGGGGCGTAGTGCTGGCGGTAAAATTCCAGCAATTCGGGCATATCGAGCTGTTCAATCTCGTGCTGCCAGCCGATGATCGGGATGCCGTAGCGGTGGTTCTGATATTGCGCGGCCATGAATTGTTCGCGGGCCATTGCGCCTGGGTTGCTTTCGACCACCTGACTGCGTTCTTCCAGTACAACGCGGCGTTCAAAGGTGATGTCATCGTCGGTCAGGGCCAGATTGGTCATCCGGTTGGATTCCATCTGCATCATCAGATCAAGCCGGTCAGACGCGATCCGCTGGAAATAGCCGGTATAGTCAAAACTGGTAAAGGCGTTGTCGCGTCCGCCATTGACTGCCACGACCTGCGAAAATTCGCCAGCTTCCAACACATCGGTGCCTTTGAACATCAGATGTTCCAGAAAATGTGCAATGCCGGACTGGCCTTCCGGCTCATCGGCGGACCCGACGCGATACCAGACCATGTGCACAACAACCGGTGCGCGGCGATCTTCGATCACCACCACATCCATACCGTTATCAAGCGTGTAAGTCGTGACCTGATCGGCTTTGGCGGCCAGCGCCAGCACGGTCAGGATAAAAGCGGCGAAAAAGCGTGTCATAGGGCCCCTGCTTTGGTTTGGCTGACCTACAAGCTACGCTGCGCTGCCCGATGTTCAAGCCGCTATACGCGGTTGTGACAGGTGCCGTTATTGCGCTGCGACGGTCCCAAGGCGCGGCCTTGGATCGGCGCGATTGCCATGCCCGGGCGTCGGTGGAGGCAGGTCCAGCGTCGGTGGGGGCAGCAGCGGATTAGCCGTGACTAGTGACGCTTCGGCAGGCCCGACACTGGTTGCCCCAAAGTCCCGGACAGTACCGTCGTTCCTGCTGCAAGCTGCAAGCAAGGCAAGGGCAATTCCACAAATCATAAAGGCGCGCATCAGATGTCCTTTTCGCTTCGTCAAAGATGGTTAACGCATGCGACGGCCAAGGTCACGCGCGTTTCTTGCCATCATCGGCAAGAAACGCCAGCCCGATCGCCCCGATAAAGATCGCCACGTCCGCCACGTTGAACGCATAGGGGTTGTTGATCCCGCAGCACGACATGTTCAGGAAATCCGCCACAGCGCCATAAATGATCCGGTCGATCACATTGCCCAAAGCCCCGCCAATCAGGAAACCGCCCGCGATATAGACCCATTTGGTCCCGCCTGTGCGGTTCAGCCACCAGACCACGCCCCCGCTGATCAGCAACGCGACCGCAATCAGCACCCAGCGCATGTCATAATCCGCAAACAGGCCGAAATTGACGCCCCGGTTCCACGCCATGCGGAATTCGAGGAAAGGCGGCCATACTTCGATGATCCCGCTTTGCACGTTGATCAGGCCCAGCCAGTGGACGACAAAATACTTGCTGACCTGGTCGATCAGAAAGACCCAGAATCCGGTCCAGAACATCAGGCGCATAATCGTCCCCTCAGTGCCGGAAGTGGCGCATGCCGGTGAAGACCATGGCAATGCCGGCCTCGTCAGCGGCGGCAATTACTTCGTCATCGCGCATCGATCCGCCAGGCTGGATCACGCAAGTCGCCCCCGCTGCGGCGGCTTCCATCAACCCGTCGGCAAAGGGGAAGAACGCGTCAGAGGCAACGGCAGAACCGATCGTCAAAGGCGCAGAAAGCCCCATCGCGTCGGCCATGCGTTCTGCCTTTTTCGCGGCGATCAGCGCGGAATCAAGCCGCGACATCTGGCCTGCGCCGACACCGACGGTCGCGGCGTCCTTGACATAGACGATGGCGTTGGACTTGACGTGTTTGGCGACTTTCCACGCGAACAGCAGATCAGCCATCTGGGCATCTGTGGGTGCGACTTTGGTCACGACCTTCAGATCGTCCATCCCGACAAAGCCGGTGTCCTTGTCCTGCACCAGCATACCGCCTGCGACCTGCCGATAGGTGGTGATCGGTGCTTTGACATCGGGCAGACCATCGGTGGTCAGCAGTCGCAGGTTTTTCTTTGTGGCAAAGATGGCCTTGGCTGCGTCGGATGCGCCGGGCGCGATGACGACTTCGGTGAAAATCTCGACAATTGCCTTTGCTGTGTCTTCGTCCAGCGGCTGGTTCAGCGCGACGATCCCGCCAAAGGCAGAGGTACGGTCACAATCGAACGCGTTCTGATACGCCTCTAGCAAGGTCGCGCCACGCGCCACACCGCAGGGGTTGGCATGTTTGATGATTGCGACAGCGGGGCCTTGGGCCGGATCAAACTCTGCAACCAGTTCAAATGCGGCGTCGGTATCGTTGATATTGTTATAGGACAATTCCTTGCCCTGATGCTGCATGGCGGTCGCCACGCCGGGGCGCCCTGTCCCATCGGTATAGAACGCCGCGCGCTGGTGGCTGTTTTCGCCATAGCGCATCGTCTGCTTGTAGGTGCCTGCAAATGACCGCCGACGCGGGGTGTCAGTGCCAATGGCACCAGCCATCCACGTGCTGACGGCGGTATCATAGGCTGCGGTGCGGGCATAAGCTGTTTGCGCCAGCCGCTGACGCAGGGTCAGGGTTGTCTGGCCGTCATTGGCGTCCATTTCGGCCAGCAGCGCCTCGTAATCCTGCACATCGGTCACGACGGCGACAAAGGCGTGATTCTTGGCGGCAGAGCGGATCATCGCAGGTCCGCCAATGTCGATGTTTTCGATGCAGGTGTCGAAATCAGCGCCTTTGGCCACGGTTTCTTCGAAAGGATAAAGGTTTACCACCAGCAGATCGATCGGCCCGATGTTGTGTTCGACCATCGCATCACGGTGGCTTTCCAGATCGCGCCGCGCCAGCAAGCCGCCGTGCACGACAGGGTGCAGCGTCTTGACGCGGCCGTCCATCATCTCGGGGAAGCCAGTGAAATCGGACACATCGCGCACCTCTAGCCCAGCGTCGCGCAGTGCTTTGGCCGTGCCACCTGTGGACAACAACTCAACCCCGCGTGCGGCCAAGGCCTGTCCCAGGTCAATCAGCCCGGTCTTGTCGGAAACAGAAAGCAGCGCGCGGCGCAAAGGTGCATGGTCGGTCATCGAATTCCTCTAGGTCTGATCAGCTACGTCCAGCGGGTCGGCGCGGGCCAGATCACGCACCGCAAGGGGTGTATTATCTGCCTTTGCCAGCGACCACCTGACGCGTGTCGCATAGGCCAAAGCGCTGCCGGATAAAACCACCTGTTGGGTCGGACGCGGCTTTAATTGCCCGTTTTCAAGATAAACTGACGGGCTGACGGATAATTGGGCGGCCCCGTCATGCCGGAAAATCCAGATTTCACCCGATTTCAGCCAAAGCGTGACCGCCTCTTTGTCTTGCGTGGTGGCGCAGGTCACATCGGGATGCAGATGAAACCGGATGGCAAAGCGGACACCCGCACGCAGGGTCTGGTCGAAAACATGGTCAAACCGCGCCTCGTCTGTGGCATCCAGTGTCGTCAGCAGGTCTTCACCTGTCAGGCTGCGCCCGTCGCCTGAAAGATGCAATATGCGCGCATGGGTTAGCCCGTGGCTGGGTTGATAGCCGTTGTGCGAAAGATCAAGCCTGCGCCCCGTGCTATCGGTGACAAGTTCCGCCCGCACAAGGCGGGGTACGTCGGACAGCAATTCGTCGTCGGTTTGGCCAAGATGAGATGACGACACGCCCTCCAGTCCCAGTGTGGAATGGCTGGGCGTGGCACGGCTGGCGCGGCGCCAGTCTTCGCCGAAACGCGCACCTGATCCGCAATTGACGAAAAGTGGGCGGCGGCCCGATGTCACCTCTAGTGCCAGTGTGCTGGCATGGGCGTCGCGCGATGCAGGTCCGACAGGCGGGGCCCCTGCATCGACGATCACGCTGGTTCGCCCTGCTGTTAGTCGTGCAAACCCCATCGCGGTGGGCTGCGTGGCCGGGGTCTTAACCCCCGCTGCAGCCAGCGCGGCATCCAGCCGGCCCTCTGCGCCGCGCCCGCCACCGTGAAACCGTGCCAGCCCGCCGTCGACATGCCGCAAGCCACGCAAAACCGGCACGATGCGGGTGATGAGGCCGGAAACCTCGGCTGGGACAGATCGCCCTGTGGCGTGTAAAGCCTGTGCTGCTGTGACAAGATGCGTCAAAACGGCCAGCAATTCTTGCGGATTGCGTGTCCTGACGGTGCCTTGGTCATCGATATGCCCCTGACCCGCCACCACGAGGGCTGCCACGGCACGATCAACCGATGCAGACGAACCGTTGTTCAGCATAACACTGGCGGTGATCGCAGTTGCAACAGCGGCAATCCGGGGCAATCCGGGCGCAGTTGCGTGCCAGCGGCGTGACAGGAACAAAGCTTGCCGCCCAAGGCTTTGCATGAATTGATCCGTCGCTGCTTTGCTTTGCCCGCGTAGCAGGAAATCGCTATGCCCGATCCAGACGCGCAGCCGCCGCGCTGTGATATCCGGCGTCCAGCCCGGTCCGGTGCCTGCACCATACCGCCTGATCCAGTCGAACACCCACATCTGCGCCCTTGCGCGTGCCGATTCATCGCCAAGTGCTGCCAGATCATCCAGCCATTCGCACCCGTGCAGATCAGCGATAACATCAGAATTGTCGGTCACAATGTCCCAGATCGACAAAAGCGGGTTCGTGGTCCGTAGGCCTGAAAACAGGAATTCACCGGCGACAAGTTGCCTGCCTTTGGCGACCAATCCGACGCTGACCGGTTCGGGTGGGGTGGCAAAGCTTGCCACGATCCGTGCGCGGCCGGCTTTGCGCGCGGCGCGTCTGTCAAGAAACGCGGTGAATCGGTCCCGCCATGTCAAGATTTGCGCCATTCGTTGCGGCCCTTCGGGATTGCCGGCGGGTCAGGCCGGATTCCAGCGGACCATAGGAAAGGGCGCAGCCAGAGTCACGCAGGCTTTGTCAGCACGGCGATATAGAACCCGTCCATCCCGCCCAGATCAGCCCAGTAATCGGGGCGCAGGCGCAGTCCGCCTTCTTCGGTGGTCCATGCAGGGTCAAGGCCGGGCAGGGCTGGCGCGGTGATGGTCAGATCTTTATGGCGGATCAACGCCTCTTCCACCTGCACCTCACCTTCGTCGGGCAGCAGCGAACAGGTGCAATAGACCAACCGCCCGCCGGGGCGTAGCAGGGTCAGCGCGTGGTCGATCAACGCCTCTTGCTGGGCGATCAAGGCGCCGAATTCGGACCCGTCCTTGGCATAGGGCAGGTCGGGGTGTCGTCTGATCGTGCCCGTCGCGGAACATGGGGCGTCCAGCAGGACAGCGTCAAATCCGCTTTCATCAAAGGCAAATGCATCGCTGATCACCGTTTTGGCCGAAAGCCCCGTGCGTGCCAAGTTCTCGGTCAGGCGCGTCATGCGTTTTTCGGACAGGTCAACGGCGATGACATCGGCACCGCCTGCGGCCAGTTGCAATGTCTTGCCGCCCGGTGCTGCGCAAAGGTCCAGCACACGCAGGCCCGCCACATCACCCAACAGCTTGACCGGCACGGCGGCGGCGGCATCCTGCACCCACCAGTCGCCGGTATCATAGCCCGCCAGACCGGACACTTGCCCCGCCTGCGCCAGCCGCACCGACCCGGTCGGCAGCACCATACCGCCAAGGGCATCAGCCAAAGTCTGCGGATCGGTCTTCGCAGTCAGGTCCAGCGGGGCACCGGCAAAATGTGCAGCCTCCATCCCTGTGACCGCATCACGGCCCCATGCCGCGACCAATGGCTGGCGCAACCAGCCCGGCGTCAGCGGCACGGCGCGTTTGGCCCAACCTTCAGGGCCTTCATCAGCGATCCGGCGCAGCACGGCGTTGGTCAGGCCCTTCATGGTCTGGCTGCGTTTATGGCGTGCGACAAGTTCGACATAGGCGTTCACCACGCCATGCGCTGCCTCGCCCTGCACCAGTTCGATCACGCCCAGACGCAATGCGTTCATCACATGATCGGTAGGGGGCTTTTTCAGGTAGGGTTTCAGCATCCGGTCGGCGCGGTCCAGGCCGCGCAGGGCGTCTGTCGCCAGCCGTTGCGCGCGGGCGCGATCATCGGGCGCAAGCTGCGCCAACGCACCGCCTGCGATCAGTTCGGCCATCAGGCGGCCTTCGGTCGTGATCTGCATCAGCAGGTGATGGGCGCTGCGGCGCGGCAGCAAGCCGGATTGGTCCATGGGGTCACTCTTGAAGCTGGGTGAGGGCGGCGTATATGAAACAATGACCGCCGACAAGGAGAGCGCCATGACCGACGATCACACCGCTGATCTGCCCCCCGCCGCGAAACGCGCCTTGGCCGAAGCCGAAGAACGGCGCAAGACCGCCAAACTTGACCTGCCCCCTGAACTGGGCGGGCGCGACGGCCCTGAACCGGTCAGGTTCGGCGACTGGGAGAAAAAAGGCATCGCTATCGACTTTTGATCCCGCGCCGCAGTCAACCTTATGTTGCGTCGATACCACGTTGGATGCGCTATGTTTTCTGACTTATTGCTGTTCACAAAAAATTAAGCCTTACTGCTTTGAAAAAAGCAAAGGTCGAGCAGTTTAATGGTGCATAAAATGATGGCCTTGGTGGCCTGTCTCGCGCTTGCGGGATGTGGGTTGCCGCGCGGTGCAGGATTCCAGTCAGAGGTTCTGGCAGCAGCGAATGCCAATACCGCGGCAGCGGGCGAAACGCCCGAGTTCGACTTTTCCGTTTATCCGGTTACCGGTGAAACAATTCCGATGTTGGCCAGTTGGCCCAGCCGGAACATGCAGCATTTGCCATGGTTCAACGCGGTTGCGCAGCCTGCGTCACTGCTGATCGCCGCCGGCGATCTGGTGCAGTTGACGATCTGGGACGCTGAAGAAAACTCGCTTCTTGCCGGTCCGGGTCAGCGGGCGACACCGCTGCAACAAGCGCAAGTCAGCGCCGATGGTCGGATCTTTGTGCCCTATATCGGCGAATTGCGGATCGCAGGCATGTCCCCCGAATCGGCGCGCGCAAGGATCGAGGAAGAATTGCTGCGCACGATCCCATCTGCACAGGTCCAGCTTGTGGTCGAGGCCGGTCGCGGCAATTCGGCCACGATCACCGATGGCGCTGCGGGTGTCGGGGTCTACCAGATCCCTGACCGCAACTTTCGCGTGCTTGATCTTTTGTCGCTTGCGGGCGGGGCCAACCCGACTTTTGTGAACCCGCAGGTTCGCCTGACCCGCAGCGGGCAGGTTTACGGCGTATCGCTTCGTAGGCTGCTAGACCAGCCACAGCTGGATATCGCGGTGCAGGGTGGTGACCGCCTGCGCGTAGTCAACGATGAACGCAGTTTCCTTGCACTGGGCGCGACAGGGTCACAATCGTTGTTTGACTTCCCGTCCGGTGATCTGACCGCACTAGAGGCGATGGCGCTTATCGGTGGCGTTTCGGCCAATTCTGCCAATCCCAAGGGTGTGCTGATCCTGCGCGAATATGACTTCGCCGAAGTGCGCGACGGGATTTCCGGCCCGCCACAGGAACGGATCGTCTTTACCATCGACCTGACAACGGCAGACGGGCTGTTTTCAGCGGGTAAATTCCTGATACAGGACGGCGATCTGGTCTATGGCACCGAAAGCCCGCTGGGTGTGGCACTGACGGCTGTGCGTCTTGCGACGACGTTGCAATCCTTCACCAACTAGAACAGCGCGATATCATCGACAAAGGCGGCGTAATCGGTGACGCCGTCGATCCACAAAACATCACCCGTGCCAAAATCGATGATGGCACGGTTGTCCTGCCAGCTGCCGTAGACAAACAAGACATCCGCAGCAGAGGTCAGACCCGTCCAAAGCCTTGCATCAAGGATAAGTCGGTCGATGCCTTGTTCGTAATCCTTGATATGGTCGTGCCCTGCGCTGAAGATAAAGGTATCGGCACCCGGACCACCGATCAGCACATCATTGCCAAATCCGCCATGCAGCCGGTCGTTTCCTTCGCCACCGATCAGCAGGTCGTCGCCATCGCCGCCGCGCAGATCATCATCGCCAGCCCCCCCGATCAGGATATCCGCACCTGCACCGCCGATCAGGACATCGCGCCCGTCACGCCCGATCAGCAGGTCATTGCCGCCATTTCCGACCAGAACGCTGCCGTCAGCGCTTGCAATCAGCACGTTTTCGCCGCCATTTCCGACAGCGATACTGTCATGGCCCCGCGCAAGGATGACGCTTTCCTGCTGGGGTGGTTGGCCCAGAAAGGCGCTGCGCATTTCCGCCAGATTCCCGCTAGCAAGCGCCTGATAGCCTGACAGATAGGAATACGGGCCGCTTGGTTCGGCCGGCGCCTCTGACGGGGGTGTCAGGGACGGGGCAGGGGTCGCAGGACCGGCGATACCGGGTGTCAGGCTTGCGGGCAGGCGCATGCCACCCAGTAGATCGGCATTGGTCAGTATCCGGTAATCAATTGGCGCGCCATCGGCGCTGTTGACGATCAGGTCTTCATCGCCATAGCGGATGCGAAAGCCCGTATCGGTGATGGTCATCGTCAGCTGGCTGATATCGCGCAGCATAGGCCAAAGCGATAGATCCAGACTGTCGATACCCGGTTTGAAATCGGTGATGATATCCAAAGCACCATCAGCCGCCATGATGAACAGATTTGCCCCCGCACCCCCCGTCAGAACGTCGACACCCGCGCCGTCACGCAGAATATCATTGCCCGCGCCCCCGGTGATGATGTCGTCACCCGCCCCACCCAGCAGGATGTCGTTACCCGATGACCCCGCCAGCACCCCACCGGTTGGCGGCGCTGTCTGCGTCGCGCCCGCAAGGCCGGTTTCAAGCCGCAACTGCGTGATGCCGGGTTCGCTGCTGCTGGCGGCATAGATATCAAGCCCGCCCTGTCGCCCGCGTGCGGCGATTGCGCTGACATTGTCCAGCCCGATGCTTGTTGTATCCGCGATATGGGCAAGCCCGACCAACTGCCCGCCCGGTAGCAGGGTAAAAACCGACAATCCGTCGTCAGCACCGCCGGCGACCACATAGGTCCGCCCGCCTTCATCGACGATATCCAGCGCGGTCACGCCACCAAAGCGGGTCTGTAGCGTATCCAGCAAGTGATCCCGGATGATCAGATTACCCAGTGCGTCCACCTCTATCACGGTCAGGCTGCTGCTGCCTGCTGCGGCCAGCACCAGATAGCTGAGTCCATCAACCGTGGCGGTTTTGATGGCAGTTGGGGCGGCGATCCAAAGCCCATCGTCCGGTGTCAACGCTGCGATCTGGGTCAGCGCGCCGGTCGTATCCGGCTGCCAGCCGGTCAGCTGATTGGTCAAAGTGTCAACGGTAAAGACAAGACCAGCGGCTGTCGTCATCGCCGTGACAGGGCCAGCCGTTTGAATGATGGGCCCCTGCCCGCTAAACCCAAGCGTTGCATCGAAATGCAATGCCGCGATCCCGCTGGCACCCGCCATGCCGCCATAAACGACTTGGGCGCCCCCCGGCTGGGCAAAAACGAACCCCGACTGAAAGCCTGCAATGATGGGCAGAGTTTCGATGACCTGCCACTGGCTGCTGACCAGACCGACCTGCTGAAACGTGCCCTGCGCACCACCGCCGATCAACAGGACCGGATCAGCGCCTGTCTGCAATGTCACAATCGCGCCCGATCCCCCCGGCACATCGCCGCCATCCAGGGCAAGCGTTGCACCCCCGCTAATTGCGGGGCCGCTGATATCCCAACTTTGCAACGCACCGTCAAACCGGGTGATGCTGACCAACACGTCCACACCACCAAAGCTGATAATATCCAGATCGGTGATACGGGACCATGCAAGGTCTTGTGTGGTGGTCAGATAGGTGACCGGAGCAAGCGCAGACATCTTCAATCCCCCCAGGACTGGCCTTGTCGATGTATTAAGATTTCAAGAAATACCGATCGGTCGCATGGCTTAATTGCGGCGGCAGAATGGTTCTTGCTGACGATTTCGCTCAATTGCGTCACAACTCGCCCTGCAGTAGTGTCGCGTCTGAAATGCAGGAGAGCATATGCCCCCCCAGTTTGGCACCAGCGGCCTGCGCGGCCGCGTCACGGATCTGACACCCGCCTGCGTGACCGATCACGTCAGGGCTTTTGCCGCGACATGCAAGACGGGGTCCGGATTGTTCGTCGCGCGTGATCTGCGGGGTTCTTCGCCTGCGATTGCGTCGGTTGTTATGCAGGCGGGGCAGGCGGCAGGGCTTGCGGTGACTGATTGCGGCGCCGTGCCGACGCCCGCGCTGGCCCTTGCTGCGATGCAGGCAGGCGCTGCGGCGGTGATGGTCACAGGCAGCCATATTCCGGCAGACCGCAACGGTCTGAAGTTCTACACGCCTACAGGCGAAATCACCAAGCAGGATGAAACCGCAATTCTAGCCGCCTTGGGGCGGGACTGGCCCGATCTGGCAGGCCCGCCAACGCAAAGTGCCGATGTGGGGCCTGTGTACCAAAGCCGCTATGTGCAAGGGTATGATAAGGCTTTGGCTGGGTTACGGCTGGGGCTTTATGCGCACAGCGCGGTCGGCCGAGACCTGATGGGGGACTTGCTGAAGGCTCTTGGCGCAGAAGTCGTCATGCTGGGGCGGTCGGATACATTCATCCCTGTCGATACAGAGGCTGTTGATCCTGCAACAAAGGCACAGCTGGCCGATTGGGCGAGGGCGCATGGCCTTGACGCAATCCTGTCCACAGATGGTGATGGCGACCGGCCACTGATGACCGACGAAAACGGGCAACTGATCGCGGGTGATGTCATGGGGCAGATCACGGCCCAATGCCTGAGCGCGCGCTGCGTGGTAACGCCTGTATCGTCGAATACGGGTGTTCTGGCGGGCGGGTTTACGCAGGTTTTACGCACGAAAATCGGGTCGCCGCATGTGATTGCGGGCATGCATGCGCTGGGCGGTCAGGTCGCAGGTTTTGAAGCGAACGGCGGCTTTTTATTGGGGTTTGACGCCGAAGGCCCCGCAGGACCAGTGCCCGCGTTGATGACGCGTGACGCGTTGCTGCCGATGCTGGCGCTTTTGGCGGCGTGTGGGGGTAGGCCGGTGTCTGCGCTTATCGCGGCGCAACCTGCGCGCTTTACTGCGGCAGACAGATTGCAGGATGTACCGACGCTGCTGTCAGGGCGATGGGTGGCCAGCATGCGTGATGATGCAGGCCTTCGTGCTGCATTTGTTGCAAATCTTGGTTTAAAGGAACGTACGCTTGACCTGACCGATGGTCTGCGGATCACCTGCGTTGATGGGCGTGTCATCCATCTGCGTCCGTCTGGCAATGCGCCGGAACTGCGGCTTTACGTGGAGGCCGAAAGCCCCGACCTTGCCCAATCCACGCTGATGGCCGGAATGGACGCACTGCGCCAGATCATCGTCCGAGCATAAATATCCCCGCGCGGCGCGCTTGCGGCGCAGCCGCAAAAAGGGGCTCTGCCCCTCCCCCGGATAAATCCGGGGTCACCCCGGAGTATTTTTTGAAAAAAGAAGACGGGGCGGTCAGGATGCGTCGTAGCCTTTTGGATTTGCCGATTGCCAGGCCCACGTGCTGGCGGTCATTGCATCCAGATCATGCGTTGCTTGCCAGCCCAGTTCAGCGCGCGCGCGGGCAGGGTTGGCCTGCATTGCGGCGATATCGCCGGCGCGGCGCGGGGCTTGCTGTGTCGGGATGGTCTGGCCGCAGGCGCGCTCGAAGGCGCGGACCATGTCGATGACGCTGTAACTTTGACCGGTGCCGATGTTGAACGGGCGCGCACCGCATGTTTTGCAGGTATAATCCAATGCGGCCACATGGGCGCGGGCCAGATCGACGACGTGGATATAATCGCGCTGGCCGGTGCCGTCCGGGGTGTCGTAATCGTCACCATAGATCGTCAGAGCCTGCCTCAACCCGATGGCAACCTGTGCTATATAGGGCATCAGGTTATTGGGGATGTCCTTGGGGTCTTCGCCAATGCGGGCCGAGGCATGGGCACCTACGGGATTGAAATATCGCAGGATCACAGCGCTCCGGTCTGGTGCTGCGGTGGCCCAATCGGTCAGGACCTGTTCGGCCATCAGTTTAGTGCGTCCGTAAACGGATGCCGGGCGCGTTGGATGCGCCTCGTCATAGGGCAGGTAATCGGGTTCGCCGTAGACGGTGGCCGAGGATGAAAAGATGATTTTGCGGCAGTCGGCCCTGTCCATCGCATGGAGCAGCGCCAGAGTGCCGCCCACATTCACATCGTAATAGGTCAGCGGTTTCTGCTGGCTTTCGCCCACTGCTTTTAATCCTGCGAAATGGACCACCGCATCAGGGGCGAAATCCTGCATGACGCGGTCAAGCATGGCCGGATCGCGCACGTCACCTTTGAAATCGGCGATCTTGCCGTTCGACAAGGCGCGTACACGGGTCAGCACCGCAGGTGTGGCGTTGGTGTAATTGTCCAGCACGCAGACTTCGTGGCCCTGAGCCATCAGTTCGATCAGGGTATGGCTGCCGATATATCCGGCGCCGCCAGTGACGAGCACGCGCATGTCTTTTGCCTTTCTTTTGGCCGCGTCTCGCGGGCATAGACATCTTCATAGCGAATGATGTCGTCTTCGCCCAGATAGCTGCCTGTTTGCACCTCGATCAAGACCATGGGCAATTTGCCGGGGTTTTCCAAGCGGTGCGTGGACCCGAGGGGAATGTAAACAGATTCGTTCTCGGTCAGCAGTTTGACTTTGTTATTGCAAGTGACCCGCGCCGTGCCCTGCACCACGATCCAGTGTTCGGACCGGTGCACATGCGATTGCAACGACAGTGCTTCACCCGCGTTAACCACGATGCGTTTGACCTGAAACCTGTCGCCGACCACCAGGCTTTCAAACCAGCCCCATGGCCGGTGATCCTTGGGAAACCTGTCTGCCTGAACGGCTTGCGTCGCTTTCAGCAGGCCGACCGCAGCTTTGACATCCTGTGCGCGGCTTTTGTGGCTGATCAGAACCGCATCCGGCAGGGCGATGGCGACGATATCTTGCAGGCCGATCCCGATGATGACCTGTCCCTCGTTATCGGCGCGCAACAGGGTTCCGGTACAATCAATCGCCTGCGCTGCCCCGGACAGGGCGAGCCCGTCTGTTTCAGTCTCGCGCCAGATCGCAGCCCAATCGCCAAGATCGGACCACTGCCCTGTGTAGGGCGCCACGCAAAGATTATCGGCCTGTTCCATGACGGCGTAATCAATCGAAAGGGCTGGTGCGCGCGACCAGTGTTCCGGCGCAAGCCGCAGAAACCCCAGATCGTGGCTGCCATTATCCATGGCCGCCTGAACCGCGTCTAGCATCACAGGGGCGTGGCGCGCAAAAGCTGCCAGAATTGCCCGCGCGCTGAATAGAAACAGACCCGCGTTCCACAGATACCGACCATCTGCCAGCATGGTGGCGGCAGCTGCGGCATTCGGCTTTTCGACAAATCCAAGCAGTGGCAGGACCTTGGTGTCGCAAACGGGTGGCTCTGCCAATTCCAGATAGCCATAGCCTGTTTCCGGTCGGTCCGGTGTGATCCCGAAAGTGACCAATTGCCCGCCCTTTGCGGCGGGTACCGCTGCTGTGATGGTCCGGACGAAATGCGCCGTATCGGGGATCACGTGGTCAGACGGGGCGACCAGCATGAGCGCGTCGGGGTCTGTTTGTGCCAGATGGATTGCGGCGGCCAGCACAGCGGGACCGGTATCGCGCCCGTCGGGTTCGATCAGCACGGCCTGCGGTGTTACGCCCGCCGCATGGCACTGCTGCACGGCAATAAAGCGGAACTGGTCGGCGGTTACGATCACCGGGGGTGCGAATGCGGCACTGGCGAACCGCTGGAGGCTGGCCTGAAACAGGCTTTCCTCGCCCATAAGCGCCGAGAATTGTTTGGGGTAGCTTTGCCGCGACACCGGCCAGAGCCGCGTGCCCGACCCGCCGCAAAGGACAACAGGGGTGATTTTTGACATGTTACGACCCTAACTGCATCGCAGGGCACGCCCTGCCTTTTGCTGTGACAAGAACCAATCGTAAGTGGCGCGCAAACCGTCTGGCAGAGTGATCCGGGGTGCCCAGCCCAACCGTTGCATGCGCGATGTATCCAGAACTTTGCGCGGGGTGCCGTCGGGTTTGCTGGCATCGCACAGAATAGCGCCGCGAAACCCGGTCAGATCGGCGATCATCTGTGCCAGATCAAGGACGCTGATATCGGTGCCCCAGCCGATGTTCAGATGGCTTTGGTCCGGCATGGTTTCAGCGGCATAGCGCCCCTTGTCGAGACCCATGACAAACAGTGCCCCCGCCGCCACGTCGTCGACATGCAGAAATTCACGCCGAGGCGTGCCGCTGCCCCAGATCGTGACGTGCTTTGCGCCGGTCTGCCGTGCTGTGTGAAACCGTAACAGAAGCGCGGGCAGCACATGCGCGTGGTTGCTGTGAAAATTGTCGCCCGGACCGTAAATGTTGGTCGGCATGACCGACCGGTAGTCGCGGCCATATTGGCGGTTATAGCTTTCGCACAGTTTGATCGCGGCGATCTTGGCGATGGCATAGGGGGCGTTTGTCGGCTCTAGCGGGCCGGTCAGCAGCGCGTTTTCGGTGATCGGCTGGGCGGTATCGCGGGGGTAGATGCAGGATGATCCCAGTTGCAGCAAGCGTTGCACACCCGCAGCGTGGGCCGCGTGGATGACATTGCTTGCGATCATCAGGTTGTCATGGATGAAATCCGCAGGATAGGTCGCATTGGCCATGATTCCGCCGACACGGGCCGCAGCAAGGATCACCGCATCAGGGCGCTGTGCCTGCATGAAATCGCGCACGGCCCGCTGGTCGGTCAGGTCCAGATCAGGCCTGTCGGCAGTGATAACGTCGTCTGTGCCCGTTGCGCGCAGCAGACGCAGGATCGCGCTGCCTACCATGCCGTTGTGACCTGCAAGATATATCCGCATACCCTAGCCCTGCATCGCCATGGGCAGTTCAAGCCCGTAATCGCGCAAAACCGCGTGGCGGCGTGCGGCGCGGTAATCCTCGGCGACCATTTCGGCGCACATCTGTTGGGCGGTGATTTGCGGGGTCCAGCCAAGCTTGGCCTTGGCCTTGGCCGGATTGCCAAGCAGGGTGTCCACCTCTGCGGGGCGGTAATAGCGCTGGTCGATGCGCATGATGGTGTCGCCGACCTTGACCTTGGGTGCAAGATCGCTGCGCACGGCGGTGACAATCGCGGTTTCACCGCTGCCATGCCCCGCAAAGTCCAGATCAATGCCCAGTTCGGCGGCGGTCCAGCGAATGAAATCGCGCACCGAATGTTGCACGCCTGTGGCGATGACGTAATCTTCGGGCTGGTCCTGTTGCAGCATCATCCACTGCATCCGGACGTAATCGCGCGCATGACCCCAATCGCGCAGCGCGTCGATATTGCCCATGTAAAGGCAGCTTTCCAGCCCGAGTGCTATATTCGTCAGCCCGCGCGTGATTTTGCGGGTGACAAAGGTTTCGCCGCGCCGTGGGCTTTCGTGATTGAACAGGATGCCATTGCAGGCATAGATCCCATAGGCTTCGCGATAGTTTACGCAGATCCAATAGGCATAAAGTTTCGCCACACCGTAAGGGCTGCGGGGATGAAACGGTGTCAGTTCCGTTTGCGGTGATTGCGCGACCTGTCCGTATAGTTCGGACGTCGATGCCTGATAGAACCGCGTCTTGCCTTCCAGTCCCAGAAAACGGATCGATTCCAGCAGGCGCAGCGTGCCCAGTGCATCGACATCGGCGGTGTATTCAGGCGCTTCAAAGCTGACTGCAACATGTGATTGCGCGCCAAGGTTATAGACTTCGTCAGGCTGCACCTGCGCCATGATCCGCGTCAGGTTGGATGTGTCGGTCAGATCGCCGTAATGCAGCACGAAACGGGCGTTGTCCGTCTGGGGGTCCTGATAGATGTGATCGACCCGGGCGGTGTTGAACATCGACGCGCGGCGTTTGATGCCGTGTACCTCGTAGCCTTTGCCAAGCAGGAATTCCGCCAGATAAGACCCGTCCTGCCCTGTGACGCCAGTAATCAGTGCGCGTTTCGTCATGGTGCCATCCTGCGACAAAGGTTCGTTAACCTCGTTTTGCCGGATCAGGCTTAAGGATTCGTTAATGCTGGAACGGTGGGGCAGGCGGGATTTAACATCTTTGGTGCAGGATGCGGCATCCCCGATTGAAAAGGTGCCTATCGCATGTCCGACCAGACCCCCAAGCTGTCCTTGCCCTTCATTATGCCAGCACAGGCGCAAAAACACGTCACCCATAACGAAGCGATCGAGCTTTTGGACCTGATCGTCCAACTGACGCTGGAATCAGTCGCGCAAACGACACCACCAGCGACCCCGGCAGAAGGGCAATCCTGGGCCGTGCCGGTGGGCAGTCATGGCGCATGGGCTGCACAGGCGGGCAAGATTGCCACCTGGCGGGGTGGGGGGTGGCTCTTTGTCGCACCTGTGGGTGGCTGGGTCGCTTGGGTGGCAGATGCGGGCGCGCTGCATGTCTGGACCGAAGGGCAATGGACACCCAAGGGAGAGATGCCGGATTTGCAAAACTTGCCTGCTCTTGGGATCAATGCAACGGCTGATGCGACCAACCGGCTGGCCCTGCGGGCGACAGCGGCGCTGTTTGATAACGAAGGCGCTGGCCACCAGATCAAGATTAACAAGGCCACGTCAGATGACACGGCGGCGTTGGTATTCCAGACCAGCTATGGCGGACGGGCCGAATTGGGGCTGGCAGGAGACGATGATTTCAGCATCAAAGTATCGCCAGACGGCACAAACTGGCAGTCTGCGATCAGGATCGTGGCCGCAAGCGGGAGCGTGCAACTGGCTGGGTTGCTGCAACTGTTGCCGGGCACGATGCCTGCGATGGCAGAGGCGGGCGATATTTACTTTGATTCTGCAACTGCAAAGCTGCGCTGCTTTGACGGCACGATCTGGCACGACCTGTTTTAGAATCCCGCACCGGCCAGACCTTGGAACCACGGGATCAGTCCGGATCCCGTGGTTTTTGAATTGCCGCTGAATTTAACAGAAAAATGACAGAAATCCGGCCAAACCGCGCTTGCGCTGCATCATGCAGGGCTTATCGCGCCTTCGGGGGTGGATTCTTGTCGCATGGCGCTTGCGACACCATAGGACGTCTGCTACATCGCGCAGGATTTTGACGCTTTTGTGTAAGCAAAGGCCTAATGAGCTGCCCCTTTGCTGCCTGATTTTCGGGCGTCGCAAAGCCGGGCCCAAGACATCGGAAGGGTGGACGTGTCCGAAACTGCTGGTATCTCCACAGGCATTGCTGCGCGCTATGCGACAGCTGTGTTTGACCTTGCCAAGGAAGGCAAGGACATCAAGGCATTGGAAAGCGATGTCGCCGCGCTTGAAGCTGCGATTGACACAAGCGACGATTTCAAAACCTTGCTGACATCGCCGCTTTACAATCGTGACGAACAAGGCGCCGCCATCACCGCGATTGCAAAACAAATGAAATTGTCCGCGACTGTCAGCAACGTGCTGGCGCTGCTGGCGGCCAAGCGGCGGCTGTTCGTACTGCCGCAGCTGCTGGCCGTATTGCAGGACCGTCTGGCCGAAGAGCGTGGCGAGATTACTGCAGAAGTGACATCAGCCAAGTCGCTGACCAAGACGCAGACCGAAAAGCTGGTCAAGACATTGACCGCTCAGGCTGGCAAGACTGTAACCATCAAAGAAACCGTCGACGAAAGCATCATCGGCGGTCTCATCGTAAAAATGGGCTCCCGGATGATCGACACGTCGATCGCTTCCAAGCTCAATGCACTCCAGAACACTATGAAAGAGGTCGGATAATGGCGATCCAAGCGTCGGAAATCTCTGCGATCCTGAAGGACCAGATCAAGAACTTCGGTCAAGAAGCCGAAGTGGCCGAAGTGGGCCGTGTGCTGAGCGTTGGCGACGGGATTGCCCGCGTCTACGGGCTGGACAATGTGCAGGCCGGTGAAATGGTCGAATTCCCCGGTGGTATCCGCGGGATGGCATTGAACCTTGAAACCGACAACGTCGGTGTCGTGATCTTCGGTTCTGACCGCGCGATCAAGGAAGGCGATATCGTCAAGCGTACCAAGTCCATCGTGGACGTGCCGATTGGCGACGAATTGCTGGGCCGCGTTGTGGACGGTCTGGGTAACCCGCTGGACGGCAAAGGTCCGATCAAAACGACCAAACGCGCTGTCGCAGACAGCAAGGCCCCCGGCATCATCCCGCGTAAATCGGTGCATGAGCCAATGGCGACTGGCCTGAAATCGGTCGATGCGATGATCCCGATTGGCCGTGGCCAGCGCGAATTGATCATCGGTGACCGTCAGACCGGTAAAACCGCTGTGGCGCTTGATACGATCCTGAACCAGAAATCGTACAACGACGCTGCCACCAACGAATATGACAAGCTGTACTGCATCTATGTCGCGATCGGCCAGAAACGGTCCACCGTTGCACAATTGGTGAAAAAGCTCGAAGAATCCGGCGCGATTGAATACACGATCGTTGTGGCGGCTACCGCTTCCGATCCTGCGCCCATGCAGTTCCTTGCGCCCTACGCCGCAACTGCAATGGCCGAACATTTCCGCGACAATGGCCGTCACGCGCTGATCATCTATGACGATCTGTCCAAGCAGGCCGTGGCTTATCGCCAGATGTCGCTGCTGCTGCGCCGCCCACCAGGGCGTGAAGCCTACCCAGGCGACGTGTTCTACCTCCACTCACGTCTGCTGGAACGCTCTGCCAAGCTGAACGAAGATAACGGTGCCGGGTCGCTGACAGCGCTGCCGATCATCGAAACACAAGGTGGCGACGTGTCGGCGTTTATTCCGACCAACGTGATCTCGATCACCGATGGCCAGATCTTCCTTGAAACCGAATTGTTCTATCAGGGTATCCGCCCTGCGGTGAACACCGGTCTGTCGGTGTCGCGTGTTGGTTCTGCCGCGCAGACAAATGCGATGAAATCGGTGGCTGGTCCGGTCAAACTGGAACTGGCACAGTATCGCGAAATGGCTGCCTTTGCGCAGTTCGGGTCCGATCTGGACGCCGCAACACAGCAATTGCTGAACCGTGGCGCACGCCTGACCGAATTGATGAAGCAGCCGCAATATGCGCCGCTGACCAATGCGGAAATCGTCTGTGTGATCTATGCAGGTACGCAAGGCTATCTCGACAAAGTCGGCGTCAAGGACGTTGGCCGGTTCGAGGCTGGTCTGCTGAAGTATCTGCGCACAACCGGCAAGGACGTGCTGGACATGATCACCCGCGAAGATCCAAAGATCAAAGGTGACGCCGAAGCCAAGATCAAAGCCGCTCTGGACGCATTCGCTGCCGATTTCGCGTAATCTTGAGATAAGGAGACGAGAACGTGCCTAATCTTAAGGATCTCAAAAACCGGATCGCGTCGGTCAAGTCGACCCGCAAGATCACCAAGGCGATGCAGATGGTCGCGGCAGCAAAATTGCGCCGCGCCCAAGACGCTGCCGAGGCGTCGCGCCCGTATACCGAACGCTTTAACGCCGTGATGGCGCAACTGGCGGCATCGGTGGGCGGGTCGGATACAGCACCACGTTTGTTGTCGGGCACCGGCAACGATCAGGTGCATCTGCTGATCGTCATGACCGCAGAACGCGGGCTTTGCGGTGGTTTCAACAGCAACATTTCCAAGCTGGCCAAAATCCATGCGCAGAAATTGCTGGCTGAAGGCAAGACAGTCAAAATTCTGACCGTCGGCAAAAAAGGCCGCGATTCGCTCAAGCGCGATTTCGGGTCTTATACTGTCGGCCACGTTGACCTGTCCGACGTCAAGCGCGTGGGCTACATCAACGCGCAGGCCATCGCGCGGGATGTGTTGAACCGCTTTGACGCGGGTGAATTCGACGTTGCGACATTGTTCTTCGCACGTTTTGAAAACGTCGTGACGCAGCACCCGACAGCCCAGCAGATCATCCCTGCAAAGTTCGAACAGGCCGCTGATGCGGACGTGACACTGTACGATTACGAACCCGGTGAAGAGGAAATTCTTGCCGATCTGTTGCCGCGCGGCGTGGCCACGGCGATTTTCAGCGCGCTGCTGGAAAATGCCGCGTCCGAACAAGGCGCGCGGATGTCCGCAATGGACAACGCGACCCGCAACGCGGGCGACATGATCGACAAGCTGACCATCCAATACAACCGTTCGCGTCAGGCCGTCATCACGAACGAGCTGATTGAAATTATTTCGGGCGCTGAAGCGCTCTAGACCCCGGAGAAAACCACTATGGCAAATGCAAAAGGCAAGATCACGCAGGTCATCGGCGCTGTCGTTGACGTGCAGTTCACCGATCACCTGCCCGAGATTCTGAACGCCCTGATCACCGACAACAACGGCAAAGAGCTGGTGTTGGAAGTCGCGCAGCACCTGGGTGAAAACACTGTCCGTGCCATCGCTATGGACAGCACCGAAGGTCTTGTTCGCGGTCAGGAAGTGATTGACCAAGACGAAACCATCACCGTGCCCGTGGGCGACGCCACCCTTGGCCGCATCATGAACGTCGTCGGTGCACCCATCGACGAAAAAGGCCCGATTGGCGAAACCGAGCGCCGCTCGATCCACGCTGACGCGCCACCGTTCGAGGCACAGTCGACAGCATCCGAAGTGCTGGTGACCGGCATCAAGGTCATCGACCTGCTGGCACCCTACGCCAAAGGCGGCAAGATCGGTCTGTTCGGCGGTGCCGGTGTGGGCAAGACCGTTCTTATTCAGGAACTGATCAACAACATCGCCAAGGTGCACTCGGGCTATTCCGTGTTCGCGGGCGTCGGTGAACGGACCCGTGAAGGCAACGACCTTTACTACGAATTCATCGAATCCGGTGTTATCAACGCCGAAGACCTGACCAAATCCAAAGTGGCGCTGGTTTACGGCCAGATGAACGAGCCTCCAGGTGCGCGTATGCGTGTGGCCCTGTCCGGCCTGACCATGGCGGAATCGTTCCGCGATTCGTCCGGTTCTGACGTGTTGTTCTTTGTGGACAACATCTTCCGCTTTACACAGGCCGGTTCCGAAGTGTCCGCGCTGTTGGGCCGTATCCCGTCCGCTGTGGGTTATCAGCCGACACTGGCGACCGACATGGGCCAGATGCAGGAACGCATCACATCGACCAAGAACGGTTCGATCACATCCGTGCAGGCGATCTATGTGCCTGCCGATGACTTGACCGACCCTGCGCCTGCGACATCGTTCGCGCACCTTGATGCGACAACCGTTCTGAACCGTGCGATTTCGGAAAAGGGTATCTATCCTGCCGTTGACCCGCTCGATTCCACATCGCGCCTGCTGGACCCCGCCATTGTAGGTGAAGAGCATTACGCTGTCGCAGCCGACGTGCAGCAGATGCTGCAGCGTTACAAGTCGTTGCAGGACATCATCGCCATCCTCGGGATGGACGAACTGTCCGAAGAAGACAAACTGACCGTGGCCCGTGCGCGTAAAATCGAACGCTTCCTGTCGCAGCCTTTCGACGTGGCACAGGTCTTCACCGGTTCGCCCGGCGTTCAGGTGCCATTGGAAGACACGATCGCGTCGTTCAAGGCTGTTGTGGCAGGTGAGTACGACCACTTCCCCGAAGGTGCGTTCTACATGGTAGGCGGCATCGAAGACGTGAAGGCCAAGGCCCAAAAAATGGCTGCGGCCGCGGCATAAGGAGCTGCCAATATGGCAAATCTACAATTCGATCTCGTCTCGCCAGAG
>Ga0207421_10002709_pt1 | contig 21749 bp, 21 predicted proteins | sample SodLakKL_010_SED_4_FD_187542 | JGI IMG/M metagenome (GOLD analysis project Ga0207421, IMG submission 187542) | Alkaline sediment microbial communities from Lake Tanatar, Kulunda Steppe, Russia - 8KL_010_SED (SPAdes) (version 2) | ecosystem: Environmental > Aquatic > Non-marine Saline and...
AGCGAAAAAGTCCGCTGGGAGAGACCCGGAGATAATCTTCCTGGTGGAGTATGTACTGGGCCAGTATGACCTCAGGTCCCCGGGAGTAAATCTCCAGTGTGGGGAGATCGTCGATATCTCCCTCAGCCTTCTCCAGTGCCGATATTGTGGTCGGGCCGGCCGCACCATCAGGTGTTACGTCTGCGGCATCCTGAAATCTCTCAACCGCCCGCATTGTCTGCTCTCCGAATAACCCCGTATTGGGTCCTTCATAAAAACCCAGCTCCTGCAGCCTCTCCTGTAAGTTTTTGATCTCCTCGCCCTCTTCACCGATGACAAAAAGCGTATCTGCCCGTGCGGTAGAGCTGCTTGCAGTCATAAGAATTGAGGCCGTGAGTATAATCACAGCAGCTGCCAGCAGATAGAAAAATATGTTATCTGATATTCTGTTACTCTCCAGCAATGTTTATATCACCCTCTTTCATATTTAGAGGTTAAGCGCTCTTTTCAGTTCCGGGTTGCGTTCATAGAGATCATCGTAGAAGGCAATGCCCTCTGCATTGGGGTCCGGTTTGACCGTGAAATAGGTCAGATATATGTCGACAGGTTCCCGCAGATTGACCTGTGTTTCGTCGCGATCGTCTATCTTCTCCTGTATTCTGTCTTCATCCCAGTCCGGCTGATCCTGCAGCAGATAATATGTCAGCTCCATGGGATCTTCCACCCTGATACAGCCTGAACTGTGGGCTCTTTCACTCTCCTCGAAGAGATGACGGTCGGGTGTGTCATGCAGATAGATCTGATCCTCATTGGGAAAGCGGAATATCACCCTGCCCAGGGCATTGGCCGGTCCGGCATCCTGCCAGAGATAGTAGGGAAAGTTATTCTGGCTCAACTCCTCCCATTCTACCTCTTCGGGATCAACTTCTTCATATCTCTCTCCGTCATGTTCATATACTCGAAAATTCCTCTCATCCAGGTAATCAATATCATCCTGGATGTTGGGGAGATGGTCCTGTTTGGCGATGGAATCCGGAATATACCAGCGGGGGCTGAGAACGAGATGTGTCAGCCTGCTGCTGATATCCGGTGTGGGGCGGTCGGGCTTTCCCACCACAGTTTTCATATCAATTACAATCTCCTCTCCTTCGAAGAATTCGAGATGGAATGACGGTTGATTTGTGAGAATATGGGAATCGCCCAGGTCCCTGGGAAGCCAGCGCCAGCGCTCCAGGTTGATTATGATCTCTTCTATATGGCTGGATTGGCCGTTATTCTCCTTTCTTGTTTTTAGCTCTTCCTTCAGCCTCCAGTAATGCGGATGCTGGGGCTGAATTTCTTCCAGGCCGGGATATATCTCCCCCTCTCTGGCTATATCTTTCAGTATGTCCTTGAGCTCAGGCTTTAAACGGGAGGGAATTCCCTTTCTCTCCAGGTTATCCTGCTCCAGCTGTCCGGCAGCCAGATCGGCGGCCATGAGAAAGAAACTCTCTGTCATCTTGAGCTCCAGACGGGCCAGTAGCGAGGGATCTATATCTTCCACATTCTGCTGGCGGAGTGACAGCCAGAGGCCGTTTATCTCATCGAGATGATAATCATCCATGACCAGCCCTCGATTTTCTATTTCTGTCAGCAGCGAATAGAGTTCACCGCCCAGGGGGGTTAGTTCATTATTTTCGATCCAGATCAGCTCATAATCATTGTTTCGATAAAATTCGGTGAGAATATCTGCATTATCCATGGTCTGAGCTCGCGGTGCCAGCATCTCTCCAGCTCTATGTTCTAAATCCTCATCTGCTTCAGCCGGAAGTATATAAAAAGAGGTCAAAAGAATGATTATAATCATGGATAATGTCAGTTTCAGTGCGGATTTTTCCCAGGTTGATTTATGCAAACCGGATCACCTCTCCGATGTTTGTTTCCAGCCACCTCTATATTATGATATCATATATGAGAGGAAATGTGAACAGATAAAAAAAGCTGCGGGAATATGATAAAATAGAACCAGATCAATCCGGATCGATCAAAATATAAGGGGAGGGGTCTTTTTTGGCTGATAAGGAGAGACAGCGGGGACGAAGGCGGATTAGAGAATGGGGTATTATGCCCGGCTCACTGCCTGCTGGTGATGATAATTCTATTCTCGATGTGGATGGCGTAGAGGTGGGACAGGTGACACTGATAAAAGGCCGTGGTAATATCCAGCCGGGACGCGGTCCGGTAAGAACCGGTGTTACAGCTATCTGGCCCCACAGAGATAATATCTACCGCAACCCTGTGCCTGCGGGTGTGGAAGTAATAAACGGTTATGGCAAGGCCCTGGGGCTGGCTCAGATAGAGGAACTGGGCGAGCTGGCTTCACCGATTGTGCTCACCGGCACGCTGAATGTGGGCAGGGTCGCCGATGGTCTTATCGATTATATGCTGAAGGAGAATCCCGATATAGGCATAGACAGCCCCTCTTTTAACCCGGTTGTACTGGAATGCAATGATGGCTATCTCAATGACCTGCAGGGAAGACATGTGAAGAGAGAGCATGTGCACAGGGCTTTAATTATCGCCGATGATGAGATGGTATGTGAGGGAGATGTGGGTGCGGGAACTGGTATGACCTCTTTTGGTTTTAAAGGAGGTGTGGGTACGGCCTCCCGTGTTGTGAGAAGCGGGGGAGAAGAGATGAGACTGGGGGCTTTTGTGCTCAACAATTTTGGCCGGCGTGAGAATCTGCTCATAGACGGTCTTTCCCTGCACAGGCTCGATCCCGATCTGCTCCAGGGTGCCGCCCGGCCTCAGAAAGATGAAGATGGATCCGTAATCATCATCATGGCTGTCGATATACCGCTGACCAACCGCGATCTGACCAGAATTTCCCGGCGGGCCGTGCACGGCCTGGCCCGGGTGGGTTCGATATCAGCTCATGGCAGCGGCGATTTTGCTCTGGCCTTTTCCCCGGCAACCGGAGAAAATGAGAATTACCGTGAGCCCGGCGGAAAGACTCTCAGCAAACTCTTCCAGGCTGCGGCCGAAGCTACCGAAGAGGCAGTTTTAAATTCATTATTTATGGCTGCCACCATGCGCGGGCGTGATGGTCATACATCACCGGGCCTTCCCGGCAGAAAAGTGGTGGCAGCCTATAATGAACTGCTCTCAGAAGATTCTTTAGAAGGCTCTTAATTGTGGTGTTCTTCAGTTTTGGGATCCAGCGCATCCCTGAGGCCATCGCCGACAAGGTTTAGCGAGAGAACGGTGATTACGATGGATAATCCGGAGAATGTGACGGGAAAGTGATTTATCCTTATAAACTGGCGGGCCTGGGCTATCATTCTGCCCCATTCCGGTGTGGGGGGCTGTACTCCCAGCCCCAGAAAGCTCAATCCTGCTGCTATGATTATGGAGCTGGCCATATAGAGTGTGGCCTGAACTATGACCGGATTGATGGAGTTCGGTATGATATGCTTGAATATTATGCGCATATCGGAACTGCCCAGAGCCCGGGCAGACTGGATATATTCCTGTTCAATGACCCCGAGAACTGCCCCGCGGATCAGGCGGGCAAAGCGGGGAATGAAGGCTATGCCCACGGCTATCATCAGATACCAGATATTTGTGCCCAGGGCGGCCACAATTGCCAGAGCCAGGAGCATCGATGGCAAAGAGAGCAGCACATCCATGGTGCGCATGATCACACTGTCTATTTTGCCGCCATAATAGCCGGCGATAATTCCCAGGCTGCAGCCGAATATAATTCCGATGCCCACAGATATAAAACCGATATTCAGTGAGATGCGCGCCCCGTAGATGATGCGGGAAAGCACATCTCGTCCGAAGCGATCGGTTCCCAGAGGATGTTCAGCACTCGGTCTTTCCAGCCGATTTATCATATCCTGTTCGATGGGATTGTGAGGTGCTATGAAGGGGGCAAAGATAGCTGCCAGGACGATGATAGTCAGTATTATGAGCCCCACAACTGCCTTGCGGTTATAGCTGAAACGCTTCATGATGACCTGCCAGCGCTTCTCCCGGTCCTTCTGAGCTTTCTGTTGAAACTCTTTTCCTTCTTCTAAGCTGCTGTTGCTCATCATTTACTCTCCTTTATCATCTTATTAAAGTGGAGTTTATCATTCATATTTTGTCTGCAGCCGGGGATCGAGATAGGCGTACATAAAGTCCACAAAAGTATTGGCCAGAGCATAGGTGAGGGCGAAGATCAGGATCGAGCCCTGCACCAGAGGGAAATCATTCTGCCTTATGGAATCTACTATCAGCCTGCCCATACCCGGCCAGGCGAATACAGTCTCTGTCAGGACTGCTCCGGCAAGAAGCCTTCCAAACTGCAGGCCCATGATAGTCACAACAGGTATCAGTGCGTTGCGCAGGGCATGTTTATAGATGACAACTCTCTCAGCCACACCTTTAGCCCGGGCCGTCCTCACGTAATCCTCCTGCAGCACATCGAGCATACTCGAACGGGTGATACGGGTTATGGTTGCCGTTGTTACCGAGGCCAGGGCTATAGTGGGTAATATGAAATTTCTGATGTCCCATTCAAGTCCTGAAGAGGGCAGCCAGCCCAGCATGACCGAGAAAATCAGTATGAGCATTATGGCGGTCCAGAAAACCGGCATGCCAACTGCGGTAAAGGTTATTCCTGTCAGAATATTATCGAGCCAGGAGTTGGGTTTGGCCGCCGATATCACCCCGGCGGGTATTCCCACCGAGATCGCCACCACAGCCGCAGCCAGCCCCAGAGAGAGCGTATTGGGGACTCTCTGCCAGATCTCCATGGCCACCGGGCGCCTGGAGCGCAGCGACCTGCCCAGATCTCCGCGCACAACATCACTGGCCCAGTTCGCATACTGTACGGGCAGAGGCTGATCGAGCCCCATCTCCCTTCTCATATTCTCCAGCTGTTCTTCCGGAGCTCTCTCCCCCAGCATCAGTACGGCCGGGTCCCCCGGTGTGATATGCATCAGCAGAAACACCAGGATTGATACCCCTATGAGCACCGGTATCAGAGCCAGCAATCTTTTGATCATATACTTCCACATACAGTTCTGCCACCTTTCTTAAAATTTTGTTCACATCAGATGAGTTTTTCTCAATGGTGATTTTACGAGACGTCGCACAAAAAAGGTAAAAATATAAATTATGCGATAGGCGGCACGAGACCGCCTATCGCATGGATGCTGTTTTCTCAGCTTCATTGATCTAACCGGCCGGTCTCTAGTTAGAGGGTTACATCTGTGAGGTCATGATGACCGGCGGGATGCGGTACAAAGCCTTCGACATAATCTCTGGCTGCATCAACATCTTCAGCGTGGCGGATAAAGACCCAGGGTGCTTCATCCCTGATGATCTCCTGTGCACCGTGATAGGCATCGAGTCTGACATCCTCATCGGCATTCTGTCTGCCTACCTCCAGACGCTCGTCGAGCTCAGGATGTCCGAAGAAGGTCCTGTTGCCGGGATCTCCGAAGTAATCGCTGTGGAAGAGTGAGTAGAGGCCATAATCAGCATCGCCTGTGACTGATACCCAGCCGAGCATGAACATATCGTGTTCACCGGCTGCCGTTCTCTCCAGATAATCACCCCAGTCGAGCACATTGACCTCCACATCGATATTCAGCTCTGTCAGCTGATCCTGAACTATCTCAGCTGTTTGAATGCGCTGGGGATTGTCGTTTGTATAGAATGTGGCCTCAAAACCATCTTCATAACCGGCTTCTTCCATGAGCTCCTGAGCACGCTCCAGATCATATCCATATGGTTCCAGGTCAGGATGAGCTCCCCAGACCATATCTGAGATGGGACCTGCGGCGGGAACACCCTGTCCCTCATAGACTGTATCTAAGATGGGGTCCACGTCAACGGCATAGTTTATGGCTCTTCTGACTTCAACCTGATCGAAGGGTTCTTCCTGGACATTGAAGCCGATGTAGTCTGTGCCCAGAGCGGCATATTGAAATACTTCGACTTCCGGATCTTCTACCAGCCTATCCTCATCTACCGGGGAGATATCATATGCTATATCTACACCTGCTGTTTCTACCTCTATGGCGCGCACGGTATCTTCAGGTATGGCCCTAAATCTGATTCGTTCGACCTGGCCTTCGTCGCCCCAGTAATTATCGTTTCTGACCAGATCGATGTAATCACCCGTGGCCCAGTCGTCGAATTCATAGGGGCCGGTGCCAATGGCATCGATCGTGCCATAGTCCTCGCCCAGTTCTTCGGTGGCGGTTTCGTTGAGAATGCCTGTGACCGGATGGGCGAGATGCTGAAGTATGGGAACAAAGGGGATCTCCAGGTGCAGCCTTACTGTATAGTCATCAACGACCTCTGTTTCTTCAACCTGTTCAAGAAGAAAGGCAGCAACCGCCGGGTCATCGGGGTCGACCATGCGATCGAAGGTGTATTTGACATCATATGCTGTCAGTTCTTCACCGTTGTGGAATTCCACACCCTCTCTCAGGTCGAATTCCCAGGTAGTGTCATCTATCTCCTCCCAATCTTCGGCCAGTCCGGGATGTAATTCCATTTCTTCATCCATATAAATTAGCGTATCATAGATCTGGGCTCTCACCTGTGAAGTGGGCTGATCATTCTCACCGTGAGGGTCGAGGGTGGTCCTGGTAGCTCCCTGAGCTATGACAAGCTCATCGTCTTCGGCCAGAGCGGGGCTGCCCATCATTCCGACCGCCACAACAGCGATCAGTGCTGCCAGAAAAAATTTGCGCAATTTCTTTCCCTCCTCAGATTGTTTTTGATGCATCGCTTTAAGCCGCTGAATTCCGGGATGATAACATCCCGAATTGCAATGAAATTATATCACAATCGGACTATCAATTACAAATAAAATCCAGCAGAATCCTGTTAAAACTTCAGATTGAATCATCATTATATTCATAAGCTTTGAGAATTTAATCCCTGACAATTTATTATTTCGGAAAAAACCTGCAGAAATCTCTTGACCTCTGAGGGTGAGATTAGCGAATAATCTGCTGCGGTCTTACGGCTCTTTTCATTTTCAACGCAGATTGTTAGCCCGGGGGAAGATAGATTGCGGAAGACATCCTCGTCGGTTCTATCGTCACCCAGATAGAGGGCGATACATTCTCCGGGATTTCGATCCAGTCTTTCGGCATAGTTTCGGCGCAGGGTTTTGACCGCTCTGCCCTTATGCCAGTTTTCCGGCCTGATCTCCAGCACCCTTCGTCCTGAGATCACCTCCCACTCTTTATCCTGCAGCGCATCCTCCAGCTTTTTTCCGATCTCGGCCTTCAGTTCCATATCTTCCTGATCAAAGTGCAGGGCTTTAAGCCGGCCTTTATCTTCAATCCTGAGATTTTCTGAAATTACAGCGCTTTCTGCTAGGATCTCTTCCAACTCTGCAGGGATTTGAGGCAGTTTATCCAGAAGGGGATGGGCTCTATCCTCGTCTTCGGGCAGATAAAGAAGGCCGTGCAAACCGGCTGTTGGCAGAGTAGGTTCGGGCATTAGCTCTCTTATCTCCTCAGGCCTGCGGCCGGTAATAATGGTGGGAGATTGAGGAAGGCATTTCTTTAGTTCAGCCAGTAAATCAGGTATTCCCGATAGGGGATAGGCCTGAGCTGGATCGGAATGAAAATCGGCCAGTGTGCCATCATAATCGGTGAAAAACAGCACACAATCATATGTCCTGAGTTCTTTCTGCCAGATCTTCTCTTCCTCGAAAAGATGTGGAGGATGGCTTTTATTCATAGCAGTCCTCCCATTCTTCCAGAAACTTTTCCCGCCACCAGCTGATATCCTGAGTGGAGATTGTACTTCTCAGTTTTTCATAGCGGCGGCTTTTTGATTCTTCGTTTTCCTGCAGGGCTTCATCTATGGTTTCGGCCACCTCTTCGATATGATAGGGATTGACATGAAAAGCTTCATCCAGCTGTTCTGAAACGCCGGCAAATTCGGATAGTATGAGCTGGCCATCTTCTCTGCTGGCCAGATATTCTTTGGAGACCAGGTTTAGTCCGTCGATAAGAGGTGTGATAAAGGCGGCATCAGCTGCCAGATAATAGGGGATCAATTCTTCCTGGGGCAGGCTGTCCCAGAAATAGCAGATTGGCTCCCAGGGCACGGTCTTAAAGCGGCCGTTTATCTCGCCCACTGTTCTGTCGATCTTTTCCCTCATCTTCTGATATTCGAGTATATCGGTTCGGCTGGGCGCCACCCGCTGTATGAGGACGATCTCCTCTCTGTATTCCGGATAGAGATCGAGGAGTTTCTCTATGGCCTTAAGCCGGGGTACGATGCCTTTGGTATAATCCAGGCGGTCGATGCCTATCAGCAGGTGTTCTACATCATAATACTCTCTGATTCTCTCCGCTTCCTTCCTGATCTCATCTTTTTCCGCCATAGAGGAGAAATAATCGTAATCTATACCGAGGGGTACGGCTGTGAGCCTGGTGGTCCTGCCCTGATAGTGGACGAGATTTTGCTCCCAATCGACTTCAGCGCCGCTGCGCAGGGCGGTCTGCAGAAAATTATTGAGATATGTGGTATTGTGGAAGCCCAGTAGATCGCTGCCCAGAAGACCTTCCAGCAGCTCCTGGCGCCAGGGAATGGCGGAGAATATCTCGGCAGCGGGCCAGGGTATATGCCAGAAATGAGCTATTTTAGCAGAGGGCATCTTTTCTCTGATCAGGGCGGGAACGAGACAGAGCTGATAGTCCTGGACCCAGATCCAGTCTTTCTCACAGGCATCTTCCAGAGCAGCCCGGGCATACTTTCTGTTCACCCGGCGGTACTTTTCCCAGCTGTCAGGTGAAAAGCTTGCTCTTGTCACGAAGTTGTGGCTTATGGGCCAGAGTGTGGAGTTGGAAAAGCCGTAATAAAAGCCCTGAACTTCCTCCTGGCTTAAATTCAATCTCTTCAGAGTATAACCATCTTCACCCGGCACCTGAACGGTGTTGTCCTCATCCACCACCTCAAAATCGGCCTCACCTCTTCCCCAGGCCACCCAGAGTCCCTTCTCTTCCTGCATGAGAGGATCGAGCCCTGTGGTCAGGCCCCCGGCCTGTTTTTCCTGGACGATCTCCCCCTGGTGTTCCTCATGGGCATAGGGTTCAGCATTGGAGATGAGAATGAGTTTTCCGGAACTCATCTTTTCCCCTCCGCTTTTAAAATTTTTATTTTTTCTGCATTTCCACTATAATTATAGGTGAAAATACCATCGATATCAATCAGTTTAGAGCGCTGAGGAGGTCGATAATGTGAATGGTGAAGAGCTGCAAAGTAAAACCAGCAGAGCAGCAGAGATCATAGCCGGTTCAGACCATCTTATGGCCTTTACCGGAGCCGGAATTTCGGCCGAGAGCGGTGTGCCGACCTACAGAGGTCCTGATGGGCTGTGGAATAAGTACGACCCCGGGGAGACAGCCACACTGAGTGCCTTTAAAGATCAGCCGGAAAAGTTCTGGCAGTTCATAAAAGATATGATGGTGGATAGAGAGATAGAACCCAACCCGGCTCACCTCATTCTGGCGGAGTGGGAGCAGTCCGGTCTGCTGCAGGGGATCATAACCCAGAATATTGATCTTTTACACCAGAGGGCGGGCAGCGAATGTGTGTTTGAGCTGCACGGGTCCCTGGGGGAAGCCAGCTGTTATGATTGTGGCCGGGATTACAGCTGGGGATGGCTTGAGGATATACTGGACCGGGATGATATACCTTCATGCCAGAACTGCGGCGGCAGCCGGATAAAGCCGGATGTGGTCTTTTTCGGCGAGATGCTGCCCGGAGATATACTGCGCCGGGCGGAAGAGGAGGCCGTAAAGTCTGATGTTATGATAGTTATAGGCTCTTCGCTGGCGGTACATCCGGCCGCCTCCCTGCCGCTGCGGGCCCGGGATACCGGGGCTGAACTTATCTACCTAAATGCCGACAGGGGAGAGATGCCGGAGATATTTGATGTTATTCTGCAGGGCAGTGCCGGTGAGATCATGGAGAAGCTCGCCCAAGAGATCGATCGCATTTGAGAGAACCCCCCACAGGAATTTCGAACAGGAGTTTGCAATAGTTCACCCTCTGTGGTAAAATAGCCCTGTCACTTAATTATGATGGGGTGATAAGAAGATGGAAAAGGAGAGCAGGAAAAAATGGATATCGCTGCGGCTGGTCGATCACACCCGTGTTATGGAAAAGCTTAAGGAAAGGCGGGAAAAATTCAGGCAGGACCGGGGTGAAAAAGGCTCATCCTATTTTGATCAGAGGAATGAAAGAATACAGCTATTACGGTCTCTCAGCAAAGCCTGGCAGGAGGATCTGGAGGTCGAGATTCACCACTGCCAGGACGGCCGCCTCCACTGCTGTAAGGGCAGGATAGAGCTTTTGCGGCGTGAGACCTCATCTGTCATTATGAAGAGCGGAGAACGCCTCAATCTAGAGGATATAAAAGCTGTGGGGCCTGCAGGAGGTTAAAAACTTACTTGACTGAAAGTCATATCTATTCTATCATTTAACCATATCAGGTGGATATGCAGATACGGAGGAATTATGATGACTGTGGTGAAGATGGAAAATGTGAGCTTTTCCTATGAAGAGGATATGGTTGTTGAGGATATAAGTTTTTCTCTGAATGAGGGTGATTTTGCCGCCTTTATAGGCCCCAATGGTTCGGGTAAGAGCACGGTTATCAAGATGCTTCTGGCCCAGCTCACTCCTGACAGCGGCCGTGTGGAGCTACTGGGCAGACCCGTATCAGCAGGGCAGGACTGGACTGAGGTGGGATATATATCCCAGCAGGTGAGAGAATTCAATCAGAGTTTTCCGGCCACGGTGCGCGAGATAGTGGGCAGCAATCTCTACAGCGAGATGGGTTTCTTTCATTTTCTCAACAGCAGTCTGGGCCGGAAAATCCGTTCGGCCCTGAAACTTGTCGATATGGAAGAGTTTATCGACAGGCGCATAGGCAATCTTTCCGGTGGTCAGCAGCAGCGGGTATTCATAGCCAGGATGATGGTCAATGATCCCCGTCTGATACTGCTCGATGAGCCCCTTTCCGGTGTTGATATCAGGACGCAGGATGAGTTCTATAATATTATTGGGGATATTAACAGGAGGTTGAATAAGACGGTGGTCATGGTCTCGCATGATGTCAATATAATCGGCAGCCAGGCCAACTATGTGGTCTGTTTCGAGGAGGGCAGGGCTCATCTGCACAGGGCGGATGATTTCGACTTCGAGGATTATCTTGAGAGCCTGCGCGATTCGAATCTGAGGCTCGTGCCGGACCATGATCATTAATATGGAGGAATAGATAATGGAATTTCTGGGATACAGTTTTATGCAGAGGGCCCTGCTGGCCGGCAATATGGTCGGCATCATAGCACCGGCTGTCGGTGTCTTTTTGAATCTGCGCCGGCTCTCTCTGATAGGGCACACACTCTCCCATGTGGCCCTGGCCGGTGTGGCTCTGGGACTATTTCTGGGGATATTTCCGGTCTATACAGCTCTGGTTATATCTGTTCTGGCCGCTCTGGCTATCGAGAGGCTGCGTCATAATTATGAGGATTATGCCGAGCTGGCCCTGGCTGTAATTCTGGCCGCCGGCATGGGACTGGCTGTCATATTGATTTCGGCCGCCGGTCAGACTGCGGGAGTGCACAGCTATCTCTTCGGAAGCATATCACTGGTGGGGGCCCGGGATATTTATACGATGGTACCGCTTTTTTTTCTGATAATATTCATACTTGCCCGCTATTATTACGGGTTTTTCTTTCTGGCTTTCAACGAACATGAAGCAAGGCTGGGCGGTGTGCCTGTAAAATTTCTCAATATAATATTCATGGTCATAGTCTCCATAACTGTGGCTCTTTCCATCCGCATCGTGGGGGCGCTTCTTATCTCCTCGCTGATCACAATCCCCGTGGCCGCCGGGATGCAGCTGGGAGGGAGTTTCCGCTCAACACTGGCGGCCAGCATAGCCGCCAGCCTCATCTCGGTCAACTCCGGACTGATCATTTCTTTTTATCTGGACCTGGCTCCAGGTGGAACCATAATACTGATAAGTGTATCTTTGCTGCTGCTTTTGATAGGGGGCAGAAAGCTATCCGCCCTCTTTTAAAAAGGAAAGGAGGAGCTGAGAATGCTATCGAGAAGGGATTTTCTCAAGAGTATGCTGGCTGTTACGGCCGGACTTACGCTGAGTACGGCCATGACTGGCGATCTGGGGAATAAAGCACTGCAGGCCTCTGAACTCCCCCGGCGTCCTCTGGGTGATACAGGCCATGATGTCAGCCTTTTCAGCCTGGGAGGTGAGGCCACCGTGGAGAGAGGAGACCGCAGGGAAGAGGCGGTGGAGATAATAAACAGAGCTCTGGATGAAGGTGTCAACTATATCGATACATCCCCCACTTACGGGGATGGTGCCAGTGAAGAGAATATAGGCCGGGTGATGGCTTCCAGGCGGGAGGAGGCCTTTCTGGCCAGCAAGACACATGAGCGCGGCTATGACGGCACCATGAGGCTCATCGAGGGCAGTTTAGAGCGGCTTCAGACCGATTATCTTGATCTCTACCAGCTCCATACGATCAGAACTGAGGAGGATTTAAGACAGATATTCGCCGATGATGGGGCTATACACGCTTTGGAAGAGCTCAGGGACGAAGGTGTTATTGAAAATGTGGGTATCACAGGTCATTATGATCCCGATGTTTTACTGCAGGGGATAGAAGAATACGATTTCGATACAATACTCTTATCATTAAATGCTGCGGATGTGCACTCACATCCCTTCCAGGAGGAGCTTCTGCAGGAGGCGGTCGAGCAGGAACTGGGTATTGTGGCTATGAAGGTTATGGCCAGAGGCCGGCTTCTGGGGGGAGAAGGCCTGGAGAGTGCGCAGCAGGCCCTTGATTATGTCTGGAGTTTTCCCGTCTCCACGGCGATTGTGGGTATCAGCGATATATCACAGCTGGAGGAAAATATTGCCCTCGCGCGGGAGTTTTCCAGCCTGACAGCTGAAGAGATGGAGGAGATCGAGGAGAGAACAGCAGCCGTAGAGGAGGAGGGAAACTTCTTTAAATTCAGCTGGTAGTTGAGAGATATGATTTCAGAATGGAAAAACTCACAGCGGCATCGATCCAGAATAAATTAAATCTATAACTGGATATGTTCACGGAGCAGGAGGTTATATAGATGCAGCCCAAAATAGATATGGAGGAGATCAAAGGCTGGTGCAGAGAGGTGGGGGAGTATCAGCTCGATAATTTTCAAAAGCGGATAGATGTTTCCAGCAAGGAACAGAAGATAAACCTGGTATCAGAGGTCGATGAGAAGTCGGAGGAGATGCTGTTGGAGGCCATCAACTCAGCCTATCCCGATCATGCCGTGCTGGCTGAAGAGGGGGGAGCAGAAGAGGGGGACTCTGATTACCGCTGGGTGGTAGACCCTCTCGATGGCACCGTAAACTATGTGCACGGTCTGCCCATCTTCGCCATATCCCTGGCCCTCTTTCTGGGGGAAAAGGCAGAGCTGGCGGTGATCTATCTCCCCTGTGAGGATACTTTTTACACGGCCCGCCGGGGCCAGGGCAGCTACCGCCAGGATGAAAGACTTGAGGTCAGCAGCAGCGATAATCTGGCCACGAGCCTCCTGGCCACCGGTTTTCCCTATGACCATCAGGATGAAAGCGATGAGGTGCTGGGATATTTTTCCCGCATACTGCCTGAGGTCGGGGGTATAAGGCGGAGCGGTTCGGCTGTCTACGATCTCTGCCAGGTCGCCCGGGGAACTTTTGCGGGTTTCTGGGAGATCAAGCTGGAGCCCTGGGATATAGCAGCCGGGGCCCTTATAGTCAAGGAGGCAGGTGGTCTCGTCACGGACTTTTCCGGGCGGGAGATCAGCAGCTCGGGCCGGGAGGTGGCGGCAGCCGCTCCGGGTGTCCACGGCCGGCTTCTGGAGCTCTTAAATCCATCCGGCTAAAGGCATTTGCTTTTTGGATCTTTAGCCCCTATAATTAGAATAATGAGTGAAGACAGCGAGCATTTCTCCTATGCCAGACCGGGGGGTAAATTCCATGGAAACCCTTATAGTATATTATTCCCGCAGCGGAGCTACAGAGAGGGTTGCCCGGGATATAACAGTGCGCCTCAATGCCGATGAGCTCTCACTTGAGGACAATAGAGATCGTTCGGGGATACTGGGCTTTCTGCGCAGCGGATTCGATGCCCTGACTTCCAATGTGACGATCATAAACGATTTTGACCACAGGTTGGAGGAGTATGATCTGATCATAATAGGCACTCCCATGTGGGCCGGCAGGCTCACACCGGCAGTCAGGACATTTCTCCTGGGCAATGCTGAAGTTCTGCCGGAGGTGGCATTTTTCATAACCAGAGGTGGTACAAGCGCTGAGCGGACACTGCGCAGCATGGAAGATCTGGCCGGCAGGGAACCTCTGGCCAGCCTGGTCCTGAGCAGAGAGGAAGCCATGGGGGATACCGGTTCCGGCAGGGAGGAGATAGAGAGTTTTGTCTCACTGCTCAGAGATAAATTTGAGAGAACTCTGGAGGAAGAGATCAAAAGTGAGTAATCGCAGGAACGGTGAATATAGATATAAATGGGTATTACGTCCCGAAAGGGGGAGATTAGTATGGCAGAACAGAAAAAAATTCAGGAAGCAATAGAGGCAACAGAGATACATCATTTTCCCCGGAAGTTTCTCTCAACCTCGGAGAAGACCAGATTGCACTATTTTGTCCTGACCGAACCGGCCTATCTGGAGATATATCCCGAGGAGGGCCCCGAGACCAGGATAAGAGAGGGCTGGATAACCTGGGAGAAGCCCCGCCTCATCACACCCGGATATCTTCTGCAGGCCGAGGGTTTCAGCGATGAAGCCCGGCAGGCCCTGGAGATGATGGCCGGTGAAAATCCCGATCTTGCCAGCATATTATATAAGATGAACTATTCCCAGCAGGTCGATGAGGTGAGAACGATGCCTCACACCATAGGGGAGACTGCGGAGCGTCTGGAGGCAGATCAGGGTGAAGCCGAAGATTTTCTCACCGCCATAGTCAGCGGTCTGGAGGAGATGTGGGATGTATCTCTCATGAAGTTTGTGCAGGAATATGTTATGGAGAGCGCTCAGGAGAATCAGATGCCTGAAATGGAATCCCGGGGCTACCTGACCAGGGGCGAGAAGGGCCATCCACAGGTGACAAGGACTTTAGAAGGCCTGCCCATCGCCGCCCGGGATGAAATCGAGAAACTTTTTGATGAGGTGAGAGCCGGTGATACATCACCCTCGGTGCTCAAACGTGAGCTCGACCGCTGGGGAGTTTACAGACAGTATGAGGATAGATTTCTTGATCTATTCCGCAGCTAACAGGGATGAATTTTAAGGTGAGATCTGATTTTCAAAACAGAATAAGCGCATATTAAAACAGATAGAACGCATACAGATCTAACGCATAAAAAGGCTGCCTTCAGGGCAGCCTTTTTTATATCAGCTCTCCACTGCTCTCTTCGGCCAGATAGGAACTTCTGACATGTGGTCCGGCCACCACCCGGGCAAAGCCCATCTCCTCTGCTTCCCGCTTAAGGCTTTTAAATGTGTCGGGATGTATATATTCCTCCACCTCCAGGTTGTTATGGGTGGGCTGCAGGTACTGGCCCATGGTCAGAATTTGACAGCCGGCAGCTAACAGATCCTCCCACACCTCTCTCAGCTCTTCTCTGCTTTCGCCCAGTCCCAGCATAATTCCGGATTTGACAATTATATCATCGGAGCGGCTCGATATCGCCCGCAGGAGATCCAGTGAGCGCTGATAATCCGCCTGAGGCCTCACGGTGGGATAGAGTGAGGGCACAGTCTCTATATTGTGATTGAATACTTCCGGTCCGGCCTCTAGGATGACTGCTATGGCCTCTTCCTCCAGCTGGAAATCGGGTGTCAGTATCTCCACTGTGGCTTCAGGCTGGACCGAACGCACAGCTTCGATGACACGGGCAAACTGTCTGGCTCCGCCCAGGGGGAGATCGTCCCGGGTCACAGAGGTTATGACGACATGTTTCAGATCCAGCCTGATTACGGCCTGAGCGATCCGGTTGGGTTCGGTCAGATCAACCCCCTTTGGGTCTCTGTGTGTTACGGCACAGAAGGCGCAGTTGCGCGTGCAGCTGCTGCCCAGGATCATGAATGTGGCGGTATCCCGGGAATAGCACTCACCTATATTGGGACACCTGGCATTCTGACAGACCGTATTCAGCTCGAGACCCCTCAGCATTCTTCTGGTCTTCATCATCTCCCGCTGGAGGGGGTCTTTATCCCGGAGCCATTCGGGCAGCCTTGATCTGCTCAATTTATGTGACCTCCTTTATCTTTTTGCATTCCACTCTTCACTGCTGTATTTTTCTTTCCTCAGTCTATCTGCCAGCTCTTTTTCCCGGGGTCTAAGGCCATCTCTTTCCAGTTCGACCGAAAAAACTTCGGCTATTCCCCGGCTGAGAGCTTCTGTCAGCTCCTGCCAGGTGATCTTCTCCTCCGCACTCTCCTCCAGTGTGGTGGATTTAAGTGAGTAATATCTGCGCATCTTCTCTCTCTCCCTCTCACTGTCGAATGAGAAGAGGTTGAAGATCATATCGCTGTCGGAGCTGAAGGGCAGGGATCCGTGCTGGAGAATGGTCCCCTTTTTGCGGGTCTGAGCGCTGCCGATCAGCTTTTTACCATCGACAACAACCTCATACCAGGAAGGAGCATCAAAGCAGGCGGAGGATCTGCCCCTGGGGGCCTTTTTGCCCTTCTCTCTGGCTTTTAGTTCCACCGGTATATCCAGTCTTTGCAGGCCGGCCACAAGTGCCCGGCTTATCTGATGATAGCTTTCCACAACCGAATCGGCCAGAATATCGAGAGATTCATTGACGGTGAGGCTGTAGGTGAGCTCATCATCGTGCAGTATCGCCCTGCCCCCTGTGAGACGCCTTACCACATCCACGCCTTTATCCCTGCAGGCTGAGAGGTCGACCTCTTCTTTCAGATTCTGAAAATAGCCCAGGGATAGAGCAGGCGGCTGCCAGCGGTAAAACCTCAGTGTGGGAGGGACTTCACCGCTGCGATGAGCTGTCATGATGGCCTCATCAAGAGCCATATTTTGATATCCATCCCGGGTTTCATCTATGATAACCCGCCATCTCTTCATCCTTTACCACCTCAATTTCGTCTGTATTATAACATATAAAATTGAGCTCTACCACCATCTCCGGCCTTCACTCCTGTCAGTGTTTTTGGAGGAAAGTGGTTGGAAAACCTGATATGATCAGATATAATTATAGGTGAAAGGAGGGAGCGGATCTATGCTAACAGAGAACAGGAAGATTGCTGCGGTGAATAAACCGGAGGGTGATGGAGCCGAGGTTAACAGGCTCTTTCCCACCAGTCATTTTTCCCATCTGGACCCCTTCGTGCTCATGGACGAGTTTATGGTGGAGGCTCCCAGCCAGTTCGCTGAACATGAACACCGGGGGTTTGAAGCGTTAACCTATATGCTTTCAGGCTCCTTTGTGCATGAGGATAATCTGGGCAATAAATCGAAGGTAGAGGCCGGCGGTCTTCAGCATTTTAATGCCGGCAGGAGCATAAGACACTCCGAAGCTCCCGGTGAAGAGGAGGGGCACAGCCACGGCATACAGCTGTGGATAAATCTGCCCCGTGATAAAAAAGACTCAGAGCCAGTTTATCATAAGCTCCCGGCAGAGGAGATTCCGGTACAGGATGATGGTGAGCTGAGTGTTCGCACCGTGGCCGGCCCCGGCTCCAGGCTACAGCTGCAGACCGAGATCATCTTCCAGGATGTGAGCATGACGGAGAACACCAGCTATAATGTCCAGCTCGACAGTGACAGTCAGGCTGTAATCTATATGCTGGAGGGGGAGTTAGAGGTTGAAGATGAAAAGCTGACATCTGCCCAGGGCTATCTCCTGGCTTCCGGCGCCCGGCTCAGCCTTATCTCCTTAAGCCAGAAGGCCCGCTTCATATTTCTGTCCGGAAGCCCCCTGGGCCAGGATATAAATATCCGGGGCAGCTTTGTAGAATGAGACCGGTGAGCGAGAAGAGCATCAGTTTCACCTGCTCCAGCTGTGGTGATGTGCACTCTCCCCTCACAGACCGTCACCTCTGTAACTGTGGCGGCACCTTTCAGCTGCGGGCCGATTCAGTCAGGGCACTCAGAGATGATATCTCCCTCTCACTGGGCGAATCTGTGACACCTCTTTTGCCCGCGGGCCCGGAGGCATATTACAAGCTGGATTACCATCAGCCCACAGGCTCCTTTAAGGATAGAGGGGCCAGATTCATGATAGATATTCTCCAGGAGCTGGGTGTCAAGAAGATCAAAGAGGATTCTTCCGGCAATGCCGGTGCTGCCACAGCAGCCTATGCGGCGGCTGCCGGAATGGACTGTGAGATCTTTCTGCCCGCCTCAGCTTCCGGGGGCAAGCTGCGACAGCTTAAAGCCTATGGGGCCGGGATAGAGAGGATACCCGGTGAGAGGGCCAGAGCAGCTGAAGCTGTCCTGGAGAGATCGCCGGATCGCTATTATGCGTCACATGTTTACAATCCCCTTTTCTATCAGGGGGTGGCCTCACTGGCGGAGGAACTAATCGAGCAGCTGCCTGAACTGGGCAGGGAGGGCAGGGGTTCTATCATAGTCCCCGCCGGCAATGGAACACTGCTTCTGGGCCTGGCCTCCGGCCTGGCGGAGAAGGCCAGAGATCCGGACCTTATCGCGGTGCAGACTTCAAAAACCGCCCCCCTTTACTGCAGATATCATAGAGAGACAGGTGAGGATCTTCCTGCAATGATTGATGGTGGAAAGAGCTGGCAGGAAGGTCTGGCCGAGGGGATAGCGATAAAGAGCCCTGCCCGTCTGGAGGAGATGCTGCAGGCGGTGAGAGAATTCGAAGGAAAAGTGATCAGTGTGAATGAGCAGGAAACAGTCGATACACTGCGCAGCCTCCACCGCCGGGGAATATATGTGGAATCGACCGCCGCTGTGGCGGCTGCAGGTTTTGAGAAGATCAGATCCGGTAATATCGACTTTGAGCTCAGACCGCCTGTGGTCATACCGCTCACCGGCAGCGGCCTCAAGGAGGATAGAATTTTTGTAGAATAGCGGCCACACCTGCTGCAGTGAAAACCGCTGAATAAATTTGAAATATTTTGCAATTATATTAACACCATCGCTGAAGAGCATATCAACATCACAGAGGAGCTGTAAATTTTAATATGCCATCAGGGTGAAGGTATAACGGTCTTTTTCGAGAAACTTATTAAAAAGCCAGGGAGGTGTATTAATATGAGCCAGGTCTTTGATCCGGAGAAGAGCGAAAATCTCATTTCCGAGGAGAGAAAGGAATGGCTGCCCCCTCAAAAAATATTAAATGCCTGTGGTCTGAAAGAGGGTGATCGCTTCTTTGATGTGGGCTGTGGCAACGGATTTTTCACACTGCCTGCGGCCGGTATAGTCGATGATGAGGGGGAAGTTCATGGTTTTGATATCTCCACAGAACTTCTGGAGGAGCTTTCCCAGCGCCGGAAAGAGATGGATCTCAAGAATGTATATTTACACCAGGTCGATCAAAGTGGTCTGGACCCGGAGAAGATGCCGGGTCTCACGGAGAGGGCGGATATCCTCTTCTTTGCCAACATACTCCATGAGGTCGATGATCCGGGTGAGTTTATGCAATCATATCTGCGCCTGGTCAACCCCGAAAGCGGTCGGGTGGTGATAATTGACTGGCGCAAGCAGGAGCAGGAAGCCGGGCCTGATAGAGATGAGCGTCTGGCCGCCGGAGAGATCCAGTCACTGCTCCAGAAAAACGACCTGGAGATCATCTTCAGCAGGATCCTGAACGAGAGGTATTACATGTTCGTTGCCCTCAGGTGATTTTTCTTTTCAGTTATGCTCACAGCGAACTATAATAATCGAGGAGGAATAGAGTGAGTGTTGATAGGCTCATATATGATGTGAAGCTTTTGAGCATGGAGGGGGAGGGTGTCGGCTACAGCTCCTCGGCGGCTGTGGCTATCGAGAACGGTGAGATAGCTGAGGTGGGAGATGCCGAAAAGCTCTGCCAGGAATACGAAGCAGATGAGATGATAGATGGTGAGGATAAACTTTTGATGCCGGGTATGATAGACGCCCATATTCACAGTCATCTGGCTCTTCTGCGGGGGCTGGCCCAGGATATGGAGGACTGGATGGAGAGGGGTGTCTGGCCCTTTTCCTCCTGCCTTGACGCCAGCATGCTCAGAGCTTCTTCGGCTCTTAATATAATGGAGGCCGTCATGAGCGGGACCACAACCTTTCTGGATTATGGAGACAGTCTGGATGATATGGTTTCAATCCACGAAGAGTTTGGCACCAGGGCTCTGCTGGCCGGCACGATCAATGAGCTCGACCCCGGCGGGGAAATTTCTCCGGGGGATCTCTATCCCTTCTCACGGGAGGAGGGTGAGAGAAAGCTGGAGAGGGCCCTTCACTTTCTCGAAAACTATTCCGGACCTGAGAGGATAAAATTCTGCTTAGGCCCTCAGGCACCAGATATGCTCTCACTGCCGCTGCTCAGGGAGGTCTACCGGCAGGCTGAAGTTCACGATGTGCCGATACATATGCACCTGGCCCAGGGTGAGAGGGAGCACAGGCAGATGCGTAAACGCTACGGCCAGAGGAGCATTCCCTTTCTGGCCGAGAATGATCTGCTCGATGAGAGGCTGCTGGCGGTTCATCTGACAGAAGCCAGCCGGGAGGAAGTAAGGCTTCTGGCAGAAAACGGCTGTGGTCTCATCATCTGCTCGGGCAGTATAGCCATAATTGATGGCATCGTGCCGCCTCTGCTGGAATTTTTAAAGCACTCTGACAGGGCGGCTCTGGGCAGTGATCAGGCCTGTGGAAATAATATCAACAATATGTTTAACGAGATCAAGCTCACCACACTGCTCAATAAATGCCAGGAGGGTGATCCCAGGGTTCTGCCGGCCTGGCGTGTACTGCAGATGGCCACAAGCTCTGCCGCTGAGGCTCTGGGTTTTGCCGGTGATATAGGCCGCATCGCTCCCGGTTACAGAGCTGATATTATCATGATCGATTTAAACAGCCCCCGCCTGAACCCGCTCTGGCAGGAACCTCTGCGCAATATCGTTCCCAATCTGGTCTATGCGGCCGGCGGTGATGAGGTCACAGATGTCCTCATAGAGGGCGAATTTGTGGTTAGAAATGAGGAGTTCCTCCCCACATCAGAACAGGAGATTTTGGAGAGGGCTCAGAGTGAGGCGGAAAGAGCAGCCGGGTGTGTTGATATTGAAGAGCTGAAGAGAAAATCCCCCCTCTATAAATGGCAGCAGCAGGGAAGATTATAGGAGAGAGGTATATGTGCAGGAGAACAAAAATTTTGCTGACACCGGTTTTGATTCTGCTGGCGGCGGTGCTGGTATTGACCTGGCAGCATTCACCGCCCGAAAGAGAGGTCACGGTTTTTGTGATCGATTCCGGCTTTGGACCCAGATTCCAGCCGGTCCTGGGGCGAAGATCTCCTGCCCCCATGCCCGGTCACGGGCAGCTGACCCGGGATATCATAGCAGACAGAGTCAGCAGAGATGTGAATATCCGTGAGCTGGAGCTCGCCGGCAGTGGAGAGGAGAGACGGGACAATTTTTATCAGCATCTCAGATATATCGAGGATTATGCCAGCAGATATCCGCAGAGAGAAATTCTGATCAATATCAGCCTGGCCTT